>Ga0163144_10030045_pt1 | contig 10408 bp, 9 predicted proteins | sample OliLak19BULKMAT1_FD_123175 | JGI IMG/M metagenome (GOLD analysis project Ga0163144, IMG submission 123175) | Freshwater microbial mat bacterial communities from Lake Vanda, McMurdo Dry Valleys, Antarctica - Oligotrophic Lake LV.19.BULKMAT1 | ecosystem: Environmental > Aquatic > Freshwater > Lake...
CGCCGCCGCTTTCTTTACCCGGGTCAGGGCAACGTTACTCAGCTTCCGGCGCTCGTCCGTATCGTCACCCTCGAGTGATGATTTCTGGTCGATGACGAGGACTGCGGCCATAGAGTTGAGGGATATGGCAGGCCCAGTTGGTTCTCCCGCGGCTGGGGCAGGGATTGTTTGGATGGTTCCCGCCTTCGCCATCCTCGCCCGATCTCAGGATTTAAGTCGGCGTCGGCTTGAAAACGGAAACTCAAGCCTGCTTCAATGCCCTTAGATTTTTCACGCGCTCGAAGCGCTCCATCATGTCCGGCGTGAGAGGCTGCTGAACCTTGAATTCCTCGTACCGGCTATCTTGGCCTTCCAAGTAAGCTTCGATTTCTTGCGGGTGTTCCAGAACGAAGGTGATCGCTCCATAGACCTTCGCGAGCGAGCCGATGGACGGGTAGGCCTCAAAGATGGCATCAGCCGACCGGCCGTCGCGGAAATCATAGACCACTACATCAAGCCCGATGCGGGTACCGGCGATGTAGTAGCCGCCGTTGCGGACATCAACGTATTCGTTCGTGGGCATCATGCGATTTGCTCGGTCACCCATAGTGTACTCCTCTGGGAGCGGCCAGAGAAGCGACCATCGCGGTGTTGGCTTTGCCGCAAGACATGGCGTGCAACGGGTAGTCAAGGCAAGCCGGCCGCGGATCGGCGGCACGACCGTCGAATCGCCTAATGCCTCCACGTCCCGCCCGCCCAACGCCGGCAGAATCAGGTGCGCGACGAGATCCGCGGAGAGCCGCCCCCCGCCTCCGTGCGCCATCACTATATGCGTGTAATTTTGCAGGGCAAGCGGGCAACTCCAACCGGTAAACGCTATTCCCTGCTTCATAGTTGCACCTGCACTAAGTGCCCTTTGAATTGGTGGTAGGCCGCGCAGGCTCCTTCACTCGAAACCATGGGTGCCCCCAAGGGATGCTCCGGGTTGCACCGCTTCCCGAAGGCCGGACAATCCGTGGGTTTTTTCAGCCCCATGAGGACCTGAGCGCTTGCCGCGGATCGCATCCCTCATCACGGCATGGTGTTCCGGCGAGCCCATCAGGAACGTCTGACCATCAAATGTCGTCTGCTTCGTTTTGGCCTTTTTACCCGCGGAACGGGCATAGGCGCCGTAGAGGGCGCCTATCGTCATGCGTTTTTCTTCGCCGGAAAACTTGAGTCCTTAGTAGAAACCCTCAACGGAGGCATACTCCCGTCCGCGGAAGAGGAACGAAGTGTGGGCGAGGGTGGACATTTGACGTCCAACCTGTTCGTCCGAGCAAGCGGCGCAGTTGAGGGGTTTTACTTCGTCACTCATAGGGCGATTATTGAATTAAGCGCCCATCCGGGTTGGGATTTCCATTCGAATCGGTGCAACGGTAATTGCTATAAGTCGAATAGCGCCCGTTGCCGCAGTCCGGCGGGGGAGCGGTGTAGGTACTTGGTCCGGAACCGTAGTTTCTGGGTTGATCGTAGTCGGGCGATCGGAGGTTGGCGGCCGCTCGCTTGGCGAGGGCGCTGCCGCCGGCGGTGGCGCGGTCGTAGTATTGCAGAGCGGTCGCGCGATTAGGGGCGACACCCAGTCCGAACTCGTACATGTAGGCCATGGCCCGGTTGCCTTCCGGGAAGTTGTTATTTGCGGATTGGCGGTACAGACGCACCGCTTCGGTCAGGTTGACGGGCATTCCCACCCCGAAGTGATACATCCATCCCAACAGCACCTGCCCATTTCCACTGCCGGCTTGCGCGGCCCTTCTGGCATAGGGGATGGCGGCGACCGGCATCTTCAGATCCATGAGTACGCTCGCCCGGCGAGCGTCTCGCTGGCCAGGCATTCGTTGGTCGTCGGCGAGCTGGCCCTCGGCAGTGGAGTTTCCGGCGCGGGCGGCCTGCTGGCGTAGCGCGGTGGCCCGCGCTGGATCGAAGGGAACGCCTTGGCCCACGTCGTAGAGGTTGGCCAGAGCGCCCAGCGCGTGAGGCATCCCGGACTGGGCGCTCCGTTCCAACCATTGCGCAGATTCCGACACGTTCTGGCTGGTGCCTTGGCCGAACATGTACATCATCCCGACCCTGTACTGGGCGCGGGCGTCGCCGGACCTGGCGGCCGGTAGCGTCTCGCCCAATGATGGGTTTGCGGCGAGCGAGAGCCCTGGCAAGGCGAGGGCGAAAGTCAGTGACAAAATAATTCGTTTCATGAGTGATTCTCCGGTTTTGGGTTGGGGATTACTTTCGGGTTCCGGGGTGGTAGTATCCGGGAGGGACGGTACGGTAGCCGTTGCCGTTGACGCCGGCGGGACGAGGGCGGACGACGGGCCCGCGGATGGGGGCGGTGCTATAAATCGGCCGACGGACGGTGATGGGATGGCTTTGCCAAGCGCCGTTGCCGTTTGAGTTATTGATGTGATCGCGGCTATCGACGACCGGATCCTCCGAGATTGTATTCGGGTTGGTGTTGAACTGGGTTTGGTTGGTGCCGAGGCCATAGATGGTGCCGCCGACGATTCCGCCGGGAAGGCCGCGGGTGGAGCCTTCCGGGGGCAGGGGCTGCCCGGTGACGCTGCCGGTGAGCCGGTTGGGTATACGGACGGAGGCGGCCAGCTTGCCATAGTAGTTGGCCGAGTTTAAGAACTGGTCGCAGTTGTGCGGGTTGGGTTGTTTGAGGCGTTGTTGGGACGCCTGACAATTCCGATAGGACTGCATGGCGGCGGATTGCTGCCGCAGGTAGCCGGAACGCTGGGCATTTGCCCGTCGTTCGTCGTCGTACTGCTGGCGTTGGTCCGCCGGCACACCGACGGGTTGGGCGGAGGCCAAGCTCGTGCCGGCAAGGATCAGAAGGTAGAGTGATTTGTTCATGGGTAGATCTCTTTCACAGATAGGAGCGTGACGGGAAGAGAGATCTGCGCAAGAAAGGTTAGTGATCCGCCGCTGGCGGCGCTAGTCAGCGTACGGCGACGGGTTGGGGGGGTGTTCCCGCTCGGATTCCTTCCTCTGTTCGCGCGAGAAATATCGTTTGCCAACATAACCTATTGGCCCTGGTAGCGTATACTCCACGGAAACAGAGATCGATGCGAACCCCGGACGAAGTGAAAGCTTTTGAACAGTTGTATCGATCCTACTCGGACGATGTCTTCCGGTTTTTACTGTATTTGTCCGGTAACTGGCCCCTGGCTCAGGATCTTGCTTCCGAGACCTTCGTGCGAGCATGGACGGCGACAGTGCCAATTAAAATTTCGACCGCAAAGGCCTACCTGTTCACGATTGCCCGGAATCTCTATTTGAGCCATCTCCGCCAGCGACGAACCGAGATCGACTTGCCGGCCGGACTTGCCGCTACCGGCAACCAAGCGACTTCTTATGAGAGATATTCAGAACTGGCTGAAACACTCGAGGATCTCAAGGGGATTGCTGAGGGCGATCGAGCCGCATTTGTGATGGCGGTGATCGAGGAAACGAGTTACGACGAGGTTAGCCGGAGCCTCGGCATTAGCGTGGGCGCCGTGAAGGGCCGTGTCTTTCGCGCCCGAATGCGCCTAACCGAATTAAGAGAGCAGCGAACGTTAAGGAGTACGCTATGAATGTGACCAGGAATGTGATCAAAGACCTATTCCCTTTGTATCAAGAGGGCGAGGCCAGCGAGGACACCAAGTTATTGGTTGAGCAGTTTCTAGAAAGCGACCCCGAGTTTCGGGGACAACTGAGCGCTAGCTCAACCGCCGAATGGCGCCGGACCAATGTGCGGCTGGAAATCGATCAAGCCTTGGGGACGTTGGAAAAGACAAAGAGGGCTTTGGCGCGGCAAAAATGGCTGCAGATTTTTGCAATCCTCTTCACGTTGGCTCCGCTCAGCTTCTCGTTTCAGAAGGGCGAAATTCAATACCTGGTTTTCAGGGACGCACCGCTGTCGCTGATTCCGTTGTGGGGGGTGGCAGTCGTGCTGTGGGTATCGTATGTAAGGTCGCGCCGACCGGGTCAAGGGCTTTAATCTACGCCTGACGGGGTGTGTTGCGGGGCGGTCCCTTCGAACTGCGAGGTGGAATCTCGTGGACTCGTCGATCCAGTTCGGCTCGGTGGGCCGCGCTAAAAAGCTCCCGTCCTACCCGACTGTCTAATGGCGTCGGGTAGAACGGGGAGGCGGGTATTACGGGGCTACCAGGCGATGTCCTCCGTCCGGTCGATGGGTTGGCGATCGTCTGCTCCTTCCGGGCGGACGGCTAGGGCTTCGCCGAAGCGATCCGCGGTTTTTAAGACAGCCCCGAAGCGGACCCCGGTCCGCTGTTCGATCTCGCCCAGAGCGACTTCAAAGACCTTGAAGGCGTCCAGGTCCAGGGTCTCCAGCGCGTTGAGGTTCTGCGTCAACAGGAAACCCTTGCACTTGAGCTGGCCGGATTCGACGAAGGCGATGATTTTCCAGAATTCGCGAGGAATCTGGATCTGACGGAAGACGCGGTCGTCGCTCCGAAAGACGGGGCCGCCGAACACGCTCACTTTAAGGTCTTCAACGTCGACGTCGGCGAAGATCGCATCCTCCAGGCGGCCCCAGACACCACCCTTCGAGCCCTGATTGAAATCGTCCATCTGGGGGGTAATGTTCGTGAAAAAAAACGAATCGACGTTGGCCTTTTTCGCTTCCGCGAGTGGTCCCCAAAGGAGGTCGGCGCGGCGGGCGATGTGGCCGCGGTCGAGACGGTTGCCGCGGTAGACATCGTCACCAACCTGTAGAGCGGCAGGCAGGTTCGGATCGAGCACGAACGGAATGCCCCGGCGGCTCAAGCTTTTCAAACTACCCCCATCAATGTTCCACGCCACCCAACGGCAAAAGCGCCGGGCCTTGCTCATGGCTAATGAAAAGTGAGTGTAGGCAATGGCGGGCGACCCATTCTTTAGAAACGTGTCTTGCAGTGTCTCTTGGGTGAGTTCCGGAAGGGGGACGCGTTGCGAGAGGAAGCTCGGGTTGTATCCGCCTTGGCTATCGGGTTGGCCCGGTCCAATGACGGGTGGGGTGGGGACGGCCGAGAGCGAGATCTCCAGCTTTTCGAACACCGACTTGGGGTAACACGCTAAGGCATGCTCGTCCGGATTGCCGGGGCCCTCGCCGGCGAAGTGGAGGCCGGCCATGATCTTGGTGGCCTTCCCGTTGCTTCCTTTGATCAACCAGACGGAACCGGAATCGCCGCCCTTGCTGACTTGACCGTCAGAGGCACGGTGGTTGGGATCGACGCCGATTTCTAAACAGCCGATCTCCTGTTCGCCGGTGGTCCCGCCGTAGTTGATTTTGGCGATGGTCAGGACGCGGCGGACGATGCCGTGGGTGACACCCGTGGTCCTCCCGCTCTTGATGACCTTGTCGCCGAGTTCGGCTTCGGCGAGTTGCTCGGGTTTCACGCCGAGGTCGAGGATTTCGGGTTTGATCTGCCGGTCTTCAATGGAGGCGACGGCGCAGTCGCCGGCGTGCCCGAGGTGGGAGCGGATGAGTTTGCCCATGCGGTTCAACTGGACCCGGTTGTCGTCGGCGGGGCCGGGCTGGACGATGTCGTCGCCGAGCGCGCCGGTGGGGCCGTTGAGGACGTGCCAGTTGCTGAGCACATAGGGGGCACCGGTGTGTTGGTCGAAGACGACGCAGCCGATGGTGCCGGCTGACACTTTGGCATTCGCGACGCTGACGCCGGGAACGATGGGATTGAGACGTTTTTTGCGACTGCTGGCGGCAGCTTCGGCGACGACGTTGAAGCTTGCTTCATAGGTTCGCTCAAGAACATCGGTGGGGACGATCATGCCATCGATTTCGAAGGAAGCGGGGATGAGATGGGTGCCGACGGACTCGAGCATTTCGGGCTGGGACTTCTGGTTGACGGTGAATTGCACGCTGATCTCGTTGGTCATTTTCCCGTCTTTGATTTTGTATCCGATGCCAACGGACGAGATGTTCGGGTCGCGGAGATAGTCGACGCCGCGGGAGCGAACGAAGTTTTTCAGGCTTTCCATTTTCGGGCTTTCCGAGGAGACTGTTCGGTCTGCCGCAGATTTCTTGGAGGGAGTCTTTTTCTTGGCCATGTAAGGGTCCTCTGAGTCGGATAGTGTACTGAGGGGGCGAAGCGTGACACGCTAATTTGAATTTTTTCGAGCGGGCGGTTTAGTTTTGCAGTTGGAGCGGTTTGCTTCGTTCTTCCGCCATTTCCTTGGCGCGGCGGAGATCCATTTTACCGGTACCGAGGACGGGCAGGGCCTCGACGCGGAGTAAGGCGTCTCGCTTGGGTAGCCAGAGCTTAGGCAGGTCGCTGGCGGCCAGGGCGGTGACGAGTTCGGCGGGTTCCAGGGCCGAGCCTTCGTAGAGGGCGATCAGTTTTTCGCCTCGTTCTTCATCCGCGATGGCGACGACGCAGACGTTCGCATCTTCGCTGAGACAGGCTTTGATCGCGTCTTCCACCCGGCCGTGCGGCACCATTTCGCCGGCGATCTTGCTGAACCGGGAGAGGCGGCCGGTCAAGTAGATGAACCCTTCTTCGTCGACCCTGGCTACGTCACCAGTGATGTACCAGCCGTTGCTGATGACTTCCTTCGTTTTGGCGGCGTTTGCCCAGTAGCCCAACATTTGATTGGCTCCTTTGACGAGAAGCAGGCCTTCCTGGCCGACCGGCAGGGGAGTGCCGGTCTCCGGGTCGACGACCCGCACGGCTACGCCAGGCAGGGGACGGCCGACGGAGTTGGGCATCCAACCTTTCTGATAGTGCGCTTTTGAGGAACTCGCGCACAACGGATTCGCTCCGGCACGGCAGGATGGGCGAGTTCCTCTCTCTTGCGGCCTGTGCGCTTCTAACGGGACATCTTCCACGCTGACGGCGATGACGGGGGCCATTTCCGTGGCTCCGTAGCCTTCGCGGGGGGTGACTCCGAACTTGGCCGCGAAGGCGGCTACGACGGCCTCGCGAAGTTTCTCCGCGCCGGCCAGGACGACGTGCAAGCTGCGGAACTGCTCCGGTGTGACGACCTTCGTATAGTTGGCGAGAAAGGTGGGCGTCGCCAGGAGGACGGTGGCGCTCCACTTCTCGACGAGGGTGCCGACGCCTTTCGCGTCGAGCGGGTTCATCTGGTAGACACCACCGATGCCGTTGACCATGGGGAACCACAACGTGAAGGTAAACCCGAACGAATGAAAGAAGGGCAGGACGCCGGCGATACGGTCCGGCGGGCCGAGGGGAATCATGATGCCGGAGGCGGCGATGTTACTCATGACGTTTTGGTGCGATAGTTTGATGCCTTTCGGCATGCCGCTGGAGCCGCTGCTGAAGATGACGGTGGCGAGGTCAGCGCAGTGGCCGCGGGGGACGATGCGGCAGAGCACAGGAGCGGGTAGAAAACTGACACATAGGGCGGCCAGCTTCTCCAGTTTGGAGATGCCGCCGAGGAGATCTTCGACGAACACCATGCCGGGCCGCTCGGCCATTTTGGCTTTGGCCAGGAAGAGGCGGGAAGTTAGGATGGAGCGGATGCCGCATTGGTCGATGGCGGATTCGACGGCGGCGGGGCCGCTGGTGAAATTGAGGTTGACGGCTTTCTTGCCGGCTATAAGGCTGGCGATGTTGACGAGGGCACCTGCGACGCTGGCGGGGAGAACGACGCCAAGCATGTCGCCATCGAGTTTCCGGAGGCGGCGAGCCAGGAGGAGGGAGGCGATGAGCGCCTGGCGGTAGGTGAGCGATTTGCCGCTGGCATCGGCGAGGGCCAACCGCTTCGGGGCGCGCTTGGCGGCCTGGATGAAGGCGGCGTGGAGGAGCGGGGTTTCAGTGGGTTCGCAGCTGAGTTCGACGACGGCTTGGCGGGCTTCGACGGCCGTGATGTTGGAGGGCAGGGGGGCACCGACGGAGATCTGGACCGGGTAGCGCCGGAGTTGGGGCCATTTGGCGAAGAGGCGTCCGCCGGCGAAGCTGAAGACGCTGCCCCAGAGGCCGCCGAGATGGATGGGAATTACGGGGACGTCGAGGCCGGCGGCGATCCGTTCCATGCCGCGCTGGAAGGCCTGGATGTTGCCCATGCGGGTGAGGTCGCCTTCGGGGAAGATGCAGACGAGTTCGCCGGCGGCGAGGGCGGCGCGGGAGCGGGCGATCATTTCAACGACATCGCGCGGACGGCCTTGCTTGACGGGAATGGCGTGGAAGAGGCGTGGGATGGGTTCGAACCGCTGGTAGTGTTTTTCGATAACAAGGAAGCGAATGAAGCGCTGGGTGGTGGCGGCGAGGAGGAGGCCATCGAGGAAGGTGACATGGTTAGCGACGAGGAGGGCGCCACCTGAGGACGGGATGTTTTGGGCTCCGGTGAAACGGATGCGGTAAGCCACGCGGAGGAGACCGAGGACGACGAAACGGAAGGATTCCCGGCCGCAGGCGAGCACGGCGCAGAGGGTGCAGAGAGCGCCGAAGGCGGCGGCGATATAGAGCAGGACGGAGAGTTCAACGCACATTTTTTGCGCTCCCCAGAGGAGGGCGGGGGCGGCGAGGGTGCCGATGGTGTTGACGAAGCTGCTGGCTCCGACAATGCGGCCGCGTTCTTCGGGCTTGGTGCGGAACTGGAGGTACGCATCTAACGGGACGATCCAGAGGCCGGCGCTGAGGCCGGTGGAGACGAGGGCGACCATGGCGACGGAGAATGTATCGGCGGAGGCCAGGGTGAAGAGGCCGAGGACGATGCCGACGCCGCCGAGGGGCAGCAGGCCGAGTTCAATGCCACGGGCGGAGAGCCGGCCGGCCAGGGCGCTGCCGAGGCCGATGCCGATGGCGAGGGCGGCGAGGAGGAGGCCGGTGGCGGAATCTTCGATGCGGAGGGTTTCTTTGGCGAGCAGGAGGACGAGCATTTGCATGAGACCGCCGAGGAACCAGAAGCTGGCGATGCCGGCGACGGCGCGGGAGAGGGGCCGATCCTGGGCGAGGTGGCGCAAGCCGTCGAGAAGGCGGGCTTGGCCGCGGGGCGCGGCGGCGACTCCGGGGGGGAGGCGGAGGGTGACGAGGAAGCCGATCGCGGCGAGGGTAGTGAGCAGGAGGCCGGCCTGCCAGTAGCCGGCACCTAAATGGGCGAAGAGCAGCGTTCCGGCGAGGGTGCCGAGGACGATGGAGAAGTAGCTGCCCATATCGAGGAGGCCGTTGGCACCGGCGAGAGTATCGAGGCCGACGAGTTCGGGGGTTAGGCCGGCGCGGGCGGGGCCGTAGAAGGTGGAGTGGAGGCCCATGAGGAAGACGACGGCGAGCATGGCTTCGAGGTTTTGGGAGGCCATGGCGAGGGTGCCGGCGACCATGGCGACCACTTCGGCGGCCTTCATCCAGCGCAGGAGGGCTGACTTGCTGACGGTGTCAGCGAGGCGACCGGCGACGCCGGAGAAGAGGAGGAACGGCGCTAAGAAGGCCGCTACGACCAGGGGCAGGTCGGCGTTGCCGAGGCCCCGTTTGTGGGCTTGGTCGACGGCGACGAGGGAGACGAGAATTTTGAAGCAGTTGTCGTTGAACGACAGGAGGCACTGGCTGATCCAGAGCGGGACGAAGCCCGGCTTGCGGGCGATGGTGGAGAGGGATGGCTCTTGCAGTGGTTGCATGGGAGCAAATAATGCATGCGTTCGGCCAATCGATAAGTCCCTATTCTTCAACGTTGGCTTGGCGCGGAAAGGAGTCGGACCTACATTCTTCGTACGGCGATATACAATTTTTGTATGCTTCTTTCAGCAGCGGATCGTAACTTCTTCGAAGCGGTGTACCAAGTGAGCTATGCCAATCCCTTTACCGATGATTTGGAGGAGGGCGAGCGGAGGGCGTTGGGAGGGGCGTTTGTTCGACCCAAGCAGGAGGTTTGGAGCTTGGACGTGCGGGACCCGCTACGGCAGCGGGAAAACTCCTGGCGGGTGGCGAAGAAGACCGCGGGGCGGATTGAGGGGCTGCGGGAGCGATTGCTGGCTGGTGAACCGGCTACGGAGCGGGACCTGGAGCTTTACGAGGCGGCGGCGTTGCTAACGATTTACTATCGGTTTTATGGGCGGATTACGGAGGCTGCGTTTGACGGGTCGCGGGGGCCGGCGCGGTGGGGGTTTTATCGGGAGTTTGCGACGGTGTTCGCGCACTACTTTGCACTACCGATTGCGTTGCCGGGGGCGTACGCGAGCGGGAAGGTGTTCGCTTTGTTTGTGCAGATCGTGAGGGCGTTTCTGCGGATCTTTGAAAGCGTGTTGGGTTCGTCGAAGCCGGCGGAGCGGCTGCGGGCGGCGATTTGGCAGTCGCTGTTTACGCACGATATGCGCCGGTATGGGCGGCGTCTTTCGACGCGGATGGGGGAGTTTGCGACGTTGATTACGGGGCCTTCCGGGACGGGTAAGGAGGTGGTGGCGAAGGCGATTGCGGCGTGCCGTTTTCAGCCG
>Ga0163144_10030046_pt1 | contig 10408 bp, 7 predicted proteins | sample OliLak19BULKMAT1_FD_123175 | JGI IMG/M metagenome (GOLD analysis project Ga0163144, IMG submission 123175) | Freshwater microbial mat bacterial communities from Lake Vanda, McMurdo Dry Valleys, Antarctica - Oligotrophic Lake LV.19.BULKMAT1 | ecosystem: Environmental > Aquatic > Freshwater > Lake...
CCGGAGGTGACTTCGATTTCGGCGATCACGGCGCCGTACTGGGCCGGGCTGGTGACGACGGCGACGAAGTCGTGGTTTTTGGCGGCCGAGCGGATCATGGCGGGGCCGCCGATATCGATATTTTCTATGGCTTGATGGCGGGAAACACCGGGCTTGGCGACGGTTTCTTCGAAGGGGTAGAGGTTGATACAGATGAGGTCGATGGGCTTGATGCCGTGCTGCTGCATGGCGGCGGTGTGGTATTGGTTGTCGCGCACGGCGAGGAGCCCGCCGTGGACCATGGGGTGGAGGGTCTTGAGGCGGCCGTCCATCATCTCAGGGAAGCCGGTGAGGGATTCGATTGAGGTGACGGGAATGCCGGCGCTGGCGAGGGCGAGCGCGGTGCCGCCGGTTGAGACTACTTCTACGCCACGGGAGACGAGGGCACGGGCGAAGGCCTCGATGCCGGATTTGTCGCTGACGGAGAGGAGTGCGCGGCGGATGAGTAGGAGGTCGGGCATGGGCGGGGTTCAAACGCTGGTGGTCAACGAAAAAAGCCCGCGGAACAGACCCCGGGGCGGATGGGAGGCGGGAGTGAGGAGCGAAGTGGCGGAGGATGCGTTAACGCTGGCGGAACTTGTGCACCACGCCGCTGGGGGTGGTCACATAGAGATTGCCATCGACGAAGATATCAGGCTTCATGTCGGAGATGCCGGCGAGTTGGACGCGCTCGAGGATGTCGCCGGTGAGGGCATCCATAGTGACGGCGGTTTCGCCGTTGTAGACGACGAGCTTGCCCTTGTTAACGGCGACGACGCGGCCGCTGACGCCGGGGGTGGTCCAGACGGGCGAGCCGGTCTCGGAATCAAGGGCGGTGAAGCCTGAGCTGGGGATGTTGACATAGACCTTGCCGCTGTAGAAGGCGGGGGACTCGGTGAGGACGGAGTCGGTGCGGCGACGCCACTTGGGACGCGGGCCGCCGTCGGCGGGGAAGGCGTAGATGGACTGGTCGGTGCTGGCGACGTACATGGTTTCGCCGTCGCCGCAGGGGTCACAGGTGACGCCGCTGGCCATGCGCCAGCGGCCGGTCGAGGTGCCGTCGGAGGCGTTGAGGATGACGACCATGCCGTTTTGCGAAACGAAGCCGACGCGGCCGCCGTCGAGCGAGACGGGTGATGATTCAAAGAGGCCGCCGACACCCGTGAGCCAGGCGCGAACGCCGGTGGTGGTGAGGTGGGCCTGGATCTCACCGGCGGCAGAGCCGGCGATGACCACGGGGCCGTACTGGGCGGGGGCGGTGTTGACGACCTTGGAAAGGGGCTGGCGGGCGAGAAGGGTGCCGCCGTCGATATCGAGGAAGAAGATTTCGCTGTCGCTGCAGGCGATGATGCGGCGACCATCGCGGAGCATGCCGAGGTAGCGGGTGAGGGGCGTTGAGAGCACGGTGGCCCACTTCACTTCGCCGCCAGCGGCGGAGAGGAGGCTGATGGCACCGCCGGAATCGCGGGCGACCACGACATCGCCCAGCGGGGTGATGGCGCCGAGGGTTTGGCCGGTGGTGACAGTGGCGAAGCCGGTCCACTCGAGGCGATAGCCGAGCTTGGCATAATCCTCAAAGTTAAGGTCCGAGACCTGGAGGGGCACGGCGGGCGTCTTGGGCTGGCCGGCCGCGCCTGCATCGCCGCTTCCAGACGATGCACAGCCGGCGAGAAGGCCGGCGGCGAGCACGAGGGTGAGAGCGTTTTTGGTGAGGGACGCGAGGTTCGAAGTGCTGGCCATGACGGCTCCAGATACGCGCGATTGAGACCCTTGGTTGCGGCCGTGCGACCAGAAGGTTGCAAGAAACGGGCCGGATGGTATGGGGCGGGGAGATGGAAGTGGAGCGAACTTGGGAAGCTGAGGCCTAAGTGGCACGGGCCGCGGAAAGAGGGTGGCGGGCGAGACGGATCACTTGGGCTTGGCGAGATTTTCGTAACTGAAGCCCAAGGAGCGATCAAGGACGGTGATTCCCCCCGTGGCGAGGGCTCGGGAGACGAGGGAATCCATGCGGGTGCGTTCGAGGCGGGCGCGGAGGTCGCGTTCGACCTCGTCGCGGAGGGGTGAGGCGAGCGAGCCGGAGGTGATTTCGGGGCTGGCGGGCTCGATATATTCGACGAGCAGGAGGGCGTAGTTGCGGTCAAGGGCGATGACGGGGCTGAGCGCGCCGGGCTGGAGCTGGGCGGCGACCTGCCTGAGGGGGCCGGGGTAGGAGAGGTCGCTCACGCTGAAGGACTCAATGAGACCGCCGGCGGGGCGGGCGGAGGAGTCGATAGAGGACTGGAGGGCTTCGACGGTAAACGCGGCGGAGAGAGCGCCGACGACAGGGAGTCCGGAGCCGGCGCCGGTGGCATCGATGATGCGCTGGCGGGCGGCGGCGGCCTCCATGCTGGTGGCGGTGACGATGATGCGGCAGCGGTGCTTGGGGCCGTAGCGGATTTTGATGGCCTGGTCGAGGGAGGCGTCGTCGATCTGGATCTGGTCGCGGACCATGGCGCGAAGCTTGGCGGAGCGGAGGAGGAGGGCGTTAAAGCGAAGTTCGCCAAGGCCGCGGGTGCGGCGGATGTTGGCGAGGAGGATCTCGGCCTCGTCGGGGGTGACGGGTGGTGAGCCGGGGCGGGGGCGGTCGTTTTGGCTGAGGGCGCGGACGTAAAGGGCGCGCTCGCGGGCCATGGCGGCTTGCTCGCCGCCGTCGAGTGTGACGCCCTGATCGGCCATTAGTTTGTCGAGTCGGCGGTCGAGGATGACTTCCTGAAGGATCGCGCCGCCAGAGGCTTCGGCGAGGAGGGGGCGCAAGGTGGACCATTCGACGGGCTGACCATCAACCATGGCGGCGGGCTTGCCGGAGTCTTCGGGGCGGGCGGAGGCGGAGGGCTGCTGCGAGACGGAGGTGGAGGCGGTTCGCTTGGCGGCGGCATCACCGCTTTCGCAGCCGGGGAGCAGCGCGAGGGCCGAAGCGATGAGCAGAGGAGCGGCGGCGCGAAGGAGCGGGGAACGAAGCAGGGTGTAGCTCATGGGGCATGTTGTACGCTGGCTGGGGCGTTGGTGCACGGGGTCGGAAAACGAAGGGCTGGACGCGGGCCGAGCCAGGCGCGGGAAGCGGCGGCGGCGATGGAGCGGAGGGTGCGGTCAATATCGCGGTCGCGAACGGAGTGGACGAGGGCGGGGCGGATGATGGTTGGAGCGAGCTGGCTGGCAGGGAATGGCACCGATGGATCGGCTGGGGTCATCCAAAGGAGGCCCCAGCCGGTGGGGAGTTCGGCGGGTTCGACGAGGCCGGGAGGACAGAGGATGTAGAGCCGACTGGCGAGTTGGTAGCGGGCGACACAGAAGAACTTGGTGGTGCCGTGAATGGCTGAATCGAGCCGGGCGAGCTCGCGAACAAGGAGGCGGTGACAGTGGAGCGAGGAGCGGGCGTAGTCCCACTCGCCGAGGGAGGGGAAGAGGAGGCCGGCGGTGGCTTGAAGGGCGGGCTCGAGTTCGCGGACGAACTCGGCACGGATGGCGGCGAGCTCGCGCTCGAGGCGGTCACGCTGGGCGAGGAGGCAGGGGAGCTGGCGGGCATCGCGGAGGAAATCGGCGCGGGCGGCTTTGGCTTCGATGAAGATTGAGGTGCGGGGGGTGCGCTCCGGGCGGGGGGAGCGGGGGGGACGGGGGCGATCGGGTGGAGCGGTGGGCAGGGCGGAAGCAGCGGGGTCGAACGCGGTGTCGCTCATGCCGGCGGCATCGATGCGGAAGCGCGGAACCGGCGCGGTGACTTCGGTGGCGATGGCGAAGCAACCGAAGTGCTCGCGCAGCAGGTGGGCGGCGCGGAGCTTGAGATCACGATGAGCCGGGGACTCCATCGCGGCATGGTTGGCGGCGAGATGGAGATTCGCTGGGGAGGGGCCCGGAGAGGCAGGGTACTTGAAGCAGAGAACTGGGTCAGGGGACGGGTGTGTGTGTGCCGCAGGGGCAGCCATCGGGGTGCCCGCTTGCTGACCATGCGGCGGTTGCGAGCTCGACGAGTCGGGCGGCGGTGGCCTGGGCTTTTTGCGTCGGGGGAGGGAGCGATTTGAGAACGGCGAGGCACTGCTGTGAGAAGCGGGCCTCGAAGTAGTTGTCGGTGCGTGCTGATTCGACGGCGTAAGACTTTTTGAGCTCATCCTGCAGGCGCTTGATGCGGGTTTCGGGGAGCGGGTGGGTTGAGAGGAACTCGGGCTGGCCGCCGCCGCCCTTGGAGGCGTTTTTTAGGATCTCCATGACTTGGAGCTGGCCGGTGGGGTTGTAGCCGATCCGGCTCATGTAGCGAAGGCCGAGGGAATCGGCCTGCGATTCTTCGTCACGGCCGAACTTGAGGATGATGACTTCACCGCCGACGTTGAGGGCGGGAAGGAGCATCTCGCCGGTGGAAGCGGCGGCGCTGCCGGCGGGGGCTGCGCCGACAGCGACACCGGCGATGGCGACGCCGCCCTGGATGAGCGTGGCCTGGCCGATGCGGCGGGCGCTGTGCTGGGCCGTGACGTGGCCGATTTCATGGCCGAGTACGCCGGCGAGCTGGGCTTCGTTGGTCATGCGTTCCATCAGGCCGCGGCTGACGAACACTTTACCGCCGGGGAGAGCGAAGGCGTTGATGACGGAAGAGTCGAGAACGATGAACTCCCAAGGGAGGGAGGGGTTGTCGGCTTCGGTGGTGGCGGCGAGGCGGCGGCCGATGTCGTTGACATATGCGCGGATACGAGCATTGCCGATCTCGCCGCCGAACTCTTTGGTCATCTCGGGCTTGGCTTCGACACCCATGGCGATTTCCTGATCGCGCGAGAGGGGGCTGAAGAAGCGATCGCCGGTGGCGGGGTTGGTGGTGCAACTGGCGAGGGGCAACGCGAGCGCGGCACCGAGGGTCACGAAAATGGCGGTTGAGCAATGGCGACGAACGATTGAGCATGGATTCAGGTGCATACAGAGCCTCCGCGCGGCGGGAAGATGTGCCCACCGACGCATGAATGTAGCCTGGCAAAATCGCCCCGATCGTGAACAAGCGTTCACTTTCGGAGCGGGTGAGGAGGGCCTGAACGTAGCAGCTCAAGCGATCGACAGATTGGGACCGAGTTCGCCGGGTTCGAAGATGGCGATGCCATCAGAGTCAACGGCAAGTTGGTGGGTTTGGCCGATGGCCATGCCATCGCGGGCGGGCATGCGGGCGACGAGGGTGGCGACGGTGGCACCGACGGCACCGGTGACGCGGCAGGTCACATCCATGGAATCGCCCAGAGGTTCGACGAGCGTTGAGATGACGGGGATGGTCGGACGGTCAGTGGGGCCGACCATGGCGACGAGGGCCTGGGGGCGGATGCCGAAGGCGACTTGCTTGCCGACCATGGCCCGGACGGCGGCGGGTTGGTTGGGGGGAAGAGCGATGGAGAGGCCCCCACCTTCGAAGCGTGCAGCATCGGCGGAGCCGGTGAGCAAGCCTTCGACAAAGTTCATGGGCGGAGTGCCGAGGAAGCCGGCGACGAAGCGATTGAGGGGTCGGCGGTAGACCTCCATGGGCGAGCCGACCTGCTGGATGACGCCGCCGAACATGACGACGATGCGGTCGCCGAGCGTCATGGCCTCTTCCTGGTCGTGCGTCACGTAGACGGTGGTGGTCTTGAGACGGTGCTGGAGGGATTTGATCTCGGCGCGGGTGGTGACGCGGAGGCGGGCATCGAGGTTTGAGAGGGGCTCATCAAACAAGAATGCCTTGGGCTCACGGACGATGGCGCGGCCCACGGCGACGCGCTGGCGCTGGCCGCCGGAGAGGGCTTTGGGCTTGCGGTCAAGGAGCGTTTCAAGGCCCAGCATGGAGGCGACTTTGCCGACACGGTTCTTTATTTCCTGCTTTGGCACCTTGCGGAGTTTGAGGGAAAACGCGATGTTTTCGTAGACGGTCATGTGCGGGTAGAGGGCGTAGTTCTGGAAGACCATGGCGATGTCGCGGTCTTTGGGGTGGACGTCATTGACGACGCGGCCGCCGATTGAGATTTGCCCGAGCGTGACTTCCTCAAGCCCCGCGATCATGCGGAGGGTGGTGGTTTTTCCGCAGCCCGAGGGGCCGACAAGGACCACGAACTCGCCATCGGCGATATCAATCGACACGCCTTTGACGGCGTGAAAGCCACCGGGATAGGTCTTGTGAACTTGCTGCAGGGCTACGCCGGCCATCGAGATCTCCGCCGAAGGCACTAACTCCGCAAGGAAGGACGCGCAGAAGCATACAGCGCCCCGAGCGGGGTTGTCGCTCTTTTGAGGCGGGTTTCGCGTGAAGGAGCGAGTCGGCCTCGGCGGCGCCGCCGGTGTCGCGTCTCTGACTCCGGGCCTGCTCCAAGACTGTCGCATCTACCAGCGTGCCGTCCTTCAGCGTGCCGTTGTGAAACAGCAGGCCCTGTTTGTCAAGGTACTTGAGCGTGTCGTCAAAGAGCGTGCGATCAAATGCGCGTTCGCGCAACGCGGAACCGCACATGGTCGTTTCGTCGGGGTTGCGTCAGTGAGCGAGATCACGAGAAACCGCCGGAACGACAGGCGAGCAGAACGCCCTTAAGCATGGTGAGCGCGGACCAAGCGGGGCGTTTGCCCTTGTCCGTTTCATGCTGGTTCCGTCCATGCCCGTTCTCCGTCTGCTTCGCATTGTCCTATACGCACGTCCCCGGCGAACGGTTTTTGTTGGGGACAGATTTGGGTTGGGGGAGAGTTATTGGGTGTGCCCTTCCGCTCATGTCGCCTAAACTGGGGGGTTCTTCGCAGTAGTGTTTATTCCACAAACGGAATAGGGAGATTTTTATGAAGACTCGTGAGTTCTTGTACGCCGTCGTCGTCGCCGTGGGGATTGCCCCTTTATACGCATCGGCCGACGTGGTTCCCGTTGGACAGTCTGTCGCGGGCCAGTCGCAGGGCCAGTGGACCGCGACCTGGTGGCAGACCATGCTCGCCATCCCGCCCGCGCAGAATCCGATCTTGGACCCCGACGGCTCGTTCGCGAGCGGCGGCGACCTCGGTGATGTATTTCTTCTGGCGGGCACGTTCGGGGGTACCGCTTCTCGTTCGGTGACAATCCGCGACGACCAGCACCTTTTCTTCCCGCTTGTGAACGGCCTCTATATTAACTTCGATGGCTCGCAGACCGAGGCCGACCTGCGGATCTTGGTGGCAGAGGATATTCCGTTTTTCAACACCCTTTTCGCCAACCTGGACGGCGCTGCCCTCGTGAGCGATCCGTTCACGCAGCGCATCGACTCGCCCCCCGGCCTTTTCACGACGGTGTTCCCGGCAGACAATGTCTTTGGCATCCCCCCAGGCTCGTTCGATTCGGTCGCCGCCGGGTACTGGATCATGCTCGAACCACTCGCCCAAGGCACGCACACGCTCAACTTCGGCGGGTCGTCGCTTGGCAATCCCTTTGTCCCTGATTTCTCGACTGATGTCACGTACACCATCAATGTCGTCCCTGCTCCCGGCGCAACGGTCGCGCTCGCTTTGGGCTTGGCGAGCGGCCTCCGTCGTCGTCGACGCATCTAAACGGGCGATCCCGGGCGGTTCAACGTCGCGTGGGTAACTTTCTCAAACGGCCACTCTCTCCAATGTGGGAGAGTTGTGCCGTTTGCCGCTCACTGTGGGGCTGGCAGGCCGGTCCTTTTGAACTTGCTGCAGGGCTACGCCGGCCATCGAGATCTCCGCCGAAGGCACTAACTCCGCAAGGAAGGACGCGCAGAAGCATACAGCGCTTGGAGGGGGGTGTCGCTATTTCGAAGCGGGTTTTGCGGGAAGGAGCGCTTGGGCCTCGGCGGTGCGGCCGGTGTCACGGAGGAAGGTGGCGAGTGATTCGAGGGCCTGTTGATGGCGCGAGTTCTCGGGGCCGAGGGTGACCTTGATGATCTGGTAGGAGTCGCGGAGTTCGGTTTCGGCCTGGGCGTTCTTGCCCAGTTTGACGAGGCATCGGCCGTAGTTGCCCCGGAACGCTCCGGTGATCCAGTGATCGGCACCCATGCGGCCTACGGCGTCGGCGCTGGCTCGCTGGAGGTAAGGCTCGGCGGCGGCGAACTTGCCGTCGCGGAAAAGGAGCAGGCCGACGTTGTTGCGGGAGATGATGGTGTCGTAGGCCGAATCGCCGATGGTGCGGACCTGGGTTTCGAGAACCTGATCGAGAAGTTGGCGGGCCTCGTCGAACTTCTTCTGACGCTGGAGAACGCTTGAGAGGTTGCCGATGGAAACGAGGGTGTTGCGGTGCTCGGGGCCAAGTACTCGCGAGCGGCGCTCGACGGCCTCGCGGCTGAGGGCCTCGGCTTCGTCGAGCTTGCCGGTGAGTTCGGCGTATTTGGCGAGGTTGTTGAGGGCCATGAGAGTATTGGGATTGTCAGGCCCGAGGGTGGCGACGAAGCCCTCGTGGACCTGGCGCGCCATGTTGGTCGCGTCCTCATAGCGCTCGCGATCGGAATAGAGGTGAGCGAGGTTGTTTTTGGTGGTGAGGGTGATGGAGTGACGGTCGCCCCAGACGGTGGTGGCTTTCTCGATGACCTGCTTATACATCTCTTCGGCCTCGGCCCAGCGGCCACGGTCGTGGAGGAGGGACGCGAGGTTGTTGGCGAGGTTGATGGCGTAGGCGGAGTTCTCGGTGCCGGCGGCGTTGGATTTGGCAACGAGCGCGCGGTAGAGCGCCTCGGCCTCGTCAAGCTTGGTTTGCTGGCGGAGGCAGACGGCCAGATCGCCGCGGAGACCGTCAAGAAAGGTCGCGCCTTCGGCGGGAACGGATTCGGCCTCGGCGATAGCCTCTCGGAGTGCCGCCTCGGACTCTGGAAGTTTGCCACGCTCAAGGAGCACGCCTGCGAGGGACTGGGCGGCATTGGCGCGGACGCGCTCGGCGATGGGCAGCTTGGCAGCGCGATCGACTGCGGAGCTGGCGAGGGCCTGGGCGTCGTCAAGTTTGCCAGCGCTGGTGAGAGCACCGGCGTGGAGGGCATCAATCTTGATGGTTTCCCAATGGTCGGGGCCGCGGGCCGCTCGGCGGGTCGCGGCGGACGCAGCGAGGAGGGTGACGGCTTTCTCGGGGTCGCCAAGGGAGTGGAAGGTGAAGCCGAGGGTTTGCTGAAGGTCGGCGACGGCGAGCGGGCTGAGCTGCGTCTGGGTCGAGAGCCGCTTGGAAGCGGAATCGAGGAGGTCGATGACTTTGGCGTCACGTCCTTTGGCGTTTGGATCGGCAGCGCCGAGGATGTCGCTCATGAACGAGCGAGCCGCTTCGGCTTCGACGAGTCGCTGCTGGGAAGTCTGTTCGGCGCTTCTGGCCTTGGCATAGAGCACGCCCATCACGGCGGCGGAAATGCCGGTGAGGGCGACGAGCGCAGAGAGGGCCACGACGGCGCCACGATAGCGGCGGGCGGCGGAGCGGAGGAGGTACCACGCGCTATCGGCCTTGGCGGCGATGGGGCGGTTGTCGAGAAATGCGTCGAGATCGGCAGCGAGCTCGGCGGAGCTTTGATAGCGACGGGCGGGGTCTTTGGCGAGGCACTTGAGGACGATAGTGCTGAGATCATCGTCAATGGCCGAGCGGAGGGCGCGGGGTGGTTTGGGCTGCTCACCCTCGATGCGGGCGAGGACTTCGCGAATTGGGCCACGGACCTCGTAGGGATAGACCCCGGTGAGGGCGTGATAGAGCATGACGCCCAGCGAGTAGACATCGCTGCGAACATCGACTTGGCCTTGATCGCCTCGGGCTTGCTCGGGGCTCGCCCAGGCGAGTGAGCCCAAGAAGTGGCCGGCGCCGGCAGCGGTGACGGTGATCTCGGGCCCTGCGGGGGTGCTTTCGGCCGTGAGCTTGGCAAGGCCGAAGTCGAGCACGATGGGCGTGGTTTCGCTGAAGGTTGAGCGGCCGGCGGGGCCAGACTGCAAGGAGGTGTCGGTGGCGGATGGGGAACCCGGAAGCAACGAGCGCGAGGTTGACGCGGGCGTGGCGACGCGGATGTTGCTGGGCTTGAGATCGCGATGGATCACGCCGCGCTGGTGGGCGAAGGCGACGGCATGAGCGATTTGCCTGAAAAGCAGCGCGATGGCGCGGGCGGATTCAACGGTGACGACGGGGCCGAAAGTCTGGCGGAGATGCTCGTCGAGCTGGCGGCCTTCGATGAACTCCATGACGAGGAAGGGCCTGGCGTCGGGGGGCGGGGTGATGCCGCTGTCGTAGACGCGGACGATGCCGGGGTGGCGGAGGCCGGCGACGACGTCTACCTCGCGTTCAAAGCGGCGGCGCGAGAGGGGCGAGGCAAGGGCACGCTCATGAAGAACCTTGATGGCGACGCGGCGGCGGGTGGAGACCTGCACGGCGGAATAGACCACGCCCTGACCGCCGCGGCTGATCTCGACGATCGATTCGTAGCCATCAACTACG
>Ga0163144_10030049_pt1 | contig 10407 bp, 9 predicted proteins | sample OliLak19BULKMAT1_FD_123175 | JGI IMG/M metagenome (GOLD analysis project Ga0163144, IMG submission 123175) | Freshwater microbial mat bacterial communities from Lake Vanda, McMurdo Dry Valleys, Antarctica - Oligotrophic Lake LV.19.BULKMAT1 | ecosystem: Environmental > Aquatic > Freshwater > Lake...
ACTACACCCGTTGTGTGCCACCGTCGTCATCGTTGTTCACGTGGGGGCGCAGCAGCAGCCCTGGTTTGCATCCACTGTGGTTATGGGGTACTGCTGCTGCGCCCGTATCCAGCGTGAAACATCGTGACCATCGTATCCGTGGGGGCGCAGCAGCAGCCTATCTGGTGCTACCTTCTTCGCTCAATGTGTGCTGCTGCTGCGCCCCTACTACACCCATGGTTGGCCATTGCGCTGCTGCTACGCCCTACATCACTAAAGGATTAACGTATCAGGGAATCCTCTCGTAAAGGGTGAAGCCACGGCTACTACGAGCAACCTGATATGGTAAGACAATATGGCGTAGGATGCGCTCCTTACCAAGTGTAATGCGCTTGCTGCTGTAGATATCAGCATGATCAAATGTCATCTTTGACCCGCAATCATCAAGTATTTGGAGCGTGCCGCCAAAGCTAAATTGTGCCTGATCCTCCGTAAGCGTTATCCAGCCTTGGTCAGTACTCAAATTGGATTGACCTACCTGATCGGGCATCTTGAGCAATTGAACAAAACCTCCACGCTTACCAAGATAGTTAATCTGTGGAAAAAGATCAGTCAGCATTACAGGAATCGTATCTTCCGTCGCAAGTTGCGCTGCAAGCTGAATTGCTCCGCCAAACGATACATACTCTCGGTACGCAATCGTGCTCCCTAAAGGTGTCATCAACCCTGTGCCACTATCATCACTTGGGCCATGCTTCTTTGGGCGAACAATTTTGGTGAACGTATTAATTACCGATACTCGCTCTGGTAAATTCACCATGAGGCGTAAGTCTCGTATTGTCGGCCAAAGACGCTTTCCTTCATTCTGTCCAAGTGTTCGGAGCGCTGCATCAAGTAACGCCATCTTGATCGCAAACGGTGTAGGACAGATCAGAGTCTTTCCACCTGAAGATGTAGCAGTAGCAGGCTTGAGTGAGAAAAGCGCAACTGGTATGTATTGAGCAACTGTCCACATACGCGTATCCTCTATGTCAGCGCCAGCGTATATGGCTGCGCGGATGTTATTAAGTCCTGAATAAGTTCGGCGAAATGGCCCAGCGAACCAAAAGATTCGACCTTTACACCCTCACCACCACCGAGCGCTTTTCCAACCTGTGCCATCTGCTGCGCATAATCGGGAGCAAGTGGGCTAATCAGTGGTGCAGGCAACAGTGTCGTTGAGTAGGAAATAGCACCTTCCAATGCTACTAAGTGCGGCAATTGTGCTGAACGCATTGCACCATTCAATTGGACAAAAGTGTGCAGAAGACTCTCTAGTAAGGCTGCGCCACGCCGTGTGCGCTCCTCAGATGCAAGCATATGCTGTTGGCGAATATCGTTATAGGCGATTCGGCCAAACTCCAGGTGACACACAATCGCATATTGGCCACTCGATGCTGGACGATGAAATATTGCCTGTCCCAGGTTTGCGCCGCCAGTTTTGCCATCGCTATCGCCTTCAGCTTTCTTTGCCCGGCTGGTCGCGTCTTTACTACGTTGGCCTTCGCTCCGCTCGGTAGCATATTTGACGTGGAAAAAGCTCTGGTTATGTCCATCGCGCATCTCCGGCAGGCCAATTGCCCAGCCGAACTCAACAACGCTCTTACGTGGAATTGAACGGCCCCCTTCAGTAATCAGGATGCCCTCAATATCATCCATAGCGCAGACTCGCAGCAGTTCGTCAAGCGTCTCAGCATCACTCAGTGGTTTTGTGCGAGCAATAAACTCGCTATCAGCGTTGATACGGTTAGGATTGAATTGCCGACAGCCTGCACAGAGCGGCAGACCTCGCTGTCTCGCCAAGTTGAAGAAGTGCTCAGACTGAATGTGTTTGAGCATGTCACCGCTAATCGCATTGACGTTGTACAATTCGCCGTCGGCTCCGACTACATCGACCATGCGGGTTTGGAGTTGATTACCCTCGCTACCCTCATTGTTCAGATCGTGCATGTCTAATGTGGCGTTGATCGCCAGTGCGAGTGAGTAGATTGGCGTTGTCATCGTGTAACTGCTCCTTATTACTAATATGGCTGTTCGGCATCATCATCAATCTCGGGTGTAGTCGACTCATTGATCTCCAATGTGGCTTCAGTCGCGCTATTGCTTGAGGCTTCAGGTACCTTTGGATCACGTGCGTAACCGAATGCAATGAGCAAATTGGCAATTGTCAGTATGTCATATTCATCAATCAGTTGTAGAAGCTCAGCTATGTCGTTGGTCGTAATATCAGCGCGTACAGCCCGCTTCTCACGAGCAAAAACCCGCTTGTTCTCTTGCACATATTGCTGCATGAACTCGCTGAGGGCGCTGATAAAATCGTCGCGGTTGCGCGCCTTGCGGCGCAGATCGTCGGCAAGTCCGTAGCGCACCTCATAGGGTGTGTCACCAGCCACTTTCTGGTATTGCGGGATAACCGTACTGCGCCGAATCGCCGTCGCGATGTTGCGGAAGCCAGAATTCTCGATGATCCGACTGAGCGGGCGCAATTTGGCATGTTCCCGGCGCTCCTCATTTGCCATAATGATTACCTCCAGGTGATCTATCGAGAAGCGGCGAACAGGTTGCCGCTTGCTCATCTTACGGATTGTGTGCCCAGCATAGCTTGTTGTGAAGGTGAAGAACGCATCCAACTTTGGATCACGGCTAGAGAGAAAATCCCTGTAGTCGCGGAGCAGTTGCTCCTCTTCACCATGTTTTTCGTCGAGTGCAGCAATCAGTTTTTGATGCTCCTCGACGAACAGTTTTAATTGTTGGGCTTGCTCAAGATTGGTGGGCCACTCAACCCAATCCGGCAAACGAATTGTTGCAACATTCATCATTGCCACGGCGCTGCCGAGGTCCTTAAACGATGCAACGGCAAAGCCATCGATAAAATCGGAAACTCGCCGCCGTCTCCCGCTACTCTGACGAGCAGCCTCCCACTGTGCTAGCATCGCGGCGGTATATCGCAATGCCGCTTGAATATCCATTTGGATCGCGCTACTCGCCCAAAATTCCTTCTGGAAGGTATCGAAGATTTGTTGATACCAACGCAACGAGATCCCTTCACGCGAAGGCATCACGATATATGTTTTGCGATCTTTCTTACCTTGGATGACCCGTGGCAGCGCAGCGCAATAGAGGCCAGCGAACTTGAAATATTCTAGTAACCAGAAACTTTCTTGCCCACCAATATCCAACTTATCCGCTTTAGCACGGTTCGCACCTTTGCCCTGTTCAGGATTGACAGCCTGAGTAGCCGCGAGCAGTGGGCTTTTTTCCAACCCATGACGTTTTGCTAACTCCTCCCACTGCTGCATTGCAGTATCAATCGCTGCTGGCTGTCCACTACACATTGTCCAGATAATGGCAACAAGATCGGCATAAACATCCCGACAAGCCGCCCAACGTTCGATCGCTTTGTTGTAGGCATTCAGTGCACCCATTTGATTGATCAAAGCGGCAGATGGCCAATAGTCGTGCGGTGCCATTTCATCCAATGCCCGGCGCTCATCCTCCGACAGCTTTCTGACATTCGTCCCAGCCTTGCGATAGGCTTTGAGGCGATCATAGTAGTCACTGTTATGCTGGCGCTCGGCCTCGTAGTTGAGCACACTCACAACCTTTGGGGTTGGGCCGTTCTTCGCGGTAAGAATCCAGCGCGGCTGTGCTGGCTGATAGTGTTTGAACGTAATCTGATCGTGTTGTATAGCCAACGGTGTACTTACCACAATGCTGTGCCCTAAGTTAGCGATTTGCACCTCAATCTGATCGCCAGTGAGGTCTTTCCCCGTGGTTGCAAGCCAATTGGCAACCCCGGTGGCGGCCAATACCGCAGCAATTGGCGATGTGGTGATCGGAATAACAAATTCAGTTTGGTTACTCAATTTTTTGCTCCTCACTTGTGCCCGCAGTACTACTCGGCAGAACAAAAACTCAGTTGACGAGTCTCCCCTATCATGCTATTCTTTGCGTATTCTGAGGTTCCTTTTACAACTTGTTGCTGATCTACCTGCTTGAGCAGGGCTTTGAGGACAGCGATTGTGTATCCGTCTACCTCAATCATGATCTTGCGACGCTTACTCATTGGTGTACCTCCTCAGAAATGATCCCTAAATAGTTTTCGTCGTAAGCGAAGAGTATCATGAACTAAACAAGGAGTCAAGGACTCTATTGTTTGGTAGTTTGTTTTGTGACGACTCACTTGAGTACTGAAAGTAAATAGTTTTGGCCGTAGGAACTACAGTGTTCCTCTCGACTCGATTAAGAGTACTTGGCCAACAACAATTTCAGCATAGAAAGAATAGGATGGCCTATTTTTTCATTTCTCCTGAGATCCCTGATCTGCCAACCGTAACACCCGCGCCAGCAGCAAGTACAGAATAATCTCGTCGCGTTGCTGCACATCAATAATGTCTTCACTGAGTCCCTCAGCAGCAGAGAATCCATCGCGCCATTCGACGGTTCTGCCTACGGATTTCAACGCAGCTAATAACTCCACGTCATCAATCAGGCCAACACTACGCATCGCATCATTGAATGCTGTCTTTGCAGCATTAGGAACGGGATGCCACTCATCTTGATCGATTCGCAATGCCGCACTGTGGTGGCAGATAATCGCTGTCATAAGTGCAACGCGCAGCGGCTCACAACTACCAGCAATCGCAGTGATAAGATTTCGAGCAGCGCGCGCACTTTCAGCAGCATGGTGCGGACGTTTTGGCCGGATCGCCTGATTTGCTTGCCATTCAGTTTTATCGTTGCTATCGTAATTTGTGTGTGCAGCCATATAGTCCGCACTAATACGCAATGTGTTGTCATGACGAAGCTCACTAACACGATCTTGCCATTTATGCGCCCATGCCTGCCAACGCTTGTCGAGCTTGCCAAGATCATGTGTCGCAAACATTAGCCGTATTGCACGATCTAGTGTGCCATCTGGCAAGCCGTGATGTCGTTCCAAGCGCTGTCGTACTGCTGCAGTGCGATCACGAAGACTATCCCGATACACACGATACAAGCCACTAATATGCTCAGCATATGTCTCACGATGTAACGCTCCAATATCCTCACGCGATTTACCTTTATCGGCCAATGGCGAGTTTGATGCAGGGACGCCTACATCAAGCTGAAAGCCTAGCGCAGAATCGTACTGTACCAGCGCAGGGTTGATCACAATGAGTCCACTAGCCGCAATATCACTGCAAGCCGTGCGTATGTCTGCCTTGTTCGTACTTGATGTATATTTACGCTTCCAAACAATCTGCGTAGCGCGCCTCTGTTCTGGTGCTTCGCTTAGATCATCTTTTGTGCCCACTGCGTCTATGAAATCAGGAATCTGGATAATCCAATCAAGCTCTGCGGCTTCAGATATGCCCTGCACCTTGGTATACCAACTGAGCAAAGCATTACGGCGAATACTAATGCCCTCATAACGATATGGATTAGGAATAGTCAGTTCGGTCGGATCATTATGTACAATCACCGTGCGGCTATCAATGTCGCGGATGAGATCGCGGGCAGCGCTGCGATCCTGTTTACGAAGTACCGATTCGACTGCGGTGCTCATCGAATGGCGGTTGTCGTGTAAACGTTCCAGCAGCTTTTCGTCAAATGGCGCATGCGCTTTATTCACGATCTCTAATTCAGCGTGATAATTCAGCACTTGCCCTTCGAGCGGCAATTCCCTCAGAGCCACTAATGTGCGCTCACATAGCTTCGACTGCCCTTCAGTTTCATCAATAGCAGCGTCTTGTTTGCCACGCTTTGGATCAAGATAGGGCGCAAAATTCCATTGCCCATCTTCGTTCTGCGGCACGTCATAGATAAGCACTAGCCCTGACTGATTGGCAAACCGGGCACAGCGCCCAGCACGCTGAATAATTGCACTGGCTGGCGCAATCTCGGTATGCAGTACCTCGCAAGTAATATTTAGCCCAACCTCGACCACCTGAGTTGCCACTAGGATTGCTGGCCCTAATTGGCGCTGCTTTGTATCCTCGCCAAACTCACGCTGAATCAGCGCCTCTTTTGTCGTGCGGTCGCTTGCGTAAAAGCGACTGTGCAGCAGTTCAATATGGGTGCCAATGAGTCGAGCATCCGTCTGGAGTGTTGTGACCAGCGCTTGGGCGCGATCAACCGTATTGCAGATCGCAATAACACGCTGTCGCTGATGCTCCACAAAATCGTCAATAATTGCTTCTGCTGCCAGCGCTTGTGCCATATAGCGGTAACATCGCTGTTTACCTTGTTGTGAAGGAATGGCATCAATTTCATTCTGGGTAAGTATTACTGCTTCCGCATCCAGCTCCACACATAGGCGCTCGATCATTGTTTTTGAAAAGGTCGCAGTCATGAGAATAAATGGCGTGATGCCTTTAAGCAGCTTGAGCATATGCAGCGTGGTTGCCAATGCACCATCGCCATTCTCATCGACTGGGAAAAGATGAAACTCATCAAACACAAGATAGCTACCAATAATCGCTCCTGCGTTAAGGTTTGCCTGTCGATTGCTCAAGCTGTATGGAATGGTCAAAAAGCTACTCAAAAGCTGATCGATAGTTGTGAAAATCAGATCACCCTCAAATCTTGGATCTTCGGATTTAGTACCGGTCTGCACCAATACTCTTCCCAACTCACGCAGACCATGTGATGTTGTGTAGCGATCAACGGTCTGTTTATATTCAACACTAAATTGATTCGCGAGCACGCGCATCGGCACAGCATAAAGACATTGGCGCGGAAAAGCTATTGCATCATTACGCCATCCATCAAGAAACGGAAACAAGGCAGCACGCGTTTTACCACATCCTGTTGGAGCTTGTAGGATCACGCTACGGCCAGTACGAACGAGAGCATCAACGCGTTCCTGGAAGGGATAAAGTGTTGCCATGATATACCTCTATGTTGACCATCGTCACGCATCGTATCCGTAGGGGCGTAGCAGTTGCTCCTATCGACAGTCTGGCTTGCTAGATAAATGCAACTGCTACACCCTTACAGCATGGACATCGCCGCCTACATTCGTATTGGGGATCGACATCCGCATTTTCATCATCAACGATCACATCAGCAACCTTGACGTTCATCATCCCTACCCAAAAATATCATCGAACCGTTGTTGCCGATCATGCATATCAGCGTCCGCAACCCCATACACCCGCATCTGCCTTCGCAGCTCACCGATGATCTTTTCACGAAGTTCAATCGGTTCCAACACCTCACATGTCCCGCCATGCCAGCCTCGAATCCACGGTAGCATCTCCTGCGGCTCATCGATCTCTGCCGACCAGAGTAGGCGGCCCTCAACATCCTGTTCTGTCTGCTGTGATGGATGCCAAATAGTCTCATTCATACGGCGGATCGCCTGATGGCCGCTAAAGCGCAACCGCACCTTCGTCGGCTGATCATCTTCATCAAACCAGATGCTCCAGGCGCCAGCCAATAGTTTGTTTGGGTCGAAGTCGGTTGGTATATCAAATGGTTCATCGGTTAAAACAACGCGCTCGATACGTTCCAACTTGCGCGTACGTAATTTGCCGGGCGGCTCCGCCATGCCAATCGCATAGGTGCTATAACCGATCCCCGAAGGTTCTAGAAAGTATGGTGCGAATGTATGCTGAAATGCTTTACGCGCATTGAGTGGCCGATACCAGATCTGCACCTTCTTACCCGCTGCCCAGGCTTCGGTGAGCTTTTCAAGGGTACGCTGATGATCAGTTACATGTTTTGGAAGACGCGCACGTAACGCCGCTGATGTGTTCGTGATGTGCAGCCCAAGTGCTGGCATAACACCACGCAGCGCCGTACCAAGCTTATCAAGTGCTGCAACCGTATATGTATTTGGTTTATCGCTATAGCGTGCAAGCAACCGACCTGCTAAAAACACTGACATGGCCTCATGGAGCTTGAGCCGAATGGTACTGATATAGGCAGTACGCTCAATATAAATCAGCCCTTGATCATCGGTACGCACCGGAATTTCATTGTCGATCATGTCCTGAATCAGCCGCCCAATGGTTGAACGATGTACATCACAGCGTCGTGCGATTTCAGCCTGCGAGAGGTGTGCACGATTGGTAAGCAGCAATCGCTCGATCTGATTGATCCGGCCTGATTTGGCAAATGCGCGAGTCATACACACTCCTCATTACTGATGTGCAGAGCATATCATGGGAACCGCCAAAAAATCGCAACACGACATTCACGAGTTTTAATCTGCTCAAATGCTTGTGTTGTGTCTCTGCGCTACCACCAACGCGAAAGGCTGACCTTACCATCATCATCTTCTTGGAGAATGATACCCCTCTCTTCCAGGACAGGCAGATCGCGCAGCACAGTTGAACGCGGCACTCCAAGGCGATCTGCAAGCTGTGCAGGCGATAGTTCTTTGTGATTTTCCAACAACTCGATGATCCGCTCCAGACGTTCCACCTTTGCCTCTTTGCTGCCAAACATTGCTATACCTCCAGATTAGCCATCGTTTCGATTGGCTTAGTCTGGAGGTAGTGTGTTGCAGGTACTGCAACAGGCATAAGCAGATCAGGCGGATTTACTATCTCTGCGTATAACTAACTCTGTTACCATTAGCGGCACGTTTCAGGATACCCTTACCCGGCTCATGCTAGCATCGCACCTAGTCACAAATGTGTCCTCGCAACCTCTATGTGCCAATATCCGACATTGATCACAATGATCTCGTAGGGGCGCAGCAGCGGCTATCATTTGCATACAGCCTGGTGATTGCACGCCGTTGCTGCGCCCGTTCTCCATTGCGACATCATCGTGTACTGCACCGAGGGCGCAGCAGCAGCATTTCTCAATCGATGAAAGTGGCACAAGCCAGGCAGCAGCTGCGCCCTCTACGCCATGTGACATCATTGTGTGACACCATCCCTATCAATGCCATCATGGTGGGCGGTTCGTGAACCGCCCCTCATTGTCCTCACAACATCGTGTAACCAATGTCCCGCGCCATGATCCCCGTAGGGGCGCAGCAGCGGCCATCATCTGTCTACGGCCTGGTGATTGCACGCCGCTGCTGCGCCCGTTCCGCTGCGTCCCCCCATGGTGCATTGCATTGAGGCCGCAGCCTCTATTGATGAGGTGTATGGCATATATACTCCATTGATAAACATTGATCCGCAGCTATGCTATCTGTCAGCAGCAATCTTTCTTTGGATAAGTGCTCGTGTAACGTGGCATTTTTACAGCGAATGATGTCGATCTGCTTGTAAGTTGGAACTTCAAGCATATTGTTCACTATGACAAAATTCGGCGCTTTACTGCCGTCAATTTGGAACGCGGCTACAAACCCGTCCAGATTTTCTCACCACGGGAGGTAGTTAGTTATGACAACGACACTTGATACGCTTGAAATGACTCGACGTATTCGTGATGCACTCTACGAGCAGATTAAAGATATGTCGCCTGCGGAGCGTCTCGCTTTTTATCATACTCAGGCCCAGAAAGCGCATCGCCAACTTGGTTTGCCGATCCCAACTATCGTAGAGGATGTTGTTCACACATCCGAAGAGTCCCTTCAGCATAGAGAGTCGCACAGACCATAACTGACTGCAGCAGGCATCAGCAAATCTGCGGATTTTCTATCTCTCCATTTCTCCATATGTTAGGGCATTGCGAAGGTAATATACCCGCTCAGCTCATCCTAGCATTGCCCCCAGTTACAGCTAAATTCCACGCCAATAATGCGCTTGCAGCTGCCCGTGATGCCACCGAGGCTGCGAGATCGGAGTTTCATACGATGATGCTCAAAGTCAAAACGGCAATTATCGCGCAGTATGGTCCCGATGCGGATGCTGTCCGGGCCATCGGTCTGAAGAAGAAATTCGATTACCGCCGCTCAGGTCGCCGCCGTTCAGCAGGTGTGACCTTGCGGCTACTGATAATGCGCGTGCGATCATCCCGATCCATATGGATCACAATCAGGATGCGTCCACGATCCGATTGTCCAATATTGACGAAGCGCCCTTCCGTATCGGAATGGACACTATCAAGAAAGGTTAACAGATCAGGATCATTGAACACGGTCTTTGCTTCTTCGAAACTGACGTTATGCTTGCGCTAATTGGTTTGAGCCTTGACAGCGTCCCATTCGAATTGAAGTGACATACTGCACGCTCCACCATAGTGGTACAACCCAGGCTGCTGCTGCACCCCTACCCATTGCCCATGCCCCATCGTCTGGCATCATGGCTCATTGTTACCATCATGGTAGGCGGTTCGCAAACACCCTATGTTTGCGCCTGTATCAAGGCCTCTTCGAGTTCCGCAATGGTTGGCGCATATTCAGGGAGCGGCGTATTCGGCTGGCGATATTCTAGCACCCGCAGAATATCGAGGGCTTTACGATAGGCGGAAGTTGCTTGATCGAACTGTTGCTGATCAAGC
>Ga0163144_10030050_pt1 | contig 10406 bp, 7 predicted proteins | sample OliLak19BULKMAT1_FD_123175 | JGI IMG/M metagenome (GOLD analysis project Ga0163144, IMG submission 123175) | Freshwater microbial mat bacterial communities from Lake Vanda, McMurdo Dry Valleys, Antarctica - Oligotrophic Lake LV.19.BULKMAT1 | ecosystem: Environmental > Aquatic > Freshwater > Lake...
CGCCATTATTTTTAACAAGAGTGATTGCCTCAAAATCAGGCTTGAGTGATTTTGGAATAACTGTATTTTGCGTATCGCTCAATGAAAAAATCTGAAATTTTTCAATGCAATTGTACGATGCATTTAGCTTAAACAACCAAGGCGAATTATCACCTATTGCATAAATTGATTCACTCAAAACCTCAATACCAGATGCTGATGGAACATCTTTTAAAATTTGACGTTTTGTGACTTTTAATTTCATTTGAAACTTATTTGAACTAAAAGAAGTTATAGAAAAAATAGCGCAACTGTCAACTAACCGAATGCGAAAAATTTCATCAAAATAAAATTAGAGCGCCTTTAAAGCAGCATCATAATTGGGCTCGTCTGTAATTTCAGGAACTTGTTCAGTATATTTTATAATTCCATTTTCATCAACAATAATTACTACTCTTGAATGCAAAAAAGACAATACACCACTTGTAATTTCTAATCCGTAATCTCTTCCGAATTGACCACTTGCATAATCAGAAAGTGTAACAACGTTTTCAAGGCCTTCGGCACCGCAATATCGTTTTAATGCAAATGGAAGATCGCGCGAAATGCACAATACTTTTGCGTTTCCTAGTTGCGAAGCACGCTTGTTAAATTCTCGAACAGAAGTTGCACATGTTCCAGTATCAACACTTGGAAAGATATTCAACACGAGTTTAGTTCCTGCAAAATCGCTTAAAGAAACTTGTGTAAGATCATTTTTTATTAATGTGAAATTTTTCGCTTTTTCTCCCACTTTTGGTATTTCTCCGATGGTTGTAATCGGATTTGTTTTAAAGGTCAGATTTGCCATGTTTTTTGTTTTTTGGATAAAAGTAACGAATAATTTATTGACATTCGAAGCATTGATTCAGAAGAAACTGAATATAAATTAGTTGAAAATAATAGACAGAATTTTAAAGGGTAAGTCATTAGAGTAATTTAATGTTAGTACATTTATTCCTTTTATTTCAATTATAGTGAGCCATTTGTTGACAAAAAACGGCATGTCCGCAATTTACGATTTTTACAAGGAACTTTCTCAAGATTCTTTTGTACTCGTTTATCTTGGCGAATTTGATGATGAGCTTACTTCGTATGTGATGAACATTAACGAAGTAAGTAAGTCTGAAATGATATCGTCGAAGAAAAAAATTTCCTATTTTATTGCTGAGAGTTTTCAAAATATCATTCGTCATTCTGATAAAAAAAATAGTGGTGTAATGAAAGTGGATATTCCTGAAATGTTTATTCTAAGGGATAGAAACACCGTTTATCATCTTGTAACAACTAATGTGGTAAAAAACGAATATGTAAAAAGTTTAACCGAAAAATTGGAGTCATTAAAGAATTTAAATAATCATGAATTGAATGAACTTTATTGGCATCTTTTTGATAAAAACACAACATCTGAACGCGGTGGAGCCGGACTTGGTTTAATTGATATGGCACGTAAATCCGGTGTTGCACCAAGCTTTAGATTTATTGATCTTGGAAGTGGATTCTCAAATTTTTTTATGCAAGTAAATGTCTTGCCAAAAAGTTTAACTTCAATTGTTTCTAAAGTTGATTTGGCTTTGGATTCAGCTATCATGTTGTACGATCGAATGGCCTTGGAAAAAATTCTGATTGCTCAAAAAGGTGATTTTTCGCAAGAGGCGGTGTTGCCATTAATTCAGCTTGTTGAAAATAATTTAAGCATAAGAGATGAGCAAATAGGATTAGCAAGACGTGTTTTATTTTTATTAATAGAGATGTTGCAAAATATGACGCGGCATGCTGAAAAAATTAATGGAATCACTGAGGGCATTTTTTACATTTCAGAAAAAGAGAGTAAACTTTTTGAAATTATTACGGGTAATTTTTTAAAAAAGGAAGATGCTATTCTGCTTGAAGCCCGTCTTGAAAGTATTATCAATTTGGACAAGAAAGAGCTGTTGAAAAAACATGAAGAAATATTGTTAAATCACGAAGAATCAGAAGGCAATAATGTCGGAATGGGTTTAATTGAAATTTGCCGCCGTAGTTCACAGCGAATTGTTTATGATATTTTTCCGGTAGAAAATGGACGCTACTTTTTTTCTTTGAAAGTAAAGGTTTAATACGAGGCTGTACGCCTCTGGAAAATGGCCATTAAATAGATTTTTCTCTTATCAATTCTGGTTATGATTTTAGGATATTTAGGCGATAACAATGGTATGATTTAACAGACCCTTTTGTGATAATTTGAGGTGTCAACCACTCAATTTATAAAAAAAGGGGACTGAGTATCAGATATAAATGAAAGTTTTATTATCTTCGACTCCTCTCTCAAAAAACTATTAACCGTGATAACTAAAACTGAAACGTTAGAAAAACTCACCGTAGATAAGGCACTCGCTGCCTACGACTTTTATAAAATGTTAGCAAAAGATTCGTTTGTGCTCATGTACATGGGCATATTTGATGATGAATTGACTTCCATTTTAATGGACATCAACGATGCCGGTAAATTTGAAATGAAGTCGTCTCGTAAAAAGATATCCTTTTTAATTGCTGAATGTTTTCAAAATATTGTTCGTCATTCGGACGAAGAAAATAAAGCTGCAATTGGGTTTAATATTCCTGAAATGTTTTTGCTACGTAATCGCAAAGCCATGCACCATTTGGTGACAACAAACATTGTAAGAAATGCTGATAGAGCAAAATTAACAGAGAGCATAGACCATTTAAAAAGCCTGAGAAAAGAGGAACTAAAAGAACTTTACATCGATGTTTTTACAAATGGTGCGCATTCAGAACGAGGTGGTGCAGGTTTAGGTTTAATTGAAATGGCTCGACGTTCTGGTACTGCTCCAACTTATAAATTTGAAGCATTGGGAAATAATTTTTCCAATTTCTTTTTTCAAGTAAATGTTTTGCCTCATGAGTTTGAAGGTGCAGTAACTGAAAATGAAACAACCATTCAACCGGCGTTGAATATTTATGATAAAATGACCGAACAAAAAGTTGTTCTTTTACAAAAAGGAGATTTCTCAAAAGAAGCAATTATGCCACTTATATCTCTTTTTGAAAACAACTTGGCGTTAAAAGCAGAGGATATTGTTGTAATGAAAAAAGTAATTACACTGCTCGTTGAAATGCTTGAGAACATTCGTGATCATGCAAAGGAAATGAACGGGTTCCGTGAAGGAATTTTTTATGTTGCCGAAAAATCAGCCGGAAAATATGAAATAAATACTGGAAATTTTATTCCGGTAAGTCAAAGTTTAATTTTGAAAGAACGTTTAGATTCTATTTCTAAATTGATGGATAAAAAGAAAAAAGGAAATAAAAAATCAGAAAAATTATCTGATGGTGAAAAGTTTAATCCGGGTGTTGGTTTGGCTGAAATTTGCAAAAACAGTTCAGGAAAATTGATCTATGATTTTAGACCAATTGGTCATTCATTGTCTTTCTTTTCGCTCAAAGTTAATTTATAATTCTTTTACACGGGACTAGGTCGCAACCAGTCCGCACTAGGAATTATTATTTCTCCTTTTTAAATCCGTAAATCGTCATCCCCAAAAATTTCTTTGGGAATTTTTCCATTCCATCAAAGCCTAGCTTAATATCACGTCCGTCTGACGGAACGTAGTTTGTTCTAAAAATATAATCCCAAACACTTAGCGTAATTCCAAAATTTGCCCCTTTAGAATGTTCTTTCGGTAATTCGTAGGCATGATGCCAGATGTGCATTTGAGGGCTATTTAGAATATATTTTAACGGTCCGTAATTCAAATTGATATTGGAATGATTTAAATGGCCGATTGCAATTGCAAAATAGAAAACAATGAATGCTTGTTCTGGCGTAAATCCACCAATTAGCATAACAGCAATGTATTTCATCGGTGTGTAAAAAACATTCTCCATCCAATGATAGCGAAGGTGTGCAGCAAATCCCATTTGTTCTACCGAGTGATGCACTTTATGAAATTGCCATAAAAAATTAAATCTGTGCAAGAGCACATGTGTAATCCATTGTATAAAATCAGTTACCACAAAAAAGATTAAGAGTTGAGCCCAGCCCGGCATAGACTGCAAATCAATCAATGCAAATTTGGATAAATCTCCACCAAACAAATCTTTAAAAGCCATTTCTGAAACATTCGAAAACGCCATGAAAATAATAATCTTAAAAATATAAAAATTGAAGAACATAAAAAATGCATCAAGCCAAAAATCTTTGCGAACAATGGGTTGATTTTTTCGCCATGGAAAAGCAATTTCCAGCATCCAAACAACAAGAGATAAAATAATCAGCCACCAAAAATAATTAATGTACCAAGGGTCAACTTGAAGTGAAATTTCGCGCCAAGTATAATCAGCAAAACTTCCGAAAGAATTTTTAAATGCTTCCCAATAGCCCGCCTGTGTTGAAGCAACTAGATTCGTATCCTTTGTTTCAACAACAACTTCGCCGGAATCAATCGGTAATTCTTTGTAGTAACTCCACTCAATCCACGAGCCATCATAATTTGACACATTCGGATATTCCAAAATCTGAGTAAGAATATAAGTGGTATGAGCTGAACGCACACCTGAATGACAATAGCAGATTATATCTTTATCGGGACTAATTCCTTTTTCAGTGAAGAGATTTTGTAATTCTTCTTTGCTTTTTAATTTTTTATCGCCGCCGTAGTTGATACAATTGGTCCATTCAAAATGAATTGCTCCAGGAATTCGTCCTGCCCGGAAGGCACCGTCTTTCATTACTTTTCCTGTGTATTCGTCCAGCGTTCTGACATCAATAAGAACTTTATTATCGGGTTGTTGAAGTATGTGTTTATCCCTGAAAAACATGAATTCAACTTGATCTTTTGTTACTAGTAAATCCGGTGTTATTTCCGTCGCAGAATCTTCAACATTAAATTTGAAAGGAATTTTATTTGAATTGTCAATCAACCATGGTGAAATAAGTGAGTTTCGATCACCCCAAGCGTCATAACCTCCATCAAGAATAAATACGGTTTGTGGTTTTTTTTGTACATGGCGATAGTAATGATCCATGATCCACCAGAATCGTGCTCCTTCGCATCCGCCTTTAGAATCGTATACAACAATCTGATCGTCTATACCAATGTTAAGTGAAGTCAGCAAATCTTCGAGTTGCGTTTTGGTCGCCATCATTCCGCCGTACGCGTATGTCGAATCTTCGTATTGCGCGCGTGAAATATTTTGTGAACTAAAAATATGACCTTGATTAAATTCTTCTGAAGATCTTAAATCAAGCACTTTCCATTCTTGCAGATTTTGAAATAATTCATCAGCACTAATTAGCGAGTTCTGAGAAAAAGAAATCGCCTGCGTTGCTAGTATTAAGAAAGTGAATGAAATTATTCGGAACATAAATGGGATGTTGTACAAACAAAGATAAGCATTTCAATTTCCATCATTTGTGAGATTTGTCACATAAGCAAAAATTTTAACCACGAAGGGCACTAAGAATCCATCAGCCGACGGACACAAAGTTCACGGAGAAAAAAATTAGCATTTGAGTATTTTAATATTTGCCTAAACGGGGTCGCCATGTGACGAACAAGAATTGAAGATTTAGGATTTGCAATTTTTCACTTTTTTAGGTTACCTTTTCCACCGTGTTACATCTTAGGGAAATAACACACAATGAACAACGCAAAAACCATACAACTCTTACAAAACGGAAGGCACGAAAAGGCCTTTGCTAAACTGTACACGTTTTTCCCCAAAGTTGAAAAATACATTTGCATTAATTCGGGATCAAAGGATGAGGCATTGGATATTTTTCAGGAAGCACTTATTATCACTTTCCGGAAATTTTCTGAATCTTCAGATCTCACAGGAGTCAGTGTTGATGGGTACATAATCAATACTTGTAAATTTTTATGGAGCAACGAACTTCGAAAAAAGAAAGTGAGAATTGGTAATGAAACGGGGTTAGAAAAACTTGAATTCGAAGAAGATATTCAACTGCAATTAGAAAAAGAAAATAAATTTAAAACGATCGAAAGTGTTCTCCAACAACTCGGAGAAAAATGTAAAACCATTTTAGAGCAATTCTATTACAAGTCTCTATCCATGGACAGTATCGCCAAAAAGTTTGGCTATAAGACAGTCGAATCTGCCAAAGTGCAAAAATACAAGTGCCTAGAACACGCACGAAAATTAGCACTCTCCGCCTTCGCGCAAGCTACGGTGGATGGCAAATCCGACCAATCATTAAACTCTTAAAAATACTGTTATGCGAATAGAACTTGAACTTATCCAAAAAATAGAAATGTATCTTATGGGAACATTATCTCCAAACGACAAAACGAATTTTGAATCAGAGATGAATCAAAATTCGAATCTCAAACAAAATGTAGAATTGCAAAAAAGCCTTATGCAAGGCATTGAGCGAATGGCCTTAAAAAGCGCTACACAGGCGGCTTATCAATCTTATAAACTGCAATCTTTTTTAACGAAGTTGGTTGTGATTGTGGTGATTGTAGTGGGGGTAATAACGGCTACAGTTTTATATTGGCCAAAAGCAGAATCAAACAATACTTCCTTAATCGAACCTGAAATTTTAGAAGGACTTTTACTTGACGAAACGGATAGTCTTTATTGTCATGCGAATGAATACTTGTACCAGGAATTGTTTGAAATAAGCGCTGATCGTGACACGGTAATTGAGTCAAGTGATGGCGTAGTTGTTTTTATACCTGCTAATTCTTTCGAGACAAAAAACGCTAAAGTGAATTTTGTAATTCAAACGGCATTGAATCCGCAAGACATTATTTATTCAGGTCTTAACACAATAACTAAAGAAGGTGACACTCTTGAAACGGGTGGTATGTTTTATTTTGATGCATTTGCCGATGGCAAAAGGGTTGCATTAATAAAAGAGTTGACCGTTGATATCCCGGCTAGTTCTGACAACAAGGACATGAAACTGTATGACGGTGAAAAAACAGCTAATGGTGAAATTGTTTGGACAAATCCAAAAGAGTTGCGGCGACCATTAACACCTGTTGATATTGTCGACCTTGATTTTTATCCACCTGGATATGAAGCACAAATGGACAATTGGGGTTATTACAACAAAGACTTTAGGGATAGTATGTATTATTCATTTGCGTTGGATTGTGGAACTGAAATCAGCAATGGAAATAATGTCTTATCGCGTGAAGCGAAACCTGTAGAAATAATAAGTGCTAATAGCCCAACGCTAATGTTTATGCCAATTACGCCGCAGTCGCAAGGAAACCAAATGCCTGGTTCATTTGACGACGTCATCGATTGGAAAAATTCTTCCGAGTATCTGGGAAATGGAGAATATCTCTTAACGTTCGCAGTTGTAGGTAAAGATAATTGGAGTGTGGCCCCTCTTTATTCGGATGATTCTCGCATCACGACAACTAAAATTACGTTTGACAAGAATGCCGATGTTCAGTTTATTGGTGATGGTAAAGGAGAAACAATGCGTGATTTTAATAGCAGGGATGGCGTTACAGGTGTTGGAGATGTGACCAAATATTTCCGATATCGCGTTCGTGTAAGTAAGCCTGTAATTCTTCGCGGAACAACTGACTTTATGGTCTGTAATGGTGGTTCTTGTTTCCCTCCATCAGAAGGCACTTTTCTTTTTAATCTCAATCACGAAGGGCAGTCGTTGTCTTGTATTGGTGTGGATCCCGCGTCGGTTCATGCGATTTGGAACAGAAAATTTAACAAGACCAATCTCGCCACAAAAGAATTTGAAGAACGAATGCCATGGATTCATAAGACATGTAACAATGATATTCTAGAATTATACATACACAATTTGGATCTGGATTTATCTTTGATTGATTCAATGGCGGTTAAAATGTCAAGCGGTTCGTTGAAGCAAAAATTTTCTGAATTTGCAGGAAGAAAAGATGGCAGCGTAGAGGCGACAACAAAAAGTCAAATTGCGCTCAATGAATATTACAATAAAAAGAGAAAAGCACTCCAGGAAGCGGTGCGATTGACAAATGCAAAGTTTTGGAAGACTCAGGACTCTTTAGACATGGCATTAACAACCAAGCAAAAAGAGTCGAATGAAAATGCGCAAAAATCGAATGAGGAAGTTTATCAAAAAGAATTAAAATTTAATACAGACAAGGTATACTCGGATTTAGGAATGCAAAAATCGGATCAGGTGACACCTCGAACAATTGTCCTCGCAAATAATGCAGACAAGAATTTACTTGTTGCTAATAATATCAATGCCGTTCCTCAATCAAAAGCTATTCCGGTAAATGCTTCACGACCCATATTTCGAACCAATGTCAATGGACTTGGGTGGAAGAACGTGGATTGCCTTTTGTCTGCTTCAGCAAATCGGCAAGATGTCATTATTCAAGGAAATGGTAAGACAACCGCACTGAATTATTCTGATTGGGAGATGAGTATTGAAAATGCTGCGCAATATGACCGTATTAATGTTTATGCAATTCCCCGCGAGTTTAATAGCTATCTTAAAATACAACCAAAAGACGGAAAGTATAAATACAAACTAAATGATCAGTTAAATTATCAAACTGTTGTTTTAGCATGGAACGAAGACGGATTGTATTATCATCAGTCAGAAACGAAGCCGGGTAATACTTCTGTTCAATTAAAAAAAACCACAAAAGAAAATTGGGACAAAGCAATTAAATCTTCTTTGTCATCAATTAATAACATGTCTGATGAATTAGACTTTGCTGAGTTTGCGCAAAACGATATTGTTAGGAACAATGTAAATAAATTTAGAACGGAGCAGCGAGCGAAAATTCGTGCAATAGTTTTTCCGTGTGAGGCGGCAGTATGGGAAACAGACTCTACAGATGCTAGTCTAAAGCGTGACACCGAAGCAGTCCATTTATAGTCGAGATCTTTGGAAACTTTTTAGTGGAATCGTGCGGAAAATGTTTCCCCAAAATCCACTATATTTGTTGAGGATCAAAAGACAATTCAAAATGTACGGAAAACTTCAAAAACAACTTCAAACGGAATTAGCTTCAATTAAAGAAGCTGGCTTATATAAAAACGAACGCATCATTACAACTCCGCAAGGGGCCGAAATAAAAGTTAGCACTGGCGAAAATGTGATTGTAATGTGTGCCAATAATTATTTGGGATTATCATCTCATCCAAAAGTAATAGAAGGCGCTAAGAAGGCTTTAGATACGCATGGCTACGGAATGTCGTCGGTTCGTTTTATTTGTGGAACACAAGACAATCATAAAATTTTGGAGAAAAAAATTTCTGATTTTTTAGGAATGGAAGATACCATTTTATACGCGGCCGCTTTTGATGCAAACGGCGGTGTTTTTGAACCGCTTTTTGGTGAAGAAGATGCAATTATTTCGGATGAATTAAATCATGCTTCGATCATTGATGGTGTCCGTCTTTGTAAGGCTGCGCGATATCGCTACAAAAATTCGGACATGGAAGATTTGGAGCAACAACTAAAAGAGGCTCAGAAACATAGAAACAGAATTATTGTAACAGACGGCGTTTTCTCGATGGATGGTTACGTTGCAAAACTCGATAAAATTTGTGACCTCGCAGAAAAATACGATGCGCTTGTAATGGTTGATGACAGTCACGCAACAGGCTTTATTGGCAAAACAGGAAGAGGAACACATGAGTACAACAACGTAATGGGTCGGGTAGACATCATCACTTCAACTTTAGGAAAAGCATTAGGCGGCGCCATGGGTGGTTTTACATCGGGCAAGCAAGAAATTATTGACATGTTGCGCCAACGCTCGCGACCGTATTTATTTTCGAATTCATTAGCTCCGGCTATCGTTGGCGCTTCTATAGCGGTATTTGACATGTTAAGCGCGGCAACAGATTTAAGAGATAAATTAGAAGCCAACACAAAATATTTTAAAGCCGGAATCAAAAAAGCCGGTTTAGAAATCCGCGAAGGCGATTCTGCAATTGTGCCCGTAATGCTTTACGATGCAAAAGTTGCGCAAGAATTTGCCAACAGATTACTGAAAGAAGGAATTTATGCGATTGGATTTTTCTATCCTGTAGTGCCGAAAGACAAAGCACGAATTCGTGTTCAGATTTCTGCCGCACACTCCACAGCGCAATTAGATAAAGCAATCGCTGCTTTTGAAAAAATTGGAAAAGAGTTGGGGGTTGTGAAGGAGAGAGTTGGGTAAGGGTTAACTCTACGATTTGAAATTCACCAAAATTTACGTAAATTCGGATTGAATAGATTAGTCATGGATTTAGAAGGTTGAAAAATTGTCTTTGTTCAAGAGTTTCTGAGACTGCAGAATGAAGAAATTGTAGCAGGGCTTGAAAAGCTTTTAAGAAAACAGAAAGTAGCCTTACTTAATAAGAACATTAAGCCAATGACTGTAGCAGCGTTTAATAAAGAA
>Ga0163144_10030051_pt1 | contig 10406 bp, 9 predicted proteins | sample OliLak19BULKMAT1_FD_123175 | JGI IMG/M metagenome (GOLD analysis project Ga0163144, IMG submission 123175) | Freshwater microbial mat bacterial communities from Lake Vanda, McMurdo Dry Valleys, Antarctica - Oligotrophic Lake LV.19.BULKMAT1 | ecosystem: Environmental > Aquatic > Freshwater > Lake...
CGGCTTAAACTCTGTTAAATCAACAGCTAAAGCCTCCGCATCAGCTCCAGTTGCTGGTCCGAGAAAAGTAAGGATTGACGACATCGGTGGGTGGTAATACTAACTAGCATATAAGTATATAAAGGGAGGCCAAAAGCCTCCTTTTTTTATTAAACCTACGTAAAAAGAAAAATAAATCTTTCACAGTTTTAAAATTTAACATATATAGATGAAGCTGCTTTTGCGGTTTTGTCGAAATCTAACGGCTCTTGGACAAGCACTAGCCTCCGGGATACCACCTAGAAGGTAGAAAACTACTAGCGTTTCAAAAACAACAACAAAAATATGTACTTAAATGTACAGAAATGGAATATTAAATGGCTGATTTTGCAGGTGCCAACCAAATTACAACTTTGGATGGCCTATATAAACGAGTTTACGCAGATAAACTTGAAAACATTATCCCAGTGGGAAAAAAAGTAGCAGAAATGATTAAGTTTCTTGCTAAATCTCGTACTGGTGAATCATATCAACAAGCTATAACACTAGGTCTAGAACATGGTGTTACATACGCTACTAGCGACGAAGGTGCCTTTGCGTTAAATGACGCAGAAGCAGGAACAGTAAAACAAGCATCTATTAAAGGTTATCAATTACTTTTACGTGCAGCTATGTCTTATGAGTCTTTCTTTCGTACACAAGGTAATGAGCAAGCATTTGAAGAAGCAACTAAGTTTGTTATTCAAAATATGATGGATTCATTATACAAGAAGTTAGAAACTGAATTGCTTTATGGACAAGATGGAATTGGTATCCTAGATGCTTCTCCAGCTCCAACAGCAACTTCTTTCAAAATTACTGATGCTGAATTTGCTCCAGGTATCTGGGCTGGTTCTCGTAACATGAAAATTGATCTTTACAACGGTGTAACTCTAATCGGTACTGGTAAAGTTCAACGTGTTGATCTTGATAGTAAAGTTGTTACTATGCAAGGTGTTGGTATCGTAGGTGCTGCTGCTGCTCACAAGATTTATCCTGCTGGAGCATTTGGAAAACAAATGTTAGGTATGAAGAAAATCATGGAAAATACTGGATTAATGTTTGGTATCGATGCTGCTCAGTATGAATTATGGGAAGGTACTCAGTTTAACTTGCCAGTTGCTGATGTATTATCTTTTGCAGTTGTTCAACAAGCAATCACTAAAGGTGTAGAAAAAGGTTTAGATAAGGACGTAACTGTTCTTTGTAATCCTGGTCACTGGGATGATTTGTTAACTGAACAAGCAGCTTTACGTATGTATGATTCTTCATACAGCAAGAGCCAAGCTGAAAACGGATCTAATTCAATTAAGTTCCACTCACAAAATGGAATGGTTGAAATTATCCCTTACATCCACGTTAAAGAAGGACACGCTTTTGTTATCTGCCCAGATGACTGGAGACGTATCGGTTCTACAGATGTTACTTTAAAACGTCCTGGACAGCCAGACAAGTACTTCCTAGAACTAAGTTCTCACGCTGGTGTTGAGTTGCGCGGTTACTGTGACCAAGCAATATTCTGTTCAAAGCCTGGTCGTCAGGTTTTGATTACTAATCTTAAAGTTTCTTAATAGTTACTTTTAACGGTTATCTGATTAGGGGGCTTAATTGCCCCCTTTTCTTTTTCTACTAGTGCATTACTTGCGCACTGCTAAACAACGCAGCTTGTTTAGTGTCTTTTCTGAAATATCTTCAGGGATATCGATGAGTTTACTTTTATCGGCCCAAAACAAAAAAACTCCATGGAGATCGAATGCTTTACAGAAAGTTAAACTGGGGTCATTTGAGGAATACTGCACTACTGTGCCAGGTTTTACAGGTCCAACAATAAACTTGTACTGGAGGTCGCATGTTAGTATAGCAGTACGCATAGTTTTCTAGCTTTTTTTTTTGAAATTAATACTAAATTTCTATAGTCGGTTTGATAAGCAACTCCATCCACTAAACTTTTTACAGCTACGTGGGATTCTGGTAATAATACCACCGCTGTTGAAACTCTTTCGACTACTACATCTACAATCTTACCAACAAAATTTATATTAATATAATACATGTGTAGAGGATAACATATACTTCATGATCTGTCAACTACTAAAATCACTATTCTCGTCACATAAAGAAGTAACTATCGTGGCAAAAGAGGAGCAAATTATGGTTATTACGATTAAAGATTATCTAACTGCATCTAACTCTTATCCTGAGCGAGAAAAGCATAGTGGAGTTAATACTGCTAACGCGGAACGTCTTGTAACCGCCATAAATGCCTTCCTTCAAGAGATTGGAGCTAAGGGACCTTTCCGTATATCCTCTGGCTTTAGGCCGCCTGAAGTCAATTCTAAGATAGCCAATGCCGCTAAGAAATCATTACATACACAATGTTTAGCGATCGATTTGCTGGATGATAAAAATCAAAGCATAGCTAAGTTATGCGCTAGTAAACCTGATATTATGCGAAAGTATGGTTTATTCCTTGAAGATCCAGCAAGCACAATAGGAAAGAATACAAATTGGTGCCATTTAGACCTTGGTTTAAGAGCCGACAGACCTAGTAGAGTGTTTAAGCCTTAGTTATTAATTATAATACAATACTAGCTATACAATTAACATATATAATATAGAGGTGACATGGGACAATTAAACGTAAACTCAAAAGTATTCCAATACCCAGACCAAGGCAAAGAACCAAATTACGGCAGTCAGATGACTGGGTGGGCTAAAGAAGTTACCGATGTACTTTCTAGTTACTTCGGTCTTGGTACAATTACGGAAACTCAATCAATTTTAGAAAATAATATTTCCAGCGTTAGTCAAAAAGCTGTCCCTGGTCTTATTTTTAATCCTAACCTCACTCGCGCAGCTACAATATTTTATCGTATTTATAGAAAAACACAACTTACTTCTGAAATATCAGAAGAAGGTATTTTAAGTATTCATTACAGTGAATCTGATCCCTTGAACAAATGGACTATTACTCGTGAGATTATTAATGGTGAGCCTACTCTTATTTACTTTGATATAGATAACACTGGTCAAGTTAAATACCACTCAAGCGATATACTATTAAATATCACCGATACAAATTACGAGGGGTTTGTCCGTTTTAAAACAACGGCAATCATTAAATAATTATGCTAAATATTAAAAAATTTATAAAAGGTCTTAGAATACTTAACTCAAATGACCAGACAAAGTCTTTAGAAATAAACGTCATAGATGCTTCTACCACCAGTACAAAAACTACATTAAATATACAACAGACTGCTAATAGAACACTATCTACTCCTTTAGATAGTACTTCTGGTGAATTTGTAATTAGCAATAGTCCTCAAGTTATCACTGGTAAAACTATCGTAGTAGCAAATAATACTATTACAACGGCAGCGGCTGGTAACTTAGCAGCTACAGAATTAAATGCTGCGCTTAATGAATTGCAATTAGATGTTGATACGCGAGCTACTACAGTAGCTTTAAATAATCACGTTAATAATACAACCGACGCACACGATGCTTCAGCTATATCCGTAATACCTACTGGAAATTTAGTATCTGTAAATGTACAAGCAGCTTTAGTTGAGTTACAAGCAGAATTAGACACTGTTGGAACTTTTGCTAACCAAAGCCTAAGTAACCTTACTACCACCGCTATTAATCAAGATCTTTCACCAAGCGTAAATTTTACTAGAGATCTTGGATCTTCTGGGTTCTGGTGGGCTAATGTTAGAGCCAGTGGTGGAGCTTTTAATCAAATTGTATTCCCTAATACAGCAATATTGGACATTACTGCACCAAGACCAGCTCCTTCTGGAATTGGGTCTTCTGATTTTACTATATACGCCCCTAACTTAGCTAAAAATATAGGTATATACGGCGGAGATCCTACATCCTCAAATGGCGGATCTATATTTATTGAAACTGCCGAAAGAGTTGGTGTTCGTAATGCTGGAGCACTTAGTTTATATACTGGCTCGGTAGTTAATGGCGCAGGTGCAAACATTTCTTTAAGGACTGGCGCATCTACTGGATCTGGAATTCGCGGCAATATTACACTAGACGCGCCGGAAGTAAATCGCCTCGCTTTAGGAGTTGAAGTAATTAACGAAGCTATCGGTAAAAATATTTCACTAGCTAGCAATGTTACCAATTCAACTATAGCACAATTTACAACACCTTTAGCAAATTATAAATCAATGCAAATACAATACTCCGCTACTATTAGTGGGGAAAAACGCACAGGTACTCTTTTTATATCTGCTACAGTTTCTAACGTAGCAATTGCGGACACCTTTGTTGAAACTTTACTAACGTCTTTATCTTTTTCTGCTATTATTTCTGGTTCAGATATCATAGTTAGGCAGTCTAACACCGATGTCGGAGCTGTGACTATGTCTTACAAATTAACAAAGTTTAGGGAATAAAAATGAGTAGTAATACTGGTACTTTTTTAAATCAAGAAAATATAATCAAGAAGGTTTTCGACGCTTCCACTGATAGCTTAAGAGTCTTAACAGCTCCAGCTATAGGCGCTGCTACTGAAGCCAAGCAAGACATTAGTAATGCATCCTTAGCTAGCATTGATAGTAAGCTTACTTTACTAAACTTGGCGGTGTTCCAAGCATCTCCTTTAATTAGTACAAACATTACTAATATCCCGGCTAGCTCCTCGTTACCTCTACAACTAATTGCAACATCTTCTCAAATTACCAAAGAAATTCAAATTGTTGAAGATATTGGTGAGTATATGGCTCTCTACACTGGTGCAGCTTCTAGTGAAGTATTTTTATGCGCTACTCCACTTGGTGGAGGGGTTGTAAAAGTAAACATCCCAGCTGGAACTAGGATTTCAATTAGATCACTAAACAATGTAGCTATCTCCCTGGTTTCAAATTTAATTATCAATCTTGTTGGATAGGAATAGTAAATGCCAAGTACAGTATTTAACTCCGGTGGCGTAAAATTACTTAAAAGTATATTACGTTTTAAAAATTCAGATGTTCAAATCATAACAGATAATTCTGCTGATCCTACCGTTACTGCTGTAGATGCTGTAGCTGGTAGTATTTATATCAGAACTACTGGTCAAGTGTACATAAAAAACACTTCCGGTAATAATACAGATTTTCGCATTGTAGCTTCTCAAGCAGAATTAAACGCACATATTAATAATCCAACCGACGCACACGACGCTTCTGCTATTAGTAATATTCCAGTAGGAAATTTATCTGCTGTAAACGTACAATCGGCGTTAGATGAATTACAAGCAGACGTTGATACTAGAGCGTTAGACTCTATAGTAATTAAAAAAGATGGATCAGTAACTTTTACAGCCAATCAATCTTTAGGTGGATTTAAGCTTACTAATTCAACAGATCCCGTAAGTTCTCAAGATTTAGTAACCCTAGCATACATGAATGCTCGCTTAAATGGTTTAACTCCTAAAGCTCCCGTTAGAGTAGCTACTTTGATAGCTGGAACATTAGCTACTTCTTTTGAGAGTGGTGATGTGATTGATGGTATCACTCTATCTACAAACGATAGAATTTTAATTAAAAATCAAGCAGCACCTTCTGAAAATGGTATTTACATTGTGAACGTGACAGGCGCTCCGACTCGTTCTCAGGACATGGATTCTACAACACCATTTGATGAATTCAATGGCGCTTGGGTAGCAATTCAAGAAGGCAGTCAAACTGGGCAAGTTTTTGTTCAGTATGGCGTAGTGACGGTAGTAAACACAGATCCTGTTAATTTTCAATTTTATAATCCAATTGCTGGTCTAATTGGTGGCGATATGATTACATTTGCTGGTTCTACTTTTTCAGTAGATCTAGCGACGGTTTCAGGCTTAGAGTCATCTAATCCAGCTAACGTAGCTGGTCAATTAAGAATCAAACTAGAAGCGACTAATCCAAGTCTTCAAATGGCCATTTCAAATCAACTTGGTTTAAAAATGGGAAGCAATAGTGCTCTTGGTAAATTTTCTGATGGAGTAAATGTTCAAGTTGATAATTCCACTACAGAAATTATTTCAAATTTTATACAGGTAAAAGATGCAGGTATTACTAATGCTAAAATAGCTTCTGGAATCGACGCTGTTAAATTATCTAGTGGAGCAGTTTCAAATACTGAATTTGATTACTTAGATGGAGTTACTTCTCCTATTCAAACTCAGTTAAATAATTCCGCTACTATTGCTTTGGATAATTTATCAACGACTTCAATAAATGCAGATTTACTGCCTATTGTTAATAATGTTGTAAATGTCGGTACTTCGGCTTTAAAGTGGCAGAATGTTTGGATAGACACTGCCGCAAAATCTCCAACTTACGACATTGTTGCGAGTGGTGCGGGTAATGCTTTTGTTTCCGGTAGTTTTAAAGCCATTAATGGTGCTGAAAGTCCAGATGGAATTGCAGTCGGGTCTGCGATAGTTAACGCGGCTTCTGGTAGAAGCGGTGTTGTAACTATTTTAGATGCATCAAATAATAGTACGCCAACAAGAAATATTTTAATTGGTACTGGTGATAAAACAGCAGGTACTGGTGATTCAGGAAGTATTAATTTAGTTACTGGTACTAGTGTTGGCGGTACTCGCGGAAGTATTATAATAAATGCTCCAAATGTAGTTATTAGAACTGGACAAGAGTTACGTTTTAACAATCCAGCTAATACTTTCCATACGTCTTTAAAAGCAGGTTCTAATGTCGCAAACTTATCGTTAACTCTCCCCCTTGCTGATGGTACGTCCGGTCAAGTACTTAGTACTGATGGAGCTGGAGCTACATCTTTTATTTCTATTCCTACAAGCACTAACCCTCTCTTAACTAATACAGCACTAGCGGACTCTAATGCTACTTTAACTGGCGCTGAGATGTATGGTGGGTTATTTACTATTACTCCTTCATTAGCTAGAACTTTAACGACAGACACTGCTGTAAACATATTAGCAGCGTTTCCTGGAATTCAAGATAATAATCACTATTCAATGATCATAACTTGTTTTCTCTTCGCCAATGCATCACACGATGTGACATTAGTCGCAGGTTCTGGTGTTACTATCGTCGGTAAAGCTATCATCAATGATGGAGCTACTACTTGGCTGGTTAGGCGTTTAACATCAACTACTGTTAGTGTTACTCGTACAGATAGTTCTGTTGGTAGATTTTCCAATGGCTCTTTTGCTTCACCTTCAATTTCATTTATTAATGCTACAAGCACTGGTATTGTTAGTTCTGGCACAGGTATGACTTTAGTAACTGCTGGCGCAGGAAGACTTGCAATAACTAACACATCAATACAACCATCTATACCAATACAACCTTCCATCCAAGGTACTGCAGCAGCTCCTATGTATGCTTTTGCAGCAAATACTACCACTGGGCTTTATAGTCATAACACAAACACTCTGGGCATTACAACTGGCGGTGTTCAAAGAATGACTATTTCTACCACAGATACTATAACTACGTTGCCGATAAGACTCCCGAGTGGCTCAGCCTCTGTACCTTCGATGACCTTCGGTGGAGGTGGACAAGTCGGTATTTTCCTCACAAGCACTAATGTCCTGGGTATCGGAACTCAAGGAGTGTCTAGAGCTACTATTCAAGCATCTGGTGCAGACTTTACTATTCCTGTTACATCTACTTCCGGTGACATTAATTTAATTACTTCAGTGGCTCTATCAGATGCTAATGCTACTTTAACTGCAGCTCAACTTACTTCGAGTAGAGTATTCACCATTACTCCAACCGTAGCTAGAACTTTAACTACAGATACAGCTGTCAATATTGTAGCTGCCTTAACTGGAAACGTGGTTGGTTCTAATACAGAATTTACTATTATTAATAATGCAGCTTTCGACGTAACATTAGCTGCAGGTGCTGGTGTTACACTAGTTGGAAGAACTGTCATAAGCAATGGCTCTGGTGCCTGGAAATTAAGAATAGATTCAGCAAGTGCTGTTACTATTTTTAACACATCTGCGCAAGCTCCAGCCGCTGCTCTTGGGGTTACTACTCTAATATCCGCAACTAATGCATCTATGACTTCCACAGTAACTAATGAAGTAATTGCTGGGCTTACTTTTGCTCATGCAACTAACAACTCTGCTAATATTATTTACAGAATTAAAAAAGGAACGCTAGTTAGAACTGGCACTATGCTTGTAAGTACAGATGGAACAAATGTGGCATTTAATGATACTTTTGTGGAAACGGTAGATAGTTCTGTGGTTTTTGAAGCCGTAGTAAATGGAGCTAATATCAACATCAGACATACAAATACTGAGTCGGGCACAATGAATATCTCGTTTGAGCAGAAGTTGTTCCCAGTTTAACATATATATTATAACGTGAGGAGAATGAATCATGTCTAGACAACATTTTAAAATAAGTAAGGGTATATCTCTTACTCCAACAACATCACAGCCAGTAGATCCAGAAAATGGCGATGTAATTTACAACAGCACTTCTAATCAATTTGAAGGGTATGAAAGCGGAGTATGGGGTACTTTTGGTAGCGGTGGTAGCGGAGTAGTTAATTTAATTACTAACGGCAACGCTGATAAAGCTACATCAAATATATTTATACCATATAGCGATAGAGTCGGTACACCTTCTTTAGATAAGAGGCCCACTGATGGAACAGCTGGTTCACCGAACGTAACAACAGCTTTAGATTCAGTTAGTCCTATCAATGGAGTTAAGTCTTATCAATTAATCAAAGATGCAGCTGATAGACAAGGTCAAGGTTGGTCTACTCCTGCTTTTACGGTTGATCCAGTAAACCGAGCTAAGTCTTTAAAAATTTCTGTTGATTATCAAGTTGTTAGTGGAACGTTTGTCCCAGGCACATCAAGTACTGACGGTGATGTGATTTGGTACATTTTTGATATAACAAATTCACAATTAATTGAACCATCGAACATTAAAATGTTTTCAAACACTACTACGTTAACTGCATCTTATGAAGCTACTTTCCAAACTTCGGCTACAGGTGCTTCATACAGATTGATAGCTCACGTAGCTACAGTCAGTGCTTTAGCATACACACTTGAAATAGATAACGTAACTGTATCACCTCAAGTTTATGTATACGGTTCACCTGTTACAGATTGGCAAAGCTACACCCCAACAATCACTGGAGCTGGTACACCAGCAAGTGTTTTATTCTTTTGGCGACAAGTCGGTGATTCCATAGACATCATGGGTGAATTTTCCACAGGAACTGCAACAGCAGCAAATGCTACATTTACAATGCCTGCTGGCTTAACAATAGCCACAAATAAAACTGGTTCGGGATTTGGTGTGATTTACGGAACAGGTGCTCGGACTACCGCTACTGGCTCAACTAGAAAACGGTCTTTGCTGTTAGCCAATAATGTCACTGGTAATCAATTATATTTTGTAAACGACGATTATACAACGGCCCAAAATCCAAACGCAGCAATAGCTGGAAATGCTTATTGGGGTAGTGGTGAATTTCAATCGGTGATGGTAACTAATTTGCCAATCTTGGGCTGGTCCTCTTCTGTTCAAATGTCAAATTCAGCTGACACTAGAGTTGTAGATTTTGCTGGTCGTGGAACTGCTGGCACACAAGCTTTAACTGGTGGTGTGACTAACATTACCTTTGACGTTGATAAAGATAGTCATGGCGCATGGACTGGTTCTACTTATGTTGTTCGAGTACCTGGTGATTATAATTTGTCTGCCTTTACTTATTCATCAACTGCTTTCAGTTTGCAATCTTACGTCAATGCAGTAGCTAATAAGTGGGTTAATCATAGCGTCGCGAATAGTGGCGGTAACGGAAATATAATACTTCACGATTTAAAGACTGATGATATTATTTCGGTCCGTTCCAATACAACTGCTACGCTTGCGGCTGATACCAAACAAAGTCTTTCTATTTCACGCATAGCAGGCCCTCAAGCTATTGCTGCGAGTGATTCGATTAACGCAAAATACAGCAACGTAGCTGGTACAAGCGTAGGCACAGGAAGTCAGACTTTAACCTTCCCTACAAGACTTTGGGATTCTAACGGTTCGTTTTCAGCTAACACAACTTTTACTGCATCAAGTGTCGGAAAGTATGCTGTTAACTTAAAATTCTCTGCTAATACAATTGCTGGATTATCTACTTGCTTGCTTAGAATTTTAGTTAATGGAGTAACGGTCTCAGAAAAAGGGTATGCACAGTCTTATAGTACTGCTTCACCCTACACTTGGGACTTGAATGATGACATTAGTTTATTGGCTGGAGACACAGTTACTTTCCAATTTCAAAATGGCTTTGGTTCAGCAATTACGTCAACAACAACGGTCGGTCATAACTCAGTAGCTATTAAAAGAGTAGGTAACTAATGTATAAAGTAAAAATAAAAAATTTAG
>Ga0163144_10030052_pt1 | contig 10406 bp, 11 predicted proteins | sample OliLak19BULKMAT1_FD_123175 | JGI IMG/M metagenome (GOLD analysis project Ga0163144, IMG submission 123175) | Freshwater microbial mat bacterial communities from Lake Vanda, McMurdo Dry Valleys, Antarctica - Oligotrophic Lake LV.19.BULKMAT1 | ecosystem: Environmental > Aquatic > Freshwater >...
GGAGGTTGCCGCCACGCTTGATAGTACGGTTAGCGACGAGTAGCTCTTCACGATCAAATTCAATGTGCTCCAAGACATTTACGTATAAAACTGAGTCAAAGCAATTAACAAGCTCACCGTTACAATCGCTAAACATCGAGTTCCTCACCTCAACTCGAGGATCCGACATGAATCTCTGTTTCAACAGCGGATACATGTTTGACGAAGGCTCAAATGCAACCAGTTTGTTTACGCCTCGCTCCAAGACAAAGTCACTAAAATTCCCAGAACCGGCGCCCACTTCGGCCACACAGGACCCAAGGTAGGCGCTGAATTCGTCCGCAACCCACCTATGGTAGTTAAGTGCAAATGACATTGCCTCCAAGTCTTTGCCAAAGTAAATTGTGGGGTCAGGGGATGTCACAGATTTCACCAACTTTTTTTAGCTTCGGGATGCGAAAACGCGATCACTTATTCTACTTGGTAGTTCACGTGCTGCTTGATCAACTTTTTGTGTTGGTCGAGTCAGTCAGTGCTGAACTGTTGTTGTCGAGCTCCGGTACCTGCCTCGCGGCCCGCCAAATCGGCAGAGTTCTGCGCCCGGAAATTATTATGATCGGTGATTCATGATTTTAAGACGTAGCCCCACGGCCTTTTTTTGGATTTGCCTTCTGGCGCTCTTTTCGTACTGGGTTTGGACCCCACTACTTAACGATTTTGGAGGTGATAGCGCCGAGTATCTATTAATCGCCCAGCATTGGTCATTTTTTGGTGAACCAAACATGGCTAGCGCGCAATTTGCAGCTGCAACCAACTATCCGCCCTTTTACCCGCTGCTGTTGGCACTTTTCTCGGGGGGCCAATCTTGGTTGATTGCGCACCAAATAACAGCCTTCTGCGGCATTGCCGCTTTGTTTGTGTTGTGGCGCAATTTTTTAGTGGAAGACTATCCGCCAGTCAGCAGCCTGATATTTGTTGGCATAGTTGCGCTGATACCAGGGGTCTACTCGCAAGCGCTCTACATTCATAGCGAATTTCTTTTCCTGTTGTTCGTCAGCCTTTGTTTGTTTGCCGTGTCGCGACTTGAGCGTGAAACAAAGCTTCGTTTTGTCGTCGTAGCGTCGTTGGCGGCCGCGGGTGCGTACCTCACACGAAGTATCGGCATCTCACTTGTTGCCGCTCTCGTCATTTATTTTGGGCTACATCGACCGAAACGTGAGTGGACAATTGTGTTTGGATTTGCTGTCGTTCCAGTCCTCGTATGGACGCTGTTTCGCCAGACGCATAGTGGCGGGTATCTGGGCGTATGGGAGGAACGATTAGCAATGGCCAACGCGCCGGATATTGTGGACGTCGTCATGTCGAAAGGGCGCGCGCTGCTGGACGGTTATGTCGTTAATTTTGCTGGAGCCGGTTCGTCAAATACGGCTGCATTGATGTTGTTCTCAATTGTTTGTTTCGCTGCGTGGCTCGTCAGGCTTGCGCAGGGCAAGTTGGATGCCCTTTTCATAGGGGCATACTTGGTAATTCTACTCGTGTGGCCGTTCCCGGCAGAGCGAGTAAGGTTTATCATGCCAGTTGTTCCGATTCTCGTGATGCAAGTACTGTTATATCTACATGGTTTGAGACTCAATCGTCACAAACGCAGCGCAATACTCGTCTCACGGGCAATCGTATTGACGCTGCTAATTACCATTCTGCCGAGTCTTGTTTTGACCGCGCAACGGCATTTCGAGTCAATGCCAATTGAGTTTGAAGACTACCGACGAAGCCCAGAGTGGTACGCCGCAGCAAACCGGAATGATCGACTAAGCACTATTCTTCGAGTCCAACGATTTACGGTGGGTTTTGAGGAAATACGAAAACATGTGCCAAAGCACGAATGTGTATATTCCATCAAACCATCACTTGTGGGCTTGTACGGCCAACGAACCAGCTACCGCTCACCGCTACCGAATAGCAAGCTGGGGTTGCAACTTGATCCATTGGCGGTTGCTTGCCGCTACGTATCCACGGTAGCGTTCGCGAGTCCGTCTTATCTGGAGGGACACTACCCTATAGGCCGATGGGCGAATGGCGTGGATCTTGTTCACGTTACGCGAATGATTGAGTCGGACGCAGCGAGCGACGTAATTGCAATATTAGCCAAGGTTCGATAAAGACCATTTCAAATCGAGTTTCTGTGCAACCAGGTAATTTATCCATCGTAGTCCCAAGCATTATCGAGCGGAAGTGCATCCGTCGGCTCATGGTGAGTACGCGCCGTGAATTCTGTTTTGAACGTGTCCTTACTCTGTGGGTAGCTTTGAGTGATACAAGATTGGAGGCAGCTTAATGACCGCAGCAGATGACATCGGACTCCAACATAAGACGACCGCGTCACGGCTATTGCTGTTGCTGATTCTTGCGGTTTCGGCGTTCATTCAATATAACGTGGTGACTCGTAGCGAATTTGAGTTACCAATGGACTCCGATGCGGCCCAGTATTTTTCTTACGCCTATAACTTCAAGTATTCAGGAATATATTCCCACATGCTCACGTGGGCTTGGGAAGCCCCGCCAACTAAACTTGCGCCAGATTCACTGCGTTCCCCCGGCTACCCGATGTTTTTGCTTGCGATTCCAGGGCTTGATACGTCGCAAGCGTATTTGCGTCGTGTGAGCTTGGTGCAGGCTGCGATGGCTGTCGTGTCTGTCTGGCTTGCTTTTCTGATTGCAGCAAGATTCTTGCAGCCGGGCTGGTCGCACTTGGCTGCTGCGATGACCGCCATCAATCCACACTTGGCAAACATGAGCACATATCTGCTCTCAGAAACTCTATTTTTGTTCACAATGCTTGTCGCCATACACCTTTCGATTAGTGCATACAGGTCGCAAAGATGGGCAACTTTTTTTGTTGTAGGGCTCGTGTGGGGATGTTGCAGCTTGGTCAGGCCAACTGTAGCTTTCCTGCCTGCGCTATTTTTATTTGCAAGCTTAATAATTCCAAAATTAAAAATATGGCGTATTGCAGCGGTGCTTGTTTTTGCCGGGTTTGTCGTTATTCAGTTGCCATGGCAAGTTCGCAACCAAATCACTGAAATGGACCCGGCGCAGGGAAGCTTGATGGTGTACACCATTCACCATGGATCCTATCCCGATTTCATGTATGACAACCGACCTGAGACGCGTGGGTGGCCATTCCAGTACGACCCAGAAGGTGAGGCCGCCGAGCGTGATTTGCCCAGCGCCTTAGCCGATGTATACAAGAAATTTCGGACCGAGCCCCTGACTTACTTCAAGTGGTATTTGCTCGGAAAACCGGTGACCTTTCTGTCATGGGGCTATATTCAAGGTTTTGACATATATGTCTATGACACACCGCGTTCACCTTACAAGGAAGACAGTCTGTTCATTGCAGTGCGTGCGCTGTCTCTTTATATGCATTGGCCGCTTATGTTATTTGGAGTGGGTGCGAGCCTTATTGTTTGGTGGCGGCCAAAATGGCTCGGTCTCAATGAGAATGGATTAGTGGCTGCAAAGGCAGTATCGGCCATCGTCTTATATGCAATTGGTTTTCACATGATTGCCGCACCGTACCCTCGATATAGCGTTCCGTTTCGTCCTTTGCTTTACATGCTTGTTCTGGCATTGGTAAGTGCGGCATCAAGTTACATTTTAAGAAGTAAGGCACTACATGAAAATTCGGAAAAATTAATTGACGGTAGAACTTAGAAGCAGAGTTTGTGAGTAGTCGATGAGTATCATGGCAACGTCGGGCAAATAGATGGCGCTGTCTATGCTTTGCAACACAATTCGCATGACAAAGGTTATTTCGTAGTCGGCGTGACCCAATTGGAGAGCAAGTAATGTTGAGCATAATCCTGCCAGCAAAAAATGAGGCAGATGGTCTTCGAAGCGTGTTGCCCGGCATTTTGGCGCATCACCCTGACGCAGACCTGATTGTCGTTGACGATGGTTCCACCGACGACACTGCAAAGGTAGCCGAGGGATTCGGCGCGCGAGTAATAATGCATCCACGCAGTTTGGGGAACGGTGCGGCCGTGAAGAGCGGGGCACGCGCAGCTTGGGGCGACATAATCGTTTTCATGGACTCTGACGGGCAACACAAACCCGAAGACATATCGCGATTGCTGGCTGAACTGAATAGTGGAAACGATATGGTTGTCGGCGCACGGTCACTCGCATCGCAGGCAGGCGCGCACCGCGCGGTAGCAAATACTTTTTACAATTGGCTTGCTAGCTGGATGGTAGGGCAAAATGTTAGCGATCTGACATCTGGATTCAGGGCCGTTAAGACTGCGCTGTTCAGGAAGTATTTATATTTGTTGCCCAACGGCTTTTCATATCCAACGACAATTACGATGAGCTTTTTTCGTGCTGGCTATTTGGTCAGCTACGTTCCAATAGAAGCGCCGCCTAGAATCGGGACAAGCCATATCCAGTTGTTTCGCGATGGCGCAAGATTTTTTCTCATCATTTTCAAGATGAGCACACTTTTCGCGCCGCTAAAGTTGTTCCTGCCAATCAGCTTCGCCTTTTTCGCGACAGCCTGTAGTTACTATCTCTACACCTACCTTTCGGCCGGTCGATTTACAAATATGAGCGCACTACTCTTTATCACGGCGATACTAGTATTTCTGATGGGGTTGATTTCAGAGCAAATCAGCGCACTCAATTACAAGGATAGCGATACGCAGCCAGAAGCAGAAACGGCGAGCAAGCGCGGCGGTGTTTGGGAAAGCAAGCAAGCGAACTCCATGGATGGCAATTTGAGAGCGAGCGACTTGCCCGCTGACCACTGAAATCAGCAATGTACGATCTGACTCGCAAATTCGTGGTTTATTTAGTTGCGATTCGGACTCCCATAGAATCCAAATGTGCATCGATCTGTGACTGAAAGTCGGAATTGTCCAGAATGAACGTTATCAAGAAGTGGCCGCGCCATTTTTTTGGATTTGCCTTTCTGCCGTCTACTCGTACCGGACTTGGACGGCTAAGTGATGTTCACGTTACACGCTTGATACCAGCAGATGGTGGGAGCGAAGTTGCGCAATATATGATAGAGACATCGCGATAAGCTAAAACATACGCAACCAAATGAAACTATCTATCATTATTCCCTGTTTTAACGAACGAGCGACCATCGAAGAAATCGTTAGGGCCGTCCGAAACGCCCCCTACGAGCCGAAGGAAATCATTGTTGTGGATGATTGTTCAACGGACGGAACGAGGGAGTACTTGCAGACCGAACTTACCGACGTCGTGGACAGAATTCTTTTCCATGAGATAAATCGAGGGAAAGGAGCAGCGTTGCGAACTGGCATTAAAGCGGCTACTGGCGATTTGGTCATCATTCAAGATGCGGATCTTGAGTATGATCCGCAAGAGTATTCTAAACTCGTGGCGCCAATACTTGCGGGCAAGGCGGACGTTGTTTTTGGGTCACGGTTTATGGGAGCAGGTGCACATCGCGTGGTCTATTTTTGGCATAGAGTTGGCAATGGCGTTCTCACTCTTTTGTCAAATGTCTTCACCAACATCAATCTCACGGACATGGAGACCTGTTACAAGGTTTTCCGAAGGGAATTGATTCAAGGTATCAACATTGAGGAAAATCGCTTCGGTTTTGAACCGGAAATAACAGCAAAAGTCGCGAAGCTTGGCTGCCGGGTATACGAAGTGGGAATTTCGTACTATGGGCGGACCTATGAAGAGGGTAAGAAGATCGGGTGGCGAGATGGAATCCGCGCGATTTACTGCATCATTAAATACAACGTTTTTCGTTGAAGATCGTCAGGTATTTTTTCGTGGGAGGTGCGGCGGCGACGGTCGATATCGGGCTGTTTTTTTTGTTCGCTAAGTCACTTGGTTTCAACTATCTCGTCGTCGGGTGCATTGGCTTCACAATCGCAACCGCAGTGAATTACTTTCTAAGTATCCGTTTTGTTTTTCGTAGCGGTGTCCGATTTGCAAGACATACTGAGCTTGCGTTCATTTACCTTGCAAGTTTGCTTGGATTGGTCCTAAACCAAGGCATACTTTTCTTGCTAATCGAACATGCAGGCGTAGAAATGATGTTGGGAAAGCTGGCGGCCACCGGCGGAGTATTTCTTTGGAATTTCTCGTCGAGGAACTTTGTCGTTTTTCGCGACAAGAATTGATTCTGGTTCAGCTGTGCAACTGAGAACGGGAAGCTTGGGCAAAGTCGGCAAGCGGAATCCACACTCTCCGTCGGCTATCATTTCCGACACTATGATATGAAACGTGGATATGATTACCACAGCGATTTACTTCTCAAAACCTGCATCCCCATTTTCTCGCCAGAGCCCTCTGGGAGGAAGTCACCAGTCAATTTCACAACCGAATCCATGAAGATCAGACTGACCCATTTTTGTTGCCGACAATGAAGAAAGCAGGACTTCAATACGCATTTTCGCAGGAGCATGCCAGCACGGTCTTCAATGCCTCATTGCGACGGCAAAAGGCCTTGAAAACCCTCGCGGTTCTCGAGGATCATCTGCACGATCTCAGTAATCTGGACGCTCTCGAAATTGGCAGTGCAGCAGGATATTGCACCGTGCACTACGCTGCGCGCCTGCGGCATATTTCAGCCGTTGACATCGATCTGGGAGCCATGCAACATGCGCTGCAGCATAATCCGGCTAGTAATGTAAGCTATTTTGTCATGGACGCCCAGCACTTGGCATTTCCAGACGCGACTTTCGATATCGTGATTTGTATGCATGTTTACGAACATGTCCCGGATGCAACGGCACTGATGGGTGAGATCGACCGTGTGCTGAAACCTGGCGGCGTATGTTATTTCACGGCCGGGAATCGGCTAAGCCTCATCGAGCCCCATTACAGACTTCCATTGCTTTCGGCCCTGCCTAAACCACTGTCTCATCTCTACCTGAGGCTACTTCATCGCGGCACATATTATTACGAAAACCATTTGACCTATTGGGGGCTGAAGAAGCTAGTGGTCGGTTTTGAGAATTTCGACTACACCGTGCGCGTGGTCAAGAGCCCGGAGAAATTCCGTGCAACCGAAGTCATCCGTCCACATTCTATGAAGCAGAAGTTTTCCATTTTGTTTTTGAAGATTGCCTACTGGTTGTGTCCTACGTACCTATGGCTCTTGAAAAAATCCAAATCCCAGACGTCCTGAATCCCGGATGCGCTTATTGCCCATGACTCGCTCCCTTGGTCGACTCACACCTGTCCAACGATGATGATCAACGCATGAAGGTGCTATTCGTTGCCCGCAATTTCCCGCCAACTACGGGAGGCATGGAGCGTTTCCTTTACCACGCGTACACAGAAATTGCGCGCGATCACCATACGGCTCTCGTTGGGCCTGCTGGCTGTGCGAAGTTTGTCTCGATGGGGGCATCGGTCTCGGCTGTACCGCTATTTCCCATCGTGTCGTTTCTTGTCACTTGCCAGTGGCAAGCCTGCCGCGTGGCTAGGGAGCTGGCACCCGACTTGGTCGTTTCCGGTAGCAGCATTACAGCGCCAGCAGCTTTGTTTGCGGCGCGGGTCGCGGGAGCGAAATCGCTGTGTTTCGTATACGGGCTAGACCTGGTCGTAGACAATTTCTTCTACCGTATGTCATTCGTACCGTTGCTGCGACGCTTCGACCGGATTCTCTCGATCAGTGAAAATACGACGCGCCTTGCTGAAAAGGTCGGTATCGACAGCCGCAAGATCGGCTTACTGCACCCTGGGGTGACCCTTCCAGTCGAGGGGCATCAGATCGATTGCTGCGCATTCCGTAAGCTGGCGGACTCCGAAGGACGTATCATCTTGTTGAGTGTTGGCAGGTTGAGTGAGCGCAAGGGCATGGCCGAATTCATTGAGCGCAGCATGTCGACCTTGATAGCGCAGCGTCCAGACATCAAGCTTGTTATCATTGGCGCGGAACCGGACAAGGCGCTGAGGCATGCACGCGGACAAACCCAGCGAATTCAAGATGCGATCAAATCGAACGGGTTGGAGGAACACGTGACCATGCTCGGGAGGGTTGATGATGAGATGCTATCCCAGGCCTATGCGTCCAGCACGCTGCTAATCTTTCCAGTGCTCGATGTGCCTGGAGATACCGAAGGTTTTGGCATGGTTGCCATCGAGGCCGCCGCGCACGGACTCCCCACCGCTGCATTCGCCGCCGGCGGCGTTCCGGATGCTGTGCATCAGGGGGTGTCCGGATACCTCGCCACCCCCGGTAACTATCCTCAACTATCCGCCATGATCCTTACGCACCTGCTGCATGCTGACAATGAAAGATGGCGAGCGCAATGCGTTGCCTTTGCGAATGAATTCTCATGGGACAGATTTGGTGAGCGATTCCGGAGCATTTGCGTAAACTTGGTGAGTCAATAAGTGCTTTTCGATCCCTTATAGATGTGGATGCGAGCAATTCCACCGTCATGCTGACGCGCACAAAACGCATAGTTAGGTGGCTCAAACCGCTGGTAGGAATGATGATTCTCGGGACGCTGGTTTACTGGGTGATCAAGGAGGGCGTACTCCTTGAGCGCATTAATTTGTCGGTAGCCGCTGCTGCGACCGCTGCATCGGGAGTACTCAACCTCCTCAACGCATTGATCGTCAAAATCATTGTCACCGTTTATGATCGCAAGATCACTTTTGTAAAATCGCTCCATCTCAGTGTGCTTGGCACATTCGGCAATTCTGCCGGCGGATTACCACTTGGGACAACTCTGAAATATGTGCTTCTGCATCAACAGAGCGGACTCAAAATCCGGGAGATCACGGCTGGACTCGTAGTCTTTACTTTCGCGACCTCACTCTTCCTGCTCTGCTATACAGCGGTAAGCGCATGGTCAACAGGCTTGTCGTTGGCCACCAAAACGGCGCCAGCCCTAATTCTAGTTATGTTTGCGCTGCTGTTGCCCATTCTTTGGCGGCATCTTCGGACACGCCAATCGATCTTCAGGTTAGTCGGGCCTTTCCTGCAGAAACGTAATCTGCAACGCGTTCTTGCCACTTCTGCGATGACTGCCACCGGATTCGTTTTCAGCTATTGGCTGGTGGCCGCGCTCCTACTGCCAGAAATACCCACACCTACTATCCTCTTTGTCGCTTCCGCTGGAACGCTGACCAGCCTCGCGACATTGCTCCAGTCAGTCGGGGGCATTCAGGAGCTGTCTGTGGGCCTGTCAGCGTATCTCTCTGGCGTTCGCGTGATAGACGGACTGCAGGTCGCGCTAGTGCTTCGAGTCGCGTCACTTTTGTCATCGGGTCTCTTCCTTGCCCTGCTTTATGCAGGGCCGCTGCGCTCACCTGACAGTGAGGCCAGCTGAAGATCACGCGTAACGAACAAAAAGGGTCAGATCTTTCAATATAGCGCTTAATCTGAGGGGGCAGAGCTAAAATTTCACGTCACAACACACACCTTTCCCCGTTTCACCGCAGAGGATCAAAACCAATCGCTTTTGTCTGATCGCCAAGGGATTTTACGATTCTTTTCTAATGACGGACTCGTTTTTATTTTCTTGCGCTAATATGGTCTGCCTAGTAGACTAGATTAAGTAATGTTGCATTTTACGTAAAGGAATAATGATGCGTGAATATGGGGTGTATGAAGCCAAGACGAAATTGCCAGACCTGATCAAACAGGTTCAGCGGGGGGAACGCGTCACCATCACGAATCGGGGTGAGCCGGTTGCAGATTTGGTGCCAAGCGCAGGTCGCGCGGCGCAGCAAACGAAAGAAGCGATCGCGGCAATTAAAACGATGCGATCAGGCAATATTGACCAAGCGCAGTTCATGGAGATGCGTGCTCGAGGTCGTCAATAATGGCTGGTGCGTTCGTGCTTGACGCATCCGTGACGATTCGATGGGCGCTTCAAGACGGATCGGCGACCGATCGGGCCTATGCCGACCAAGTTCTGGATTCGTTTGCTGTCGTGTCGTCGTGGGTTCCAGCCTTGTGGTACACGGAAACGGTTCATGTGCTTCGGTGTGCCGAGGATGACGGAAAATTTGGCGAGTCGGCGCTAACGGAGTTCGTATATCGCCTTGGGCAGTTACCCATTGAGCTTGACACCGCCGCGCCCGCAGGCATTCAATTGGCGGTAGCGGCAATCTCGCGCGAGTTCAATTTGTCTGGATACGATGCCCAATACCTTGAGCTGGCCCGCCGGCGCAATCTGTCTATCGCGACACTGGACAAAGGTCTTCGAAAAGCAGCAAAAAAAGCTGGCGTAGCGGTCTACCTGATCCAGTAATTTCAATTTTTAGCGTTCTCTTGTTTTTATTTACGATGCCAACGAGCAAGACTTTGCCTTCGTGAACAAAAAACAATGGCGGGCAAAAAATTTGCCGCCAACGCATAGCTGTTCAATCGAGACAACGTTCCATCGCAGCGCCGCCTATTCATACCGCAACGCCTCCAC
>Ga0163144_10030053_pt1 | contig 10406 bp, 6 predicted proteins | sample OliLak19BULKMAT1_FD_123175 | JGI IMG/M metagenome (GOLD analysis project Ga0163144, IMG submission 123175) | Freshwater microbial mat bacterial communities from Lake Vanda, McMurdo Dry Valleys, Antarctica - Oligotrophic Lake LV.19.BULKMAT1 | ecosystem: Environmental > Aquatic > Freshwater > Lake...
TGAGGTTTTGCCAGACTGATACGCTTCCAAGGTGGAAGGCCTCGGTTCGCGCGAACGCGATGATTGCACTCCATGTTCCATGGAAATCAGAGCGGGCAGCGTCTCACACTTGATTCAACCTATTTCGCCACCGAGAGTCTCACCCCCGCCAGCGCATTGTGAATCGCCGCCGCTTCCTCGGGCGTCAGACTTCCGCCGCTTCGGATCTTGCTGTGCAGCGTTTGGGCGGACAGCCCGGCGCGGGTGGCGAGCGCGGCGATTTTGAGAATGCTTCCGGCGAGTTTCAGATCGGAGACGGTGAGGGATTCCGGGACCGGGCGACCCGCTCCTGCATTGGTTGACGAGGCGAGTTGGATGGTTTCCTTCATCTGGCGGAGTTGATAAGCCAACCCGCAACCCGTCGCCGCCGTAAGGTCCGCGAGTCGAGTTCCAGCGAACCATCAGCACGCCGGTATCCGAAAGGGCACCGGCTTTTTTGACTGGCAAGATCGCGTGATAAATCCGGGAACTCCTCCAGCATTGCTTTAGTCACTCACGAGCCATGAAGGGCGGATTTTTGCACGAGGTCAGGGTTGGGGGGGGACGGCGGCGAAGGCTTGGCGATTGTTGAATTTGTTCATTTCGCCATGGAAATCCTTGAGCGTTCACTGACGTTGGTTTTTTCGTTACCGCTGCCACTGGTAGTAAATCCCGCTGGTGCTGCGGCGAAGCATTCCGCGCACCATGATGGCGTTGCGGTTGCGCACTCGGCTGGAGTCTTCCCCTGCGGTGACATCCAGCCGCTGATGCAGTAAGCATCAAACTGCGGCGCTCGCGCCGGGAGCGTTTTTCAACGTCCTCGCTTGCGGCAGTAACGCACGGCGGTGGCGGAAGCTGGAGCGGAACCGTTGTGTTTAAACCGGAGGGGGAAAAGTTCAGCGGTATGTTGAAAATCTCCGGCTCAGTGAAATCGCGACAGCGTGCCGGAGCAACCACCTTGGAGTGCGGTGGCAGAGCGCAGCGAGGGCACCGCTTTGGATTCTTCCACGGTGGGCACGGCGAACCGAAACATCGGTCCAATCCAAGGCGGTGTGGCGCTCCGCTTCCCACCGCACTCCAGAGGGGGCCGGCGCATCCATCACGACAAGCCATATTGCATTTCACGCCATTGATCCGATAATCGCAGCATGCAAAACCCGTCCGAACCTGCCGAAAGTTACGACGTCGTCGTGATTGGCGGTGCCTTGTCGGGTGCCTCGACGGCGACCTTGCTTCTTCGGAAGAACCCGGGCATCCGGATCCTGATCATTGAGAAAACCGAAAAGCTCACCCGCCGCGTGGGCGAGGCGACGGTCGAGGTCAGCGGCTATTTCCTCGGTCGGGTGTTAGGGTTGACCAGGTATCTCAACGAGCATCACATTTCCAAACAAGGCCTGCGGTTCTGGTTCGCGAACGAGCGCGTGAAATCCCTCGATCAGGCAAGCGAGATCGGGCCGCGCTATCTGGCGCGGCTGCCGTCCTATCAGATCGACCGCGCCGAGCTGGACGAGGAGGTCCTGCGCCGCGCGGCGGAAGCGGGTGCCACGGTGCTGCGGCCCGCGACGGTTAGCGACGTGGAGTTGGAGTCCGGCGGAATGCAGACATTGAAGATCAAACAAGGCGACCGGCGCCTCAACGTAACCGCCCGCTGGGTCGTGGATGCCTCGGGCCTGTCCGCCATGCTCGCCCGCAAGAACGGCTGGTGGCGCGCCAATGCGGATCATCCGACGGCCGCTGCCTGGACACGCTGGAAGGGCGTGAAGGATTGGGACGGTCGCGAGCTGGCCGAGAAATTTCCTGAATGGTCTGCCGCGCAATATGGCACCCGTGGCACGGCGACGAACCACATCATCGGCGACGGTTGGTGGAGCTGGTGGATCCCGCTCAAGGGCGGCGATGTCAGCGTGGGCGTGGTGTGGGACCAGCGGCTGGTGGATTTCCCGCGCGATGGAAATGGCATCGGTGAAAGGTTGCGGACCTTTCTATCAAATCATCCGGTCGCCCGGGAAATCCTGGAAGATGCGGAGTTCATCGGCGAGGACATGCATTGGCGGAAAAACCTCGCTTACCACAGCACGACCTTCGCTGGCGACGGCTTCGCGCTGGTGGGCGACGCCGGGGCTTTCCTGGACCCGTTCTACAGTCCGGGGATGGATTGGATCGGGTTCACCGCGAGCTGCGCGGCCGACCTCATCACGCGCCAGCGGAACGGCGCGGAGATGGCATTGGAAAAGTATAACCGCGATTTCACCGTGAGCTATCAGCGGTGGTATGAGGCACTCTACCAGAACAAGTATGATTACATCGGCGAGTTCGATCTGTTGGATCTCGCGTTCCGCCTGGACCTCAGCCTCTACTACTGGGGCGTGGTGCAGCCGATCTATCAGACGGGCGACATGGCATTCCTCGCGCCGCCGTTCTCACCACCGAGCGGGAGATTTTTCGCCGCACTGATGCGCACCTATAACAGCCGCTTCGCCGCCATCGCCCGCCGCCGCAGGAAACTGGGTGAGCTTGGGAGAATGAACGACCGCCGTCGCAAGCTCATCCCCGGCTTCACCCTCGACCGCAGCGACACCCGGCGGATTTTCTCGATGCTCGGCCAGTGGCTGAAGCTCGAACTCAAGGAAGGCTGGCGGACTTGGGGGCATGATAGGGGGAATGGATCTGCGGTCCATTCGGCTGACGCAAGGTTGTCAGAGGGAGAGGCCTGAGATTCCACAGCCAGGAGTTCCGGTCGATTTCGGCACCGGCGGCGGTGCGGAAGAACGAGGCAGGGCCTCCTTCCGGCAAGCGTGCGATGATGTTCTCGATCACGAATCCCTCCCAGCTCGCGCCCATTCGTGAGTAGCCGGGAAGCTGCTCCATGTTCCGAATGTCTAACAATTGATGGGGCAGGCCACTGTCGCGTGATGTTCTCGCGTGGAATCGCAGACAAACTTGATTACCCACAAGCTCTTTTCCCTGCCCCGAGAATGGATGGTTCAGGGCAAATCCGTGATGTCCGCGGTGAGTTGGAAGAAGAGGAAATTGGGGATTTCATTCGTAAAGGTCACCAGCAGCGTGACCTTTTCCATATCAGGCCCGGCGGGCTCCACCTTGGACTCGGTGACCAGGTAGGTAATGTTTCCCGTTTTTCCGTCGAACCATGTGCCTGCTCCTGCCCCGGCTTGGAGGATGTAGTTGATGTCGGCGGCAAAGACCGGGCGAACGTATTCGAGCTTCAGATCGCCGTTCTGATGGGGATTGCCACCTGGCAGGATTTTCAAGCCGCCATTTGCGTTGGGAACCGTTGGATCCGTTCCAAACGCGTATTCGCCGGCGTTGGTGAGTTGATCCTTGTCCGGGTCGGCGTTGAGACCGCTGATGGCCGGGTCGGCAAGCTCCTCAGGCGTTAGGAAGTAGCGTGCCCGCCAGTCGCTGAAGAAATCGGGTCGGTCGCTGAATCGGGCCGTGATGGGAGAGGAACTGTTGATTGCATAGATCACCGGATTCGTCGTGGACGAAAGGGCACCCGTCCACCTAACGAAAAAGTTACCGGGGGCTGGGGTTGCGATCAGGTTGATGGCGGTGCCTCGCGCATGGAAATCCTGGATCGGATCAACCGACACACTGCCCGGCCCTTCGACGGTGAGGTTGAGCGCAAATCCCTCTTTGAACGGCCCGATGTCGCGGCTGAGGGAGAGGGAGGAGATTTGGCGGGGGATGATTGGTCCGCCAAGGCCGCCGGTGGGTGCCGGGAGATTGCCCAGAATGGTGGTGCCGGGGCTGTAGAAAATCCGGGGAGGCGACGAGGTCGAGAAGGTGGTTCCGCGGAGGTCCAGAGTGGCGCCGTCTTCGACGAAGATCACACAGCTCGAGCTTGATGAAGGCACGTTCCGGAGGACGGCGCCGGACTCGACATAGACGACCCGGGCGATTGAGGGGAATCCTTGGAGCACGGAGCCTGCCTTTGCGATGATCTGGTTCGAAGTTGGGGAGGAAGTGACAGACCCGGTTCCGGTGAATTCCGTCACCGCGCCGGCCATGGTCACAGTCGAGCCGCTGGGAGTTTCCACGAGCAGAAAGCGGTCGCGGATGGCTTGGAAGACAGCGGGGAAAATGACCTTCAGTTCGGTGTCGGAGACGACCTCGAAATCAGCGGCGTTCAGGAAAGGCGACCAGAAAAACGTGGTGGCTGAGGTGCCGGTGAAGCCGGTTCCAGTGAAGGTCATGGTTCCGCCGACGGGCACCGCGGGATGATCGACGGAGCTGATGTGGGTGAGCACCGGCGGGGCGGTGTGCTCAAAGACGGCGGTGACGATCTTGTTGGAATCCATCATGAGGGACTCCGGGTTTGCGGCGGAACCGGTAAGCCCTCCTCCCCAGCCGACGAATTGGAAGCCGGGGGCTGGCGAGGCTGTTAGGTTGACCGACTGACCGGGAGGATAGGTTTCCAACTCGGGATCACGGGTGATGGTGCCCCAGGATCCAGAGTAGGTCTCAAGCGTGTAGCCTGGCGTGAAGGTGGCGACGATGTTCTGGTCGGTGGAGCCGGAGTTTGCGTTGACGACCGGATTGGGGCTGATGACCGAGCCTGACCAACCTTGGAAAATCCATCCAGGATCAGGCGTGGCGGTCAGGGTGTAGTTGGTATGGTGCGCGATATAGAGACTGTTCGGATCCACCGAGACGGATCCGCTGCCGACGCTCGAGACATTAACCACCACTCCGAGGGTGAAGGGGCCGATGTCGCGGCTGAGGGAGAGCGAGGTGATTTGGCGGGGAATGGCCGAACCGCCAAGACCTCCAGAGGGTGCCGGTAGGTTGCCCAGGATGGTGGTGCCGGGACTGTAGAAAATCCGGGGTGGCGTCGAGGTTGAGAAGATGGTTCCTCGCAGGTCCAGCGTGGCACCGTCTTCGGCGAAGATCACGCAGCCCGGACTCGACGACGGGACGTTCTTGATGACCGCGCCGGACTCGACATAGACGATCCGGGTGCTCGTGGAGAACCCTTGGAGCACGGCACCGGCCTTGACGATGACCTGGATCGGCATCGGACTGGAAGGGAGGGTTCCGATTCCGGTAAATTCCACCACCTCGCCGGCCATGGTCACGGTCGAGCCGTTGGGGGATTCCAGGAGGACAAACCGATCCCGGATATTTTGGAGGACATTCGGAAAGGTGACCGTCAGCTCGGTGTCGGATACCACTTCGAAACCGGCGGAGTCCACGTAAGGCGGCCAAAGAAACGTGACGGCCGACGTTTCGGTGAAGCCGGAGCCGGTGAAGGTCATGATTCCACCGACGGGCACCGCCGGATAATCGACGGAACTGATGATGGGGAGTCCTGGTGGCGTGGTGGGTTCGAAGACTGCGGTGACGATCTTGTTGGAATCCATCGCGAGAGATTCCGGGTTTGTGGCGGAACCGGCAAGCGCGCCTCCCCAGCCGACGAATTGGAATCCGGGGGCCGGCGAGGCGGTCAGGTTGACCGACTGACCGGGAGGATAGGTGTCCATTTCGGGATCACGGGTGATGGTGCCTTGGGATCCGGAGAAGGTTTCGAGCGTGTAGCCTGGAGTGAAGGTCGCGACGATGTTCTGGGCGGTGGAGCCCGAGTTTGCGGTGACGACCGGATCGGAGCTGGTGACCGAACCGGACCAACCTAGGAAAATCCATCCGGGATCAGGCGTAGCGGTAAGGGTGTAGTTGGTGTGGTGTGGGACGTAGATTCCGCTCGGGTCCGACGTGACGGATCCGTTACCGACGACCGAGACATTGACCGCTATCCCTAGGGTGAAGGGCCCGATGTCGCGGCTGAGGGAGAGCGAGGTGATTTGCCGGGGAATGGCCGGCGGCCCTCCAAAACCGCCGGTGGGTGCCGGGAGACTGCCCAGGATGGTGGTGCCGGGACTGTAGAAAATCCGGGGTGGCGACGAGGTCGAGAAGGTGGTTTCGCGAAGGTCGAGGGTGGCACCGTTTTCGGCGAAGATCACGCAGTTCGAGGCCGATGCCGGGACGTTCTGGAGGACCGCGCCGGACTTCACATAGACGACCCTGGTGATCGTGGAGAATCCTTGGAGCACGGCACCGGCCTTGATGATGACTTGGATCGGAACCGGGCCGGAAGGGAGGGTTCCGGTCCCGCTGAATTCCACGACCGCGCCCGCCATGGTCACTGTCGAGCCACTGGGAGATTCCACGAGGAGAAAGCGATCGCGGATGTTTTGGGTGACATTCGGGAAGGTAACCTTGAGTTCGGTGTCGGAGACGACCTGGAAACTGGCGGAGTCCACAAAGGGCGACCAGAAAAACGTGACGGCCGAGGTGCCGGTGAAGCCGGACCCGGTGAAGGTCATGGTTTTACCGACTGGCACCGCTCTGTAATCGACGCCGGAGATCGTGGTTGACGCGAGTCCTGTCCCGGAAGTCGCGAGCAGTGCGAGAAACGACATGAGGTGAATGCGGGACATCATTTTAAGGGGGTGGATTGTGGAGGGGTGGAACAGGAGTCCCAAGGACGCGACTGTTTCGTCAGTTTCATTGCCTTCTATTTCATCGGGTTTGGCATTGCTAGCGAATTTTGACGACCGGCCCGTTGTCAGTGGAGTCCGTCCGATCAATGGGCAAGACTTTCCAACATTCCAGCAAGGCTGACAGCCTTGACTCCACCGCCCACGGAGAAGGCTTCATCGGGGTCAGTCGCCGAAGCTGCATGTGGGCTTGGCTGCCGACGAGCTTGAGCCAGTGTCTTTTCTCGGCACGCGGTCGGTCAACCTGATAGTCATCGAGATGATATCAAGCCAGTCCGATCCGAGAAGTGCCCGGTCGCAGAGGGTCTTGCGGTGGAAGCTCACTTCCATGGCATTGAACATTTCAACCTGCCGGTAGCACGCCGTGGATCGAGGCGAACCGGGGACCACTCAGGCTGCTGGATTGCTAGGCCTCCACCAAGGCGACCTTCTGTTCCGGGGAGTAACTATACTGCCGCGCGTGAGGTTCGTGAAATGTGCAAGATGAAATGGGCGGCTGGAGCGTCTCGCTCCAGACCGTCGCGGAGGCGTCTCGCCTCCTGCATTCCGGGTCCGGGCGAGACGCCCGAACGACGGACTGCGGCGAGACGCCTCAGCCACGTTCCGACGACGAATTCACAAAACGTGACGCGTGTCTGTATAAGCCGGCCGCACCGGTCTGATTTCATGATCGAGTCATTCATAGCAGTCACATTCCGCGGCTATATGACCGCGCTGCCATGCATCTGCCAGCTTACTTCCAGCGGCGCTTAGGACCCCGCTTACCCTCCTCGACGCCGCCGCGCTTGTGCAACTCCATGCCGAGCGCTGGGAGGAGGAATTGTATTTCCGCGAAATCAAAAGCCACCTGCATGGCAAAAGCAACTTGTCGTCGCACCCAGACTCCCGAGACCGCCGCGCGCTTGCGGCAAAGCAGCGCGAGGAGGTGGCGCGGCGGGAGGGCGTGCGCGTGGCTGCGAATCAACTTGCCAAGGCCGATCAGAAGAAATCAGCGCTATGCGGGCTGGTTGCGGTCGGAGCGGACCTGATTCCGCCGTAAGCCCTCGCGGCCCTGGCGGAATTCTATCAAAATGTCAGGTTCAGCCCCGCGCTCAACAGAATTTGAGACCAATCCGACGGCCCATTGTTGAAGACATAAGTGAGGGAAGAACTGAATCCGAGCCTATCGGAAAAAAGCGGCCGCCCATAGCTAACGCTCCCCGAGTAATATTGCTCCGCCCCTTGCGACGTTCCCACCACACCCACGTCCTGATAGTCTGAAAACTGCATGCTCAATCCGAAGCCCAACGAACCAATCAAAAGTTGCCGATTCAATGAGGAGCTAAGCGACCAAGCGTTGATGACGTAGTTTGTCTGGGTTGGCGAAGGGCTAAGTCCAGACTGAACGGAATTGGACCAGGACCAAAGCTCGTTGATCTGATACGATGCGTTGAGACTCCCCGTCATGTTGAAGTTTCCAGATCCCGACTGTCGAGAGCCCTGGGAGAGCTGGGTTCCGATGGATCCCGACATTCGAATCCTTTCGGTAGCCTTGTAGCTGGCGTTTACGGAAAGCCCCCACGAATCGACGGTTCCCGAGATGTCCGACGTGGATGTGCTGTAGTTGAGCGAGGGACCGAAGCTGAAGCGTTCGGTCGCGGCCCAATTGCCTCCAAGACTCGCCGAGTAGCCGCTAAACCCCACAATTGCACTATCTGAGTAATCTACGATGGATGGAGTAAAACTGGCAAAAACCGAGGTTCTGGGAGCCAGTTGATAGTTCGCATTTACGCCGAGACTGAGTGCGGATCCCGTGACAAATTGCCCCCCGTCATTTGGAGCAACACCAGACACAAACCGATCAACACCAGATAATTGGGTATATCCGGCAAAGACGCTTATCACCGTTCTCGATCCGGAAATGACGAACGACACGCTTCCGGACTGGTCGAAATTATTCTGGTCCGGATTGTTCAAATAGGTACTCGCGCTTGGAGAGTAGCTTGCGGTGATCACCGCAGGCGCGCCGCCCTCAGGATCAGACGTGTAGCTCAGATTCGGCGACAAACTTGTGGTAACCTCGGATTCAGGATCGCTTGCCGATTGGTAGAAGTTTGAGCTGTAGGAGGATCGGAGTCCTACTCCGTAGCCGAACCCTCCTTTGATCCCCAGATCGGTTGCCAACTCCAGAGCCTGTCCAAATGGTAAAGGGCCGTTGACCCCGAATGGGTTTGAATTCGCAATCTGTGTCGTGAAGTTCTGGGCATTCAACACGCATGGCGACTGAATGAGCAGGAAAACCGCACAAGCAGCGGATTTGTCCGGAGAGTTTCGGGGACGGTTGAACATATTAAGAAAACTTAAATACTGCGGTGATCACTAGAGAGCGCGGCTTTTTCTGTCAAACCCAATTCCGCCAGCTTGGTCACCGAAATTATAAAAAAACGAAAAAAACCTCCCAATATGGCTCGATTCCTCTGCGCCAAGCGACGTCAGGCAGATCATTCCGCGCACCCCCCTATAGACATCAACGCTGCCCTTGGCTTCAATCCAAACTCTTACAGCTTGCTTCCTAAGTATTTAATCCTGAATGCTTTTCGATTTTTATCCCAAATTGAATTGGCGGAGGGAAGCTCAATTGCCGTTCATCGTGAATCACCAAAGATTTTTAAATTCTTGAGGATTCCACTCGAGATTACAATTCGTTCAAAAAAAATAAGATTATTCTTGTTAAGATTCCCAAAAGTTTTACATTCCGCGACAACTCACAGAAGCATACGTTCTGCGAGCCTGAACAAATAAACTGCTGTCCGATATCCAACGTGATTCAGGCGACCCAGTGTCGGTTTTGAATCCAACTTTATAAATCTTCTTGAGCTGCGGAGTCCCTTTCGCTACTCAGGCTGCCCGAAAAGGATCTGTCCCCTGGTGCGGGGTCTTCCAGGAGAAAATCTCCCGGTAGCCCCAAACTTGATCCGAACGGGTTGTCCGTCTCTCCAGAGTGTCCCGCTTTGGAGGCTCAGGGCGGAAGGTTTGATCATAATTGCTCACCCTTACAACCAGCCATGTACACCAGCCATTTGGCCCATCGGGCCGATTTGGGCGGAGCCTTGCAACCAAGGCGCTCCGTTCACCGCAACTCAGCCAGGACCTATTCCTGGCATCGGTTCGACTCTTTGAAAATTGGCCTGCGCAGGCTTCTTCTGGTCGGATGTTCTTGCCTCTCGGTTACCCATGCGCTCTCGACTCCCTCTTTGACCTTGGCGTGGGATGCCAATCCAGAAACCGACATCGCCAGCTACAAGCTTAGCTATGGCACGTCGTCAGGCGGCTATTCAAAATCCATTGATGCCGGACCAAATACCGAAGTCGTGGTTCCCGACTTGATCGAGGGCACCACCTATTTCTTCGCTGTGGCCGCGGTCAACTCAGCCGGACTTCAAGGTCCTTATTCAAATGAGATTTCCCATGTCATCGCACCGGAGCCTCCCCCCGTAAATCAAGCTCCCGTCGCCACCTCAGGACCCGTTTCCACTCCTGAAGACACTGCGGTCGGAATCACTCTCCAGGCCTCGGACGGTGATAGAGATCCACTGACCTTCGTGGTGGTTGATTCGCCGACCAAGGGCAGTCTCTCCGGAACTCCTCCCAATCTCACCTACACTCCTCTGGCGAACTATCATGGAAACGACAGTTTCACGTTCCTCGCGAACGATGGGACTGTGAATTCCACGCTTGCCACCATCTCGATCACGGTTTCCCCGGTCAACGATGCCCCGGTGGTTGCTAATAGGAACATCGCCGCCAGCGAGGACCAGTCCGTGGCCATCACCCTAACCGGCAGCGATGTCGATGGCGACGCCTTGACGTTCTCCATCATCACCAATCCCACCA
>Ga0163144_10030054_pt1 | contig 10405 bp, 11 predicted proteins | sample OliLak19BULKMAT1_FD_123175 | JGI IMG/M metagenome (GOLD analysis project Ga0163144, IMG submission 123175) | Freshwater microbial mat bacterial communities from Lake Vanda, McMurdo Dry Valleys, Antarctica - Oligotrophic Lake LV.19.BULKMAT1 | ecosystem: Environmental > Aquatic > Freshwater >...
ATCGCCGGTCGACTGGTACTCAAGATCCACCGTGCATGATGCCGACGATGCCCAGCATGGCAGATCGTTTCGACGAGGCCTTGATCTGCGGCACCGACACCGACCACCTATTCATCACCCTCATGTTGGGTCCGCCACCAGCCGGATGCCGCTGGAAGCCACTGGCTCACCTCGGGGTGATGAACTGGCGCGATCGCCTCCCCCTGGTTCCGTTCCTGCGCACCTGCGATCACGTTACCTTCCTGCCAGACCAGCGGGTCATGGATTATGCGTTCAATCCCGAATACCCAGAGCGCACGGAGCGCTTCTACCCGTTGCGAGAGGACCTTGAAAACGCCCCATTCGGGGACCTTCGTCCACTGACGTGCGGCATCATGCTGCCCGGCGGCCGACTGCCGGTGCCGATCCAGTACAAGCTCCTGCGCGCCGCGCGTCGCCGCCGCGCGGCAGCAGCTCTGATGCCACACCGCTTGGTCGCCTCGCTCCTGACTCGTGCATTCGCGCCGCTGGGTCAGCGTGCACTCAGCGACCCAACACGTCGGCGGCGCTGATGGACAGCAGCGAAAATTCCTGGTAACAGTACACCTTTATGGGCAGATGTCGCCAATGCCCGTGGCTTGACGGACGTCCCTGATCTGAACAGCAGCGGCTAGCAGCGATTGGGCAACCCTGAGGCTCCACCAGTCTGCGGGCCTAGGCATTGACGGAAAGCATTGGAGCAACAAGACGTGTCCTCCAGACGGGTGGCATGGCCATACGGCTCATGTCATTCTCGGTCCTTAAAATATTTATATGCCTCGTTGATTTCCTTGAACTTTGTGTGTGCCAAGTCCTTGAATTCATCTCCAAGGTGACTCACTTTGTCCGGGTGATACCGGCTGACCAAATCTCTGTACTTCTTTTTGATGTCTTCTTTGGTGTCGTTCGCGGTCAGCCCTAAGATCGTTCCACATCGCACCGCTTCTGAGACAGGTCGCGGGGATGGCGAGGGTGGCGGGACGCTCCGCCCTTCTTGTGTGCGGCGCGTATCGGCGCCGTCTCCGCGTCTGGTAGATTCCTCTCGAGTTCTTTTGGAGGCCTCTTCGGCTGCTTTTCTTCGTCTTTCTAATTCTTGCAATTCAGCGTCAAGCCTTTGTTTGTAGCATTCATCTGATGAAGTGCCGCTGGGATCACCCTCATTTCTTGGTGCCTTCCCTCGGAATTCTCCTGGGAAAAATCCAAGCTGATACAGTGCGGAAATTGAACCGTAGAGAGGAATAACATTTATGAGGACCCGGGATCCAGGCTCGCCTCTGTCGCGCCAGCGCTTCATCTGAATAGCCAATAGCGACCATGCCGCGATTATTAGAATGGCCAAACGGACGTCACGGGTTCCTTCGTTTATGACATACAATACTACAAAAGATGGATTAACTAAAATATAGAATAACAATCCATTCGACAAGATGACAACTGGATTGAACGAAGTCCAAGAAGGCGGAATAAAGATGCCGCCGGTCATCGCTATCATCAACATAACTAGCCAGAACTCACGTCGCGAGGCTTTCCCGGAGAAGCTAAAAAGTAATTTTAAAACGTATACAATATATTTCATTTAGCTGAGCGGTCTTCTGGGCAAATGGCAGCGCTTGCCGAGTGGCGCGACATTGATGGCAGTTCTGCCCTTTCAGGCGACTATCGTGCCGTAGAACGGCGACGTCAAGCCTTCGTCTCCCCTCCTTTGCGCTCCACAACGAAACCGTCATTACGCGAGATCCCTCGCAACATCTGCGGATAACCGCCTCAGCCTCAGGATGCAGAAAGCTCTGGACGGACGAGTGGTGGCACCAGCCCCGCCACATGACCGCGATCACAGACTATCGAACACGCTGATCGCCGCTCTCTGGCAGGTCGTGCGGACCGCGTCCCAGGTCGGGTCGGGTTCCACGAGACCTTGGTTGACGCCGCCGAGATCTGCAGGCTGGGCCGTCGCCAGGGCCGTGAGCACCTGCTTGAGACGACTCTCGGTGCTGCCATTCTCTGGATAAACGTCGTCAAAGTGGTACATCGCTTGCGTGGAGCGCTCGCTCCCAAGCCGATCGAACAGCGCCGCTACGTCCACAAAATCACGCACCGCATGGTGCGTGAGGCACCGCCAGCACGTCTCCCGCAGCGCTTCCTCGGCGACGGGGTCCCGCTTGGCGCCACCATCGCCCGTGACGTGCTGTATGGGCTGGCAGCGGTCCCTGTCGTGACGGTCAGCGGCGTCGCGGTGCTCCACATAGGCCAACCAGAACCAGTAATCTTCAGGAAATTGGGCCTCGACATTGCCGACACCGAACTCGCAGAAGCGCAGCACATACGGCACTGGCTCCGGCAACTGCCGCAGGATATCGCGGAGAACGATCCAATGCTGCAGGGTACCACGCTCGATGATGTCGGTCGCATGCAGAATAGAGAACGGAGTCCCAGCCACCAAGTTCCGATGGTCCATGGGCGACACGAGGAATGGAGCATGATCGAACATAAGTGCAACTGTGCCCAGCGTAGGCGCTCTCGTCACCCGTGACAAGGCCGGCACCGTACAGCTGACAGGTGGGCTCTGGCCAAGCTGACCGCTACCACTAATGCGGCCGTCAGCGGCGCGGTGACCCTATGTCGACTGATCGTCTCGGTGCCGCTGGGCTCGCACGTCGTTCAAGCGCGCTTGGTCCCGTTGGATGGCCTGGGCAACTCCATCTGGTTCGTACATGAGCGAAAAAGCGAAGGTGGCCTTGGCTATGGCAGCATTCAGAGCTCGCTCTGCGGGCACGTCGTCATCAAGATTACGCACCGCCAATGGACCGACATCGCTGTCTCGCACCTCGCCGACCACGGTGCGACCGCTTTCCACGATGTCACGCATCGCATCAAGACCACGCAGCAGTGCGAAGGCCATTTGGTACGCAAGCGCCGCCTCGGGCACCAGTGTACGGGCGGATGCGATCAGACGGAGGAGTTCGTCCCGTGTCACAGAGGCTCGCTCGCGTCATGCCGGCTCGGCGGTTCCGTTCGCATCCCAGGCGACGGATGCTCCGACTTCACCAGCGGTGACCATACATGAACTGCCGCTGCGACAGCGGTTATTAGCGCTTCGAGATCTGGCATGATTTCAGGCTGGCATGGCAAAGAAGGACGTCCAGGCCACTCTGCCGTCGTAGGAGGACGAAGTCCATCGGTCGTGACAAGCAGCTACCACTAGTCCGCGCGATCACCGAGTGGTCACGAAATCCGTGGCCGCAAATCGGCAGGAAGCGCTGGAATTGATATCACCGGCTGGCGCGCTCACTCTGGTGCTGCCACCGGTTCTGCCACCGGTTCTGCCGCTGCCAAGCGGACCGCCAACTCCGAGGCCTCCTCTAGCCACTGCAGGTGAATCCACAGCGGCGCTGCCGCTGCGCCGCTTCGTGCGGATTCGTGGAGTACGCGCCGTGGGGGCGCAGGCTCGGCGCCAGGTCCACATCGTCGTCGCGCGATGGCTCGGTCATGCCTAGTATTCTGTGGGATTCCCAGGTAACGCTACCGGTCATCGCTGACATTGGCGTGCTTGCTTGGTGCAGGATCAGCCGCCGGAGGCGGCAGCGACCACCAGCGAGATGGCGGCGGAGTTATTGGCCTCGCCCACACCTACGGGATCCTGATAGGCGACAGAAGGCTGATCTTCGTTGATGAGATTCGTGGCGTCGAGCAGCACCGTATAGGTGTGGTACCCTGGCGTATCCGTGATGGTGGCCGTGATCACGGTGGTCTGGTCTGTTTGGAGCGCGGCGATGGTGCCCTCGACCAGGGTGACGCCGTTGCTCAACACCCGCCAGGTGCAGGCCTTGCTATCCTTCTGACCGCGATTGACGACCGTCCACCCCAGGGTGATGGGCTGGCCCACCGCGGGATCGATGGGCGTGGCGCTGACACCGGCGCTGAAGGCCAGATCCGGTCGCAGGGATTCCTTATCATCGCTATTGCCGCAGCCTGCCAGGGCGAGAAATGCGGCGAAGCCGGCACTGACTATAAGTGTCGAATGGTACATGTGGAGCTCCGGTGGTGGTAAGGGCGTGGCCATGGTGCCAGAGCCATTTTAGGGGCTCAGGGCGTGACCATGCCGGCGCGTGGCTCAGCGCGCAGGGCTTCGATTAAACGTGAAATCTCGTCCACCCGACCGACCGCAGCAGCATCAGGCAGCACTGCTTCCAAGTGGCGCTGCGCCGTGGCCGTATCGCCGACCGCGAGGGCTGAACGGGCGGCTACCAGACTCGCGTCAATCCGCTGCGTGGCTGCCAGATCGGTGGCAGTCAGCACCATGGCGGCCGGGGTCATGGCGTTCGGCGGTTTGCCCATGACCAGCAGCACCAATGCCAGCCCGGCGAGTGCGACGATGATAGCGGCCACCACTGGCCACCGCCACGAATGGCGGCGTTGCGTCGGCGTGAACGGAGTCGTCTTCTCGCCTGGAGGCACTTTTGTCGCATCAGCCCGTGGCAAGGCTGGTGGTGATGCGACCGTCGCTGTCGGACTGGGAATGGTTGGCGCCAATGCGGCTGCGGTGGTCAGCGGCTGGTGAACGCCGGTGGTTTGGCCCGTGGTGCCGCTGACCGATGGCTTTGCTTGCGCAAGAATGTGCGCCGGAATTGCGCGCAGATCCGCAGGATGATCCGCGATCGCTGCCATGCTCGCCAGCATGGCTGACGCATCTGCCGGTCGATCATCAGGAGCCTTGGCGAGACAACGCATCACCAGTGCGCTGAGCGCGGCGGGTATGCCGAGGCGCAGCGGGATGGGCGCGGGTTGTTCAACCAGATGGGCCGCCATGAGCCCCGGCAAAGTGTCGGCGGTGAAGGGCGTGACGCCGCACAGCAGCTGGTAAGCGGTGACGCCAAGGCTGTACACATCGCTGCGCTTGTCGCATAGCTCTGCACCGCTCCAGCCCTCTGGGGCCAGATAGCGAGGCGACCCTTGGGTGCAGCCGGCGATGGTCAACGTCGAATGGTCAGGCGCGCGCGCCAGGCCGAAATCCGCCACCCGCACCCGGGCATCGGCGCCGATCAGCAGATTGGCTGGTTTGATGTCCCGGTGGACGATCCCCAGGTCGTGCGCAGCCGCAATGCCGGTGGTGGCTTGGCGCAGGATCTCAAGCGCTTCTGGCCAGGGCACGGCAGCACCGGTATCAACCAGCGTCTGCAACGAGGCGCCACCCTCGACGAGTTCGCTCACGATGAGCCAGTGCTGCGAACCGTCGTCGGCCAGCATGCTGCCAAAATCGAAGACCTGCACTACATGTGGCGAGCGGATGCGCGCGCCGCATTCGGCCTCGCGGGTGAAGCGCTCGATGGCATGCGCTTGGTCGACCAGATGGTCGGCAATGCGTTTGACCGCGACCTGTCGTCCCAAGGAGATCTGGGTGCCGTGCCAGACCTCACCCATGCCGCCCCGACCCAGCAGGCTGTGCAGGCGGAGATTGCCGATGCGTTCGCCGGCCCGTAACACAGTCACTCGGCCGGGCAGCGGACCACGGCGGCGCCGTCGGCCGGATGGGCGCCCAGGGCTTGCACGACGGCGCGCCAGGGCCGGCGCGTCTCTTCGGCAGCGACTTGATCGACGGGCATGGGCGGCAGGGCGGTCAGCAGCGACGGTACGGTGCTGGCCAGTGGCAGAGCCAGGGCGAGCACCTCTCCACGGGGCGGTTCGCCATCCCAGGTCAGATCCACCGACCAGGCGCCGGACATGGGCAGGCGGGTCTGCGCCACCGCCAGAACCCCGGCTTCTTCGTGATCACGCCAGAATAGTGCGATGCGGTGGGGCTGATCGGGCAGGCGGATGCGCAGGCGGTAGCCACCTGCGATGCGCAGGCAGTCGGCCTGCAGGTCGCCGCCTGCGCGGCTGCGGGCCCGGGCGCCGGCGAGCCACAGTCCGCGGACCAGACCTGGGCCATCACCACGGCTGGCCAGGATGCGGGCATGCAGGCCTTCGGCCTCGGCGAAGCCGCCCTCTCCGGCGGCATCAAGCAAGCCAGTCTGCTCCAAAGCACCAAGGGTCGCTTCCGCGTCGGCGGGTTTGCCGGCTTCAAATTGGCAGCGGGCCAGCAACAGGTGGTCGCCCGGCGTGGCGTTCGGTTCGGCGGTCAGCAGCGCCGCTCCTCGCAGTGCCTCGTCGGGACGTGTAACCGCCAGCAGGCGACGGACCTCGGCCGTCAAAGCCCCGCGCCGGTCGTCGGGATGGGTGGCCAGCACGGCGGCAAAATCCACTGGTGGCGGCGTCGTGACGGTCGCAATCGGGGCTGGCGCAGGGATGATTGCCACCACTGGCGCGGCAGGCATCGCTGCCGGCTTCGGCTCAGGCGTGGGGACGGGGGTGGCGCGCTCCGGCTCGGTGCAGCCAACCGTGACCAGGACCAGGGCGAGCCAGAGCGGCGGGCGGTTCATGGGACGCGAACCGCTTTCGCCAGGGCTTCCGCCAAGGCGGGTGAGATGGAAAAGTTCTCGGTGGACGCGCCGCTGCTGGTGAGATCGAGGACCGTCTCTCGGCGGGGCACGGGCGAGGTGCTGGCCAGCGGTTCACTGCCATCCGGGGTGCCCATGGACCGCAGGTCGAGGATCTCGCCCCGTCGTTTTAGCGGCGAGGCGATTGGCAGCGGTTCGCTGCCGTCCGGCGTACCAGCCCCATGCAGATCAAGAACCTGTTTGCGCCGGGCGAGCGGGGCGATCACCCGGAGCGGTTCGGCGCCGTCCGGGGTGCCCAGTGCGCGCAGGTCGACAATCTTTCCTAACCGCTGTCCAGCGAGTCCATCGCGCCGCAGTGGCGCGCTGCCCACTGGGGCCCCCAGGTCGCGTAGATCCATGATCTGCCCGCGGCGCTTACCGATGTCGTAGCGGAAGGGGATCTCACCAACGGGCGTACCGGCCTCGCGCAGGTCGACGGCCTCGCCGACCTTGCCCGGCGACCCCGATGGGATCCTGGTGTGGGGCCAGCGGCCAGTCCCGGCCGAACTGCTGACCAGGAATGGGGCCGTGGTGGACGGTGAATATTTGGCCTGCAGCAGAGGTGCGGCGGCCGTGGTCGGGGCCAGGGCCACCAGGCTGGGCGGCTGGGCGGGGGACGCGGCCGGCGTGACTAGGCCCGGCACCGGGGTGGCTGTGGCTGGCGCCGCAGGCTCAGCGCTGTCCGGGGCGATGGCCAGCCCGCTGTTCACCCACCACGTCGGTACCGCAGCGATGCGATAGTCGCCAGCAGTCCACGCCGTGGGCTCGGTGGGAATGGGGAACTGCCGGCCAAAGACCTCAACCTGCAGGCCGGGGGGAATGATGGCTGGTAGAATCAGCGCGAACTCGCCCCGGCTATCAGCCTTGTCCAGGGCCACCACGTGCAGTCCGTCCCGCAAATCAGGCAGCGGACCGGTGATGCGGATGGGGCGGTTGCCGGCCAGCCTCCCGCGGATCACCTTGACCTGGGGCAGCAGGGGGACGGCTAGTCGTTGACCAGACGCATCCGGCGTCAGATCAACCGTGATGGTGCGCGGCACGTAGCCTGGCGCAGCGAAGACCATCACCACGCCCTTGCCGGTGCGCAGGCGCATGGCCAAGCCGGTGCCGATGGGCAGGTTCTGGCCGTCGATGGTGACCACGGCATCGGCGACCGGCTGGGCGTCCAGCAGATCGGTGGCGCTGAGCACGCAGCGCACCTGCTGGGGCTGAACGAAGACCGGGGCAGCGGCCAGTGGATCGGCGGGTCGTTGCAGGCTGGGGGTCTGGCGCGCTGGAGTGAAGCGCGGGTCCTGGGCCACCGCCTGCACCACGGCGTCCAGCGCCACCGGGCGGGCCCGAGCCCCATACTTGGTGAGCTGATCGGCCAGCACCCCGGTGAACAGGCTGGGCTCCTTCTCGCTCGCCGAGGCTTGGCTATAATCCCCGGGCGCCGTGGCCCACACCACCCAATCGTCGATCGGGGTCAGGGTCGCGGCCTTGGGCAGGGCATGCACCTCGACCCGGCAGACCTCGTTCAGATAGACGACCTGGGCCGTAACGCCCTTGGGTTTGGCGGCCGCCACCACCTGGGCCACGGTCTTCTGCAAGTCGCCCAGCTTCCAGGTCTCTGCGTAGCCGCCATCGCCCCGGGGCGTGGTGTCGTGGGTGAACAACTGGGTCTGATCCTCCATGGTCATGGCATGTCCCGACCAATACACGACCAGCAGCGCCGGCACGCCAGGCTGCAAGCGGCCCACCGCCTCGCTGATGGCCCGTTGGATGGGCTGAGGTCGGGCCTGGGGTCCATCGATGCGCCACTGGTAGGCGGCGGGGATGTCCGCAGCAATGGCCAGGGCCTTTGACATCGCCTCCAAATCGGCCGTATTGTTGCGCAGATTCCAGCCTGGGTCGGCGGCGTAGGTGCCGACCCCGACCAGCACCGCCGCCCGGTCGGTGGTTGCCGTGGCCACGGCAACCCACTGCGGATCGTCGGCCGCGGCCAGGGGGCTCAGACCCAGCGCCAACGCGACGGTACACCGGGCCAGGCAGCTCATTTGACGACCGGCAGGTGGAGCGGGATTGGCCCCGACTTGTTGTCGGGGGTGGTCATGGTGGCGTGGAAGATGGCGCCGCGATTGATGTCGGTGGTGTAATAGCCCCAACCTCTACGATCACTAACTCTAGTCCGGCTTGCTTGGATTCTTCGCTGCAGTGCGATGATCTGGACATTGTACCACCGATTCGGGGCACAGGACACGGCCCCCAAGGCTGCCCCAGCGCTACCCCGGCGTAAATCAGGGCTCGGCGCATCGGGCTTGATGTCTGCTTCCAGCCAAAATGGGCCTGAGTCCCCATATTCCACGGGCCCCGCGACAGGGTTGGCGCTATATGACGATTCGCCTATCAACTGACCTTCAACAATAATTTTGACCGGATCGTCACTAGTCACCCCGAAGCCGTACACGCCTTCCTGCCCAGCCAGGAAGTACCCTTCAAATTCCACCGCGTAATAATTGATGCCCGTCAGACAGGTGGCATTGACCAGCACCGAGGGCTGAAGTCTTTTGAGGATGATGTCTTCAAGTGGCGTGACATCCACCTCCGGGAGGGATTTCAGACGTAGAATTTCGCTGGGTGCATCAGGAAGCACTTTGACCGGCCATGCTTTCTCGTCGTCATTTACCTCATTCCATGCCAATTGCTTTCCGACCGGCAGGCTGCCAAGGGCATACACCTTGGCCAAGCATCCGGGCTGGAACGTGACGGTCTCCGCAGCGAGCGGAGACAAGGTTACGCACAGGAGAATAAGGCAGTGCAGCTTCAGGGTCATGGCTTGGCCTGGATGGGGAGGGACAGCGACAGGGGGACGGCTTTTTGATCCGGACCAAGGACGATGGTGCGCAATACGGCGCCGCGGTTGAGATCGGAGGAATGATAAAAATTCCGATTAAACTGATTTAATTGGCGAGCGGGCTGGATCCAGCGCTGACGACACATTAAGGAAATGTGGTACCAGCGATTGGGAGTCATACTGGCGGTACCCTGAGCAGACCATATGGAGGGGATCAGATGACTGTCAGTCAGATAATCCTTAGTGACTCCAGTCTCGCCAGCATTTAAGCTTGGACACTCTGTGGGGCTGGCCGCCTGGGTGTGCTGGGCCAGCAGGTTACCTTCGACATACAGGGCCACCGGATCGTCCGAGGTGATGGTGAAGCTGTAGGTGCCCTCCTGTGGAGCCAGGAAATAGCCCTCGAATTCAATCGCGTAGTAATTGACATCCCGCAGACACCCCATCTTTGACTCCACCAGTCGCGACGGGTCCTCCACTTTATTCCAAATGCGATCCAAGTTGATGGCCTCGACCGTCGGCAGCGAAGGCAGCCGCAGAATCTCGGTAGGGGCGTCGGGAAGGGTCGTGATGGGCCAGCAATCCTTGTTGTCTTTAAAGACGTTCCATTGGGTCGGCTCGATCAACTTCCCCATCGGATAGATCTTCGCCAGGCAGCCGGGTTGGAACTGCACCGCCGGCGAGTCAGCGGCCTGGATCATCGACATGGCCGTGATCAGTATGAGGCAGCAGGTCACGGTGCGCATGCGTGGTCTCCGACGAGTGGGGTGGCGCCGGTCAGCACCCGTGCGGTGACGGTGGGGCCGGCAATCGACTCGACCGTGGCCGTGGCGATGGCCTGTCCATTCCGCTCGATGCGCACCTGTTGGCCCACGGTCAGACCGCTGCTGTCGATAAGCACAAACGTGGGCAAACCATCCTTGGAGCGGACGGCGGTGACGCTGCCGTAGTGCACAGCCGCTGCCGGCGCCGCGCCGGTGGCGGTGCTGGGAGCGGTGGCGCCAGGGATCCCGCCCAGGAAGCCGCGCACACCAGGCACCAGAAACCAGACGGCGAGGCCGACCAGAATCAGGAGGATGAG
>Ga0163144_10030055_pt1 | contig 10405 bp, 10 predicted proteins | sample OliLak19BULKMAT1_FD_123175 | JGI IMG/M metagenome (GOLD analysis project Ga0163144, IMG submission 123175) | Freshwater microbial mat bacterial communities from Lake Vanda, McMurdo Dry Valleys, Antarctica - Oligotrophic Lake LV.19.BULKMAT1 | ecosystem: Environmental > Aquatic > Freshwater >...
CTACGTGAGTGTAAGAGGCCCATAGCAAAGTTTTGGCACCTAACTTATAATCGAGCCTTGCTGTAATGGCCGTTTTATCATAATCTGTATTGGCCAGCCAGCTTTCCCGTTGCCGGGTTTTATTAGCATTAATGGCATAGCCAAATCTTTTACTGATACTTCCCGTGGAGGCAATGGTGTACCGGCGATAGCCATAATTATCTGCCTGTATGCCAGCTTTAACAGTAGTTAGTGCTGTGGGTTTGGGATTAATAAAATTGATAGAACCGCCGATCGCTTCGGGGCCATAGATGGAAGATGCGGGGCCACGAACCACTTCCACACTTTGGATGCCGGGTATATTTATTTCTATAAGAGCGTTGTGGTTAAAAACGCCCATGGTTCGGATAGGGATGCCATCTTCCATGTACAAATGGTATGCGCTGGTGCTGCCCATTGGCTGGCGTATGCTCATGCTGTGTTGCTCGTTGCGAAGATCGGTCATTACCACACCAGGCACTTTGTTCAGCAGTTCCAGTATATCTCTTGGTTTGGTTTCTGCTATTGTTCTTTGGTTGATCTTGGTAATGGAAATGGGGGCATCACTACGGCGCTGAGCAGTGCGGCTGGCGGTTACCACCAGTTCGTCCAGGTCTTTACTGGAGGGCTGTAAGGCAATATTCATTTTGCTTTCAGCAGAGAGTGTTACTTCGAGGCTATTGAAGCCAATGGAGCTGATGAGCAATGTGGTTCCTGCTTTTGTGGGCAATGTAAAACCACCGTTTACATCGCTTACAATGCTTTTGTTTGTGCCTGTTAATACAATGGTGGCACCAGCCACTGGTTCTTTGGTATCGGCATTATATACTTTGCCAGAAAAGCCTTTTTGAGCTATGGCGCTGGCGGTAAAAAATAAAATGGTTATAAATGATACAAGCGTTTTCATTTTTATAATTTTTAAGGATACAAATGGTTGCTACCTTTTTGAAGAAAGTTATAGAAGACAGTTTTGGGTTGTGGGTCAATGAGATCAAGTAAAGGGTGCGAACCTGGGACACATAAAAAACATTTAGTTAAAGACATTTGGCTGTATATGTTGAACGGCTTTTTTGTGGACGACCAAATAAAATAGATAACCAGAAAATACTTACGGCAAACTGGATTGGTATGTTACCAAAAGTTTAAAAACCAATTACCAGCCACAAGTGGAACGAAGTGCAGAGATGACCAGCATAAAAACGTCCACAGATGCAGTCCTAACGGGGCATGTGTTCTCAGGCTCCATAAAAACGAACTGGAAAAAATCACCTTTTGGGGTGTAAGTATTTTGATGGCACTTATGCTAGCATCCGCAATGAGCAGCCGGGTAGCATGAGAGATCCCATGCAAAAAGCGGGTACATCAAATGAAAAAAATGGTGCATTTGGGGGGAGGGGCCACAATGTTTTTTTCTGGAACAGAAACGAATTGAGGGTTCGATGGAAAGAAATTCTTTTTAATAACAACTGGCGTTAGTAAAACGATAGCTGTTGTAGTAACATGCTCAGATACAGGGCTTGAAAATTTGTTAGCTGCCTTGGATTCATCGGTATCAGTGGTGGCGGTTTGAGCAGTTTCGTAATGCACGTGTTTTGAACCTTTCTCATTGTGTACCGATACTATATGGAGTTTGGGTGTAAAAGTATGCGCTAGGAAATCTTTGAGCACTGGCAACACAGGCTTAAACATGGCTATGGCATAAAAGAGTACCAGAAAATATGCAACAGCGTTCTTCATTTAAAATAACCTTGTTTAGGGCAGCAGGTACGGGTGTTTTGCTTGCTTGGTTTTTAATTGTTAAAATTTTTGTGTGTTAAGTTTTCCCCTCCCCCGGGCTGCTGTTTTTCTATAACAGTAAATGAGGTGCTGCGTACCATGAAACACCCTCGCTTTCAATTCTATCGTTTTTAGTGTTCTCACCAATAAGCCCCACACCCAAAAAGCATGGTGTAGTTGGTAATGTAAAAGCTGGTTTATACACAATTGATAAAGATCTTTTGTATCCATCGGCTTGGTTGTGGGTGGGTAATAATTTTACATGGGGATGGCTGCAGAAATTTGGGATCGATACAGTTTTTAACTTCGGTGGTTAATGTACTAACGCCTTGATCGGTTGTTGGTGAGATCACCACCAATGGCGGAAAGCTACAAGAGCAGGATCGACACGGATATGGCATGTATAAAGATTAGCAAAGATGTAATCGTTACTTTTGAAACTGCATCGTTACCCTATTTTTAATGGACCATCTACTTTACCTATCAATCATCTTTTTATCAATCTTTTTATATCCTTTGTTCTTTTATTGATATCGATAGCTTCGTTTGGCCAGCCGGTGTTCAGCTTCACGAATGAGGGATCTGCCACAGTTCGGCAGTATGCTGTTTTGCCAGATGCTGGCTTTACCATCAATCAGGTATCAACGGATTCAACCCTGCACTTTGTAGTCGATGATTCCCTACGGCCAACCAGCTTAAATGGATATTGGTTGCGCATCGTTGCGAAAAATTTGTCGGAGGTAACCAAAGTATATCATCTTTTGCTAAGGCCGCTTGTAAGCAGTTATCTATATATATGGAACCCAAACAGGAGCCAATGGACGGAGGGGTATTTTAATTTTGTGAAGGGAACTAAGGGCAATCGAAACCGGATGCTGATGGCCTGCAGGTTGCGGGGCCCGGTGGATACTTTATATGTAAAAATACAGGCAGCAGCCACTACCGACTTTGGGCATGGTTTCCGGCCCGTGATCACATTCGAGAAACAGGAAGTGGCAAACCAACGCGAACTCGGCGAGTTCATTACATGGATCGTGGTGTTTACGATATTGTGTATGTTTTTTCTCAACACCATTTTCATTTATTTCGGTTTCCGGAACCGGCCCATTCTACATTACCTCACTGCGCTGCTGGGTTGCATGGCGTATATTACCAGCTATGGCGGCTTTGACAGAATGATGTTTCCTGCTCCTGTTTTTAGTGCGGAGCTACTTGCTGACGGAACATTGCGCTACTTTGACCTTACGAACCTTATCTCGCAGCTCAGTGTGGTATTGATTGTGTATGCTATGGCGAAACTGACCCAATCCTACCTTCAAACCCGGCTACATTTTCCAGAGATGCATCGCTTGTTAAGATATGGCGTGTGGGTCTACGGCCTCTTAACGCTGACTATCTTGCTGGTGAACCTGGCAGTTATCTATTTTGAGGATCAGGTGTTGATAACGCCGTTACCTATCAATACCCCATTTACCCACCCTTGCAACTGGAAACCAATCCAGCTAAAATTGGGATAGTTCCCGCTAAAAACACCGTTTGTACCACTTCTGGTAGAATAGCCCTCGGCACGTACCTTACCGTACACATCTAATTTTTCCAGCGGGGTAGCCGTTCCAATTCCAGTGTTGCCGTTAGCAGATCAACGAACTGATGAAACGTTTCGACACGCAGGTGCCGGCAAAATATTCAATAACGATGCAATAGTTCCGCCAGAATGCTACAACTGCCCGTTGTTGCGAGGTGTGGTTCTTGTCCCAATGAAGCAATCTCCGGGGCTTGCGTTTGCTCAAAATGCATTGCAGACCCTGAAGATTGCTTCGGGTAATGCCATTCTTAGTGGACTCGCAACCGGAGAATATGTAGTTGGTTCAAGCGTGATATCAACCATGCGACAAATGGGAATACACCAAATCTGGCTGTCAATTGTGTCCTGGTAATGGTTACCAAACTGATACAGGCAAATTTTCATCAGTAGAGACAGTCCAATATCCGCTTCGAACAGATGAGTGCCAGTCTGGTTATTTCTTAATTAAAATCAGTACATCATTATCATAGTACACATAATCAAATAGTTGATATTCAATCCTCTTTTTCTTTGTCTCATATTTGTCAGATATCTTTTGAATCATCACAACATCGTCATAATCATTATATGGCAGTAAGACCACATCAAAGGAACTTTTTTAACCGACATTGGTGTTCCCCCAAGGAGTTACCACCCCGGCACAGTATCATCCAAACCGTTGTTGGTGTTCTCACCAACAAGGCCCACAGCCAAACAAGATTGCAAAGCGTAGTGTAATTGGTATGGCAAAAGCTGGTTTATACGCAATTGCTGAAGTTTATTTTTATTGATCGGCTTCTGAGTTTGTGGGTAGTAGTTCTGCATGTGGATAGTTAAGGAATGGGGGAGTAATTCCCATTTTAGCCTAGGTGGTTAATGGATGATCTCCCTAATTTGTTGTTGGTGAAAACACCAACAACGGTGGCGTGGGGGTTTAATTATTGGGGAAGACCAACGATTGCGCAGGCTGGGAATAATGGGGCAACTCCAATAAAATTAGGGTTGTCGAATGCTTTTTAATTCCTCAAGCGTTGCAAACGCTAATGCTTTTTCGTGTGTAGCGGCTACATTAACAGGCGGAGCTACACCAGCATCAAAAGCTTCTTTCCAACGGCTGGCGCAAAGGCACCAGCAATCGCCTGCTTTTAAACCCGGAAAATTGTATTGAGGCATGGGCGTTATAAGATCGTTGCCTTGTAATTTTGAAAATTGCAAAAACGCATCGGTTACTGTTGCAGCAATTACATGTACCCCTGTATCGCTTTCTCCCGTTGAGCAAAACCCATCTCTATAATAACCAGTAATTGGATTGGTACCTGCAATTGTAAGGTCGGTTCCCAGCACATTTTTCTCTCCGGTTTTTGCTTTACTTTTCATTTTATACAGCTTTACGATAGTGGTTCATTGTTTTAAAGAGACAAAATTAAGCTAACAATCATGTATTTGGCCGTCTGGTTTGGGGGAGGGTGCATTTCATATTGTCGCATCTACTGAATAATTTATATGTCCCATAGGGGCTGCCTGTTTGTAGCACAAAACCGATCTAAAATAGAGCAGCGTGCTCCCGTACCTACGGGGACCACTGTAGAGGGTAGCCACTACGTGGCAAATCGGCCAAATGCGAAAATTTTGCTACAAACGGTAGTGCCTACGGCACACATCGGTGCGACATCTGGAAATGCACCCTTGGGGGATGCTATTTAAACGGGTCTTGGTTTGCAGCCACATCTATTTTGTTAGTACGCCATTATTCCAAGGTTGCAAAAGAAGTACGTTGGTTCAAGCGTCTCCGCTTGGACCCAAAATATTGGCAGCGTCCGCTGCATTACGAGTCTGCCAGTGGCGGAGCTTTTTTTGCCTTTCCCTTCTGCACCGGTGCGTCTCCTCTGCACCGGAAATGATTGCATCATCATATAAACAAATCATCCATCGTTACCGTTTGTTCTATCAGCCCAAGGCTGTGCGTATTGTGCTGTATGCCAAATGTGGTTATCAGCGTAAACATCAGGTGCTTTTTGGTGCCTGTTTTTTGTTTGAATACAGCCATCAGGGTTCTTAAAGCGTTGGCATCACTTTCTTTTAAAATAAAATCTGTGTTGTAAAATTTAATTTCAAACAGGTTAATGATTTGGTCGTTGCGGTCCAGTACCAGGTCTATTTGTATTCCTTTTTCGGTGTCGTTTCCTTTTTGAAGAAAAGTAGAGGACTCAGCATACACCCCTGCAATACCAAGTGCTGTTTTAATTTGGTGCAGGTGTTTAAGGCAAGCGTTTTCGTAAGCATAACCGGACCATACCTTGGCGGTTTGGGTTTGGCTAAGATGGTTCCAGGTATCCTTGCCCTCATCTTTATGGCGTTCTATAAAACGAAGGTAGAACAGGGAATACTCATCCGTAAGCCGGTAAAGCATATCTTTTTTTAGTTTACCAAAAGGGTAGTAGGTGCTTATAAATCCCGATTGCTCCAACTCTTCCAGTACTTTGGATGTATTGCCGCCTTCGGGCAGTTTGCCATTGGTAACCAATGGCCTGCCTTATTAAGCCCTGCCGCGATTTTGCCAATGCCTTTACCACCGCTATATGGTTGGCAGCATTGGCAAAAAGCGAGGGGTATAAATCGGGGAATTCGCTGCGTAACAATGCGTTCTTCAAAAAACAAATGTCGTTGATATTTTGGACGGCACTTTTACCGGCTTTAATTTCTTTGAGGTAATGTGGTATGCCGCCCATTGCGATATAGAATTGTATAATTTGATAATGGTTAAAAAATATATTGCGGCTTTTTAGAAAGCTTTCGGTTTCGCTGAGCGTAAATGGATAAATGAAAATTCGCCTGGTGATGCGGTTGTGCAAACCGCCCCGGTCTTTTACAATTTTTTGCATCATCGACGAGGCCGCCGAACCACAAATAACAACTACGATGTTACAGTCAACGGCCCAGCTATTCCAAAACCAACTAAAGGCCATTATGAATTTCGATTTATGCGCAGCCATCCAAGGCACCTCATCTAAAAATACTACCCGCTTTTTTTTGGTGGGTTGCCCATCGAGAAAATGAGCCAGCATTCTAAAAGCCTCCATCCAATCAGCAGGTGTTTTTAATGGAACCCGGTTTTTGAAAAAGCAGTTAGCTGAACACTAAAATTTTGTAGTTGCCCGGCATTGTTACCGTTTTGCAACCCGGTCATTTCGAAGGCAATTTGCGTTTGATAGGTTTGCTTGATCAAATAGGTTTTACCTACCCGTCGGCGGCCAAAAACAGCGACCATTTCGGCTTGTTTAGAAGCAAGGGCATCAAGAAGAATTTCCTTTTCTTCTTTTCTTCCAATTAAAATAGGCTGCATCGTATACATTATTGGTGGCGAAATGTGGGTCAAAATATAAACTGGCCGCCAAAATAAAAATTATTGGTGGCGAAATGTAGCCCGGCAATACCACATTTCGCCGGTAATAAAAAATACAATATGAAAAAAAATCTGTGGCGGCCATCACTTTTGCCCTGGTTGGGTGTTTCTGAGAAGAGTCACCTTTGCCGCATAGCATCACCCACGCCGTTGTTCGGCGTTTTCAACAACATCTGCCACACCCGGAAAAAGTTGGCATTGCCGGGTGTGAGCCACCAATACCCAAAAATGAATTGCTCAAGTTTGCGGAGTAGGTGGATGTTAGTTGTAGCCATTCGCCCACGATTGGCGTAAACAGTTGCGGCGGCGGCTTTTGAACAACAATTTTGGTAACAATTACCTGGTCAAAAAGCCAATATTTTTATACTGCCGCTAGCACCATAATCGGTGCCTCGTCCTACTAACTGTGTGGTGCCGCTGCTCATATCTTCTAAAGCAATACCTGTATTGGAAGTGAAGGGATGTGTAGCCGCACTAATTTGGGCCTGCGCTATTACGTTAAATGAGCTACTTACAAACAGCAATAGTGGAAGTATTTTCTTCATGACATTTAGGTGCTGGGTTAATGTGTGCCGTGTGATAATCTATTTATTTTTTCATGATTTTTTGGCTGATAATCTTGTTATGTGTAATGTATTGCAGCAAGTAATTTCCGGTAGGATAACTACCCATTTTAAGCGTTATGCTTTGTGCAGCCACCACTTGGTGCTGCAGCACTTTTCCATCGGCAGCAAACAGTTTTACCACACCATTTTGCTGCAAACCACTTATCGTAACCATATCCGAAACAGGATTCGGAAAAACAGTAATAGATTGATTTTTCAACTGGCTTATTTTCACAATCGGACTGTAGGTAAACCGGCCGTCCTTATCCATCATTTTTAAACGATAATAGGTGGTGGGCTGGTTGACGGCTAGCGAAAATGAGTAAGCATTGCTTCCTGAGCCATTAGCATTTACGGTAGCTCTATTGCCAAATATTCTGCCATCAGCACTGCTTTCTATTTCGAAATGGCTGGTATTGTTTTCGTTGGTGGTATGCCAGTTTAGTAAAGCCACACTATTTTGTATGCTACCTGTAAACTGTAGTAAGGTTAATGGTAATGCGCCACCAATATCGGCCAGTACAAAATCGCTGAAAGTTGTAAAACCTGTGGTGCTGGTAATGGTGCCAGTACCGTTTGCCGTTCCTGTTCCGCCAAGGTTTAGCCAGTTGGTGCTGCCATCGTCTTTAGCGATGCGGAGTTCGGCGGCGCTTTGTACGCCATCATCCGAGCCATAGCTGAGTTCAATATTGGCAGTGGTAAAGTTGCCGCTTATCTTTTTTACATTGCAATACCGCACATTACTAACCCGGGTAAGTGACACGGGCAATGTACGTGAGGTAGGCGCACCACTGATCAGCTGTGCTTCTACTTCGTTGGTAGTGGTACAATCGGGGAAGGTGGCCACTCGTAATTGTAGCGGCCGGTACACACCATCTTTACCTAACGGGAACCTAAAGAAGCTTTCGTTGCACAAACTGCGGCGGCGTATGGGGCCGTCTATATAACTTAAATTCGACCCACCCACAATGTCTGAAGTAGCACCCATTACCAATGGCCTGGTGGCATCGGTTTTAAGTACACCATTTACCAAATGCAGCATGGCAGGTTTAGAGCCATCCGCTATAATTAAATTACCGGTTAATGTAGCCAATGTGCCATTTAACTGCACCCTTGCATTGATTACCGGCACCGGTGTAGATACGCTGTTATTGGTGATGCTTACAAAATTACCAGCACCCATAATAAGCGAATCGCAGGCAAAAGTGGCATTAGGATTGAGTATGATCGAAGACCGGTTTAAAATTTTACTGTTGGTACTGCCGGCAGCAGTAATTAAGTTGCCAAAACCTTCTAAAGTTATCGTTCCATCGTTTACAATATCATAGGCTGCCGATGCATTATAAAGTCGTAAGGTGGTACTGCCACGTACCCTTAAATTATTGTTGGCACTTATTACGAGTTGGTTGGCTGTAACGTTTACATTCTGCACATCTACATTGCTGTTAATGTAAACGGTATCATCGCCTGTAGTGGGTATGCGGGTAGCCGGGCTGTAAGTGTTGCTACCAATGGGTTTGCTTTGCCAGGTAGCCGCCGATACAAAATTGGTAAACTGAAACGTATTGATACTGCGATACACCATTGGCGATTCGCTGCGAAGTGCTGCCACAAAACCCGATCCTACAATGGCGCTTGTATTGGTAAATTTTATGGTGAGTTCGCCTGTTGGGTTACTGGCCATATAGCTTGCGCCATCCGCACTTCCACCAGATCCATTTTGAAGATTGGTTCTTGCTTCTATAACAGGAGCAGCATCACTATTACCATCGTACACCGTATGGGTTGCATTACCGCTATTGCTAAATGTTTGGTTATACACTACCAATCGCATTTTTTTGGCAGGGTCGGCCGGGGTAAATGTTTTGGTAAAATTGGCTGGGTTGGCATAGTTAGCGTTTACGCCGCCCATATCGTAGTAGTTGGTATCGGTTACAATTTCTGCCAGGTTGTTGTTATGTAAAATTCCTGTGCCATAGGTTACCAAAAAGGTATCGCTCTGGTTGGCACATCCATCCACATTACGTGTACTTCTCAGCACCAGTTTTGATGGATCAGTGGTGGTGTTAAACAAATCAAGCGAAAAGGTATTGTTAACATTGGCAGCAGATACGCCATTTGCAATCCAGGTGTAAGTGTGCGATACTGCTATATTGCCGATACTGGCTAAACTTTTAAACTGATTACGATAACTAAGAACCGGGTCGGCAGAAACAATCAGCGGCTTAAGGGGTATCCCCAATGTACGTACACCCACCACCACACTATCGCTTAACCTGCAGCCTCTAAAATCGGTACCCTCAAAAAAGTAAGTTGTGGTGATTACGGGTGCCACCGCAATGGCCGCAGCAGCAGCTAAAACCACACCTGTTGGGGTTTTCCATTGAAAGGCAGACACATACCTGGTAGTACCACTAAGCGTTATAGTTGTAGCAGGACAAATAGAATCTGGCAGGTTACGAGTGATTACAATACTGGTAAAAATGCTGTACCCAATACTATCATTGCTGATAGCTGCATCGGCAGCACAAACTGTTTTGGCACTAAAAAAATACCGGCCTCTTTTCAATGTATTATAATTGGTTGCAACCACAACAGTGTCGTAACCATTGGCAGGTATGGTACCACTGCTTTTTACAATTGCCGGAAAATTAAATTGGGTATTATTGGCATCAACAGAAAACGCGTTAATCGTAACCGGGTTAACATTGTAGTCGTGTACGGTGTTAGAAAAATTACGCACAGCTACTTTTACCGAATCATCAGCACGGTAGCCACAGCCAGGCTTAACAATTTGCTCAATACCCACATCTACACCGGCAATTTGTTCTTTCGCTTCCAAAATGTAGTAGCCGGTGTGGGTAGTTACCTCAGCCCAACTGGTACCATTGGCCGATGAGTATTGACGACCGGGTTGCAGTATATTTCTCAGCCGTACTTTCAAACCTATATTTACATTCGCTGTAATTTGTTGTACTGCTAAATAGTAATTACCGGTAACGCTAATGGGTGGGTTTACAGGCATCACAAAATCATTTC
>Ga0163144_10030056_pt1 | contig 10405 bp, 9 predicted proteins | sample OliLak19BULKMAT1_FD_123175 | JGI IMG/M metagenome (GOLD analysis project Ga0163144, IMG submission 123175) | Freshwater microbial mat bacterial communities from Lake Vanda, McMurdo Dry Valleys, Antarctica - Oligotrophic Lake LV.19.BULKMAT1 | ecosystem: Environmental > Aquatic > Freshwater > Lake...
CCGGTGTGCAACAGCGGCACTCCCTTGCACTCCATCATCGCCACGGCATACCCGCCGTTCTGGTGCGAACGGAACCATTTGCCGTTCACCGTCTGCTCGGTGATCACCGCATCGTGAAATGCCGAGGCGATGGGCGGACAGAACTGGTCGGCCGCGGGGAGGTTGACGATGTACCGGCTGGGCATGACCGGCAGTTCGCCGTCATCGGGCATTGGTTCCGCCGCCGTCAACGACGACACCACGACGCACGCCAGCACCAATGACCGATGGAACAGCCGGAACCGCCACCGTATGAGAGCCGCCATGCCGGAGTCTCCACGACCGAGGGGGTCACGAATGGAATCGACGTGAGACCGTAGCATCGCGCGCCGGGGCAGATTGTTCCAGTGGAAACCGAAGCCCAGGGATTGCTATCACTGGGCTTCTTGAGTTACTCCACAGCGCCCGATAACCGCAGCAGCAGCCGTTCCATCTGCACGCGGTCGGGGAGCTTGTCACCCCCCTTGAGGCCGAAGTCGGCGCTCACCAGCAGGCTCAAGATCCGCTCGGCTTTCGCGCGGCCCAGGCGGCGCAGATACGCCTGCGACGGTCCTTGGGCCTGCGGGAAGACGCCCACGTCGCGCAGCGCCTGATCCAACGTCTTGTGCCGCGAGACTTCCACCGCGGCGGCCAGCTTGCGGAACACGAAGCCGATGCCCCCCAGCAGCTTCTGCGGCGCTTCTCCGGCGACGAGCAACTGCTCGAGCGCGACCAGCGCGTCGCCGACGTGGCCGTCGCGGACGGCGTCGGTCATGAACCACGTCGTCTCGGTCCGCCAGCCGCCGACGAGGCTGCGGACGTCCTCCGCGGCGATCCGCTTGCGTACGCCGACGTACGTGCCGAGCTTCGACAACTCCTGATCGAGCATCCCCGGCTCTTCGCCGATGAGTTCGACCAGCAAGGCGGCCGCGTCGCGGTCGAGCTTCACGGCGTAACAATCGGCGGCGGTGTCCTGCAGCCACTTGAACAGCGCGCCCCCTTTGAGCTCGCCGCACGAGACCTCCAGCCCGCTCGCTGCCACCAGCTTCGCCAGCCGCGTGGTTTTGACCCACGTGCCGACGTCCAAAACGAGCACCGACTTCTTCGCCGGCGCGTCGATGTATTTTTCGAGCTGACCGCGGTGCTTGGAGACGAAGTCGTCGGCATCATCGACGATCACCAGTCGCCGGTCGCCCCACATCGACACCGTCCGCAGTTCATCGGTCACGCTTTGCAGATCGCTGTCCCGACCAGCGAATCGCGACAGCGACGATTCGTCGTCGTCGATGACCAGCGTCCGCAACCGGGCCACGGCCTGCTGCTTGAAATGCCGTTCCGCACCGGTCAGCGCGATGACCGGCGGAATTGCAGGGGCGGCGTCCTTGAGGAATTCGACGGCATGCATTTGGGAGACTTACAACGAGACGTCTGATTCCGGTCCCCTCGCCCCCGCTTCGGGGGAGAGGGTTAGGGTGAGGGGGCTGAACGCTTCACTCAGCGATGACAATCACACTAACCCGAAGCGTGAGCGAGGGCGAGCGCTCGCCCTCGCTCACGCTTCGGGTTGGTGTGGGACACGGCAGGAAGCGCTCGCCCCCTCACCCCGGCCCTCTCCCCCGAAGACGGGGGCGAGGGGGCCAGGATCATTACGCCGCCACCGTCACGCGGCGGGGCGTGTAGAGCGAACGCACATCGATCACCTGCATCCCCGCGGCGTACGCCGACTGCACGCCGGGGTCGGTGTCCTCGAAGGCGAGACACATCGACGGCACGACGTTCAGCCGTCGGGCCGCTTCGAGATAGATGTCCGGCTGCGGCTTGTGCCGCGCGACGTCTTCGCAGGTCACGATCGCCTGGAACCAATCCGCGATGCCGAGCTGGGCGAGCGTGGCGTCGACGATCCTTCGCAGTCCGCCCGAGGCGACGGCCATCGGCAGTCGATCCTTGTGCCGGCGGGCCACGGCGACGACCGGATCGATGGGTCGGATCGCCGCCAGCGCCAGTTCGAAGAGCGCCTCCTTCTCGACGACGATCTGCGCGGCGGTGACGGGCTTCGCCGGCTTCGACAGCGACAACAGGTGCTCGGCCACCTGGAGTGTGGGCCAGCCGCCCAAGCCGTAGAACAGGTCTTCGTCGAACGAAACCGCGTAGCGTTTCATCGTGGCCACCCAGGCTTCGTAGTGGGCGGGCATCGTGTCCGCCAGCGTTCCGTCGCAGTCGAAAATGATGGCGGCCGGCTCGAACGGCAACATGCGTGACTCCATTGTTTTGCGAGAAGCCGGTGCGGTCCGCACCAGCCCAATCCTGCGAGCGACGGCCTCTACAGTACCGCCGCTATCGGCATTGACCAAGCCTGTGGGGTGAACATACAAACCGGGGTTGATGACACCATCTCCCCTCTCCCACGCTTCGTGGGAGAGGGGTCGGGGGTGAGGGTGCCTTTGTTTTTTTGTCCGTAGTCAGTTGTCAGTGGCAAAGAATCCGCCGGTCATGACGTTTCTTCACAACTGACCACGGACAACTGACCACGAACCGAAGCACCCTCACCCTAACCCTCTCCCAGCGAAGCGCCGGGAGAGGGGACAAGAACTTCGCCCATGCTCACCGTGCCGCATCCGCCGCCGACGTTTTACACCTGCCCCGGCGAGCGGCATGCGATCAGCCGGGCCGTGCATCAGGCGCGGCTCAGTAGTCATTACGCGAAGTGTCGCGAATGCCCGCACCGTGAGGATGCCGGCCTGGTCTCATTGACGCGGTTCGATAAGATCCCGCCCTCACAGTGCGATGGCCTCGTGTTTACCGCGGACGGATTGCGCGGTCGCTATCTCAACGATCTGACACGGCGGCATGCCCAACAGTGGGCGACCGCGCTCGCCGTCACGTTGTGGAATGAACGGCCGCTCACCGGACGGACAGCGAGCGCGGCCGATCCGCAGGCGATGCCGTCGCAGGTCCGGTCGGGCCCGGTCGTCGTCGTCGGTTATGACGAACGGCCGGCGTCGCCGGATTTGGCATTGGGGGTCGTGACCGGTCTGCGGCAATCGGGCTGCCAGGTCATCGACGTCGGCCAGACGACGCAGCCCGCGTGGCGGTTCGCCGCCGAGCAGTTGCTCACCGACGCCGGGGTGTTCGTCACCGGAGCCGGGCACGAGGCGAGCTGGACGGGTCTCGACCTGATCGGCCCCGGCCGCGTGCCGCTCGATCCCCGGACGCGGTTATCAGACCTCGTCGAAGACACGACGCGCGTCCCGCGGCCGACGCGGTTCGCCGGGGCGGTGCAGACGTTCGCAGCCTGGCCGGCGTATGAATCGCAACTGGCGACGCACTTCCACGCCTTGCGGCCGTTGCGTGTGCAGGCAATCGCGTTGTCGCCGCTGCTGGAGCGGCTGCTGGTGCGATTGTTCGCGCCGTTGCCCTGCCGGTTATCGTTCGCGGCGACCGCGCCGGTCGCCGGACCGCCCCTGCGGTGGGACGTGGCGGTCGAGCGATTGCAGGCCGCCGTCCGAAATGAAACGGGCGACGTCGGCGTGCTGCTCGGCGAAGACGGCCGGCAATTCGCCCTCTGCGATGAGACCGGCGAACTGGTCGCACCCTCCGTCTGGCAGCCGTGGCTGTTGCGGGCGCTGCAATCCGAGCAGCCGGGATCGCAGATCGCCGCGACGACATCGTCCCTGGCGGACTTCGTCTTGCGATTGCGTCGTACCGACATCGCCGGCGGCGTCGATCCCGCGGGCCGCTTCTGGCACGGCGGCGAACGCCCCGCGTGCGACGCGCTCCTCACGCTCGCCACGCTGCTGCGCACGCTCAGTTGGAGCGACACGACGCTGTCGGCGCGGCTGGCGTGAGATGAGTCACTGCCGGGGCTTGTTAAGCGAAGCTGTCGCCAGTATTAGCGTTATGGCCGTCGATGACATTCCCATCAACAGCAACATACTAATGAACCCAGTTGCGCCAGACATCAAGAACGACAGCACTGAAAAAACGGCCGTTAGGGCAATCGGGAGCGGCACCCATCGCAGCAGGGCCGCACCCTTGTCGGGCCAACTGCTCTGGTGCCTGATGAACATCAACAGCGGTGCGCCGACCACAGTCGTCCAGAATGCGATCATTAAGGCATCATTGAGCATCGCGACCTCCCGCCAATCAGCCTACCACAAGGCGTGGTCGGTGGTGAGACGGAACAACATCCTCCCGGTGGAGCCGGGGCGTTGAATTGCATCACTCAGACTTGGGCAGTTTCTGTTCCAACACCTCGGTGGCGGTCGGCGTATATGCGGCGGTAGACTGCACGGCTCAACACTGTTTTCGAGGAATTCCGTTCGTGCTCGCCGGCCCGTTGTTTGTGCGTGAGACGCTGACCGCTCCGCGGCAGTTCAAGCATTTCCTGTTCCGCGCGGGGTATCTCGGCGCGCTGTTCGTGCTGATGTACACCGCGGCCCAGGTGACGTTCGGCTGGCAGATCGTCCGGAACATCGCCGACATCGCCCGGTTCGGCGAGTTGACGTTCCAGATTTTCGCGCTGGTGCAACTGACGCTGACGGTGTTCTTCTCGGTGCTGTTCTCCGCCGGGAACGTCGCCCAGGAGAAGGATCGCCGGACGCTCTTGATGCTGCTGGTGACCGATCTGCGCGATTCCGAACTCGTCCTCGGCAAGCTGTGCGCGAGTCTGTTGTTGCCCGTCGTGCTGGTGGGCGTGTCGGTCCCGGCGTTCGTGTTCGTGTACTGGCTGGGGGGCGTGTCGCTCGATCAGATCGGCTGGGTGATCGGCATCTCGCTCGCCACGGCGTTTGCCGGCGGGGCGTGGGGCACGCTGGTCGCTTATTGGCGCGAGAAGACGTTTCAGACGCTCGCCATCTGCCTCATCGGCGTGGTGCTGTTTCTGGCGGCGACGGAAGCCGTGATCGCCGTCGCCCCCTCGCTGGCCTCGATCGTCGGCCCGCTCAATCCGTTCCGCGCGGTGCTGACCGTGCTCGATCCGTTCAACCGGCCCGACTACGGCCGCGCGGCCGCGTGGTGCATCGGCGCGCTGTCGCTGCTGGCGACGGCGCTGACCGTCGCCACGATTCTGCAACTGCGGTTGTGGAACCCGTCGCGGATGGTGACCGAGATGAAGTCCGAGGATGAGGGGGAGGCCGAACGGACGCGGTCGGCCCGCACGGTGTGGGAGCACCCCGTCATCTGGCGCGAGATGCGGACCCGGGCCTACGGCCGCAAGGTGGCGCTCATCAAGGTGGCCTATCTCGTGCTGACGGGCGCCGCGGTGGTTGTGATCGCGCGCCTGCCGGCTGATTCGGCGAAAGTGCTCGGGATGGTGCCCCCGACCGGATGTGCGTTCGTGGCACTCGGCTTGCTCGCGTTGCTGCTTGTCAACACGCAGGCGGTGACGTCGCTCACCAGCGAACGCGACGCCAACACGCTGGAACTGCTGCTGGTCACCGAGATCAGCGCGAAGGAGTTCATCTATGGCAAGCTCGGCGGGATTCTGTACAACACGAAAGAAGTGATCGCGGCTCCGCTCGCGTTCATGCTGTGGCAGACGGCGGTCGGCCACTGGACCGTGGAACACGCCGCGTATCTCACCGCCGGGTTCGCCGTGCTGGTGCTGTTCTCAGCGATGCTGGGACTGCACTTCGGGCTGACTTACGGTTACTCGCGGCAGGCGATCGCCAACAGCCTGGGGACGATGTTCTTCCTGTTTGTGGGCATCTTCCTGTGCATGCTGCTGATCGTGCAGGCCCGCAGCTCGTTCGCCGTCCAGTTGCCGAGCTTCCTGGTGTTCATCCTCGGCGGCAGCATCGGCTTGTCGGCGGCGTTGACGCACCGTTATCCTGCCCCGGCTCTCACACTCGCCGCAATGACTCTGCCGTTCTGCACGTTCTACGCGATCACGAGTTACCTCTTGGGTCAGACGCTCGGTGTGAGCCTCTTCATCTGCGCGGCGTACGGGTTCACCGCGATCGCGATGCTGGTCCCGGCGGTGAGCGAGTTCGACATCGCATTGGGGCGGTCGACGCAAGACCGGGGATGATGGCAATTATTTAGCCCCCCGTCTCCTGACGGGGGGTCGATGGGTCACGACGTATGCCAAGGTCTTGACGTGGTCGTGATGGCGCGCTCGGATGATGTTTGGAGCGCTCGCCCCCGGTCGGGAGACCGGGGGCTAAATAGGTCGAACAGCGCTCACATCACCGAGAAGTAATTGTCCACCGCGAAATCGAACGCCGCCGCGGTCATCTCTTTGGTGAGCTCGCGGTAGAGGCAATAGTTGCGGACCTGCAACAGCAGGTCGCGCGGCTGGCACGAGCGGAACGGACGCTTCACCGACAGGTAATGCTTCTCGATCAGGTAGTCCACCGCCTCGGCGTTGTACTGGAAGCCCATCTTCGGCGCGATCCGGCGGAGGATTTCCTTGAACTCGTCCGGCGTCGGGTCGGGGACCTTGATCTTGTACGGAATTCGCCGCAGAAACGCCCCGTCCACCAAGTCGCGCGGCTCCAGGTTTGTCGAGAAGATGATGAGCTGATCGAACGGCACCTGCACCTTCTTCCCGCTGGGAAGGTTGAGGAAGTCGTACCGCTTTTCCAATGGCACAATCCAGCGGTTGAGCAGCTCCGTCACCGGCATCCGCTGCCGGCCGAAGTCGTCGATCAGCAGCGTGCCGCAGTTGCTCTTCAGTTGCAGCGGCGACTCGCAGATTTTGGTGGTGGGGTTCAGCGTGATTTCGAGCTGGGCCATCGTCAGTTCGCCGCCGGCGACGACCGTCGGGCGGACGATCTGCACCCAACGGGGGTCGATGCCCGACAAGTCGAACAGCTTGTCACTTTGGGCGGTCTCGATTTCCTCGTGGATGCCGGGGTCGAAGATGCGGATGATCTCCCCCTCGACGCCGAGCGCCCTTGGAATCCAGATCGACGAGCCGAAGCACTGCGTGATCCGCTCGGCAATGCTGGTCTTGCCGTTGCCCGGCTCGCCGAACAGGAACATGCCGCGGCCCGAATTGATCGCCGGGCCGAGGCGGTTCATCATGTCTTCGTTAATCAAGAGGTCGGAAAACGCCTTCTTGAGATCGTCCTGCGTGGCCTGCTGCCCGGCGATGGTCTGGGCCTGCATCGCCTTCAGATAATCGTTGAGCGACACCGGAGCCGAGCCGTAGTACGTGCATTCCTCCATGTACCGGCGGGCCCGTTCGCGGCCGAGGTCGGTGATGCCGTAGACGTAGTCCCCCATCTCCGCCGAGCCGGCCAGCGTGAGCAACTGGTCGCGCTTCATCCCCTTCAGAAGCGGATCGAGAATCGCAAACGGCAGCTTGATCTGAGCCGCCACGTTGCGGCCGGAGCCGGTCCCCTTGGCGAGGAGGTATTTCAGAATCAGCCGCTCGACCTCTTCGCCGTGCAAGCCGGATTCCTCCAGCGTGTCGGGACATTTCGGCGCGAACGGCGCTTTCTCGGAACGCTGCTGGTCGCCGAGCAACGACTGGACGCGGTTGAACAGCGCTGAGATGCGCGATTCCATCGATGCCGTCGCCTCGGAGTCGTCGGCCGATTCCTCCGGCGCGTCACTCTCCAGTTCCTCGACGACGACGCTGTGCGTCGGATGATCGGAGATTTCGGCGGGCTTCCCCTTCGCAATCGCCGCCCGTTGTTCGGCCAGGCGGGCCAGCGTTTCCGCGGCCCGTTCCTCGGCGGTGTGCGCGGGGGTGGGGGGCGCGTCGAGATCGGAGAAGTCGAGCGGCATCTCCGCGACGGCCTTCAGCACCGCGCTGGCCAGTTCCGATGCGGAACTGCGCGGTTTGTCTTGGCCGTTCTTGAGAGCGTTTTTGCCGGACATGCGTTGTGCCGTCTGCCTCGCAGTTGGCTAAGGACTGTTGTTCGCACGCCACGGCCCTGGCCCGCGAACCATCCCCAGACTGCCGGGAAACATCGAGACTGTTGTGCTTCGGAAACTTAGGTCGCCGAGCGGCCGGGGTCAAATCGGCGGCGACGGAATGGACGATACTTGCAGCGCAACCGCGCCAATCGGTACGTTCGGAACGGGGATGATGGGTGCCATGCTTGCAGCTTTGGGCAAGCATGTGCCTTTCGATCCGAAGACATGCTTGCCCAAAGCTGCAAGCATGGCACCCGAAAGATGATCGACAAGGAGCGGTTCATGCGGTTTTCCGGGCGGGTGGTGATTGTGACAGGGGGCGCGAAGGGGATCGGGGCCGGATGCGCGCGGGTCTTCTGCCGCGAGGGGGGCCGGGTCGCGATTCTCGACCGGGACGCCGTCGCCGGGATGCTGACCGCCGAGCAACTGACCGCCGCCGGTCCGGGGGAGGCGAAGTTCTGGCCGTGCGATGTCAGCCGGCATCGTGAGCTGGACGCCGTCATTCAGGACGTCGCCGCGACGTGGGGCCGAATCGATTGCCTGATCAACAACGCGGGTGTGCATCCCCCGGCGACGGCGATCGACGACACGTCCATCGAATCGGTCGAGGAACTGCTGCGGATCAACTTCATCAGCTCCTTTGCCGGCGCGAAAGCCGCGGTGCCGCATCTGCGAAAGACGCGGGGGACGATCGTGAACATCTCGTCGATGACGGCGGTCCTCGGCCAGGACCGGTCCAGCCCGTATGCGTCGACGAAAGCCGCCCAGGTCGGGCTGACGAAGTCGCTGGCGATCGAACTGGGTCGCGACGGCATCCGCGTGAACGCCATCCTGCCGAGCAACATCGACACCCCGCTGATGCACGAATGGGCCGCGACGCTGGATGACCCGGCGTCGGCTCTTGCGCGGGTGGCGGCGTTGCAGGTCTTCGGCCGCATGGGCACGCCGGAGGAGATCGGCACGATCGCGCTGTTCCTCGCCACGGACGATTCGAGCTTCGTGACCGGCCAGGCGATTGAAGCGGAAGGGGGCGCGAGTTTGGATTACTGACCCGTGTTGTCAATTGGTTAGCCGGGAATGGCACTACCTTAAGGCGCGCCCTTGCCTTCAGTGGCGATGTCGTCGCGCTGGGCCGGGAACAGCTTCCGAACCATACGCCGGTTCAAGGTGCTGTTGGCGACCGGCAGGCTCCGGTACTCTTTCGCGAATCGGGCCAGTAGCTGAAACTCCGCCACGCGGGGATTCACGACAGGGGCAATCGCGACCTTGACGCCGAACTTGGCGGCGTACTCCCACGGCGGCGGGTAGATCGCGTGTTTGCGATCACGCGCGGCACGCCCAACGCCAATCTTGTGCTGCCGCAGTCGGCGGCGGAGACGGGGTGCTGCCCCGATGTAGAAGACGGGCGATTCTCCGCCGGGGTAGGTGAACGACTTCTCGGCGATTAGGACGTACACGCCCGGACTGCGTGGCATATCGTCTTTGTCCCACGTCAGTAGGTCGCGCGGCGGAAGGTAGACGAGCGGGCTGGCGAACGCGAGTGGGTCCATTGGCGGGTACTCCTGGCGGTACGGTATGCGCGTCGGCATTGAGGGAGCGACTTAAAATGTCTGAAATCACTCGCGAACTGGCCTGAAATCCCGTAATCTGGGCATAGGGCAGTCCTCTGCAATCCCGACGGGGTGACCTAAGTGCCTTCAAGCAGCCAGTTTAGAACAATACGTTGCCAGATGAGCCTCTTCACTGCGGGGTTTCAGTTTGCGACAGCGAGAGTGTTCGCTTGGCTTCTCGCGAAGTACGGCCAAGTGTTCGATGGGGACGATCCATTCTCAATGCCGGCGATGTTTCCGATGCCACCGGACATGAAGGACGTACACTTCCCGCAGGTGATTCTGAGGAGCTTTGACACCAAGAGGCAGGTACAAGCGAGCGGAAGTCGCCTTGATCTGATTTACGAGAAAGACCACATTAACGACGCTGAACTCGCCGAGTTTCTAGCTTGGTCTGGATCGCTTGGCAAAGAATACATGGCCAAATTCAAGGGATCTGCGGTTCGTATCGGTTGTGTTCTAAACCGTGTGGCTCCCGACGAAAACCCCCCGGGAACACTGTCTCGCCATTTTTGTAAAGAACAATGGATTCAAGGCCCTCTCAATCGCCCCGGAGATTTCCAGCTTCATGCTCACAAAGTCTTCGAGCCGTCCGGGGTCTTCAAAATCAACAGTTGGATGCGATGTAGCTGCGCGGGACTCGTGGAACCCGGTGAGGAGGTTCAGCCCGGTGGATACACAGTCATCCTCGTACAGCACGACTTCAATTCGCTTGCAGAAGGCGCAAGCGATCGGAAGGTGACGGACGATCAAGTCGATGCGTTCCTGAAAATGGTTCCGTCTGAAATGTTGCGCGTCCTCCAAGTGTACTTCCCGTAATGGCAGGAATCATGGATCAAACCCGTCTTGCTGAGAGCGGCGTCGCGGTATTCAAGTCCCTCAGAAACTACACCACGGGATCATCGGGGACA
>Ga0163144_10030057_pt1 | contig 10405 bp, 8 predicted proteins | sample OliLak19BULKMAT1_FD_123175 | JGI IMG/M metagenome (GOLD analysis project Ga0163144, IMG submission 123175) | Freshwater microbial mat bacterial communities from Lake Vanda, McMurdo Dry Valleys, Antarctica - Oligotrophic Lake LV.19.BULKMAT1 | ecosystem: Environmental > Aquatic > Freshwater > Lake...
TAATCTTTTAGTTTTTATCAACGCTAAATTAGTGGTTATTCCCGACTTTAAACAACTGATGGTAGAGCTAGAAAAAACTGATCCCGACGGCGTTTTTCTTTCTATTTCTGAAGACACCAAAAAACTCGACCCCATGATGAGATTGCGCTCACTGACTAAAGACAAAAAGAAAAAACCCATCATGATCGTGCAAGGAATTAAAGAGTCTGCCTACGAAGAAATTATCGCTTTTTCTCGCGAAGTAGAAGTCAAAGAATTAGTGCAAACTTTTGCCAAAAAATTTGGTATTACTTCACAATTTATGGCCACTTTAAAAACCGACGAACATTACCCGCTTCCTGCAAAATACATTCTTCCAGGCTGGCAGGCCATATATCCGGTTTTCATTAAGGATGAGCAGGGAAATTTAGTCACGCTCTTAAAAGAAAAAGAATTTTTCACCAAAGAATTGCTAGATAAAATTAAAACACAAAATATTTATGTGCGCTCTGATTTGCGGCTTGAATTTGTGAATATGTTTACTAAAGGCCTGGGTGATTTACTCAGCAGTAAAACACTTTCAGATGATGTACGGGTAGAACAAACAGATCTGGCCTTTAATATGATCTCGCAATCTTTTGCCACTGTCGGCTTGCCAGAAACTTCTATGGTACTGGCAAAAAAATCCATTGAGTCCATGGAAACTTTAATTGATTCGGTAAAAACCCTAAAAGGTCTATACGATCTCCTGACTAAAAATAAAGCGAGCTATCGCTTTAAGCATAGTATTTTAAGTTGTCACTTGGGTCTCTTTATTTTACAAAAACAACCTTGGGCCAACAAAAACCACCTTGGCCAATGGACTTATCTTTGTTATTTTCACGATCTGAGTTTAACTACCGACCAACAAGCAAAAGTACAGGAGGAAAATGAGTACGCCACCTCCCAATCCTTTACTCCTGATGAAAAATTATTGATTAAAAATCACGCACAAATGGCGGCAAAAATTCTCTCACAAATTAAAGAACTACCAATGGGTTTGGATGTGCTGGTAAAACAGCATCACGGCGCCAAAATGGGCGACTCTTTAAAAGTTTCCATGTCCGTGTCGGTCCTGAGTATTGTTTTTATTTTAGTGGAAGGTTATACCCAATTTATTCTAAGTGGAAATGAAGTTAAAAAAACGCCTGAGATGATTAATAAATTCATCGAAGGCATGTTTAAAAAATATCCTTACCCTAATTATCGCAAATTGATTCCACTCTTGCGTGATATTCCAGTTAACTACTAATTTATAGCCCCGAAACCATACCCTCACCGCGAGCGTCGGCCACTCCTAGTAAACCCAGCGCATTTTTTTCTACCGCTTCTATACGACAAGCAGGATCTTTATAAATAATTTTATTTCCCATCGACTCTAATTTTTTAATGACGTCAGGATTAAGCACGCCTTCCTTTTCCACGCGCAATTCATCTGGCCATCGCTGTTGATGAAAGCGTAAAAGTCCTACTGATTCATATAGCGGCAAACCATAAAAGTATCGATTTAGAAGTGTTTGAGCGACACAAGTTAAAATACGTGTCCCCGAAGGAGTACCTAAGGCCATCTGCCCTTTGCCTTTATGTAACACTAAAGTTGGTGACATACTACTTAGCGGTGTTTTATTCGCCTCAACTAAATTTTTTTCTCCCCCCATCGCTCCAAATAAATTACTCGCCCCAACTTTTGCCGCAAAATCATCCATCTCATTATTTAAAACAATTCCCGTTCCTGGTGCCACCATGTTTGATCCAAAATAACCATTAATGGTCTGAGTGGTAGCGATCATTGCTCCAGATTTTTCCATCAGTGATAAGTGGGTGGTTTGACTTGATTCAAAATCTAGTGCGGAAGCGGTAGTATCACTCTCACTTAAAGATAATTTTTTCAAGTACCTATCTTCGAGCATTCCTTTAACTGGCACATGAGAAAAATCGGGATCACCTAAATATCTAGCGCGATCAAAAAAAGCTTTGCGCATACTTTTTCCTAGTGCATGAATCTCATTTGCACCTAATGGATCGTTCAACTCTTGTACTTTAGATTCATTTTCCATCATTTTTAAAATTTGCAGCACGTGCACTCCCCCAGAACTAGGCGGCGCCATAGAATAAATATCATACCCAAAAATATTTTTAGTTACCGGTCTTCTCTCAATCACTTTATAGTGATCTAAATCTTTTTGCGTAATGAGTCCGCCATATTTTTCGCTGGTGCTTATAATACTTTTAGCAATTTCACCCTGATAAAAACCGCGCTCGCCTAAATTGGCAATAAGCTCTATACTCTTGGCCAAATCTACTTGTTTTAAAATTTTATCTTGGGTTAAAAAAATCGTCGCCGCTGCCTCATTTTTTTTTAAAGTTTCTTTGCTCATATCAATAGCGCGAGCTAATTCAGGGTAAATGACAAAACCTCCACGCGCTAATTCAATTGCTGGCGCTAGCACCTTTTTCCAAGCTAATTTTCCATAACGCTGATGAAATTGGTACAGCCCGCGCACCATTCCGGGAACTCCCACCGCATGAATTCCCATCAGAGATTTATTGGGAATAACCTCACCTTTTTCATCGAGAAACATTTTTGCATGCGCTTTTAGTGGCGCCCTTTCACGAAAATCCAAGCTCATGGGTTTTTTCATTTTTTTAGGATCAAAATAAAGTAAAAAGCCGCCGCCGCCTAATCCCGTTGAATGAGGTCTCTCCACAGAAATGGCAAAACTCGCGGCCACCGCCGCATCGACAAGATTTCCGCCTTGCTGATAAATATCTTTAGCGATTTGTGAAGTCCTGACGCCTTGAGAGGCAATGACAAAGTCTTTGGCGACGATTTGATATTGTTCCAGATTTTTTATCGGTTCACTATTTTGCGCGACAGGAAGTTTTTGGCACGAAAGAAAAAGTAGTAAAAATAATATTGGCATAAATCACCCTCAATTCTATTTGAAGATGATCTAGCTTTTCTGTCAAATTAATAAGGTTGATAAATGCGCTTTATTGTTTTCCACTCAGCATCATCGGTATGGACATAAAGAGTGCTGCGAAGATAAAGCTTAGCATTTTTTGCGTTTTCTATATTTTGCACATTAGTATTTTCTAATAAATCAGAAGCAAAATCTAAATCCATCGGCATTTCTTCATTCCAAGTCATGGTTTGATTTAAAGAATCTGGCATATGATAATACAGCGAGCGCACGTAGGTATCATTATATTTTTTGGCCAAATCAGGCGTTAAATTAATTAAGCTAACATTTTTATCATTAACTTCTGGGCCAGATAAGTCTTCTTTTTTAACTAAAAAAGTACTGGCGTAAATAAGGCGTCCGCCCACTCCAGCGATTTCTCCGCTGCCTTTTACTTGCATCGTTCGATCTTTTCTTTTTTCTATCTTGACCGAAAAATCTTTAAAATTAAGCGGATCTTCTTGGAAATTTTTTGGCAATTTAAAATCCCCGACAATCGCCATGGAAGTTAAAAATGGCCCTGCATACTTGTCTACGGTATCAAAAGTCACCGTACCATAACCTGCCTGTCCCCAATCTTTGCCCCAACTATTTTTAAAATAAAAAACTTTTTTTTCCAGATTATAACCAGTCATTAAAATTGAGTGTCTACCACATACCAGAGGAGTAACATCGCACTCTGCACGCAACACTTCATTAAAAAAAACGTCCCCTGTTTTAGGCCATCCAGTATCATGAAAAGGTAGAGAAAAAGTCATCGGTCTTTTTATAAAGGCCAAATATTTTATAATATCATTGGTATTTCGTGAAACTGGAATCGCGGCCAACGCCTTAGCATTAATTGCCTTGCTTAAAACTTCCAGTGGTGGAGCACGGTGAGAAAAACATTCTATCGGCGTCTTCACATCATCTTCTTTTAAACCAGCACAAGGTAAACCGCGAGTAAACCAAGAAGGCTGATAAGACCAATCATGCTCTAATAATAAACCTACTTTCTCTAAGGCCTGCACATTGTATTCTGGAATTGAGCCATCAGTGCGAGGAAACATACCTAAAATGGCCTTTGTAGCATAGGCCAAATATTCTTCTGAAAAATTCGCTTCTAATGATAAATCTTTTTTTACCACCGACTCAATTAAACCAATGGTAGAAAAAAAGGTACATGCTCCTCTGCCGCCTTGATTCTTAATGGAAGTTTGATCACTTTTTAGATCGATTTCACGGGGCAGTTCGGCCAGTTGAGTAAGATCGATGGTGCTACTCATTTTGACATCGACGTAAGGGTCGACTTTAAACTTTCTAGCGCCTAGATTTAAACTCTTTGCTACTTGACGCGGCCCACAAGATTGGGCCACAAGACCTAAAATTAAAACTACCAGCATTTTCTTTTGCATAGAAACTCCCCTGAATTTAAAACACACCAGACTATAAATTAATAATTTACACAATATCGAGAGTAATAATGCGCAGTTACTGTTAGAAAATAATAGATTTTTGATAAATAAGTATTTTTATGACGTACATTAATGTATAAGATCATCTCCATTATAATAACAAGTAGTTAGATTATGTTGAAACTAAATAAACGTGTGGAATACGCTCTCATTTCACTAAAATTTCTGGCCGAGTGCCAAGCTGATAAGTTGATTTCGGCGCGTGAGATTTGCGATCGTTTTCATCTGCCTTTTGATCCGGTGGCCAAAGTTTTACAACAAATGAACAGTGCGGAAATTGTCCATGCCATTAAAGGTGTTAAGGGCGGCTACATTTTAAAACAAGATTTAAGTACACTTTCTTTTATGAGCTTGTCGCGCATCATTGAAAGACAAAATGGACTTAATCCTTGTGAAACTCACCAAGGAATTTGTGAGCACGCCATTGATTGCAATATTCAAGCTCCGGTGAAAAATCTTAATCGCATGGTGCATGATTATTTAGAGGGCCTAAGTATTAAAGATTTACTCTTAACCGAGAAAATGAATACATTGCCTACACATAGCGAGGCGCAATTATGAGCCAAGATATTTTAAAAGAAGAATACAAATACGGTTTTTCTACCGACATTGAAAGTGAAGTTTTTCCTAAAGGAATTTCAGAAGAAATCGTGCGCTTAATTTCCAGTAAAAAAGAAGAACCACAATGGCTCTTGGATTTTCGTCTTAAGGCCTTTAATCATTGGACCAAAATATCGCCGCCGAAATGGGCCAGACTAAAAATGCCCGAAATTGATTTTCAAGATATTTTTTATTATTCAAAACCTAAAATGAATGTCTCAGCTTCATCCTTAGATGAATTAGATCCAGAACTGTTGGCCACTTTTGAAAAATTAGGCATTCCCCTCAATGAACAAAAACGTATCTCAGGCGTAGCAGTTGATGCCATATTTGATTCAGTTTCCATTCACACTACTCATCAAGAAGAATTAAAAAAAGTCGGCGTCATTTTTTGCTCCATTTCTGAAGCAGTAAAAGATCATCCAGAATTAGTGCGTAAATATTTAGGCTCAGTAGTGCCGCATTCTGATAATTTTTATGCTGCCTTAAATGCCGCGGTTTTTAGTGATGGCTCATTTGTTTATATTCCCAAAGGCGTCAAGTGCCCGCTAGATCTTTCTACTTATTTTAGAATTAACGCTAAAGGCTCTGGTCAATTTGAAAGAACACTCATTATCGCTGAACCAGAAAGTTTTGTGAATTACCTTGAAGGTTGTACCGCTCCCCAGCGAGATGAAAACCAATTACATGCGGCGATTGTAGAACTTATTGCTCACGACAATGCCGAAATTCGCTACTCCACCGTGCAAAATTGGTACGCGGGAGATAAAAATGGTAAAGGCGGAATTTATAATTTCGTAACTAAACGCGGACACTGTGTGGGCGCGCACTCAAAAATTTCTTGGACACAAGTGGAAGCAGGATCAAGTATCACTTGGAAATATCCAAGTTGCGTTTTAATTGGCGATTATTCTCAAGGTGCTTTTTATTCGGTGGCCCTGACTAATCACATGATGCAAGCTGACACTGGCACCAAGATGATTCATATTGGAAAAAATACTAAAAGCACTATTATCTCCAAGGGAATTTCGGCGGAAAAATCGGTGAATAATTACCGTGGACTAGTTAAGATTATGCCTTCGGCCAGTGGCGCTCGCAATTATTCACAATGTGACTCGATGCTGGTGGGCAATGAATCGGCCGCCAACACTTTTCCTTATATAGATGTTAAAAATGATTCCGCGACAGTGGAGCATGAAGCAACCACTAGTAAAATATCAGAAGAGCAACTTTTTTATTTGCAGTCGCGCGGTTTTGATGAAGAAAAATGTATCTCCATGATCGTCAACGGATTTTGTAGTGATGTGTTTAAACAACTGCCACTAGAATTTTCGGTGGAAGCAGTAAAATTAATAGAAATGAAATTAGAAAACAGTATTGGATAAATTATGCTAGAAATTAAAAATTTACATGCCGGCATTCCGGGAAAAGAAATCTTAAAAGGTTTAAGCCTGAGCGTTAAGGCCGGTGAAGTTCACGCTATCATGGGCCCCAATGGCTCAGGAAAATCAACTTTATCAAAAGTGATTGCGGGCCACCCTACTTTTACCGTTACCGAAGGTAGTCTGGAATATATTATTAATAAAAAGAAAGTCGATCTGCAAACTCTGGAAGCTTATGACCGCGCGCGCGAAGGCATTTTTTTAGGTTTTCAATATCCGGTAGAAATTCCTGGCGTGAGTAATATTAATTTTTTACGCGAATCCTTTAATGCTATTTGTAAGCATCAAGGAGCAGAAGAACTAGATGAAGCAAAATTTCGTGAGTTTCTAAAACCAAAATTAAAAATGTTAGAAATGAATGAACAATTCCTTGATCGCTCCGTGAACCAAGGTTTTTCTGGCGGAGAAAAAAAGAAAAATGAAATTTTACAAATGGCGGTTTTAAATCCGAGACTAGCACTTTTGGATGAAACGGATTCAGGTTTAGATATTGATGCGCTTAAGGTTGTGGCGAGTGGAGTGAATCTTTTAAAGAGTAAATACAACGCCATTGTTCTAGTGACTCACTATCAAAGACTACTGGATTATATAAAGCCTGACTTTGTGCACGTTTTATATCAAGGGAAAATTATAAAAACAGGTGGCGCAGAATTAGCGCTAGATTTAGAAAATAAAGGTTATGACTGGCTTATCAACCAATAATATTATTGAAAACTTTAAAGCATCCGTAGCAGCTCAATCCAGTGAGATTTGGAATCATGCTCGCTATGATAAGTTTTTATCATTGCCGCTTAAAATGCTGCCCGCTGACGCGGCAGTTAGTTTAGATGAAATTTATAAATTAAGTGAGCTTAAAGATTTTTATTGTTTAGTTTTTTTCAATGGCAAGTTTTGTCATGATAATTTACCAAAAAATGTGCATTTAAATATTCATGAAAATGCCACTTTTAATCAAGGTCCAGAAATTTCTAATTTCAGCACTCATGAATTGCTACTTTCGGTGCCGAAAAATACTTCCTTTGATCGTGCCTTTTGCATTTTGCATCTTATTTCGAGCGACATGCAAACCACTTTTTTGGCGCCAAAAATTACTTTAACTTTAGACGCTGGCAGCAAACTAGATTTAATCGAAGTTTTTGAAAATAAAATGCCAGAGTCAAATCTGGCCAATTTTTATAACTATAGTTTTAAAAGTACGCTGCAAACCAATAGCCACCTGACTCATCTACGTATTTTTAAAAATCATGGCAATGATGTTTTTGTTAGTAATACAAACACCACCGTCCTAAAAGATGCCGAGTATACAAATTTTTTCTTGGTGCAAGGAACTAGCACCCTTCGCAACAATATCGACGTCAAGCTAAGCGAAAGTGGCGCGCAAACCTTTGTGCATGGTCTTTATTTATTAGATAACAATGAAACTTGTGATTGTTATACACAAATTCATCACCAGGCGAGTCACACCCATTCCAATCAATTTTATAAAGGTATTTTAAAAGGTGAAGCGCGCGCCGTTTTTACCGGCAATATTAATGTGACTAAAGATTCGCAGCAAATTACTTCAGAGCAATTAAATAAAAATCTAATTTTAAGCAATAAAGCGCAAGTTTATACCCGGCCGCAATTAGAAGTCGCCGCCGATGACGTTAAGTGCGGACATGGCGCAACGATCGGTAGACTCTCCGATGAGGAAATTTTTTATTTAGAATCGCGCGGCATCAAGGCCAATGTGGCCAAAGCTCTTTTATCAGAAGGCTTTGCGGTGGATTGTATAGATCATTTAAAATCACCTGTGCTTAAAGATTATTTACTAAAAAAAGTTCAACTAAAGAGTACCCATGCATAATATAGGATCCGAATTTCCCAATTTAGGTATCAATGTACACGGCAAACCTTTGGTGTACTTTGATAATGCCGCTACGACGCTAAAACCAAAAGCTGTGATTGAGCGCTTGGCCCAATATTACAGCTTTGAAAATGCAAATATTCACCGCGGGGTGCACTTTCTAAGTGAACAAGGCACACAAAATTTTGAAACAACCAGAGATCTGTGCCAAGAATTAATTAACGCGAAATCTCGTCATGAAATTATTTTCACTAAAGGCACCACTGAAGCGATCAATTTAATCGCACATAGTTTGGGCCGTTATCTTTTAAAAAAAGATGACGTGATTTTAATTTCTACACTAGAGCACCATTCTAATATTGTTCCGTGGCAATTAATTAGCGAAATCTTGGGCGCTAAAATTGTAGAAATTCCGATCACCGACGAAGCAGAAATTAATTTAGAAATCTTTGCTAAACTTTTAAGCGATCATCCGGTTAAAATTGTTTCTACCAATCATATTTCCAATGCCGTGGGGACCATTAACCCCATCAAAAAAATGATTAAGATGGCGCACGATAAAGGCGCAATCTTTGTGGTTGATGGCGCGCAATCTGTACCGCATATGAAAGTTGACGTGCAAGATTTAGATTGTGATTTCTTGGCCTTTTCAGCGCATAAAATGTTTGGGCCAACCGGCGTTGGGGTGCTTTATGGAAAAGAAAAATTATTAGAGGCCATGCCTCCTTATCAAGGTGGCGGCGACATGATTGATCGCGTGACCATTGCAAAAACCACTTATAATGTTTTACCGCATAAATTTGAAGCGGGAACGCCCATTATTGCTGGCGTGATTGCTTTTGCAGAGGCAATAAAATTTATTAATCAAATCGGTTTTGATAAAATTTCCAGCATAGAAAATTCCCTGTTAAAATTGGCCGACACAGAACTTAGAAAAATTCCTAATCTTAAAATATTAGGACCAGAAGTTGCGAGAAGATCTGGTGTGGCCTCTTTTGTCATTAAAGATATTCATCCACATGATTTAGGCACGCTCTTAGATCAACAGGGAATTGCCATTAGAACTGGTCACCATTGCACTCAGCCACTGATGAGCCGCATGCAAGTTACCGCCACAGCGCGCGCATCGTTTGCTCTTTATAATACTGAATCTGAAATCCATTTTTTTATACAGGCCTTAAAAAAATCCTTGGAGCTTTTATGAATATAGCCGCCCATATAGATATAGATGTTGCACCTACTCCTAATCCTAATGCGCTTAAATTTATTTTAAACGAGAACATTAAAAAGGAAGGAAAATCTAGTTACAGATCCCCCATGGAGTCAATGCATTTACCTCTAGCTACAGCACTTTTTATGATTCGTGGTGTAGACCAAATCCATTTATTTGAAAACGTGGTGACGGTTACTAAATTTAGTTATGAAGATTGGGCGGTGCTAGAGCCAAAAGTAATTGAAACATTACAAAAACAAATCCCCACTCATAACCCAGACTACATTGACCCAAATCCAGAAGAAGAACGAAGAAATGCTTTATCGCCAGAACTTAAAAAAATTGAAGATATTATCGATCGCACTATTCGTCCAGGTTTGCAAGGTGATGGCGGCGACTTGCAATGCTTAAGTTATGAAGAAAATGTCCTAATGGTAAAATACCAAGGCGCTTGTGGCACTTGCCCTAGCTCTTCAACTGGAACTCTGGAGGCGATTAAGGCCATTTTAAGAGATGAGTTTAATCCTGAAATTGACGTTTTTATTGCTACTGAATATTAAAAATCACTCTATAGTTTAACTGGATAAAACGTGGACTTCCTAAGTCTATGATCCTGGTTCAAGTCCGGGTAGAGTGGCCACTTTATATTTCCGACTAAATAAGTTAAAGGTTCTCTAGGAAAGATTTTCTCCCCTCATTGTTAGACATACGAAGCACCATAAATAAACCGAAAAAGATTAAATAAAAATGATGAATTATTGTTTTAAATTTTGCGCCCTTTTTTTGACCTTAGTGTTGTGGCAACCTAATGTAAACGCCGCTAACCTTTTTGATTATTGCAAATTTGTTTTTTTAAATAAATTACCGGA
>Ga0163144_10030058_pt1 | contig 10405 bp, 9 predicted proteins | sample OliLak19BULKMAT1_FD_123175 | JGI IMG/M metagenome (GOLD analysis project Ga0163144, IMG submission 123175) | Freshwater microbial mat bacterial communities from Lake Vanda, McMurdo Dry Valleys, Antarctica - Oligotrophic Lake LV.19.BULKMAT1 | ecosystem: Environmental > Aquatic > Freshwater > Lake...
CCGAAGCACCATCCACCGAAGCGCCCGCTGGGGCGCCGGCCGAAGCCCCGGCGCCAGAGACGGCGTCCGCGGCTGAAGCGGTTCCTGCTCTCCCAACCACACCGAATTTCGATTCCCTCGAAGATGCTCGGTTATATTTGCTGACCAACTCGCGCGACAAAGTCGTACGGACCTTCGAGACCGCTCGTTTCCCCGGCAAAATCGTTGATGCGATGCCGCCCGGTGAAATCCGCCGCGCCATCGAAGGTGCGCTCGATCGCCAGCGTCGTTTCCCCTTGGATACGGCTAATGCGTTGCGTGGCCGCCTGCGTCGTGAGCACTTCACGATTTTCAAGAAGGGTTCGAAGGGCGTGTCTTATGTTTGCGCGGTCAAGCGGAAATTCCGGGTCCCCGGACAGACGTTCGCCGACAGCATCGGTGCGCTCATCAGCTTCGTTGAGACTCATCCGATGGTTCGCGCCAGCGAGTTGCCCGCGAAGCTGCTAGGCCTCGCGCCGGTCACGGCCGCTCCGGCCGCGGCCCCAGCGGAAGGCGCCACGGCTACTCCTGCCGAACCAGGCAAGCCCGGGGTGAGCCTCACCGTCGACGAGCGCGCGAAGGTCTCCCGCTTGCAGGGTGATCTGGTATGGCTCGTGCGCGAAGGCTACGTGACTGAGTTTATCGATGGCCGCTTGTTCGCCCCGCCGCCGACGGCCGAAGCGAGGAAGAAGGAAATCGAGAGCGAAGAGCATGATCCGGAAAACTTCCCGGAAGCTCCTCCGAGCGCAGAAGCGCCCGTCACGCCGGAAGCGCACGCCCCCGCGGATGCACCGGTTGCGGCGGACACACCCGCCAGCGAGGAAGCTCCCGCAACCACACCGATCGCGGAATCCGCTCCTGCAACTGAAGCCGCGGAACCCGCGGCGGAAGCGGTTGAAGAAACGCCGGCGGAAGAAAATAAATCAGGAACGGTTTAAGTTCGTTTTCCTCAACGCGGCGGCCGCTTGGTGCGGCCTCCGCGTTTTTTTTGTGTCCGGATGTCATACCAACGTCCCTTGAAATTTAGACGGTCATTGCGAGAAGCGGAGCGACGAAGCAATCGAGCTGGATCACCACGGCGCGCTTCGCGCACCTCGTGATGACAGTCGTCTACATTATACGGGCGATTGGTATCATACACTGCGACTGATGTGATTTTGACTTTGGCGCGGCAGCGCCGGCAGGGCCCGACCTCCGGGCGGGCCGCTCCGAAAGTTTGACTGCAATAAAACGTTTTATTCACCTGCCGGATGAATGGCATCCATCGCACAACTCTGCTTGCATCAGTGATCATCAGTGAAAATCAGTGGTTCAACTTCGGTTTTCAGGTTAATTGGTTCTGCCTCAATTAGCGCCGATTAGCGTCCATCAGCGGTTTTCCTTTTGAATTCGAACCGTCCCGACCGTGTCGCGTTTATGACGTCAAAGCAGTCGGAGCGTGTGGTGCTCGTTGGGGAGGATGCCGAGAGTGAGATGAAGGGTGTTGGCGGGCAGCCAATCGGCGATTTTCTCCGGCCACTCCACGGCCAGGCACCACGGCGTGATCATGAAGTCGCTGAGCAGCAGGTCGTCCACCTGCCGGCTGTTTTCCAAGCGATAGGCGTCGAGGTGCAGCAAGTTTACCCGGCCGCGATGCAGCGTGAAAATGTTGAACGTGGGGCTCGTCACGGGTTCATGGATACCGAGGCCGGCGGCGAGCCCCTGAACTAACGTCGTCTTGCCCACGCCTAGATCGCCGTGGAGGGCCAACGTGGAGTCGGGCGGAAGCGCGGCGGCAAATTCTGCCGCGAGCGAGCGCGTGGCTTCCGCTGACGTGGTGACGATTCCCTGCCTCAACCTTTCCAGGACGTTCATGCGAGTGAAATGAATCTTCTGTGCCTCACTGACGGTGCAATCGCACTCCGGCTCAGGTCAACGGCGTCAGGCGGTTTAGCGCAAGTGCTCGTATCCATGATACTCGGACAGATCGACGCCGCCACCAATCGCCGCCTCAACCGACACCAGCCGGCCGATCCGCGTGAGGCGGGTGCGGGGGAATTTCCGCTCCCAGCTGCGTTGCAAGACTGCGAGGTTGGCGCGGGCAGCGACGATGAACACCAGCTCGTAGTCCTCACCATCGGCCAGCGTCGCCCGCAGATCGATCCTGCCGCGGCGGGGAAGCAGGGCCGCTTCGATCGCAGGGCGGGCGCCGGGCGGCGTGAGGGCATGCAGGTCCTTCGCCAGTCCGTCGCTCACATCCATCATGGCTCTAACCTCCGGGCGACCGGCCAGCCACGTTCCTTCGGCGAGCCGCGGGGTGAACCGGTAATGGTGGCCCGAAAGCAGGCTGTTACCCAGCTTGCCGGTCACGAAGATGTGGTCGCCGATTTTGCCGCCCGTTCGCGTGAGAAAGCGTTTTCCGGCGATTTCGCCCAGCAACGTTAAACTGGCGACGAGCACACCCGGCGCTTCGGCGATGTCGCCGCCGACCAGTGAAACGCGATGGCTCAAGGCGCAGGCGGCAAGCCCACGATAAAAAAATTCGAGCCAGCGCAGGCTCACGGTGGCGTCGAGGGTCAGCGCCACGACCGCCGCCGTGGGTTTTCCACCCATCGCTGCGATGTCGCTGAGATTGCGTTTGAGAAGTTTCGCCCCGACCGCGCGCGGTGGCACCGCGGCGTCGAAGTGTCGACCAAAGATCACCGGGTCCACTGTGACCAACTGCGGCCCGGCGGAGCGACGAAGCACCGCGCAGTCATCGCCGATGCCGAACGGCGTGCGCGGCGAGGCCGAACCCAGCCAGCGGCGGATCGCTCGAATGAGTTTTTCCTCGCCCCAAGCGGCGACCGAGTCGCCGGGCGTTGCCGTAAACGGGTGCATGGGTGGTTCGCTACGGAACTCACACGGTCACGCCGCTCAAAATGAGTGCGACCGTGTTCAAGTTGAAGAGCGCATGTGCCACCATGGGCGTACCGATATTTCCAGTACGCTCATACGCGATGGAAAACAGGACCGCGAGCACGACGAGGGGCACAAGGCTGGAAAGGCCGCGCAGCGTATCCCAGTTGACGTGCAAGGCGGCAAAGAAGAGCGCGGGGGCCACGAGGGCGACAACGCGCGGAATTCGAGTGCGAAAGTAGCGGTAGAGCCCGGCTCGAAACACGAGCTCTTCGGTGATGGGAGCAATCAGCACCGCCAGCGAGATCATGAGGGCAAGCATCCAGCTTGATTCCACGTTGGCAAAAATACCGATCAGGTCCTGGCGCTCGACGGGCAGTCCTGACAATCGCAGCAGCACTTCCCAGGCTTTCGCCGTGGCCATCAACACCGGCAATGAAATGAGGAATACGACCGCGCCGGAGACGAGAACGTTGGGCCCCCCTGGCGGAGTCAGCCGGAAAAACGATTGCCGGGAGCGAACGGCATAAAAGGCGACGCCCGCCAGCATCCCGAACTGGGCGGCGGCTCCCACCACCACCGTCACCGCATCGCCCTTGAGTCCGAACTGCCGGGCCAGCGCTTGGCCGCCGATTGCCGATGCGGTGCTCCCCAACAAGACCATAAGCAGGAACATCAAAAACTGCCCACCGCTGGCTTCCCACGCCGGCAACGGCGAGGGCCGCCGCTCCGCCCGCGCATTCGGGCTCAAGACGAACCGCCACAGCAGCACCGCCCCGACTATCGCCATGGCAAGTTCGATGCTTCCTGCAATATAGGCGGCTAAATCGGGCATCAGCCCAGTCGATGCGAAGTTAGCCGCGGTGCAACGCTGGGCATTGGCTTCGCCTTATGTTCGATCGTCCCAGGAGCGCAAACGTGCGGCCATTCGACGGCCCCACGGGCGAGGCACCGCCGGCCGTTATTGAATGCGATTGTTCGCGAACACGACGCGGCCGCCCACAATCGTGGTCTTCACTCGACCCGTGAGCGTCCGCCCTGACCAAGGCGAATTGCTCGATTTACTGAAACCGGCGCGCGCGTCGTACGGCCACGCTTCATCGACGGAAAACAAGCAAATGTCCGCGGCCGCGCCCGCCGCGAGCGTGCCTGCCGGCAGGTTCATCAACTTCGCCGGCCGACGCGTCATCAAATCGATGACGAACGGGAGCTTGAACTTGTGCTTGCGGACGAGCACGTCGAGCGTGACCGGAAGCGCCGTCTCGAGTCCGAGGATGCCATTGGCCGCAAAATCGAATTCCTTGTCCTTCTCGTAATCTGTGTGGGGCGCGTGATCGGTCGCGATGATGTCCAGCGTGCCGTCACGTAATCCCTCGATCAGCGCCAGCCGGTCGTCTTCCGTGCGCAACGGCGGGTTCATCTTGAAATGCGTGTCGTAGGTCGCGAGCGCGTCGTCCGTCAGCGCGATGTGATGCGGCGTCGCTTCGGCGGAGATCCGGGCCCCGCGCGATTTGGCGCGGCGAATGATATCGACGGAAAAACGGGAGGAAATGTGCTGCAGGTGAATGTGCGCTCCGGTGTATTCAGAAAGAATTACGTTGCGCGCGACGATCAAGTCCTCGGCCGCGTTGGGCCAGCCGCGCAAACCAAGCCGCGTGGACATGATGCCTTCGTTCATCACGGCGCCCTGCGTCATGGAATGGTCCTGACAGTGGTCCATCACGGGCAGGTCGAACATTTTGGCGTATTCCACTGCTCGCCGCATCAAGTCATTGGACTGGACGCAGTCACCGTCGTCCGTGATTGCGACCACGCCGGCGCGCTTGAGCGAACCGATCGGAGCAAGCGCCTGACCTTTCATGCCGACCGTGATGCAGCCCGTGGGATAGACCCGGATGACGGCGTCCCGCGCAATCACATCCTTCATCAACTGGATCGTGCCGGCGTTGTCCGCGACGGGGGACGTGTTGGGCATGCACACGACGGTGGTGAAACCGCCGGCCGCGGCTGCGTGGGAGCCTGTGGCCATCGTTTCCTTGTGCGTTTGTCCGGGTTCACGGAAATGCACATGGATGTCGACCAGCCCGGGACAGGCGATCAGGCCGGCTGCGTCGATCTGCTTGGCGCGTTTTTTAGCCGGAGCCGACAGTGAGTCGACGATCAGGCCGTCCGTCACGAAGAGATCGCCGATCGCGTCGCGTTTGGCGGCGGGATCGATGACCCGGGCGTTGCGTATCCAGAGAGTGGGCATGGCGCGGATTATTCGACGGGCATCACGTGTTCCGGCTGACCACCGGCGCAGAGATAGAGCACGGCCATGCGGACGGCGATGCCGTTGGTCACCTGCTGGAGGATCACACTGCGCGGACCGTCCGCGAGCTGACTGTCGATCTCGACGCCGCGGTTAATCGGGCCGGGATGCATGATGATCGCTTTCGGATTGAGCCAGGAAGCGCGGGTTTTGTTCAACCCGAACATGCTGGTGTATTCGCCGAGCGAGGGAAACAGGCCCGCGGCCTGGCGCTCATGTTGTATCCGAAGCAGCATGACGACTTCCGCATCGGCGAGGGCGGACTTGAGGTCGTGTGATACCTTGACGCCCATCGCGGTGAACGACTGCGGCACCAGCGTGGACGGACCGACGAGCGTGACATCCGCGCCCATTTTGGTGAGCGCGTGAATGTTCGAGCGCGCGACGCGGCTGAAAAGAATGTCACCGAGGATCACCACCTTGCGTCCGCGCAGCGAGCCGAGGTGCTCCTTCATCGTGAAGGTATCCAGCAAGCCCTGAGTGGGGTGCTCGTGAGCGCCGTCGCCGGCGTTGATGACCGGAATGTCGAGGATGCGCGAGAGGTAGAGAGGGGACCCGGCGGCGGCGTGCCGAATGACAATCATGTCGGCCTGCAACGCCTGGATATTTTCGGCCGTATCCCGCAGCGTTTCGCCCTTGGTTGTGCTCGAGCTTGAGCCTTCAACGGCGATGACGTCGGCGCTGAGACGCTTCGCCGCCATGTCGAACGCCATCCGCGTACGCGTGCTGGGCTCGAGGAAGAGATTGACGATCGTTTTCCCCCGAAGCGCGGGGACTTTCTTTACGCTCCGCTGGAGAGTTCGTTTGAAAGCCACCGCGGTGGCGTGAATTTGTTCGATCTCGGCGAGCGAGAGTTCCTCGAGAGTGAGGAGGTGGCGGCGGTTCCAGGGCATGAAAGGGTCAGAGGGCGGATTGCTGCGCGGCGGGACTGGCAGGCAGGACGCGGATGGAGTCGTGCTTCGGGTTTGCCGGGTCGAGCGTTACCACGACTTTTTCGTCGGCCTTGGCGTCGACTGTGAGGCCCACAAAGTCGGCGGCAATGGGCAGACGGCGACCGCCACGATCAACAAGGACCGCGAGTTCAACTCGACTGGGCCGGCCGTGATCGAACAACTCGTCGAGCGCAGCTTTCACCGTGCGACCCGAAAACAGCACATCGTCGATGAGGATGACGTGCGCGCCGTGCACATCGGCGGGAATCTGAGTGGGGACGAACTCCTTTGGAATCGGATGCCGGCCGATGTCGTCCCGGTGAAACGAGATATCCAGAATTCCAATCTGCACGGAGCCGGCTCCGTCGCGATCGCGAAGCTGCTGACCGATTCGCCGGGCGAGTTCGATGCCGCCGTTGGCGATTCCCAATAGAATAACTCGCTCCTGCGCGGCGCGTGGCTGAGCGGAAATAGCGTCAACCAGCCGTATGAGTGCAGCTTGGATTTCTTTGGACCCGATGGTCGGTGCCGTGGCCATCGCGCAGGGTTGTGACGATTGCCGGGAAGCGAGGGAAGGCTTTTCTGGCTGCAACCCTACAGATTACTTCCGTGGATAGTCCGGCGCCTGGGGAATGCCGTTATGGGATTGGCCGGCACTGAAATCGGCCAGACAGCTCCTTCCTTCGACAACGATCCACCGCGGATAGCGCCGATGAGGCGGATGCGTCGGGTCAATTTCAACGTAGTCCGCCGTTTCATCATCGTCCTCCGGCTTGAACCTAACTCATGCAATTGAACTCTTTTGTTCTTCTCCAGGTAGGGGCGGTTTTCCGCAACCGCCCTCGATGGAGCGGCGAATCACGACGGCGTCACCCGATTGCGTGTTGGCGTAGAATGAGATCTCGGGCGGACGCGCAACGAGGGCAGTTAAGGATAACTGGCCCCTATCAAGGTCGGGTTCGGGGGCGGAATGTTCGCTCTCACGTTAGCGGCTTGGGGACAAGCCGCTCCATCTCAATCGGATGAACTGTTAAGCCATCAGTGTAGATCAGTGCCCATCAGTGGTTCACTGGCTCGGCGCATCAGGTTTTGATGCGCCTCAACCCGTTCATTTCACCGCGGCCCAGACGCGTTGAACGTCGTCGTTTTCCTCCAGTGCCTGGAGAAATTCGCCGACTTCGGCCCGGTGCGCCTCATCCAACTCGGGGTACATTTTGGCAACGTAGCCCAGTTCCGCCGTGATAACGCTCCAGCCGTTCTGTTTTAACCACGCGGCGCCGGCGTGGACTGCGGTGCGCTCCGTGAGGAAACGCGCGCCGGCGTGTCCTTCGGGGATGTCGTCGTTCTGCGCGTGCGTCACGGCTTCAAACTCGTTTGCGCCGGCCTCGATGCCGGCCGCTTCAAGGTCAGAATTCAGATCGGGGTGGTGAGCCTCGACGATGCCGACGTGTTCGAAGAGGAACTTGTTGCTCCCGGCTCCGCCGAGGTGCCCTTTTTTGAACAGGACGCGGATATCGCTGGAGCTGCGATTGTGATTATCCGTCATCACCTCGACGATCACCGCAACTTTGTGAGGGGCATAACCTTCATAGACGACCAGCTCGAGGGCAGTCCCTTCACCGCCAGCCCCGGAGCCCTTCGCGATGGCGCGGAGAATAACGTCGCGGGTGACGCTCGCTTTCTTCGCTTTTTCAACCGCGGCGAACAGCCGGGCATTCGCTTCGAGATCTCCGCCGCCGAGTTTTGCGGCTACGGTAATTTCCTTAACGAGCTTTTGGACAAACTGACCCTTCCTCAGGTTAACGATAGCGCGTTTTGCGTGAAGCCATTGACGTCCCATAAGCGCGAGATTGGGAACTCGTTCGCCCGCCGCAAGCGCCGAGTGCGCTGCTCAGTTATTGCAATCGCCGCTGGCGCACAGCCAGCAGAGAACCAGAATAATGACAGAAAAAATCGCGACCAGTATCATGAAGTCTAATCGAGGGAGGGGGGAGCTACCTATGAAGCAATGCGGGAAATACCAGTTAGCCAGCCCAAAGTTCGCCGGAATGCCGCGAAACGGAGAGTTTAATTTTGAACGCTGCCGGTCGTCGCGCATTGGCGGTGTTCTAATAATTCGATCAGCAAGCGGTTTCCACATCGCGCGACCTTCAGGCGGCGATGTTTCGAAATCCCTTGTCGTGGGGGCTCCGTAACCTGTCCCTAGTGGCCTCCTCGTTCGCTCCCGTGCTTCGCTCGCTTCCGACATTGGTTCACCTTGATGCCGACGCATTTTTTGTGTCGTGCGAGCTCGCGCTGCGTCCCGATCTGCGCGGGACAAAATGCGCGGTCGGCGGACGGGAACGCGGCATTATTTCCTCTGCCAGTTACGAAGCCCGCGCGTGTGGCGTGTACACGCCGATGCCGACTCAGCGCGCACTGAAAGTCTGTCCCGACCTCATTCTGCTGCCGCACACGTCGGGGCTGTACAGCAGGGTCTCGCACCAGATGTTCGATCTTTGCGAGACCCTCACGCCCTTGGTGCAGCGGAATTCAATCGACGAAGGTTATTTGGATCTCGCGCCGTGCGGATGGACGTCGACCACGGAGGTTGAGGCGCAGGTCCGTGATTTGCAGTCGCGGCTGTGGGAACGGTTGCAGATTCCCGTTTCGTTCGGTCTCGCGACGAACAAGCTCGTCGCGCAGATTGCGTCAAAGTTGCGCAAACCCCGCGGTTTTGTGACCGTGGCGCCCGGAGCGGAAGGCGCCTTTCTTGCGCCGCTTAGCATCGGCAAACTGCCCGGAATTGGGACTAAAACCGAGGAGGTGCTGATCCAGCAGCACGGGATAAAAACCGTGAAAGATGTGCTGACGCGAAGTGACCACGAGTTGCTGGCGATCTTCGGGAGCGGCTGGCGCGAGATGCTGGCGACCGCGCGCGGGGAAGACGATCGCGCCGTGGAAACGGAGCACGAGGATGCGAAAAGCTATTCGCAGCAGGAGACCTTCCACCACGACCTCCGGGATTTCGCGGAGGTCGAGCGGATCGTCAAACGCATGGTCGACGAGCTGCTGACCAAAATTCGCGAGGATAAGAAGCGGGTGCGGACCGTCGGCGTAAAGGTGCGCTATCCGGACTTCACGCAGGAAACCCACGCCCGCAGCTTGGATACCGCCAGCGATCTCGAAGCCCACTTTTATCCGCTCGTCACGCCGCTCCTTCGCGCGGCTTGGAAGCAGCCTCGGCCGCTTCGGCTCGTGAGCGTCCGGTTTTCGGGCGTGGAGGATCATCCCGGCCAACTCGAGCTGTTCGCGGAAGGCGACGAAAAGCGTCGACGGCTGGCCGGGGTACTCGATCAGTTAAACAAATCCCGGGGCGGGAGTGCCGTTCAGCACGGGCACCAGCTTGCCAAACGGCCTCCTGGTTCTTAACCCTGCCACAGTTCGTTTATGCCTATCTACGAGTATTATTGCCCGGACAATCACACTATCTACCAGTTCTACGCGAAGAGCGTGGCGCAGGGCCAGACGATGCCCCGTTGCCCCGCCAATCCCAAGTTTCAGATGAAGAAACTGGTCTCCGCCTTCGCCATCACCGGCGGCGGTTCCAGCACTGAGGACAGCGAACCGAAGTCAGACGCGGGCGCCGAACCGGAAGACCCGCGGATGGAAGCCGCGATGAATGCTATGGAGCAGGAGTTTTCGTCGGTCGACGAAAACGACCCGAAGGCGATGGCGCGGATGATGCGGAAAATGGCTGACCTCACCGGTGAGAAAATGGACGGGCAAATGGAGGAGGTCGTCCGTAAACTCGAAGAGGGCGCGGATCCCGATTCCCTCGAGGATCAACTGGGCGGCGACAAGGAAGATTTTGAAGGCGACGGCGGTGGCACCGGCGAAGATGCCAGCGAGTTTGAGAAGAAGGATCCCAAGGAGCCGCGCCATCGTTTCCGCGTGCGCCGGGCTGCGCCCAAGCGCGATCCGAAGATGTATGACTTCGAATAACGTTTGATTGCGACCCGCCGGTTGAGGCGGCGGATCTTCCGCTCATTATCTCATGAGATTTAGACTTTTTCGGGGGGTAGGGCCCGACCTTGGTCGTGGCCTTAAACGTCGGGTGAAAACGAATCGGCCACGAGCGAGTTCGGGCCCTACTCGCCGATCGAAATCACATCCGTCGCGTCAGACCGCTTTCTGGCATCCACTTTTATTCGCGTCGATTCGCGGGCAACCGTCTGAAACTTCAAAATTCCTGCAGTCTGATACCATTATCTCAATGAGATTTAGA
>Ga0163144_10030059_pt1 | contig 10404 bp, 8 predicted proteins | sample OliLak19BULKMAT1_FD_123175 | JGI IMG/M metagenome (GOLD analysis project Ga0163144, IMG submission 123175) | Freshwater microbial mat bacterial communities from Lake Vanda, McMurdo Dry Valleys, Antarctica - Oligotrophic Lake LV.19.BULKMAT1 | ecosystem: Environmental > Aquatic > Freshwater > Lake...
AAAAATATGAGTAAAGAAACTTATGGCAATTGCGATAGTTTAAATTATCAATTAGCTACAAATTGCTGGGGTAAAATAACTGAAAATAGTTGTACAGTGCAATTTAATCAAAATTGTGCATTTAGGCCATTAAACCAAAATTATACAATTAATGAAAAACGCCACGCTGGCTCTTGTTTAACTTGTTTTGATGCTGATGGAGATGCCGACATAGATATGTTAATGGGCGATATTAGTTGCAACATAATTCAATATTTAAAAAATACGGGTTCGGTTGCAAGCGCGTTAGTTGTTGATACAACAAAACTCTATCCTAACGCCGCAACTCAAATTAAATTAAATAATTTTCCATGCACGTACATTGTTGATGTTGATGGCGATAATAAAAAAGATTTAATTGCCACGCCCAATGCTTTTGGTAGCGAAAACTTTAATAGTGTTTGGTATTATAAAAATACAAGTACCACTAATACAGTAAACTTTAATTTTGTTAAGAAAAATTTATTTCAAGATGAAATGATTGATGTAGGTCAAAATTCTTATCCCGTTTTATTTGATTACAATGCCGATGGTAAAAAAGATTTATTAATTGGCACTTTCGGTTATTACAATGTAAATACATTAAAATCACAATTAACGTTATACCAAAATATAGGCACTTTGTCTCAACCTTCATATTCGCTTGTTACCCGCGACTTGGGCAATCTAAGCGTCCAAGGCTTAAATAATGCAATGCCAACTTTTGGCGATGTGGATGGTGATGGCGATATCGATATTTTAATAGGTACTTCAAACGGTGTGGTGCATTGGTTAAAAAATTCGGCAGGTGTGGGTAATACCTGTAATTTTAGTTCGTTTTTAATAAATCCTTTTTCGTTTACAACTAATTCGGGTACTGCTGCACCTCAATTATTTGATATAAATACCGACGGAAAATTAGATTTATTAATTGGTACACGTAATGGTAAAATTGCGTATTATCAAAATAATGGTACTACTACCATCCCAAGTTTTACATTAATAACTAATAATTTTGGTAATGTAAACGTAACCACCAATACTAGTCAGTTTGGCACCGATGCCTATGCCACGCCATTTTTTTATAACGAAGTTGGTTCAACAAAATTATTAGTGGGGTCGGTTAGCGGGCAAATTTTTCAGTACCAAGTACCAAGTGTACTAACAAATTCTTGTACTTTAATTACAAATAATGTAAATGGTTGGATTGAAGGTGGGCAGAGCACTATTTTGTTTGAAGACGTAAATAACGATGGCAAGCGCGATGCCTTTGTGGGCAATGCTTCGGGTGGTTTAAGTTTTTTTTCATCTAAATCGCCGCTTGTTGGCCTAAACGAATTAACAGCTAGTAAATTATCAGATCAAGTTGTTTTATATCCAAATCCAACTTCAAATAATTTAACGTTATCTATAAATAAAATAGAATTTGAAACGGCAACTATTACTTTTTATGATTTGCTAGGTAAGAAAGTTTTAACAAAAAAAATTATACAAAACCTAGAAAGTATCGACTTGAATGACTTACAAGCAGGGATTTACTTTGCTAACATAAATTTAAAATCTAATCAGCAAACATTTAACATAATAAAAAAAATAATAAAAAATTAATTTTTTTTCTTGAAATTTTTTGGAACAATATTTATTTTTCTTTTTTTTATATCTTGTAAAAAAGATGTTGCCAAAATTAATTATGGCGAATATCCCGCTGAAGTTGGTAAAATTATAGCCAATAATTGTGCTACTGCTGGTTGTCACAATGGTATAAGCTATTTAAGTTCGGGAGGGCTAAACCTGCAAAGTTGGGCGAGTATGTTTGGAGGTAGCAACAATGGTTCGGCAATAATACCTTACAATAGCAAATTTTCTACGCTTTGTTTTTACATAAACACCTATTCTGATTTAGGAATACAAAATTTACCAACAATGCCTTTAAATAAACAACCTTTAACTAAAGAGCAAGTAACGCTCATAAATAATTGGATTGAAGCAGGAGCGCCCGATTTAAATGGAAATGTTATGTGGGCGAATAATGCCAAGCGTAAAAAATTTTATGCAACCAACCAAGGTTGCGATGTTGTAACAGTTTTTGATGCCGAAACACAATTACCTATGCGTTATATAAACGTTGGTACTAAGGGAAATATTGAAAGTCCGCATCAAATAAAAGTTTCGCCAGACGGGCAATATTGGTACGTTAATTTTATAAATAATAATATTTTGCAAAAATACCGTTGTAGCGATGATGCTTTTGTTGGAAATATTCCGCTATCGCCTTTAGCCGCAGGTACATCAACTGTTGATGATGCTAATAATTGGAACACTATGATAATTACCAACGATGGTAAAAAAGCGTTTTGTGTGTCGTACCAAAATTCTGGTAAGGTGGCTTGCGTTGATTTAGAAAATAGAAAACTATTATATTTTATTGGAGGCTTTGTTAACCCACATGGAATAGCTTTAAATACTGATAATACAAAAATTTACATTACCGCCCAAAGTGGCAATTATATTACTGAATTTGATACTGCTTTTAATAATTATAACAGATACTCTTTACAAAATGGTATACTTGATGGTAACTTTGGTACATTTGATATTGGCGTTCATGATATTATACAATCGCCAAACGCTAATGAATTTGCTATTACCTGCCAAAATACTAATGATATGCGTATTTTTAATACGCAAACCAATTTAGTAACTTCAATTGTTCCAACAGGTATTTTTCCGCAAGAAATAGTTTACTCGCCAACTTTTAATAATTATTATATTAGCTGCACAAACGATTCGGTTTCGTTTTTAAAATCGTATGGTGTAATTACTAAAGTAAATGCAAGTAACTTTGTAGCAACTAAACTTGCTTGTGGCTATCAACCACATGGTATTGCTGTTGACGAAAGTAAGAAGCAGTTATATGTTTTGTCTCGTAATATTAATACTTCGGGGCCCTTACCTCATCACAGTGGTTATTGCGGCGGGCGTAATGGCTTTGTAAATTTTATCGATTTAAATACATTTGCCATTTTACCAAAAAAATATGAGTTAAGCGTGGACCCTTATTTTATAGTTCCGCGACCCTAAAAAAGTACAAATGACAATTGAAGAACTCCTAAAAAAACAACCCATACTTTTATTTGATGGCGAATGTGGTTTTTGTAATAAAAGCATTCAATTTTTCTTAAAGCGCGAAAAAAATAAAAAAATGCACTTTGCCCCGCTTCAATCTGAGGTAGGTAAACAATTACGTGCTTATTTTGAAATTAGCGATAAAGTGGATAGTGTAATTTTAATAAAAGATCATTCTGCCTACATAAAATCGTGTGCGGCTTTGCGTTTAACACCATATTTAAAAGGAGTGTGGCCTTTAATGATGGTATTTGTTATTATACCACCGTTTATTCGTAACGTATTTTATGATTTAATTGCTAAAAACCGAATGAGATTTTTTGGACGGGTGCAAAGCTGCGAACTGTTACCCAAAAATGATAAGGAACGTTTTTTAGATACCTAAAATTATTAAATTTTTATTAGTTAAGAATATATAATCTTAGCCTGGCTATTTTTTATTATTATAATTTTAAAAAAGCGCAAATGATAATGCTATTAAAAATATAATTTTTTATTTTATCTTTATTTGGGTTATTTCAATAAAATAAACATATTAAAATAAATTACGTTTTGTAATTATAGGAATATTTTTATTTATTATTTATATACATTAAAAAATGAATATGATTTTATAGTTAAAAAAAAAATTAAAAATGTATTTCATCGTGTTCAAATTTATAAGATGATTATTTAAAGGGAAATAGCTAGTATAGTTGAAGATTGCATTTTTTTATTTAAAAACTAGAAAACTTAATACCTAAACCGAGATGACAAATTAATAAAAGACGGTAAAAAATAATAGCATTATTAATTTGGAAATGAATGGGTAAAAAGATTTTGAAAAAATTAATTTAATAATTGTAATTATTTAGCTATTTTACATAAAAATATCAGTATTTTTTCGTATTTTTACACTCTTAACCAGTTTTTAGTATGAGACAGCTTAAAATTACCAAATCCATAACAAATCGCGAAAGTGCTTCGCTTGATAAATATTTACAAGAAATAGGTCGTGAAGAATTAATAACAGCCGAAGAAGAAGTAGTTTTAGCTAAAAAAATTAAAGATGGCGACCAATCTGCTTTAGAAAAATTAACCCGTGCTAATTTACGTTTTGTGGTTTCGGTAGCAAAACAATATCAAAATCAAGGTTTAAGTTTGCCCGATTTAATTAACGAAGGTAATTTAGGTTTAATTAAAGCGGCTCGTCGTTTTGACGAAACGCGTGGTTTTAAATTTATTTCTTATGCTGTTTGGTGGATCCGTCAATCAATTTTACAAGCATTAGCAGAGCAAAGCCGTATAGTTCGTTTACCTTTAAACCAAGTAGGTTCGTTAAATAAAATTAATAAAGCTTATAGCAAATTAGAGCAAGAATTTGAACGCGAGCCTAGTGCTGAAGAATTAGCCGAAATTTTAGATTTGCCTATTGACAAAGTAAGTGATACTATGAAGGTAAGTGGGCGCCATGTAAGTATGGATGCTCCTTTTGCTAATGGCGAAGAAAGTAGTTTGTTAGATGTTTTGGTTAATTTAGATTCGCCAAAAGCCGATAGTGGTTTAATGAACGAAAGTTTAAGCAAAGAAATTGACCGCGCATTAAGTACTTTAACTGAACGCGAGCGCGATGTTGTAAAATTATTTTTTGGAATTGGATTAAACCACGGTTTAACCTTAGAAGAAATAGGAGATAAATTTGATTTAACCCGCGAACGAGTTCGTCAAATAAAAGAAAAAGCAATTCGCCGTTTACGCCACAGTAGTAGAAGCAAATTGTTGCAGCAATATTTGGGTTAAAATTATTTAATAAATTCTATCATTTTATTAATTACTTTTTTACTTACATGATTAGGCATACTTAAATCTTGTGGTTTAGCCATTCCGTTTCCAGTAAAATACAAGTGATCTAAATCTTCAAACCAAACAGCTTTAAAGTTTGATTTGCCACTCATGCCTTCAACCCACAAATCGTAATCTTTTTTTGTAACGTTGTAATCTCGTCCACCTTGTAAAAGTTGTATAGGAATGGGTAAAGTTTTTGCAACTTCCAATACTTTATAATTTCTATCCATCAACCAATATTTTGCTTTAGCACCAAATGGCAATAAAGTTTTTGTTTTTAAATTTAAATCGGGCTTTAAGGCATTATTTACTTGCCATTTTAAAGCTTTATTACCCGTTTCTTCCTCTTCACTTATTTTACCATCAAGGTTTGCAATATAATCTAATTGTTCGGGTATAATTTCTAACAATGGTCTGGCTGGCGCAGCCAATAAAATTAAGCCTTTTACTTTACATTTTTTTGCCATTAAGGGTGCGCACATAGCACCTTGGCTGTGTCCTGCAATGTAAATTCTATTACTATCAACTTGGTTTTGATGTTTTAAAAAATCAATGGCAGCAACAGCATCGTCAATGGTTTCGCAGTAATAATCCATACTATCAAACGGAAAAGGATTATTATTTTGATATACATAAGTTCGCTTATCATAAGTTAATACCGTAATGCCTTGTTGCACTAGCCCCAATGCCATTTCTAAATAAATTTTATTTTTGCCAGTACTACCGTTTCTATCATGTGGGCCGCTTCCTTGCACTAATACAACTGCTGCAGTTTTTTTTATAGAAATGGGTATGTACAAACTTGCAGGTAATTTTATAAACGGGTTGGTTTCAATTAATACTTCTTTACGAATATAATTTGCCGTTGTTATTGTTTCGGGTTTATAAAACCATTGCGTACTAAATGTATCAATGGTAAAACGATTAATGGATTGCGCTTGGTCGAATAAAATATACCATAAAAATTTTCCTTTTGCAACTTTAATACTTGTGCAACTTGCCATTTTACAACCTTGTGTGTCTACTTCGGTGCGTTCAATAGCTACAATTGGACCATTATCTTTTATAAAATCAGTAATAGTTTTCTCTGTTTGCGATTCAATTATTTTGCCGTAAAACGTACTATCGAAAAACTTTTGATTTTTATTATAATCACCTCGTTTCACAGCACCAATAAACTTTTTTGTTAATTTTTTATAAGGGTTTACATCTTCATCTTGCGATTTAATAGTTAGCATACTAAAAAATATAAAAAGTAGTGTAAATAAATAGCGTAATTTTATCATTTTAAAGTTTGTTAAATTTATTTCTTCAAATTTACACATTACGTGATACCTAAAGTAACTGTTGATAAAATAATTGAAGACATTTTAGTTATAAAAAATCATTAAATTTGTAATAACAATATATAAAACCAATGGTTATCGTTATTCAACAAGGTACATCTAAAGAAAAATTAGAACTACTCTTAAAAAAATTTAAAACAAAAAAAGGTGAAAATACTAAAAAGTATTGCGGTGTAATAAAATTAAAAGAAAGTCCTTTGCTAATACAAAAGCAACTTAGAGATGATTGGGCATAACCTTATTTTAGATGCAAATACAGCTTTATATTTATTTAATGGAGATAAAACCTTAAGTGAATTATTGTACCAAAAAAACTTATACAATTCGTTTATTACCGAAATAGAATTATTAGGTTATCACAAACTTACTCGTAAAGAAAAAGAAGAAATTTTACAATTTATTGATGATTGTATTGTAATTAATTGTAATCAGGAAATAAGAAAGAAAACAATTACTTTATAAAATAAATATAACATAAAGTTGGGTTATAGTTTAATTGCTGCAACTGCTATATATGCTAATTTTCCATAAATCACTTCTGATAAAGGGTTTAATAAAATAACTGAATTAAATTTAATTTATTATGAAGTATAGTAAATATAGTGTTAATTAAAAACATATAACGTGATACCTAAACTAACCGTTGATAAAATAATTGAAGCCGCCAGAGTTGAAGAAGTTTTGGGCGATTTTATTACATTTAAAAAACGTGGTACTAATTTATTAGGTTTATGCCCATTTCATGGCGAAAAAACGCCCTCGTTTACAGTATCGCCAGTTAAAGGAATTTACAAATGTTTTGGCTGTGGCAAGGCGGGTAACTCGGTAAATTTTATTATGGAACATTTACAGTTATCCTACCCCGAAGCTTTAAAATGGTTAGCTAATAAATATGGTATTGAAGTTATTGAGCGCGAAATAACCCCCGAAGAAAAAGAAAAACAAACTGAGCGTGAAAGTATGCTTATTGTAATGCAATATGCACAACGCTATTTTACAGATATGATGGTGATAACCGACGAAGGCAAATCTGTAGGTTTAGGTTATTTTAAACAGCGCGAATTAAGTGAAGCAATTATTCAAAAATTTCAATTAGGTTATAGTTTAGAAGATCGTTATGCTTTTACACTAGCCGCGATTAAAACAGGTTACAAAGCCAAGTATTTGATAAGTACTGGTATGAGTATTTTAAGTAACAAACATGTTGAAGGAACCGAAATTGCTAATAATGAAGTGTTTGACCGTTATGCTGGCCGGGTTATGTTTCCTATACAGGATGATGGGGGTAGAGTAGTTGCATTTGGTGGACGAACACTAACAAACGATAAAAAAATTGCGAAGTATATTAATAGTCCCGAAACGGATATTTACAATAAAAGTAAAATTTTATACGGCTTATGGTTGGGCAAAAAAGCCATTCAGCAAAACGATGCCTGTTATTTGGTAGAAGGGTATATGGATGTAATTGCAATGCACCAATCGGGTATTGAAAACGTAGTGGCAAGCAGTGGCACATCGTTAACAGTTGAACAAATAAAAGCCATTCATCGTTTTACAAAAAATATTGTAGTGTTGTATGACGGAGACGAAGCCGGACAAAAGGCTAGTAACAGGGCAATTCCTCTATTGTTGGAAGAAGGAATGAATGTTCGTTTATTGTTTTTTCCGGATAACGATGACCCTGATAGTTTTAGTAGGAAGGTAACAAACCAAGAATTTAAAGATTACATAGCCAATAATACGCAAGATTTTTTATACTTTAAAGCAAAAAAATTAAATAGCGAAACTAAAAACGATCCTATAAAAAAAGCAGCTGTTATAAAGGATATTGTTGAAAGTATAGCCATTATCCCTGATAATATTATTCGCAGCATTTATGTAAAAGAATGCGCTAATATTATGGAGTTAGAGGAATTAATCCTTCAACAAGAAGTAAATAAAATAAGGCGAAAAAAAAATAAAAAAGCAACGCAAGAGACAACAGGGATAGAAGAGACTAAGGAGATTGAAGAGACGCTAAACGAAGTTGAAGTGGGTTTAACCGATAAAGTTGAAAAAGCCAATATTCTGAATTTTGACGCCGAAGAAAAAGAATTGTTACGCTTATTAATAGCATATGGCCAAGCATATGTAACAATTGAAGCAGACGATGAAAATCTTGAAAAATATGATTTAGAAATAACACTTGGCGAGTATATATTTTTTGAATTAACTCGAGATACCATTGAGTTTGAAAACCCAATGTACACCCAAATTTATGAAGAGTACGTAAATGAATTAAGTAACCAACGTTTACCCGATTTAAAACATTTTTTAAATCATATAGACCCTTTAGTGAGTAGTTTTGTAATTAACCATGTGCATAGTAATTACGAATTAAGCAAAAAATGGAAATTAAATGGAATATTTGTTCCTGAAGAAATACATTTATTAAAAAAACTAACACAAACAACATTATTTAGCTACAAAGCCCGCAAGCTAAACCAGTATATTAATGAAAGCCAACAATTGCTAAAGGTAGCGGAGTATGATAAAGTTGAACTAATTTTAAAAGAAATTATACATCTCGAAAAACATAAAAGCAGAGTTAATAAATTGTTGGGGCGAGTTATTATTAAATAAAAAAAGAGCCTTAATTTTAGTTAAGACTCTTTTAAAAATAAAGTTACAAAATTATTTAGTAATAATTAATTTTTCAGTAATAACGCCTAAGGGTGTTGTAATTCTTACAAAATAAGTACCAATAGGCAAAGTAGCCAAATTTAATTTAATTTTCTCATCATTTATTGCGCTAGTTTGGTTGGCAACTACAGAACCTAAAGTATTAATAACTTCAATTTTGCTGTAATCTTTAGCAGTAGTTTCAATCATAACAATTCCATCATTGCTTGGGTTAGGATATAATTTAATTTTAGCATTAATATCGTGCGATACTTTATTTAATCCTACTCCTAATGAAAAAGTAGCTGTACCATTAATAACAACACTATCAAGCCTAAAAGTACCACTCGAAACAAAGCTTGAACCAAATGAATTCCAAGGGAAAATGCCTAAAGTAACTGGATTTATTAAATTAGAGAAACTTGAGCCAAAAGTAATTACAAATTCGTTATTAGATGCAAACCCTTCTGGTGTTGCTGTTCCACTGAACACCGCACCATATTTCCAAAAAAACGTATTAGAAGCTGAACCTGTTAATACCGAAACTAAAGGCGCAGATGGCGAAGTTACTGCTGGCCCTATTGGTATATAAGTTGCGGGTAAATTATTCGAAAAACCATCTAAACTTGAACGAACCGCCCAGCTACGAGGACCATTTGCATTACGCGATGCTTGAAAAGTCATACTTGTTAAAGATATAACGTAGCTTGCAGCAGGTGCAATTGAAACACCGTAATATCTTGTAGGGCTTAAAGCTCCATACATAGTAGTGTAAGTATCGTTAGGTGTAACAGAATAACCAGAAGGAAAACCACCCCAATTAAAAACACCGCTTGCTGAGTTAGCAAAAGTACCAGTTGCTATGCCAAGAGCAGTAAAAGAATTAGCTGAAACGCCAGTTGCAGTTGGGCTTGGAGTAGGATCGACACCAGGCGCAGCAGGAATTCCAGGAGCACAGTTTGTAAAAGGGTATAGTAGTGAAAAAGATTGAGCGTTAGTAAAATTAACAGCCGCTGTTACCAAAGCAATAGAAAATAATTTTTTAATCATAACAATAAGTTTTTAAATTTATGGTAAAGCTACAACATTATTTTTGCCCTAAAGTTAAGGCTATGTTAAGAGAATTAATTTTATAAAAAATATTTTTTTAAAACATTTTATATTTACTAAAATTCTGAATTAGCTGCATTAAAGTAAATTCTTAATACTTTTTTAGACGCAATCTTTCAATTACTAAATAAACGATAAATAAAATATCTCAAAATTTAGCACTTTGTAAGATTAGCCTGCTAATAACAAACAATTTATAAATTTACCTTTAATGGTGGTTTGCGTTGGAAGTTTCCCGCAAAAAGCGATTGCCAAAATAATAATAGCAGCAAAGAACTTAAAGTTACCCATTGAATTAAATATTTTTTTTAAAAAATTT
>Ga0163144_10030061_pt1 | contig 10404 bp, 10 predicted proteins | sample OliLak19BULKMAT1_FD_123175 | JGI IMG/M metagenome (GOLD analysis project Ga0163144, IMG submission 123175) | Freshwater microbial mat bacterial communities from Lake Vanda, McMurdo Dry Valleys, Antarctica - Oligotrophic Lake LV.19.BULKMAT1 | ecosystem: Environmental > Aquatic > Freshwater >...
AAATTTTCTGATTCTGATATCAGTTTCTTAATCTGGCGGAGCAGGCCTTTCGACCTGTCGGTGAGCTGGAGAACCTTCACACGTCGGTCACGATTGGTGGCGACCTGGTCGATCAGCCCTTTTTGGACATGAGTGAAAACAGTTTCGCTCAAGGTTGCGGCGGTCACTCCGAGCCGTCGCGCGACCTCGACCTGGCTGGCGCGCTTTCCCGCACTATTGATCGTTGTGAGGAGTTGAAAAGTGCCCCAACTCACCCCGATTCCTTTGAGCCTTGGCTCAAGCCACGCGGATTGCAGTTCGTAGACGGTCGCGATCCGGGCTCCAATTTGTTCAGACGGCACATTTTCAGGTTACCTAACTAGGGGGGTGGGAGTCGGGGGAATGCTGAATGCAGAATGCTGAAGGATGATGCACACACACTTTTGATTTGGGCACAGGGGGGGGTTGCATCCGTTGATTTCACGGTTTTGAATCTGTTGCATCTGTGCATTCGAATGTTTCTGGTCGCGTTTGTCGGATGAGGGCCACAATTTGTTATTGTCACGGCACACAACACAACACACCACACCACACGAGGTGGGGGCGGCGGGATGAGGACGGTTTGAAGTTGGCGTCGTTTATTGGTTGCACCTACGTTGGCGACAGTAGGGGCGGTGGTCAACTTTGTATCGGTCAAACTGGGTTTTTCAGTTGGAGGGTCATCGACCGGACTGAAGTCCGGGTGCCAGATGCGGACTAAAGGCCGCGCTCCCTCGCACTGCCAAGTCCTTGACCAGATTTCTCAGCCCGACGGGCCAGAATCCTGCCCACAGTCATAGGGATCTGAGTTCGTGGCACTGGGAAACAGGGATCAGGACTTCAGACCAAGATATCGATGATGTGCTTGTCGGATTCTAGGGCTGCCCGCAGCAGATGGATGTTCGCCGCTTGGCTCACTTTGGCCAAAGTGAGGTCTGCAACGTTTTCGAAATTGCCGGACGCAATCTCGCTTGTCGCGTTCAATGCCTTGGCCTGGGCAGCATGGATGCCGGAAAGAGCGAGGGAGATTATGCTGTTTATTGGGTTCATGACAGCTCTATCTGTCTTGTTCCTTGTTTTAGGATAAAAGCTATGGAAGCGTCGCGACCTGGAGGTCACGGTTCCTTAAGTTGCCGTAACCCATGGGTCGCGGGCTTTGCCTGCAAGTTGGTCGACTACCGCATCGGTGGCACGGAGCCTCGTGCTTAGGACCCTAGTCAGGTTGGCAAGCATGTGGAATCCCACATCTTTGTTCTGGACCATGTAGTTGCGGAGCTCTTTAGCGGGGAGTCGGGCGTAGTGGACTCCGGTGATGCAAACGACGTTGGCGCTGCGGGGCTGGTCGTCGACTAGTGCGACCTCGCCGATCACTGCCCCAGGCCCGATCTCGGCGAGTTTCTCACCATTTTGGCTCGTGATGCTCACCCTACCATCGAGGATGACGAACAGGTCACACCCCTTTTCTCCTTTGACGCAAATAATACCTTGGGGGAGCTTCGTCTCAAAGCTGGCCAGCTCTAAAATTTCGTTGATTTGTTCTGGTGGTAGACCGAAGACCAGGTAGTTCTGGTTGAAGACCTCGAGGCGTTGTTGATCCATGCTTGGTATTCTACTTGTGTCCGAGCATGGTTTGCCCCCTTCTGGTTGGCGGACTCACCGACCTCCCCCAATGCCACGCAAAATCATCGTGGAATTAGGTGAGGATCTGGATCCCTCACCCCGGTTCGCTTTGCTCACCGCCCATCTCCCGGGGTGGCTGGGACAACTGTCTCCTATTCATCGGGTTGCCCCACTTCGGAACCTGGAGGTTCCGACTCCATTTTTAGTGAAAACTGTCACTTCTTGGTCTGGTTGCCCCAGTGTTTGAGGATGAATTCTACGTACTTGGCCAGTGTGTCTCGGCGGTTCAGGTCGCCGCCTAGTCCGTGGCCTCCTGTGGGGTCCACCACAAGTTCAACAAGCGGTGCAAGGCCATATTGGCAGAGCACGCGATAGACGTTGACGGTGTGGATAAAGAGCACGTTGTCGTCGTCCATTCCGTGCAAGATCAGGATCGGGTGTTTGAGGTTCATCGCGACCTTGGTCAAGGAAAACGCATCTACGACGTCAACTTTGCCTTCGGGCTGGATGGCGATCGTCTCTTGGGTGTACCACTGGTTGTAGTTTTGCCACTCGGTCGGGCCAGCGCCGGCGATTCCTAGAGTGTAGACGTCCGGTTCATGGTACATCGTGTACTGAGTCTGCCAGCCTCCGAACGACCATCCGTTCAGCCCCATTTTTTGGGGATCGACGCCGTAAGCTTTTTGCATGAACTTGGCGCAATCGATGAGGTCTTCATTCTGGACTTCACCGACATGGCCGAAGTTAGATCGCCCGAACGCGGCTCCATATCCGCTTGATCCGCGTGGATCGACTGAAATGGTCACAAAGCCCATCGCATAGGCAAGGTACATATTGAGCAGGTACTCGGTGGAGCCAAACTTTCCGTCCTCGACCGTATTGCCACTTCCGAGCGGTCCGCCGTAGGTGTAGACCATGCACGGGCGTTTGTCTTCTTTTTTGAATCCAGGTGGCAAGAACATATAGGCGTGGATCGTTTGCCCATGCCGGTTCTTGTAGGTCACAAGTTCTGGTTTGATCTTGTTGACTTTGGCAAAATTTGCTGGATCGTAGGAGACGGTGAGCTGGTCTTGTCGGCTTCCGTGAAGCACGTAGGATTCGTTAGGGGTTGACCAATTTGCGAAACCGGCGACCATTCTCTCGGTGTCATTTGAGACGGTCGGCGAACTGTAGCTGCCGGTTCCTTGAGTGATACGCTTCATTTCGCCGGTTTCGACGTTCACTCGGTAGACCTGCGAACGAGCCGGATGAAGTGCGGTCGAGTAGACGATCAGTGACTTCCCATCAGGTGCCATCTTGACTGGATTGGCTTCAAACTCGCCTTGACAGAGAGCTTTTGCTGTCTTTGTCGCGGGATCGACGAGCCATGGAAGACGCCATCCGGTGGTCTCGAAGAGGCAGAGAATTTTGGTACCGTCGGGAGTGTAGATTGGGTTGCAAAGTTGCGCGCTGGCGCTTTCGCCGGGAAAGTTCGTTTTGTGGATGACTTCGTCTTTTTGAGTCGTCACGTCGGCGACGTGGAGCTCTATTTCACGGGTCAACGTGTCAAAAGTTGCGAACGTAATCTTCTTGGAGTCGGGCGACCACGGCTCTTGGCTGACGCTGACATCGCGGAGTTCATCGCCTTCGCTCTTCCACTTCCAAACTTCCCACGGTTTGTTGTCTTCGCCGTCGCCTTTCGAGATGTCGTAGAGGAAAAAGTGCTGTTCTTCTTGGAGCTTTTCGTCCGGCATTCCAAGGGCTTGATTTTGCTTTCTTGTCTGCCCGAAGCGGTTTTTATAGGTTGTCCACTCGATCTGCTTGTAGGTTCCAGACTTTGAGCATTGCAACATCATTTTTGTGCCGTCGGGACTGAGCGAGTAGCCTTGGAAGGGGAGGCCGTCGGGAAGTTTTGGATTGAGTTGCTCGACGTATGCACCGTCGAACTTCATGCTGTAGAGTCCTTCGCCACGTCGGAAATAGAATCCGCTGTCGTCGGGCATCCACTTGACATCGCCTTCTTGGTCGCGAGTCTTGGTGAGGCGGGTTGGTTTTGCGTCCCCGACTTTCCAACGGAAGATGTCTCCCTTGTAGATCAACAACATTTCGTGTTTTTTTTTGCTCCAGGCGTACTCGCTCGGTCCTGCATAGCTGGGCTTGGGATCTTTGTTGGCTTCTTGCTCCTTCTTGAGCTTTATCATCGCCTCGCGGTAGGCTTTAGCGTCTAGTTTGTTTCTCTCGTCCCGATCTCTGTCTTCTTTTTTGTACCGCTCAAGTGCCTTTTTGATCTGAGGATCGAACTCCATGAACATTTCCGGGCTCGTGACCCTCTGGCTCTTACCGCCCTTGGTGTCGTAAAGGTAGAGGTCGCTGAATTTAGAGTCGTATGGGTTCCAGAGATAGCCGAAATATCTGTCGTCTTTTGTCCATTCGATTGCATTGGCGCCCCTCCCGAAGAACGGCATTCGTGGGAAAAGGTCGTCGAACTTGAGGTCGGAATCGACTGGGGGCGAATAGGGTTGGGCCAACGCCCTAACCGCGATAAATGAAACCGCTACAAAACTGATCCCACGCATAGGTAGCTATTTTTACCCTGCGAGAGCTTGCTGGCACACTGCTTGTGTCTCTTTAAGTTCACATATCGTTCGTTTGTAGTTCAAATCGCGACAATACAACTCACTGGCGGGTCTGTTTTATGGCAACACAATGCCTGTGGGAAAGAATATGGATAACGGAATCATGTTCCCGGTGTTACCTGGAAAGAGAAACGATCGCATCGCGTTTGTGAACGCACTGTCTGGTGATCGGAGGGCCGCCGTCTGTTCCGCCCTTCGCCAGTTCTAACTTGACTGCCTTGTGGTCTGGAGTCACGGCGCTCATCTTCAGGTAGGGAGGCAGCCCTTCTCCGTTGATGATTTGTTTGACTTGCACCTTTTGTGCGAATCCAAAAGTGTTGGTCGAAAGAAGGAGTGCGACTGTCAGCCAAGACGTGAGTTTGTTCGGTTTCATTTCTCACTTTGCCCCTTGTTGAGGTGTGTGCACTTCTATCTTACACTGGTACGACAGAAAACTGGTCAAGAATGGAGTGGAATTCCTTGCACAAGATTCGCGATATGCCAGACTCAGCTATGAATCTTCCAACTCCAAATTTCTTGCGGACGATGCCGAAGGTGGAGCTTCACGTCCACATCGAGGGGTCGATCCGACCTGAGACTGTTCTGAAATTGGCACAACGGAACAAGCAATCTCTCCCTGCCGATACTGTCGAGGGCTTGAAAGCGTGGTATGACTTTCGTGATTTCGAGCACTTTGTGGAAGTTTATGTCGCTGTCACGAAGTGCGTTAAGACTCCTGAGGACATTGAGATTTTGATCCGCGAGTTTTTGGAAGGTCAGAAGGAGCAGAACGTGCTTCACACTGAGGCGACATTTACGGCTTCAACGCTTGAAAAGCATTGCGGGATACCATTTGACGAACAGATCGACGCTGTGAACCGGGCTCGACTTTGGGCTGAAACTGAGCTTGGGGTGAGCCTCGGTTTGATCTTAGACATCGTTCGCGGGGACCCGGTGGAGCGGGGAATGGATGTTCTTGGCTGGGTGAAAAGCGCTTACGGGAACGGGGTGGTCGCACTTGGCTTGGCGGGGATCGAGCGGCTGGGAACAACGGAATACCAGCCGGTGTTTGAATCTGCGCAACAGGAAGGGATCGCGGTTGTCTGCCACGCGGGAGAGACCAGTGGCGCGCAGACGATTTGGGACGTGATCGAGGTGGCGATGACGAGGCGTATTGGACATGGAGTGCGGTGTCTCGAAGACTCTGCGCTCGTTGACTATCTTCGCGAGACTCAGATTCCGATCGAAGTCTGCCCGACGAGCAATGTTTGCATCGGAGTTTTTCCTTCGTTTGGAGAGCATCCGATCCGCAAGATGTTCGATGCAGGACTCAATGTCACGATCAACTCGGACGATCCGCCGATGTTCGGGACGTCGATCAATGAGGAGTGGTGCAAGGTTGTGGAGACGTTTGGGTTTTCCTTGCAGGAGGTCGCAGAGATGTCAAATAGTGCGGTGTGTGGTGCGCTGGTTAGTGAGGAACGGCGGTGTTTTCTGGGGAAATCGATGGCGGATTGTTTTGACGGTGTTCTCGCTTGATCTGTTTGTGTGAGGATGGTCTTCGGCGCTTGGACCCCTCACCCCAATAGCGCAAAATCATCGCGTTTGGGGGAGGATCTTCCGATGTCATTTCTTGGTCAGTTCGAAGTTGAATTCCTGGTTGCCGACGACTGCCGTGCCTTTGATGAGCGCGATGCGGCCGGTTGCCGGATCGAAGACCGATGTGTACGTCAATTCACTGTCATTGCCTTGTCCGGCATGAAGAAGTGACTTGATCGAGAGCTTCGGCAGGGATTTCTCGCCGACTTTCTCCATTCCCTCAAACTTTCCGGTTCCCTTGACGGTAGCATCACCTTTCTCGAAGTCAACGTCGAAAGAGTCGCCAACATCCAGTTCCTTGTTCGGCAGATAGCAAAGCACAAGCGGGATGATGATCACCATCTCGCGGCCAGTCATGTTGATGGTTTCGGGCATACCATGTTCGTCCAAGACATACTTGAATTCGCTGACTTCATCACTTTGGTCCACGTCGTTCCCGTTCATCGACATTTTCATTGCCGTTGGCTTGACCGTGACGTTGGTGCCACTTGTTGTCTTTTCGCCCATCAGCAGAGTGAAGGCGGCGTTCATCTCAATGTCTCCACCTCCTCCCGTGCCCGTAATTTTGAGATCATACAAGGCGGTCTGTCCTTGAGCGAAGTTGTGGGCGAAGTTGACTTTTTCCATGTGGGGAGTCGTCAAGAGGGTTCCGAGCAATGCGATTGTCGCGATCATAGTGTTTGCCTCCTGTCAAGGCTGAGGTATTCAACATGAACTTTCATTTTAGAAAGTGCAATAGTAGATTGTTGCCTTATCCAGTACTAGGGTCTTACCTTGATATTGCGAAATTCGTTGCACAAAGCAAAGCAGAAAGGGACTCCGGCCTCAGGTTGAGCATTTGGCTCAAACAATTGCGAAGATCGAGTGACCGTCGCTCGCAACTGCTACTGTGAATTGTGCATCGGTGACCGTACTGAGACGATGACGACGCGGGACAGATCCTTGGCCCGAGTGCGAAAGGTTGCTGTGGGTGCAAAATGGACTCATGTTCAAACGAGCCACGCACTTACGCTCACATTTTCCCCAACTCATTGTTCGGTCTACATTTAGTGATCTCTCTATGTCCCAGACCTGGGAACTAGAGGTCTTAGATGCCGTTCGTCGCCCCGAATTCAAAGGCGAAAACGGGCAATTGGTCGAGGCATTTCCACAAAACGGTCCGAGATGTCTCGTCGTTGGGCTTGGCGAAAAATCGAAACTGACGGCTGACACTTTTCGCAAGGCGATGGCCTCGGTGGGGCGACGGATTTCAGCTTGTCGTGTGAGTTCTGTCCATCTTGACTTTGGCGTAGTGGTGGATCAACAGGTTTTTGGGCGGGCAGCAGGGGAAACCCTGGGAATGTTGGCATGGAATTTTACGGAGTTCAAGGGTTCTGGGAGCGAGGACACCAGCTTTGTTGACCTTGAAGTCTGTTCGTTGGACGAAGAATTCGACAAGGGCCTGGAGTGGGGACTTGCGCTTGCCGAGTCGATCAATTTGGCCCGGACTCTCGCCGCCACGCCGCCGAACATCGCGACTCCAGGCTGGATGGCTGGGCAAGCGGGTCGGTTGGAATCTTTGGGGGTTGGAAGCACAGTTTATCGTGGACACGAACTGGAAAAGGAGCGGATGGAGGGTCTGATCAATGTCGGTAAGGCGTCGGTCAACGAGCCTTGCCTGATCCGGATGGAGTACCGACCATTGTCCATGTCGGATCAACAACCAGTAGTTTTGCTAGGTAAAACGATCACTTACGACACGGGTGGCTTGGCGATCAAGACTCGCGAAGGGATGCGTGGTATGAAAGGCGACAAGGCTGGGGGGTGCGCGGTCTTGGCGGCGATGCACGCTATCGCGACTGTCATCAAGCCCAATTTTCCTGTCGTCGGGCTACTCGTTGCGGCGGAGAACTCGATCAGCGACCGGGCTTTTCGCAACGACGACGTGCTGACCTTTCGCAATGGGGTGACGGTCGAGGTGACGAACACCGACGCAGAGGGCAGGTTGGTTCTTGCCGACGGGCTCTGTTGGGCTTGTGACAACGAGAACCCAAGGTGCATCGTTGACCTTGCGACCTTGACTGGTGGCGTGGTGGTGGCTCTTGGGAACGTTTTTGCAGGACTTTTTTCAAACGATGACTCTTTGGCGACGGCGCTGTCGGATGCAGGCGAGGCGACTGGCGAGAAGGCTTGGCGGTTGCCATTGCATTCAGATTATCGTGATATGATGAAGTCTGAGGTCGCTGACTTGGTGAATTCGGCTTCAAATCGCGGGGCTCATCCAGTTGCGGGCGCGATCTTTCTTTCTCACTTTGTGAGGGAGGGGGTGCCGTGGGCGCACATTGATATTGCTGGTGTATCGAACTCTGACAAGAACAGTGGGCCGTTCGTGGTCGGACCGACTGGATATGGGGTTCGGCTTTTGGCTGCGTTTTTGGAGGGCCTGGAATAGGTCGTCGCGAACCAGCATAATCTGTTTATGTCCCCATACGGCGAGATTTGGAAATTCACACGCGAGCGACTCGCTCAATCCTATTCTGACTTGACCACTGCGCAGTTGGCATGGCGTCCGAACCCAGGCGCGCACAACATCGGAGAGTGGATTTACCACGTCGCAGGTGCAGAGTGCTGGTTCGCGTCACGGTTTACGGGCAATGGTGGAAGTGAGTTTGAGAAGAAGCTCATGGGGGCGGCTCGGGCGTCGTTCATCTCTGACGATCCGTTTCCCTTTGGCGACGGCGACATGACTGTCAAAGGGATTGACGAGGCTTTGAGCCTGTCTGGTGCCTTTATCGGACCTGTGATCGAGTCTCCTTCGGCTGATCAACTTTCGATGCCGGTCGAGACGGTGATCGGGCCTGTTGTTGAGGGCGTGGCTTGCTTGTGGCGGGTTGCACAACACGCGGCTTACCACACTGGGCAGATCTGGCTCTATCGCCAGAATCCCGCTTTTCCCGTTTAGGAAAATGAACACTATAGAAATTTCTTGAGAGTTGAGTGAACAATGACGGGCTGACGCCGTCAATGCTGTTACACGAAGACTTAGGGTCGCAGGACCTTAGGGTGAAGAGACTTAGGCGGCCCCTTGCGGGCCGTCATTTTTTTTTGTTATGGAACACTATGTCCCGTCGGGGAATTCGGGTAGCGTTGGTGGATGGTCTTTTTTGTGGCGGCATTGGCTTTGACCGGGAACGCAATGGTCTGGAACCAAGTACGTCCGGTGCTGTCTACAGCTTTGGCGTGCCCCAACCCTCGTATCCTGGTGTTCTCGAAAACGGCGGCGTTTCGGCATGATTCGATCCCGGAGGGGATTGTTGCGCTAAAGGCAATGGGTAAAAGGAGCGGAATCACGGTCGAGGCAACGGAGGATGACCGTGCTTTTACGACCACGAATTTGTCCAAGTTTGATTGCGTCGTCTTCCTCAATACGACGGGTGATGTCCTGAACGAAACCCAGCAAACCGCTTTCGAGAAGTTTGTCGAAGGTGGCGGTGGGTATGTCGGGATCCATGCTGCTGCGGACTGCGAATATGACTGGCCATGGTATGCCAAGTGTGTGGGAGCCTACTTCCAAGGGCACCCAGCCATCCAAGAAGCGACAATCAAGGTTGAAGATCGGACAAATCCTGGGTCGGCATTCCTTCCTATTGATTGGAGGCACACGGACGAATGGTACAACTTCAAGGTGAATCCTAGAGCAAATGTGCGCGTCCTTGCTTCTTTGGACGAGACGAGTTACACCGGAGGCACGATGGGCGACCATCCGGTTATGTGGTGTCATGAGATCGGAAAAGGGCGATCTTGGTATACGAACCTGGGCCACCGAAAAGAAACCTACCAGGATGCGTTTTTCATGAGCTCTCTTCGGGAAGGAATCGTCTGGGCGTCACAAGGGAAGCGGCCTTTGACTTCGATCAATCCAACTTGGAAGCCTAATCAATGGACGAATCAGAACGGGGAACTCTCGAACGGCAACGGTGGCGGGCTGGACTTGATCGGAACTCAAGCTTTGGGTGACCAGCTTGTCCACCTTGAGTTCAAGACGCCAAAACTCACGAACAGTGGGGTTTTTCTTCATGGTCGTTATGAGGTGCAGATATTCACTTCGGCAGGGAAGCCGTCGAGGGAACTGACTTTTGCAGACTGCGGTGGAATCTCCCAACGATACGTGAAAAATTTTGCCGTCGATGGCAGGGCACCATTACGAAACGCTATGCGAGAGGGTGGCCCGTGGAACACGCTCGACATTCTTTTTCGTGCCCCAAGGTTTGACACGACGGGAAAAAAGTTTGAAAACGCTAGGTTTGTCGAAGTAAGGTTGAACGGAGTGATTGTTCAGCACAATGTGGAGGTGGTGGGCCCGACTCGAGATTCGGTCAGCGAGTTGGAGGTCAAAAGCGGCCCACTTCGACTGCAAGGTACCCATGGCCCGATCGAGTTCAGAAACGTCTGGGTGATGCCAGTTGACCTCACGGAATTAAAGAAAACGGTGGACAACGCGTAATTGTCGTGAGCAATCGGGAGGTTGCGACCGATAAATACGGGACTGCATACCGTCATCGACCTATCCGACCAAAGGGCATAAGGATGGGCA
>Ga0163144_10030062_pt1 | contig 10404 bp, 8 predicted proteins | sample OliLak19BULKMAT1_FD_123175 | JGI IMG/M metagenome (GOLD analysis project Ga0163144, IMG submission 123175) | Freshwater microbial mat bacterial communities from Lake Vanda, McMurdo Dry Valleys, Antarctica - Oligotrophic Lake LV.19.BULKMAT1 | ecosystem: Environmental > Aquatic > Freshwater > Lake...
CTGGCAGTGGCCTTGGTCGTAGATGAGAACTAATTTACTGCCTACACACGTAGACGCGTCGTACGAACAAAGCCGGACCCGGGTTCGATTCCCGGCGCCTCCAATTTCTCTTGAATGAGCCCTTCGGCGATAACGTCGAAGGGCTTATTCATTGTTACGCAGAGCTTTACGCCCTCGAACCGGTAGTTCGACCCAACCATGTCCAGGATTGAGCGTTTTGCGGCGAAGTCTGAGCTAAGCCATCGTTGTGACAGGCTTTGGGAAAGTTCGACCACTTTGACCGCGAGGTCTCCGTTGTCGGCAGCAGTGGTGTCGATGGCGGCCATCTGCTCAGTGAGTTGGGCAAGGCTGTCACGATAATTTGCCGCCTTCTTCATGTAGGTTTCTCGGTTGATGTCCGCGGTCAGATGCACCTCCACCAATCGGTCGCGTTCGGCAGACATGCGAGAGTGCTGACGCTTCAGCTCCGCGAGGTGCTTCTTCGCCGTGTCCTGGTCTTTCCCCGCACGAGTGCGGATGACTTCGATGAACCATTCCCGGTACTCGGCATCAGCGATGTGGAGTTTGCCGAAAAGAGCCAAGACCTGTTGGTCGAGTTCGCTCTCGCTGAACCGCCAGTCTTTCTGGTGGCCGGGGGTAGTCGAATGCTCAGAGCATCGATAATAACGATACCGCTTCTCTTTGGGCAGGCCGCGATTCTTGAAGACCTCTTCCCCGGTATAGGAGTGTCGGCAGTGACCACAGCGGATGAGGCCGCCTGCGTAGACCAACTCGTGCGAGCGTCGCTCAGGCCCGTCGAGAATCTGCTGTACACGGTTGAATGTGATCTGATCAATGATTCGAGGGAAACGGCCTGGGTGCCATTCGCCTTTCCAAAAGACCTCACCAACGTAGGTGCGGTCCTTGAGCATGGCGTAGACCTTGGTCTTGTTGAAATCAGGTGAGCGAGCGGTGTAGGTCAACCCCAGACGCTTCAACTCGGCGGTGAGCGACTTGACGCTGTGGAGTCCGCTGCTGAACAAGCAGAAGATTCGCCGAACGATCTCGGCATGCTGAAAATGCTCCTCGATGATGCTTCGCCCGTCACGACGCACATTCAGCAAGCCATAGGCCGCTTTCCCTAGGCATTGGCCTGCCTCGACTCGGCGCTGCTGTCCAAGGCGAATGTTATGTTTGAGCTGCTCTGAGAAGTTAGATGCGACCACTGCAAACAAATTGCGTGAGAAATGTCCGGAAGGGGTATCTTCTGTGGGCTGAGTGATCGAGATCAGTCTCACTCCGGTCTCAATCTCAAGTTTCTGAAGCTCGACCCAATCCTCAAGATTTCGAGTCGCACGGTCGATGGACATAACCAAGATGCCAGTGAGGTCTTTGCGATTTGCACGCACGTAGGCCATCAAATCCCGGAAGCAACGCCGCTCGCTTTTCACAGAGGCAGTCTCGGTCACCTGAAACACCTTGTGAACTTTACCGCCAACTTGCTGGGCATACTTTGACAGATCGGCAACCTGACCCGTGAGCGAGTGGCCTTCACGTGCCTGTTCTCGCGAAGAGACGCGCGCCCAGATGACAAAGTTCTTTTTCACTTGATGCCTCCTGCGTCGAGAAGACGCGATGCGTTGAGAATGATACTGGCTGCTGTTTTCGGGGTCAGGGGCATTGAGTAGAAGGGTTGGTACAAGGAGAGAGTCCGCGCTAACAACGATGTAGTGATCCATGAGGGGAAATCGGAGGTCGACACCTCAAGCTGCCCACGAATGTCCTTGTACGCTTGAGGCAGATCGGTCTGCCATGAGTCGCTGAGTTCGCCGAAACGCTCAAGCCAGTGACGGCGAATGACGTAGAGAAAGAATGGGTCACTCTCTGCTTCTGGGAGATGAGTCCGGGCGTATCCCAAAAGGGAATGGTGCGCTTCTTCGGTCTCAGTTAGCAATCTCCGAACTTCAGCCAGCGCCCGCTGGTACCGGTGCGGATCCGCCAGTCGGATGTGCGGAGAAGCGGCGGGGGCTACCTCTACGCGTGTGGTTTTATTGCGTGGCATATCGGGGGCCTCTCGTGGGATGACGTAGTGGAAATCAATGTGGTGCAGGGCGTTGACGGTTTGATTTTAGGCCGCCGCGGAGTGGCGTTTGAGGATCGACCGAACGCATTTCGGAAACCAGCGACCGGTGTGACGCTTGGTTGGAACGTGGCGGCGATCCAGGTGTGCGGCTATCTCCGCGTAGCTCTTGCCGGTTTTTCTCAATCGAGCCATGAGTCGGATGGCGTCCTGTTCGGCTGGGACCACGGCCAGAGAGCGCCCATCCTTACCGAAGCGCCACCCGAATGGTGCAAAGCGAGAGATGCGGAGGCCATGGTCACGAAGGTGCTTCATCGCTGAGGTAGTTCGCTCCGAGACGCAATCGCGCTCGAACTCGGCAAGCACGGCCAACATTCGGAACACCATCTTCCCAGAGGCGGTCGTCGAATCGATGCGTTCGCTCAGGCTCACAAGATCAGCGCCTGCCCGTTCGAGGCGGTCGGTGATTGCCAGCGTGTCCCGCGTCGAGCGGGCGAGCCGGGACAGCGAATACACGACCAGTGCTGACTTTCGACGGCAGGCGTGCTCGATTGCAGCCGCCAACCCTGGTCGTTGCCCCATGCCTTTCCCACTGATGCCCTCGTCGCTGTAGCAGTGCTCCAGCAGTGTTTCATTCAGCTTTGCCCATGCCTGGATCTTCTCTCGCTGGGCCGCGAGGGAGACGCCCTCCACGGCCTGCTTTGAGGTTGAAACCCTGAGATATCCGATGGCACGCATGTGACGCCCCCTTTGCGGGGCGTGTGGTCCATAAAACGGCCAAATTGCAAGTTCTCTCTGGGACCAAGGGGTCGGTTGGTCCCGGAATGGGCGCGGTAAGCGGGTTATCTGCGCCCACCTGCGGTAAGGTCGTAAATGGATTGGCTGTACTGGATCTCTCGGGATCGCGGATAGAGGAATCATGGGCGCGATTATATGCGACTGCTATTTGATCAAGGGGGGAACTTCGCCAATGACACGATGTTCCAAAGTGGAACACCGAAATGTCGTCACGCGGTTCCCGCGTTCCCGTGGTGCGCGTAGTGCGCAGTCTGGCCAACGACCTGTCCGGAGATGGCAATGGGACTCAAGAACAAGCTCAAGGCCGCTGGCGAGCGCAGTAAGGCGGAGAAAGACCGCAAGAAACAGGATCCCAAGGCACGCCTGTACAACCGTGCAGGCTCACAGGACGCACTTGGTCGGTTCCTGGCTGATCGCCTGCGCAATCTCAATATGACCCAGGTCGCGTTCGCTGAACGCACGGCTGAGGTCAGGGCTCAGTCCAACGTCAGCTCAAGGACTGCGCAGGTTACCAGATCCGGACTGGTGAGCAGGTGCATCGCGGGGACCAAATCCATTCCACTTCCGCGTTTGTTGACCTGGGCACCAGTTCTGGAGATCGACTCAGACACTGCGGTGCGTGAGTTCGTAGACATCGTGATCAAGGCGAACGCACTGCGAGATGTCCGCAGACTGATGCATGACCAGAATCCAACCAAGGAGCAGTTGGAGTTGCTACTGGACGAGTCGCTGAGTGCGGCGGTCCGCCAGTTCGAGTCACGCCATTCCGTTCGGCTGCCACGTATGGGCATGCGTGGACAGGTCGGAAATTGCACCGTGATTGATCGATGACACACATCCGGTCAATCAAAGGTGGCACAGATTCTAGATGCCGCTCTCAAACACGAGGTTCGAGAAATTGTTTGGAATTATCACCCACTAAAGCCACAGGGTGGCGTCCACATCCTGCGTAAACTCTATGCTGCTTCAGCTGACTTGCGCACAGCCGCGAGTGCCTCAAGCAATGAGTCGACTTCCGTCGACGTGAATAAGCCATCAGGACCCTGTGGTGCGATGTCGGTGAAAGGCGACTCGTACAAGATCGCCGACTCCATCACGCCATGGTCTGTCAGGTAGTTGATGACCAAGTTGACGAACTCAATCTGGCTGGCCTTCATTGCCTTGTTGTTCAGAAAGCGCGCGAACGCTGTCTTTGCCGCTTCGCGATCCAGACCGATCAGCGAACGCACGAAGAGGCCAAGCCCATGAGCTTCCTCGCTCGCCTTCGCGAAGTCTTCTGGTCTACCTGCGCCACTCTCCGCCAGCATGCGTTCCAGCGCGACCAGATCGCTCGCGTTGAGCGCCACGTTCTGCCGTAACTTGCGAATGGCAGGATGGTCCTGGTGCTCCAGCAAGAACGCCCGCGCCTTGGCGCGGAACTTCTCGAAGTCGCCGCCCGGTGCGGCCACTTGCGGCAGGTCGATCTCCGTGCCCTCGCCAATCACATCGGCGAAGTTGGAGTACAACGGGGTGCGCTGCCGCTTGTCGATGAGCTTGACGAGATCGCGTAGCTTCCGACGAACGTGGTCGAGCATCGGGACGGTAACGTCCTCCCACCACGTGTCGGTCTGAAGGTCTTGCAGCAATGGAAGGCATGCCTGCACCATCGGGACTGCGGACTTCTGTTCGAGCAGCCCAGCGATCTCGCGCACACGATCACGCAACCGCTCGAACGCAGGCTCGGCCTTGAGAACGGCCAGTTGCAGGTTCAACATCATCAGGTCGAACCGCTTCGCTTCCTCGTTCTCGGCTTCCAACTCCGACGGCAAGATAGCCACATCGCTCGACAGTTCCGACATGTCCGCGTCAGTCAGATGCACCCAGGTGGTCGGCCTGCTGTATCGTTCCACCAACCGACGCTTGGGCCGAACCACAAAGTTGTCCAGGTTCATCGCGGTCACTTCGCGATGCAAGATACCGGCAATCGCACGGCGCAATTCTGGCTCGTCGATCGGTTCTCCGTAGTCCGCCTCGGGTTCGCGCACTGCCTTGCCCGCAGTGTTTCGGCAGTCGATTGCGGCCAGCATCTCAAGCCGCGCACGGAAGAGCCGCGTGCCCAGCGATGCGCCTGCCGACCCATCGCTGGCTTCCGGGTTGGCGCTGAAGAACTCTAGGTTCTGACAGAAGTCGAAGACGTAGAAGAACGCCTTGTCCTTGCCGGGGCCAAAGAGATCGGGGCGCAGGCGAGTGCCACGTCCGATCATCTGCCAGAACTTGGTCTTCGACCGCACCATCTTGAAGAACACCAAGTTGACCACATCAGGAACGTCGATGCCGGTGTCCAGCATGTCGACCGAGATGGCAAAGTGCGGCGACTTCTCAGTGATGGAGAAGGCGTCGATGAGGCTTTGAGCGTACTCGGCCTTGAAGGTGATGATCCGCGCGAACTCACCTTTGTAGTGCGGGTAATTGGCGTTGAACCGTTCTTCGATGAACTCGGCATGCTTCTGGTTCTTGGCGAAGAGGATGGTCTTTCCCAGACGATCACCGCCAGCCACCTTCTGGCCCTTGGTCATCACGTGGGCCAACACTTTGTCGACCGTGTCCTGGTTGAAGAGCCAGCGGTTGATGGCTTCGGCGTCCACTTCGTCGGGCGGTTCTCCATCATCCCACTCCAGGCTGTCCCACTGCTCCCGTTCTGCTTCAGAGAGGTCGTCGTATGCAATACCCTCGCGTTGGAACCTGAGTGGTACCGAGACGGCTTTTGGCGGCACCAGGAACTTGTCCCGCACTGCCTCATCCAGGTCGTACGCGTCGGTAGGGACACCGTCCTCTACATTGAAAAGGCCGTAGGTATTACGGTCGATCTCCTCACGCGGAGTCGCAGTCAAACCCACCAAGAACGAGTCGAAGTAGTCGAAGATCGCCCGGTACTTCTGGAAGATTGACCGGTGTGCCTCATCGATGATGACCAGATCGAAAGCTCCGACACCAAAGCGCCGCAACCCGTCCGTGGTGTCATCAATCAAGCCCATCATGGTCGGGTAGGTCGAACAGAAGACCCGTCCCTCTGCCTCCTTCTCGGTGACCAGATTCACCGGCGATGCGTCCGGCAGGTGGCTCTTGAAAGCATTCACCGCCTGACGCACCAAGGCGATCCGATCGGCCAGGAAGAGCACCCGCTTCGCCCAGTTGCAGCGCATCAGCAAGTCGACCAGAGCGATGACGGTACGCGTCTTGCCGCTGCCGGTCGCCATCACCAGCAAGGCACGACGATCATTGTCCTGCTCGAATGCTTCACAAACGTGGCGGATGGCACGAGTCTGGTAGTACCGCTCAACGATGGACTGATTGATCGGCGCATCGGTTAAAGGACGGCGAGTGGTCCGCCGTTGAATCGCCAGCGCCAACTCCGTCTTCGTATAGAAGCCCTGCACCGGACGCGGTGGATGCCGTTGATCATCCCACAGCCAGTGCTCGTATCCGTTGGAGTAGAAGATCAGCGGACGCTGTCCGAACTGCTGTTCCAGACAGTCGGCATAGAGCTTGGCCTGTTGTTGGCCGACGCGTGCATCACGTCGTGTCCGCTTGGCTTCAACGACTGCGAGCGGCTTCCCGTCGTCGCCCCACAGCACGTAATCGACGTAGCCTTTGCGCTCGACATTGGGCATGCCAGCAACTTCGAACTCGCGGTCACGTGGCTGATCTAATGCCCAGCCCGCTTCCTTCAGCAGCAAGTCGATGAATGCATCGCGGGTCTCGGCCTCGGAATAGTCGTGCGCGTCCGGTGTGGCTGCGGCTACGGCCTTCACAGCAGCGACTTCGGCACGCACTCGTTTCAGTTCTTCGTCGATTCCTTCCTTGTCCTTCAGTACCTCGGCCAGTCGCACGTCGCGATCTCGCAGCGACGCTTCCAGCGACTCCAACTGCTCTGCGGTTTGCTTTGCCGCAGCACGAACGGGATCCGGTAGCGCGGCAGGATCAAAGGTCAGGCCCGGCGCAGGCTTGGTACCACGGGCGTAGGTGTGGGCCAGCCAGTACGCGACGTGGAAGAGTTCGCGAACGGCGGTGATGGCGTCGTACTCGCGGATCGGACGCGGGCTGTGGACGGCTTGGTTGCCGAGTTGGATCAGTAACCTGGCCTTGGTAAAGACCGCCGTGCCCGCTGTAGCCTTGAAAGTCGGCTCGTGGATGAGTGCCGAGAGGTTGTCCTGGTACGGCAGCTTCAGCGCCGGGTCATGGGTGAAGACCCACTGCACTGCCAGTTCCAAAGCACGCCGAGCATAGAAGCACGCCGTCCGTGGATCAGATCGAACCGCAGCTCCAGCCTTGCTTGCGGCTTCAGCAACAACGGGCCACTCAGCAACAAGGAAGGTGAAGTGGCTCATGGATGAGACCGGCCTCGAACTTCAGGGACTCAGATGGACGTGACGAGAAAGATTATGCACGTGCGGTGATCCCGCGCAGAATGTAGCGGCGAACCAATCGAACACGACCCACCTTGCGGATGAGTATATTCGCCACACACGCTTTCCCCAGCAACGCCATCAATGCTTCGGGATCTTCGACTGTGCGGTCAATCTTACCGGACAACAGAGTGCCACTGTCGAGACGGAAATCGAATCTCCACGAGTCTGGTAGCACCCCGCGCAGAACGCCCTGTTCGGTAACCGGTTCTTCTTCGACTTCGGCGCTAGCGCGTTCCAATGCTTGTTCGATCTCCTCTGCGTTCTGAAGTTGAAACCGCTCATTCGGCAGCGCCATGGTGCATGTCGCATCTGCGTTCTTGAGGCACGTCAGGAACTCGCGGATGGGATTCAAAACACGCGGAGCAGCATCGCCCAGGGCATCTGCCAATGCTTCATCGCTGGTCGCACAACCAGCCAGGATGGCCTTGGCTTGGCGGATCGACTGCGAAACCACACTCGGTTCATCAGTGATGACCTGCGGATCAGCCTCTTCCAACCGGAAGCCGAACGAACCAAGCGCACAACCGGTGATCAACATGCGGTCGGTGGTGGGTAGTCTGCCCGTTTCAGCAGTCAGACGGCCCTGAATGTCGGCGGCGATGGTCGAGATCGTGGTTCTGAAGGCGGAGAGAATCTTTGCCGCGAAGGCCGCTTCGATGCCGTGTGAGCCGACAACCGGTGCCCCTCTGAAGGTAAGGTCGACAGAGGCAGGCTCAGCGCGAGGTACTCGGTTGAGCGTTTCAAGTTCCGCACGGAGTTCCTGAAGACGATGCTCCAGTCCTGGGCGACCGATGACATCATCTGCCGGAATGTCGACGAGGAGTTCCTCGACCGATGCGATCTGTGCGCGCACAAAGGCTTCATGCTCGCGCTGACTCATGATCCCCGCTCCAGTTCGGCAAGGACATCAAGTGCAGCGGCATCTTCGTGGGGTGCTAGGTCAATCTCCAGCAGGCCCTTCCAGTGGCGATTCCGGCGATGGCTGAAGAGGGCGTACCAGTACGTCACGCTGCGCGTAGCAGCATAGGCGGGCAACCCCGGCGTCACGCCATAGGCGTCGCAGCGGAAACGGGCCTTCATCAACTGCGGATTGAAGAGCTCGGCAACCTGTGTCGTATGTATCCGTTGGGGCTGGCTCAGCGGAAAGGTCACCACGTCGATGTCCTTCGGTGGACGTCCTTCCAGCAACTCTATCTGTTCGGCAAAGCTGCCATCCAGCCACTGGAAGCCCTGGATTAGGCCCACGGCATGCAGCGCCGCCCGATAGGCCAGGAAGCCGCGCAGGATGGCCCTGCGCTCCTCGCTGCCCGAGAACCGGCGCACCACGTCAACCAGGGAGACCCGATACGGGGCCTGCGATCCTGGCGTGGTCGTGGAGCCGATGACCGGTGGTAGCACGCCGGTCGCTTCAAAAGGAGGGATAGGAATGGTGGCGGGCATAGCCCGGAGTCCTCGCTGGGAGTGTGGCCAAGATAGTGGTCGCGTTCAAGACGGAAGGGGTTGTACCGTCAATCCCGTGCGTACAGCACCGTCAAGCTTACGATGGAGCAGCGAGATCAGTGTCAGGTAATCGGCAGCGTCGTCCTCGCCCTCCCATAGAATCTTGGGATCATGGGCAAGTGGGTTGCGGATGGCACCGAAACAGCCCTTCAACAAGGCGGCAAACCCCTTGTGCTCGCTGCGCTCACTCTCGGTCTGCAAGGTGTTGAAGGCCAGGATGGGGCGATCCACCGAGAGCGCCCGGTCAACGAGTGCCGCTCCATCGCCATCGACCTGGGCAAGTGTACGAATGCGCTGGGCAAGGCCTTTTGCCGCCTCGAAGATCGCGTGGAAGTAATTGTCCTGCATCAACTCGGCTTGGCAGTAGCGCAGCACCTCATGGTGAATACGGCGACCATGCAACTTCGCGTTTATGGTCCGAGCACGGCGTTCTGCTTCATTGATCGTCGTGGCGACCGCGACCGAGCGGAATTGACCATCTGCTCCGTACTCACAACCAGCGAAGGCTAAGACCGCATTCATCTCTCGTCGACGCTGCTCGAACTCTTCCAACTTGCCAAGGAAGCGGGGCGGGGCCAAGAGTCCACGAATGAGGTCCGCAACATGATTGCCGCATCGGTGTTGGCGTTGGCTATCCAGCATAACCCAACGGAGTCGACGCCACTTGGTGGATTCACCTGAGTTGTCAGATAGCTCTTTGACGGCGAATATGTTGTCGATTTCGGGTCCCGTCCCGCACTCTCCGAGGATCTTGGCGATGACTTCGACGTAGCTGGCATCGAAGGATGGGATGGCTGGCATGGTCAGAGAGCGCCTCGGAAGGCGCGGTCTTGGAGGGAGGCGAAGAGGGCGTCGTGATGTGCCATGGCCTTGCGGCACGTATTCTGTATTTTTCGAATACGCCGAACCCGATCAGCAAACTTCGTCTGAAGGTTATGGGGCGGAAGAATAGTCTTTATGCCCATAACTTTACCTTGACCGATATTCTTCATTGAACCGCTTGTGCCAGTGGCGCGTCGTTCGATTTCCTTGCGAATTGCCGGGGTCTGAAACAAAGCCCACACGAACAAGGGGTCAGCAATGCTCTCGCACTTCCACACGAATCGCCACAGTTTATCTGGCAACACCAGATTAGGTGGCGTCTCCCAAACATAGGCCACCGCGCCAACCAACTCCGAGGTATTCGCACGACTGAACAAGAGATCGCCCTGACGGGCATGGTGAGCCAGCGGTGGAATATACGATGCCGGCAAAGGCTTGCTCTCTTCAGGCCGATAGAACATCCCAGTTACCGCACTGATCTTCAGAATGCGAAATTTGGCAATTGAGTCGCCCTCACTGTCTGCCTCAAGGCTCTTACCGCCCTCAAATCCATCGACATAATTCGACAGACTGCGAATCGGCCAGCGTTGATTTTCTTCGCCTCCGTCGCCAAACATCTCAACAAAGATGGCCTGGGTCAGTTCGTCGAGGCGGGCGAGGGCGGCGCGGCGCTTGGCGCGGAGGGCGTCGGCCCGGTCTAGGATGTCGGCGATGCGGCGTTGTTCGGGTAGTGGCGGAAGGGGAAGTGGGATCTTTTCTAGATCGCTCTTACGAAGA
>Ga0163144_10030063_pt1 | contig 10404 bp, 17 predicted proteins | sample OliLak19BULKMAT1_FD_123175 | JGI IMG/M metagenome (GOLD analysis project Ga0163144, IMG submission 123175) | Freshwater microbial mat bacterial communities from Lake Vanda, McMurdo Dry Valleys, Antarctica - Oligotrophic Lake LV.19.BULKMAT1 | ecosystem: Environmental > Aquatic > Freshwater >...
CATCAGTTGTTCTTGTTCAGTATCTTTCTTGTTTAACCTTGGTTTGAAATTTCAATTGGTATTTCTAACTGCAATCGTTCGCAGGACTGTATGAATTTCGCCGTTATTTCGGCCTTGGTTGGACGATCTTGTACCTGCGCATACAATTGCTCAAACGTTTGACAAGAGTCGCTTAGACGCAAGATTTTAAGCATTTCGATCGGATCGTCGGTAATTAATACTTGCGAAAGGATTCTTGGATTTTTTAATTCCTTTCCAAATCCTTTTACTGATCGAGTAGTTTTTATTGTCTTGAATAAACCTTTGCCCATAACGATGGAATATTGTTCAAAATCACAATAACTGAGTTGTTCACGATTTTCTACTATCGCAATATCCGACAACAGCATATTCCGGTACAATCCTTTGTACTTTGATTCGCCGACCATTAAGTTGGGAGAATAATACATGAATTTTGACCATTCCAGATTTTCAGTGAACATAAAATCGACTTGAATAATTTTATCGTTAAACGGATAGCCAAACGAAATTATATTGAATCCGATCGATTCTTTAATTTCAAACCCGAGTTCATTCAAAATATCCAACGTTCCTCGGTAACTTCCGACCACCGCAATATCAACATCGTTACTTTCAATTTTCTTCCCAACAGAACCAATGAAACAAAAGTCATGAATTGGAACCGCTTGTAATAAATTCATACTAACGGTTCTTTTGAATTCTTCAACTTCTGAAAGTAAAAGTGGCTGGGAAGTTTTAATTGCTTTCATTAATCGCGTTTGTATGATTTAAGATAATATTTTGCTTCGTAATCTTCGCCCTTGAAGTGAACTACCATTAAGCCTTGAGCAGAAAACCCAACGGTTGCTTCGCGATATTCGGTATTCTCTTGAAATACTGCTACTGCGTTCGCCACGTTGAAATACAAAGGTTCAAATTCAGTTGTAATTGTTGCACCTGTCGCAATTACTTTAATCGTATTGACGTTGTTATCAGGCGAATGATTGACTATGAAGTCAATTTCGTTTTTCATGTCATCAGGAATGACTGCAAACATAGTTGCATCGCTCAGTGCTTTTTTTGCTTTGGTGAACCTGTCAACAAAATCCTTTTTCAGGGGGAAAGTAACATCGAGGGACGGCTCACTTTTAAGTGAACCACGGTCATCAACTTGCGACGGATCTGCAAGTGCAACGGTCGCCGAAACATTCTCATCTGAAATATTCAAAACGTTGACATACTTCTGACCAACTTTTTTTAATTCAACCTGCACATCTGAATCAAACGCATTCAGGATTGACAGCAATTGTTTCGTGTTTCCAATCACAAATTCACCATCGGGAATTGGGAGGTTATAATCAATTATTGAAAGTAAGGAACCATCCCCTGACTTGGTTGCCACCTTGGCAACATTTGATTCGACTTGAATTGGAATAGCCATCCAGTCCGGCCCGTCCTTGGTCAATACTCCGCCAAGATAAAATTTGTTAAGGAACTCTTGTAAATCTGCTTTTTTCATTCAGTTAAACTTTTATTTATATTGTTGTATTAATTTTAAAAACTTTATTCACAATGATACGAAAATTTATTGACAATTCCAAATACTTTAACATTTCATTTAGATAATGATTTGTTATGTTTAAAAAAATTGGTTTTCTTCTTCTTGTTGAACCTTGCCCCAACCTAAGTCTTGCCAGATGGTGTCCAACTTCGAAATGAAAGTAGTTTGGAATATTCGTTCTTTGTCGATGAACCTTTCAACAAACTCAATTAACTCAGGCGGATCTTCGCCTTGACCACGAAGTGCCATAGTCTCAAACCCAAACGGGTTCTGCTTCATGTAAGCATAAACAATTTTATCGCCGTCATCAAGTTTTGGGAGCGATTCGATTTTATGCAGGTTCAACAATTTATTGTAATTCTGCGCAGATTTAACGTGGATCGGAACTCCCTTAGTCACATTAATGTATTTTGACATTTCTTTGACCGAGGTGGGAAGCATTATGTCGAAAATCAACGATTGCTTGTATTCTTGTTTGAAATCTCTGACCTGCTGATTTAACTCGGAAAGTGAAATATCTTTTAGAATTTCCAATATTAAATTTGCTTGAACCTTTCTAAATATCTTTGGAAATGACGATCTAACAGTATCAAACCCTTTAATATCTATTTTTTCCTTCAAAGTTCCGTCGGGCATAGGTTCAACTGAAAGTTGCGCATAACGTTTCTTTGCCTGTCCCCAAAATGCTCTTTTTGAAATTTTTTCCTGATTAAAGAATAGTCGATTGTTATTCGAATGGAAGCAATGAGTTGATAACCAAATCGATGCTTTATTTACAAATTCAGTTACATCATTTGAAACTTTTTGAGCAGCGATTGTTTTTTCATAATCCGTTAAGTTTTCAAAATTTTCAATCAATGGTTTTGCATCCAGATAACAAGAATCCGAATCCTGATATATAACAGGATTTTCAGTATATTTATCGCCTAATTTATTCTTATAATAAAGATTAGCGATAAAATCAGCAAACTTAATAACTGATTGACCACTCAATGTCACACTTTCTCCAGAAAGTTTTGAATAATACCGAAACGATGGAAGTAAAAGAACACCATACAAACTATTGAGCAAGATTTTAGTAATCAATTGCTTTCGATCAAAATAAACATATTCGTCACTTCCATAATCAAATTCTTTCATTTTGTTTTTGAAGTGAACTCGTTCCTCGAACCATTCTTCCAATATCGCAGGTACAACACCTTTTTGTTTAGTTGTAAAAATCACTCCACGAGACGAAATAGTTGCATCATGCTCTTGAATATAGTCGACAAATTGTTGTTTGGTTAACTTCATAGTTTCAGAAGATCGTTCTGAAAACAACTCATGAATAATTGGACGAACTTCTAATTCGACTTCATCTTCTAAATAACCAAAATTTGCAAGTTTATGGAACGACTGCTGATCTTTTAATTTAGTTGGAAGATAAAGTTTCTCCCAATTACTAATTTCAGCAATTTGGGTTTCCAAACTAATATTTTGCAGAATAATTAAACTTGGATACAGACTTTGAGCATCGATAGAATATACCCAGCGATGTTTGCCCACGTTCGGCGGTTTTACATACGCACCTTCGGCAGTGCCACCATCGTTCTTAGACGAATTGCTGGTCGTAACAATATTATTTCTCTTGCACCGCGTTTGGATTGCTCCGTCCAGATAACGACTCGATAATTGATAATCATCATAAGGAACGTGTCCTTTGTGACAAATGCCTCGGGCAATTTCAATCAAATCTAATTTCTTATTCAATGCGACCAAAAGTTCAACGTCAGTCACGTTATATTCAATAAAGCCGTCAAGATTGTTTACAAACAATTGATCCAAGGTTCCTTCATAAACATATTTTCCTCGACCAAGTTCTTTCTTTGAAATTGCATCCAGCGCATAACTTGATTCTTCGTTGTATGTAAACTTCTTATAAAGTTGCATATAATCAAATTGGGCTATTCCTGCAAATTTAACGGAGACATCTCGCTTATTGATTTCTCGCTGACTTACAATTTTAATTGGGCTTAACCTTTTTGCAAAATGAATTCCCAATACATTTGACATTCTATTGAAAAGCATCGGACAATCAAAGACATCACCATTCCATGTCGAAACAATAGTCGGTCTGATTCGTTCCCAGTCCTTTAAAAATGCAAGCAACAATTCGCGCTCGCTGCCATAAAACCGAACGTCAACCGGAATATCTTTTTTATCGATTTGAATGGTCTTAGTCAGATTCTTATACTGTCGAGTTTCATCTAACAATAAGCAAACATAACTTCCATCATAATAATGAACCAACGAATTAATTCTATTTAAGGCTTGAGCAGGAGTCGAATACTTTTCCCCCTTCTCAATCTCAATATCAAAAAACAAAATCCGATGCGAATGACTTGGTTCATCAGATGAAAAATACCTGTCAATTAAAACCCGCGTTGGAACGGGAACATCATGTTCAAATATCATTCCTTGCTTCTCTGCTTCCTTTGACCAGGAGTGAACCTTTTTAACCTTTAAACCAGTTAAAGTTTTATATTCACCCTTTGGGTCAATTTGATACGCATACGGCTCGTAAGGAAATACTTGATACTCTTTTCCCTGTTCATCTGACCACAAATGGCACAGTTGATTAAATTTATCGAAATAAAAATTTTGATACATTTACAATTTTTAAAAATAAGGTGAATCGGGGACAATGGTAAATAAGGTCATTTTTTTATACCGGACATCAGATTCTAAAAAATAATCAGAATCAATTTCGATCCCAGTAAAATCAAAGCCCATACGATACGCGGCAACTCGCGATGATCCCGAACCTAAGTGGGTGTCTAAAATCTTATCACCTTTCTTAGCGTAGTTTTTGAGTAGCCATGTGTATAACGCAACTGGCTTTTGAGTTGGGTGGATTCTCTGTTCAGGTCTTTGCTTTTTAAATCCATCCCATAGCCATTTAAACCGTTTTACAGATTTATTAAAAGAAGTCCACGCTAATTCACAATCAGAAAAATTACCGTTTGTTTCTTTATCCCACACAAGCCAGCAGCTACTATCATAGGGAATACGGCTAATGTAATGATTTGCACCCCAAAATATTTGGTTTTTGCTTACTCTAAACAATTCATTAAAATAGTTTTGTTCAGGCACATTATCCCAATTTTTTTTATTATAAACTTTTGCTTTCTTATTTTTCCACTTATCATTTGATTTCGTATTTGTAGTATAACCGTCAAAGCCAATCCCATAAGGCGGATCAACAATAGCAAGTTCGTAATATTTATCAGGAATTCTTTTCATAAATTCCATACAGTCTTCATTGAAGATTTCACTTAGAGGCATTAAAAAAAGTTTAAAGATGAAACGACTTTTACTTTTGAAATTCTATCAGATGCTATTTTAAAATAATGGTCATCTAATTCGGTAGCAATACAAGTACGATCCGTTTTCATACAAGTTTCTATCATTGCGCCGGAACCTGCGAACGGTTCAAATACGATTTCGTTAGGTTCAGAAATACTTAGGAGAATTTCTGTCAATAATTTAACGGGCTTTTCGTTTGGATGGATTAATGCGACTGGATTTACGCGTTGATGCCTAAACATAGTAGTTGGACGTTTACCTTTAAATGTATATCGGCCTTTGGTCGCATAAATCATCAACTCATGTCTTGGCGCAAATTCACCTTCCAAGTCACCCATTCCATGTACTACTTTATCCCACACCAACTGACTTTTTACATTGAACCCTGCGGCTATAATTTCATATAAAAACGCATCCTGAACATCCCATCTGTAAAAGCAGATTAAACGGCCACCGTCATTCATCTTAGAATATAGTGGCTTGATCCAATCTGTAAATGGAAATATATCATTTTTAATTTTCGGGTGCTGTTTACTTTTATCAGTCTTCCTGGAAGACTGAAAATCAATTCCGTAGGGAGGATCTGTCAAGCAAACATCGATTGAATTATCCGGAAATTGGTTGATTACATTTAAGCAGTCTCCGTGGATAAGTTTAGTTTTATTTAATTCTAACATTAAAAGAATTTTGGGAACATTGAGTTAATCAAACTCGCCATTTTGAGCCGATTTTATTATTTTAGATGCACTGTAAAATCCATTTTTTGGAGTTCTGGACATTTCAACAATTGTCGAATGTGGCGATGTCGTAGTAGAAAAGTAATAAGTCGGATATTTTTCAACAAATTTCAGTATTTCCTTGCCAGAATGAAATTCAAATGTTTTTGAATTCATTGCTTCTGTTACGGATTTTCTAATCAAATTTTTGATGTTCATTTTTATTTCTCCTGTTTAAATATAAATATCGATTTTATTCTTCTTCCACATTGCCGTCATCATCGACTCGCAATGTTTTAAAAGTATAACGCTCATGCTCAATTATTTCACGAATTGAACTTTGAATATCGCCTTCCTTGCCTTTTTTATCAAGAAAAATAATATTTTTCACGTTGAAGGTGTGCATTCCATTAAAAACAATAAAATCAAGTGGCGAACAAATGTTTTTACAATCGTTCGGGTTCAACCCAAGTGGAAGGAATACCTTGTCAAACTTTGCGATTTGATTGTCTGCGTCTAACCTTCCTCTCTCCTTTGCTTCCAATTTTAACTTTTCAATTTTAACTTTCAATTTCTGTTCTTGATCGTCAAGTTTCTTGGCTTCGGATTGAAGTTTTTGTTGCCAGTCTTTGTTTGGCAATTTATCCGTGAAGATATGTGAATCAGTCAAGCGATAAACTTGTGAACAACACGGACAAAGTACGAATACCTTGCGGAGTTGCTGGAATTGTTCTATGTTATTTTGCATCTATTTGATTGTCTCGTTCAATTTGTTCATTTTTCATTAGTGCAATTTGTTTATGTGCTGAAAAGCATATCGAGGTCAGAGTATGTCGCACCTTTTCTGGGACGGACATATTAATTATATATTTTCATAATTCATTTCGAACATTTTCTATTTGTTCGAAGATAATATCTTCATCAATTTTCATTTTAAATCGTTTGGGTTAATGAATAATTTAATATCGTCAAATGAACCACCGTGGCTTAAATGATGAAATCCGGGATGGTCATAGAACTCATCGGATCCTTCCTCTTTAAGTTCTAACCACGCATCAAATTCAAGAATGATGTCAATCGGAACGAAAAAATCATGCCCGTCTTCGTCAGTTCTAAAAAAGTACGGCTTCAATACTCCAACATGAACGGGTTCGTTAATTTCTCCTGTTTCAACTTCTACTTTTAAATTAGTCATGTTCTGGTAAAGTTATGTTTGTAATTGAATCTCGATCTATAAAATGATAATCGCCGACCTCATAGGAAATTTGAGCATCATTAGCGGCAATCATAAGACATTTCCTCGCATACACTTCTGCGTATTCTTTCATCAGTTCTTCCAATTCTTCTGGATGGAGGTCATAAATATACCCTCCATTTGCTTTTATGGCTTGTATATCATATACCTTAGAAACAATCTCTTCTATTTTACTCATTTTTCTGAAAATTTTGGTGGGTTCATATTATTCATAAGTTCGAAATTTTACATTCTTATTAAGAATGGTTTGTTTTATATTTTTTTGTCCTTCGGTTAACCTTGCGTTGCCTGTTTTGATGTCTACGAATGTGATATTTTCAACATAACCTTTCTCGGTCAACCCTTCGAAAATAATGTAATCCAGTGGATCAAACATCGGTCTACAATCGTTGTGATTGTAATTAAATGTATCCAGCGTCAGCACAATTCGCTCCGCGATGAACCCTACGTTGACTGACCGAGTATTGTTTGCCAACCAGTCAAAGTTTCCCTTGGTCAAGCCTGCAATTCGTTCTTTTTGTTTTTGAACCTTTTTAAGTTCTGATTCGTAAAACGCAAGGGATTGTTCGCCGAATTTATTGTCTTCGAACAATTCAACCTCGGAAAGGTTAAATTTGCCTTCACAAGAAGGACATTGCGATTGAAATTCCCGTAGGGAATCTATAAGTTTATTTTGTTTCAACTTTTAAATTTTTTAAGATCCTCTGGTTTGTTATTTTCCCAGACTTCGTCGGCGTGACTGAACCGTATAAGTTCCCCATCAGAAGTCTCAAGAAAATCAATTCCGTTCTGCAACAGATAATTGACGAAATCGTCAAATGACGCAAAATCGCCAAATTTTATTTTTGATATTTTTTTAGTCATACATAATATAATTCAGATTTTAAAAAAATTTATCATTTGATGCAATAAACGGGCGTATTTTGATATTTAGTGCTAAGTCCTTTGTGGATTCTCGGAACGCTTCCTTATAAACATACGAATCCTGGTTAATCACATGATTTATGCGATGCGACTTATTGGAAGGAGGCCCGTTTGGAAAGGATTTGTATTCGGCTGCTTGGGCGGAAGACAAGGCAGATATTTGCATCTGTTTCAGATTTGTCAAATATTTTTCAACTTCTTTTTCATTTCCGGTAAATGTATATTCAATCATTCCGGTTACTTCGACTTTGAGCAGTTTAATTATTTTTCTCTTCATCAGACGTAGTATAATTTAGATTTTACCATTGTATCCGTAAATTCAGCGAGATTTTCAATCGGTTTACCATAATACCGATGAAACGAGGCATTTGCCTTCAATGGATTTAAAAGCCGATCTTTAATTCTGGAACGAACCAGACACGAATCTCGAAACTTAGGTTCCCAAGAAATTGTATTTGGAAATTCAGATATATCGATTGAAGTTCCGGGATTGAACCCTCTAAGTTTCATCTCAGCATTAACTTCTAATAACCTTTTCGCCAAATACATTATCTTTGGCTTGAAAAAATTAATATGTCCTTTTCCCAAACAATATTGTTCTGGGACTGAACCTTTGATTACATATTTGTCCCGTCTCAATGCACCAGTAATCATGGTGATTTCTACCGATTCAGCAATTAAATGCTGGTCTGAGAGATATCTGGGCGAAATTCCTGAGTTGATTCTTGCCAAAATAAGTATATTAAGGTTAAGTGAAAAATTAACAACCCAACAGTAATTAACCGTTTACGTTTTTTCATCTTCTAAATTATTTTCACAAACATACGGGAAGTTTCTGACACTACCAAACTTTTTCAAGAATTTATTTTCCAGTCGAGCCAAATCCGGCATTTCCGCGCTCAGAATCCTGATTCGGGGCTTCATCGGTTATCACCTGAACCTTTTAATTGATTTCGAGATTGTCGAGATAGCAATTTTTCAAGATTTGATTCTGCGACTTCTTGTAATGTAAATCCGCATTCATCAGCCAACGCAGATAAATACCAAAGCACATCCCCGCATTCTTTTTTAATATCGAGTTTTCGTTCTGGAGTTAAAATTCCTGCATCATCCCGATAAACTTTTTTGATATTGTTTTGAATTTCACCGACTTCACCCAACCCAAGTGCCGGATAATAAAGATTCGATCCTTTATTCGGATAAATCGCAGTTGTTCGAGCGATTTTTTGATAGGATTCAAACGTTAATAATCCATGTTCTGACGGCATCGGATCAACGATGGTGCGAATTTCACCAGTTTCTACTTTTATTTCTTCAATGTTCATATTTTAAAAGTTAAATTGTTTGCCTAACCAAACTTGGTTAATTTTATTTCTAAATTCAGTTTCAACTGTCCAACCTTTATAACCAAGGCCAACTTTGAAGTTCGCGTTGGACGAAAATGCTCCGCCGACCATCCATTTTGGTCTTAAATATTTATTTCGAACAACCGTTTCCGTTTTTTTGTAAATCTCGAGTTCTGGACTGAAACTTAAAAGTTCGCCCAAGGTTTGAATTTGATATTTCAATTTGTAATCTGTATCGGAAATCGAATCGATGTACATATTTGTCTGAACCTTTCCAGATGTGTCCGTGTAAATTTGAACCAATCGTTCGTTTGTGACATATTGAAGGATCGAATCCGTTATAGTTACATAAATTTGTTCGGGAACCGGAACCTTTACCTCGACTACATTTACAATCGTGTCAGTTCGCACAGAAATCACTTCTACGGGACTTTCTTTCGGCTTATAAGAACAATGCCCTACCCAGCCTAGAAGTATGCCCACAAGTAAAAATACAATGGAATAGAGTATTGTTTTCAAAATTTTTGTTCTCCTATGTTTTTACAATATTTGAGTAACTTTATCGTATAATCTAGCCACAAGTTGTTGCTTTATTCTAAAAGATGTGCCATGATTGTGTTTGGTTCTAGCATTGAAATCTATCCAAACATTTCCATTTTTTATTTCTCCAAGAAATTTATCAAAATTAAAATTTTCAAGTGCAATCACATCTGAATATTTGAATCTGTTATTTTTGGAAAGGGATAATACATTGAATTGATTTTTTAGTTTCAAGTTAACTTTTTCTTCCAGTACACTAAAATCCCAATACGGTGTTATAAAATTTGGTTCATTTTTATAAACTTTAACCTGTTTTTCGTATTCATCCAGTTGTACAATAAATCCCTTATCGGAATACCTTATAGTGTTTATGGTCTGCCTAAATGATTTTTCAACTCCATTTTTGTGAGGCCATCCATATGAATCAATTAAATATGGAACTACTTTCATATCTCTTGGTTCAGGTTCATAGTGAAATAATGTTAAAAGCGAACTTGGTTGACATTTTATTCGTTGACATTTTATTTCCCATTCACCAGCGTCAGGCAATTTTAAATTGTTTTCGTCTATTCCCAATAAATCTTCCAATATATTTCCCACATTCCCGTCGGATAAATTTCTATAATTGTCAATCCAGCCTCTATTATGTATTTCTAAGAATTTTTCAATTAATGATTCTTTCGTAAATATCTGCATTAAAATAAATCTTTACTGTTA
>Ga0163144_10030064_pt1 | contig 10404 bp, 9 predicted proteins | sample OliLak19BULKMAT1_FD_123175 | JGI IMG/M metagenome (GOLD analysis project Ga0163144, IMG submission 123175) | Freshwater microbial mat bacterial communities from Lake Vanda, McMurdo Dry Valleys, Antarctica - Oligotrophic Lake LV.19.BULKMAT1 | ecosystem: Environmental > Aquatic > Freshwater > Lake...
AGCGTCACGCCATGCGTCCGGAGCGGCACGACACGCGTCCGGCGCGCTGGGTTACGCGTTCGTCGCGCCGGCGCTCTTGTTACTGATCGCGCTGAACGTCTTCCCGCTCCTTTACACTATTTTCTTGAGCTTCCAAAATGCCTATCTCGACGGCGGGGCACGAACGGCGGCGGGCGGGGCGAACTATTCGCGCATCTTTTCGGACGAGCGTTACGCGGCGGCGCTTCGGACGACGGGCGTGTTCATGTTTCTTGCCGTGCTGATCGAGTTGTTGCTCGGGTTCGTGCTGGCGCTTTCGTTGAAGGCGAACTTTCGTGGAAAGACGGTGCTCATCACGGTGTTGCTGGTGCCCATGATGCTTTCGCCGGCGGTGGTGGGGTTGTATTGGAATCTGGTGTTGAACGGGCAGTACGGGATCGTGAATCAGATATTGGCGATGGTGCATCTGCCACAGCCGATGTGGTTGACGGACCCGGGATTGAAGATGGTGACGGTGGTGTTGATCGACGTGTGGATGTGGACGCCGTTCATGATGCTGATCGCGCTGGCCGGGCTGAACGCAATCCCGCCCAGCCTGTACGAGGCCGCGGAGGTGGACCGGGCGTCGCGGTGGTATGTGTTTCGGCGGATCACGTTGCCGTTGTCTGCGCCGTTGCTCGTGCTGGCGGTGTTGTTCCGGGCGACGGACGCGCTGAAACAGTTCGACCTCGTGATGGCGATCACCGGCCCGAACGACGCCGCCACGCAGACGCTTTCGGCGTTGTTGTATCAAACTATTTTCGGCTCCCAGCGCGTCGGCCTCGGCAGCGCGTACGCGATCGTCGTGTTGGTGGCGGTGGTGGCGCTGGCGACGGTGGTCGTGAGGTATTTACAGCGGCTGCAGCGCGGACAGGGGAGGGCGGCGTAGATGAAATGGTTACGCGTCATCATCCTTTCGCTTTACATGCTGGTCTCGGCGTGTCCGCTCGTTTGGATGGGGCTGACGAGTTTGAAATCGCGCGGCGACGCAATCAGCACGTCGCCGCGTGTCGTGCCGACGGTTGAAGGGGCTAGTGAATCGGGCGGCGTGTTTTTCAACGTCACGACCGCCGGCTACGCCGGCCTGACCGAATCCACCGGGCGCGGTCGACCGAGCTTTTGGGGCTACCTCGGTAACAGTGTCCTGATCGGCGTGATGTCGACGGCGGCGTCGGTGGCACTGGGGACGTGCTGCGCGTATGGGTTCTCGCGCTTTAGAATTGCCGGGGCCAGAGACTGGCTGTTTTTCATCCTCAGCACGCGCTTCATGCCGCCTCTTGCGGTCGTCGCGCCGGTATTGATTTTGTACCGGCAGTTTGATTTGCAGAACACTCACGTCGGGCTGATTTTGCTTTACACGTGTTTCAATTTGTCTCTGGCGACGTGGCTGATGAAGGGCTTCGTCGACGAAATTCCGAAAGCATTCGAGGAGGCGGCGCTGGTCGACGGGTACACGCGGCTGGCGGCGTTTTGGCGTGTGATCGTGCCGCAGGCGCGGACGGGGATGGCGGTGACGGGCGTGTTTTGTCTCATCAGTGCGTGGAACGAGTACGGCTTTGCGTTGACGCTTAACAATCAGAACGCGGTAACGGTACCGGTGTATTTCGCGGGGTTGCAGGGGCAGATTGAAGGCATCCCATGGCCGCAGGTGTGCGCGGGGGCGTTGATTTTTGTTCTGCCGATCATCGTGTTCACCGTGCTCGTTCGGAATCACCTTTTGCGCGGAGTGACCTTTGGCACGATCAAGCAATAGATCACTCGTCGTTATGCTCGACCGCGCCTCGCTCGTCGGGATGGCGTGCGGCGTCGGCCTGATGGTGCAGCCTTGGTGGGCCGGCGGACTGCAGGCCGGGTTCTTCGTCACGCTCGGCGCGGTTGTGTTACAGATCGTCGTAGGACGGTTAGTGACGGAATGAACAAAGTCGGAACCGCCGCTGAATACCGATGAACGCAGATGGGTCAGATTTAACAGAATGGCCGTCTGAAGAATCTGTGTTCATGTGCGTACATCTGGGGTTCCAACTCTTTTTGAATCGGATTTGATGTCGTTTTTAGTTCTCGACAACGTCCAGAAGACCTACCCCGACGGCACGTCGGCGGTGCGGGGGGTGGATTTGTCGATTTCGCGCGGCGAGTTCGTCGTGTTGCTCGGCCCGAGCGGGTGCGGGAAGACGACGACGCTTCGCATGATCGCGGGGCTGGAGTTACCGACGGGCGGGCGGATCGGGCTGGACGGGCGCGACGTCACGTCGCTCCCGCCGAGCCGGCGCGACGTGGGGTTTGTGTTTCAGTTTTATTCGCTTTATCCGCATTTGAGCGTGCGCGAAAATGTGCTGTTCCCGTTGCGGGCAGTCGGGACGAGTGCGTCGGAGTTAGCACGCCTCCTCGGCGACGTGGTCGAGCGCGTCGGGCTGCACGATTTACTCGAACTCAAGCCGCAGCAATTGTCCGGCGGGGACCAACAGCGAGTGAGTCTGGCGCGCGCGATGGTTCGCAAGCCTGCGGTGTGGTTGATGGACGAACCGCTCGGCACGCTCGACGTCGACCGCCGCCTTGGGCTGCGCGAGTTCGTGCGGCAGCAGCAGTTGCAGATGAAAGTGACGACCGTGTACGTCACGCACGACCAGGCGGAAGCGATGAGCCTCGCCGACCGGATCGTCGTGATGAACGGCGGGAAGATTCAACAGGTCGGTCGACCGCTCGAGGTGTACGACCACCCCGCGAACCTGTTCGTCGCGAATTTCGTCGGCTCGCCGGGCATGAATTTCATCAAGGGAAACGTCGCCGTGTATGGTGAGACGTCGCATTTCATCCCGTACGGTGACACGTCGCCGATCCGGTTGTCGTGCCACATCAAACCCGGCCCCGCGACCCTCGGCGTTCGCGGTGAGCACGTCCTGCCCGACCCCGCCGGCCCCGTCGTAGGCAAAGTCGTGCTCGACGAATTCATGGGCTCGTGCCGCAGTGTTCATGTGCAGACGCCGTTCGGAAAAATCTGGTTCCGCGCGGGCCCGCGCGACGGCCACGCGCTCGGCTCGGAAGTGCGGTTGAGTTTCAACCCGACGCGCGTCACGCTGTTCGACGGGCACTCGGGCGCGCGGGTGGATTGATCACGACAATGGACTTGCCGTTTCTCCAACTTCGTAGTTTGTCCAAGAGATTCGGGACGCATACCGCGCTCGCGGGCGTGTCGATCGAATTGATGCGTGACGAATTGCTCGTCGTCCTCGGGCCGAGCGGCGCGGGAAAGACGACGCTGTTGCGCACGATCGCGGGCCTGGAGCAGGCCGACGCGGGCGAGATGCTCATGGACGGGCGCGACGTGACGGCGCTCAGCCCCGCCGATCGCGACGTCGCGCTGGTGTTCCAGAATTTCTCGCTCTATCCGGACCGCACAGTGCGGCAGAACATGGAATTTCCGCTTAAAGCGCCGGGCCGACACTTGATGCCCGAACAGATCAGGGAGCGTGTGGAGTGGGCGGCGCGGGTGCTACGCATCACCCACCTGCTCGACCGCAAATCCACACGCCTGTCCGGCGGCGAAATGCAGCGCGTCGCGATCGGTCGGGCGATCGTACGACGACCGAAATTGTTCCTCATGGACGAACCGCTCACCAACCTCGACGCCAAGTTGCGTGAGTCGTTGCGCGTCGAACTGGTGACGCTCCGGCGAGAGCTGAAGACGCCGATGATCTACGTGACGCACGACCAGACCGAGGCGCTGTCGATGGCGGACCGGATCGTGGTGTTGTCGGGAGGGTGTATGCTGCAAACCGGCACGCCGCAGGACGTTTACGACCGACCCGTCTCGCCGCTGGTCGCAAGGCAACTCGGGCAACCGGCAATCAATCTGATCGAGGTCACGCGCCAGGGTGAAACGTGGACGACAGGTTCCGGCGAGGGAATTCTAAGTTGTGACACGCCCACATCATCGCGCGCGACGATCGGCGTGCGCCCGGAAGACGTCAAACTCACCGGCGGGCGCTCTCGGGCGCTCGTGCGTGTCGTCGAGCAGATGGGCGCGACGACCACCGTGCTCCTCTCGTGGTTGAGACAGGACATTCACGCCGTCGTCGGTGACGGTTCGGACATAAAGGTCGGCGGCGAGGTGTGGCCAACGATCGACGCCGGTCGCGCGGTCGTGTGGTGCGAAGCATCATCTTAGCACGGGCTTCAAGCCTGTGGGCGGGGCCGTATCAGGTCGACACAATCGGCGCGGATTTCCGCACGAAAGCCCGCGCGAACAGTACGACCAATAGCCCCGGTACGAGCCAGATCGTCTTGCGCTCAATGAAACCTGCCCAGAAAAAAGGACATGCCAGTACGACGGACGAAGCCCAGACGATCAAGTTCCGACGCGCTGGTGGCACCAAAGTTTTGTCCGGCATCATGCAGAGCCAGACGTACGCGGGGAACGCCAGGCCGTACGCGCCCATGAAGCAGCGGTAGACGATCTCACCGGCGCCCAGCCCGTGGTAGGTGAAGTACATCAGACCCAGCAGCGCCGGCGCGACCGTCACCGCGCCGACGCCGAGCAGGCCGAACGCCATGGGCTTTTGAATCTCGCGCGTGTGCAGGGATACGGTCAGCACCATCTGCGTCGTAATGTGGATCAGGATCACGACGCCCGCGACGTTCCAGAGCGGCATAAACGGCACGCGACTGAGCACGCCCGCGTACCAGAGCGTGAAGACGATCATCGCCAGAAAAAACGCGCCGAACCCGAACGTGAATGCGAAACGTCCGCCCTTGGGCGTGGTGTTTTGACGGGCGCGGTGGAACGTCAGGTCGAGGTACGGACACAGCGCGAACCCGAAGACGCAGATCGGCGTGAGCCACATGAGGTCTTGCGTCCAACGCAGGTTGTCGAACGCGCCTTCGCCGACGAAGTGAGATTCGGACCACAGCACCGCCACCAGAAACGCCGCAATCGACGCCGCGAACGTCGCGATCGCGAGCACACGGTCGGCAGAACTTGATCGCCGCAGCAACTGCAGCGCCATCACGTGCCCGGCGACCGGCACGAGCAACCACGCCGCCGAGATTCCCGCGACCTGATGCACCAGAAATACCGCAAAAAACACGTGAAAAGCGATCGTCACCGCGCTGAACGCCACGCACGCCCCGTGGTGATTCTTCACCGTCACGCGCGACGCCTCCGCGTCGCGCAGTGTCCACCCCATCAGCCCCGCGCCCACCACGTTCGGCACTGCAAATACCACCCACGCCCAGAACCCGTAATCGCGCACGAGCAGCACCGGCAGATACATGCCGATGCACCACGTCCAGCTACACGCCAGAAAAAACGCCCACGACAGTCCCGAGTGTCTTGCAACAAAGGAATCGCGTGGCGCCGGAACCTGCGAGGCCGGGTTGAACAAACCGACGCCCCCGACGTTCCCCGCGCCCGTTCCCTTCTGCGTTGGGTGTGAACTCATCGGTCGGCCTTGGAGACTTCGGCCCGTTGCTTTTTACGTTTGTGGTGGACCTTGGGCGTGACGTGGAATGTCGCGGCGCAAAGGCCGACGCGTTTATCCTTTTCACCGGGCCGAAACCCCTGCTGGCTGATGGTCAGATCGACGACGATGTTGAACTCCGAGCCCGCGCGGATGAGGGCGTTAATGTCCTCCCGCGCCTCCATGCGATATACCGCCGGTCCGAGGCAGGGGCGTAGGAATTTGTAGGTCAGTTCTTTACAGACGACAGTGTAGTCGCTCCCGCAAACGCCGAAGACGTACATCCCACCGGCGATTTCGGAGTTGGCGAGCAAAGCCCCTCCGGCCATCGCGCTGTACCAGTTTCGGTTGAATCGCTTGAAAGGCAGGTACGCCGCAAACGTGTTCGCGTCGAGCTTTTTCATCTTGATGCCGCTGAAAAACGCCAGCGGGAGCCAGATGAACGAACAGACCGCGTGCCAGAAATTATCCCGGCTGCTGAGTTTGCTGATGAACGCTTCGACCTTGTCGAACCAGTTTCGCTCGACCCCCGGCACGCCCGGCGGGCGCTGAACGGGCAGGCGCGGCTGGGACACGGGCGTCCCCTGCACGTCCGTCGCGGACGTACCAAGGATACCTTGGGGGTTGCCAAGCAGGTCTTGGCTTTCGTTACTAAAACTCGTCGTGGTCATTGCCTTGCCGGATTCGGGTGGGGTCGAATTTAAACGATCAGCGACCAAGCCAATAGACCTGATCGACCGACTCGACCGAATCAAACTGTACCGACGCCGCACGACTTCGCAAGCCGCGCGCTTAGACTCTGATCTTACTCCGACCCGGCGGTCGTGGACACGTGAAAATCGGTGAAGCGGCGCAAGAATCTTCGATTATCTTGACACACTCGCCGGCCGGTTCGATACTGCGTGGCTCGGCGTTGCGTTTCGTGAACAGGAGTGAGAGTGAAGCATTCTGTCGTCTTGACGGTGGTGGGGCTTGGACTTTCGGCACTGGTTGTCGGCTGCGCGCCCAAGGCCGGGCAGACCGGTGCGACGGGGCAGAGTTCCGTCGCTCCCATCCGGTCTCACGGGACGACCGCACCGACGATCGAATCGGGCACGCCGACGCCCGCGGTCGTGTCGAATCCGCAGCAGGCGACGGGTGAAGTGGTCGCGCGGGCCAACGGGCGCGTCGTCACGCGCGATCAACTGACCAAGCCACTGACCGACGCGTACGGGCTGAATGTTTTGCTCAATCTTATGCAACTTCAACTCGCCGAGCAGGAGGCCGACCGTGCCGGCGCGCGTGTCGGAGATGATGACGTGAAGATCGAGTTCGAGCATTTCATGGCCCAGACGTTCAAGAGCGCGGATAAGGCGGATTATCCGGGGCTGCTGGACCAGGTTTTGACGCAGCAACGCCTCAGCCGCGCGGAGTTGGACATCGTGATGCGGACCAACGCGAACCTGCGTAAGGTCGCCGAGCCGCTCGTGCGGGAGAAGGTCACGGAGGACAACCTCCGCGACCTGTTCAACGCCCAGTACGGCGAAAAGGTGCGTATCCGGCACATTCAATGCAGCAATTTGCAAGAGTGGCAGGAGGCCCGCAGGCGTATCGACAACGGAGAGGCGTTCGCGGACGTGGCTCGGGCGCTGAGTCGTAATGCGCGGACGGGATCGCTGGGTGGTGAGCTTCCGCCGTTCAGTCGTCAGGCGACCGACCTGCCGGAAGTCTTCAAGTCGGCGGCGTTTAATCTGAAGCCGGGCGAACTTTCCGAGGCCGTGCAATCAGGCGAGGCGTTTCATCTGCTCAAGCTCGAAGAACGCATCACCCCCAAGGCCGTCAAATTCGAAGACATGCGTGACGTCTTGCGGGACCAACTCGACGAACAGTTCGTCCAAGCCACCGTCACCGAGCTGCGCAGGCAAGTCGGCGCCCTGGTCCTTAGAACGATGACGATCGAAGATCCCGTGCTCCGCAGGCAGTTCGAAGATCGGCTTAAAAAACAGGAAGCGACCGTCACCGACAAGAACACCATCCGCAAGCAGATGGAACAGGTCCGCAAGGAACGTGAAGGGGCCGCCACCCCGACCACCGCGCCCGCGGACCCGGTAGACGTCACGCCCCCCGGAGCGGTATCGCCCGAACGGCCGCCGGCGACCATGCCCGCGCCGTGAGGCTCGGGCACAACGTCCGCCGGTTTCGAAATTTTTGTCGCCACAGATCGAAGTCAGATGAGCACGGATAGCCGATGGTGTATCCGTATGTTTTGAAGTGGATCGAGTCTCATTCATTGGTTTTGAAAAATCAGAAAGAGAATCAGTCCACTTCCTGATCCCGGTCAGTCCCAAAGATGATCTGTGCCCCATCTGCCTTTCATCCGTGGCGTCCCTCCTGATTTGAAAGCCATTCCAATGAGTCAACATCCTTTTAAGATCGACGTTTCCAACCGCATTCAGCGTCTGCCGCCGTACTTGTTCGCGCGGATCAATAAAATCAAATATGACAAGCGTGTAAAGGGGATCGACATCATCGACCTGGGCATGGGCAACCCCACCGACCCGACGCCCGCCGCGGTGGTCGAGAAGCTCAAAGAAGCCAGCATCGACCCGCGTAACCACCGCTACAGCGTCAGCAACGGCATCGCGGGGTTGCGTAAGGAGGTCGCGAAAAAATACAAGCACAAATACGGCGTCGACCTGAACCCCGAAACCGAAGTCATCGCCACCATCGGGTCCAAGGAGGGGTTCAGCCATTTGTGCCTCGCGCTGCTCGGTCCCGGTGACACCGCCGTCGTCGGGGACCCGGCGTTCCCGATCCACATCTACGCCGTCGCGATGGCGGGCGCGAACGTGATCCGCGTACCGCTGGGGAACGATCAGGCGTTTCTGGACAACGTCGAGCGGGTCATCGAAGGGTTGTATCCCAAGCCCAAACTGCTGATTCTGAATTACCCGCACAACCCCACGTCCATCACGATAGAGCCGTGGTTCTGGGACAAGGCCATCGCGCTCTGCAAGCGCCACGGCGTGATGATCATCTCCGACTTCGCGTACGGCGAAATCAACTTCGACGGCTACCGCGCCCCGTCGTTCCTCAGCGCGCCCGGCGCGAAAGAAATCGGCGTGGAGTTCACGACCATGTCCAAGAGCTACAACATGGCCGGCTGGCGCTGCGGCTTCTGTTGCGGTAACGCCGAGATGGTCAAGGCGCTCGCGACGATCAAAGGCTACTACGACTACGGCATGTTCGCGCCGATCCAGATCGCCAGCGTCATCGCGATGCGCGAGTGCAAAAACGTGCCGGACGAACAGAGTAAAATCTACGAAGAGCGGCGCGACGTCGTGTGCGCCGGACTCGACAAACTCGGCTGGTCGTACGAAAAGCCGCAGGCGAGCATGTTCGTCTGGGCGCGCGTCAGCGACGAGCATTTGAAAGGCGAAGGCACGTTAGAATTCTGTTTAAGGATGATGGACGACGCCGAAGTCGCGTTATCCCCCGGCCGCGCGTTCGGTGAGAACGGGGAAAAATATGTCCGCATCGCACTGGTGGAAAATGAGCACCGCTTGAAGCAGGCCATGCGCAACCTTGAACGCGCCCTCATGCCCAAACCGCCTAAGAAAAAGGGCAAGCACGCGGCGACGGCGGTGTAGGCCCGCGTAGTTTCGGGGGGCCGTCGGGCGCGCGTCTGCGTTTCGCGATCAGACCGCGATTTCGCCGGTGAAGACTTCGGTCGCGGGGCCGGTCATGTAGACGTTGTTGTCGGAGGCGCGCCACTCGAGCGTAAGATCCCCGCCCGGCAAGTGGGCGAGGAGCTTGCGATCGGTCCGCCCCGTCAACACGCCCGCGACCGCGACGGCGCAGGCGCCGGTCCCGCAGGCCAGTGTGATCCCGCTCCCGCGCTCCCACGTACGCATCGTCACTTCGTTGCGTGAATGCACCTGCACCCAGTGCGCATTGATCCGGCGAGGGAACGCGCCGAAATGCTCCACCTTCGGCCCCAGCCCGGCGACGTCGATCGACTTCACGTCATCGACGAACGTCACCGCGTGTGGGTTCCCCATCGACACGAACGTCGCGAGCATCGGGTAACGCCCGCCGTCGACTGAAAGGAGGTATTCGTGGTCTCCCTTTTTCGCAAAATGCGCCAGTCGCCCGGCGGCGCCTTGCACGACGGGAATCTGGTCTAACTCCAGAATCGGCTCGCCCATGCGCACGGTCACTTGTTCGACCTTGTCGGCGCGGTCTATGGATAGATCCAGCGTCAGCACCCCGCGCCCGGTTTCGATGGTCATCGGGTTGGACTTGGACAGGCCGTGGTCGTATGAAAATTTCGCGACGCACCGGATGCCGTTGCCGCACATTTCGCTCTCGGTGCCGTCGGCATTGAACATGCGCATACGCACGTCCGCCTTGTCGGACGGGAGGACGAGGATCATCCCGTCCCCGCCGACCCCGAAATGCCGGTCGGCAACTTTGGACGCGATCGCAACGGGGTCGGCAACGGTTTCGACGAACCCGTTGACGTAAACGTAGTCGTTCCCGATCCCGTGCATCTTGATGAACTTCATACGCCCGATGATAACACGAACCGGACGGCGGGGCGTGACCGACTGCAGCGCCTTTCAGCTCTCCATAAAACACGGGGAGCCACGAAGAACGCGGAATAGGCAGAGACAGAAAAGAGATAGAAACCACAGATTTCGCAGATTACACAGATTCAGACGCCTTGGTTTTAAATCAGTGAAATCTGCGTAATCTGTGGTTAAAACTGGTCTTGAATGTTTCTCTTCCTGTCTCCGTTCACTCCGCGTTCTCTGTGGCTCCCGGTTGTTGTGGGGGAATAGAGACACTCGACGACCGACTGAAGGAGGGCGTCGCATTCGTCCGATAACACCTGATGAGTGTGAGTCCCGAAGTACAGGTCGCGCCCCCGACGCTCGCCGAGCTGGAG
>Ga0163144_10030065_pt1 | contig 10403 bp, 12 predicted proteins | sample OliLak19BULKMAT1_FD_123175 | JGI IMG/M metagenome (GOLD analysis project Ga0163144, IMG submission 123175) | Freshwater microbial mat bacterial communities from Lake Vanda, McMurdo Dry Valleys, Antarctica - Oligotrophic Lake LV.19.BULKMAT1 | ecosystem: Environmental > Aquatic > Freshwater >...
GAACCTTCCGTAGCCGCTTGCACCTTGTGCTTCCTGCGCGCCACGCGCCTTACCTTATGTACTCGAACCTTCGCTGCGGTTTTTAGAGCTTCCCCCGCGGGTTCCTAGGTGTCCCAAACTGCCTCCCAAACTGCCTCCCAAACTGCCTCCCAAACAGCCTCCCAAACAGCCCTTCCCAAACCGCCGCTGACCCGGTTTCCTCCCCCGTCCTCCCCCGGCCCCTGGGCCATGTAAGCGGACAGCTTTCCGTCATCGAATCTCGATATGCACTTCGGCATAGTGACGCCCGCTGAAGTGCGTAGCCATAATTCAGAACTAATCGAGGGAAATCATGCACAGATTCTTTTTCTTAGCCTTGCTATCGGCGGGCGTTGCGCAGGCTCAGATCTGGCAGGAACTGGGCCCTGGACCGGCCTTCAATGGCCAGGTTGAAGGCATTCAGAACCGTGAGGTGGTGGGCGCGGTGAACGCGCTTACGCCGCATCCGACGGACCCGAACATTCTCTATATTGGTGCGGTCAACGGCGGCGTCTGGCGCACCAGCAATGCCACCGCCGCAAGTCCAAGTTGGACCCGCCTGTCGGATAACACGCGCTCACTTTCGGTAGCTGCGCTTGAGTTCGATCCCACAGACGCACAGCGTCGGACTTTGGTGGCTGCGATCGGCAACACCTCAAGCCTAAGCCGATTTGGCGGCGAACAGTTCGGCGCCTTGCGCACCACGGACGGCGGCACCAACTGGACCGTGCTGGACAATAATCTGACCGGGCTGACCGGAACCGGTGTCGCACCGCGCGGCAACACCATCGTGCTGTCCGCTACCACCGGGATCTTTCGGTCGACCGATGCAGGCGTGACGTTTACCGAAGTGTCGGTCGGCAACGGCAGTGGTGCGACCGGCCTGCCTGATGGCAACTTCAGTGACCTTGCCTCCGATGCTACGGATGCGACGCGCTTGTTCGCGCCCGCGATCAGCGTCTCGGCTGGTGGCTCGGTGGGCGTGTATCGCAGCAACAACAGCGGCGGCACCTGGAGCAAGGTGTCTGACGCCGCGCTTGACGCAGTACTTGGCGCCGCGCCGCGTCGCGCCAAGATCGTCTTGGGTCTGAACAGCAGCATTTTTGTCGCGGTGGTTAGCAGCACAGGCCGTCTGAGCGCGATTTTCCGCTCCGGCAATCTGGGAACCAGTTGGACCAATCTGGGTGTGCCGACCACGGTTGAAGGCACTGCCACGCAGGGCATTCACCCCGGTGGCCAAGGTGCGATTCATTTGTCTCTAGCAGCGGATCCGCTCAATGACCAGATTGTTTACATTGGTGGCGATCGCCAGCCACTGCTCAATGAAGGCGGCTCCGGCGGCACGTCGTTTCCAAACTCGCTCGGAGCGCAGGATTTCAGCGGTCGGCTGTTCCGCGGTGATGCCTCACAGCCACTGGCAACCCGCTATACCTCGCTTACGCACTCGGGCACGGAAAACAACTCGTCGCCGCATGCGGACTCACGCGACCTCGCGTTCGCACTCGGTGGCGAGCTGCTGGAAGCGGATGATGGCGGTGTCTATCGCCGGACCAACCCGCGCAGCAGCGCGGGTCGCTGGCTGTCGATGAACGGCGATCTGAAAACGACCGAGTACCACAGCTTTGCCTACGACCGGGTCTCCGACCGGGTGATCGGCGGCGCCCAGGATACCGGCACCACGGAGCAGACCGCAGCGGACAACACTATTTTTAACAGTGTGCAGACCGCGGACGGTGGCGACGTGACGGTGGACGATATCTCCACTTCGGGGCAGTCGTTCCGCTACTCCAGCTTTCAGAATCTTGGCTCGTTCAGACGGCGCACTTGTGATGTCTCGGGCACCTGTACCGGCACGGTGTTTGTCACCTTGACACCGGTTGACGGTTCGCCCGCGGTCGCGCCGCAGTTCTACACGCCCCTCACGGTCAATGCGGTGAACGGAGCGCGGCTGCTGGTTGGCGCCAGCAACGGGATCTACGAAAGTGCTGATCGCGGCGGCACCGTCACTCGGCCAAGCACGCTGCGGATCAATGCCTTTGTCGGTTCGCCGATTGTATATGGCGTACCCGGCAATGCCGAATATCTGCTGGTGGGGGTCGCAGCAGCGATCCACGGACGAACCGCCGCAGGCCCACTGACTCTGGTCAATACGCTGGGCGAGACCGTGGCCGATCTGGCTGTGGATCCAGGCAGTCTTTCGCGCGTGTTTGCGCTTACCGCAAACACGGTTCAGACGTCGACCAACGCGGGCGGCGCATTTTCAGACATCACGGGTAACTTGCTCACCTTGCGCGCCGGTACGCTGCGCTCCATGGTGTTTGTGCCGAACGCGGATCCGGCTTTGGTGGTGGGCGGCAATCGCGGCGTTTACGTCTCGCGGGCGAGCACTAACTATTCGGTTTGGAGTCGGTTGGGCAGCGGTATGCCCAACGCCTTGGTGTTCGAACTTCAATATGACCAGGGGCGTGATTTCCTGGCGGCCGGCACCTTGGGGCGTGGCGCGTGGAAACTGCGTATGGCACCGGCGCTGGTTCCCGGTGTGCTGTTCCGAAACGGTTTTGAGCAAGGCGGGGTGCGCTAATGAAAAGCATGATTCAGTGGATGTTTTTGACAGCAGCGACGGTGGCTCAGCCTGCGCTGGCGAACTCGATCCAGCTGTCGCCCAATGCGACAGTGGACGCCGAGCAAGCGCGCGTCTTCATCGCGGCGCCAGACGCCACGCTGCAGTCTTACAGCCTTGATGGCGCAGAGCGCTTGTGGATCAGCGAGTTGCGTGGCCGACCGCTCGCGCTGGTGGGCGATCGCCTCATTGCGCTCGCGGTGCCGACGCAAGTTGGAACCCTTCGGATCCAACTGCTCGATGCAGATTCCGGTGTCGCGGTGAGCGCGATCGAAGTGCCGCTTGCGCCTGAGGTTAGGGCGGAAGTTGGCCCTCAGCCGGGGCAGAGCTTCTCGCTCCGTGCCGAACCCTTCGGTGCGCATGGACTGCGCCTGTACTGGCGGTTCGAAGCCTCTCCGCTGCGCGGAGCCAAGTTGGATGAGCAAGACGATGAACGCATCGAACGTGAAGGCGCACTTGAACTGACCGCTTTGGACAGCAAGCAACCCAAAGCACGCGCGCTCGCTCAGTTTCAGGCGCCGGCAGCGTTTGTTCCGCTGCTCGGTGATTTGGAGCGCATCTCGGTGAACTCCGAACGCCAGTTTCGGGCCTTGGACGACCAGAGCGTTTTGAGCAGCCGTGAAGTAGGCGATCCGGTCTACGGCGTGCGCTACGAGTGGAGGCTGTTTGAGCGCTCGGGTGAATCCCTGGGCAAAGCCACATTGGCCTATCCATACGCGGCACATCTGGTGCGTGATGGCCGCTTGCTTGCGCACGTCATGCCGCAAGTTGGGCGCAAGAGCGACGGCTCGGTCGAGCAGTTCGCGGAGCGCATCGTGAGTTTTGACCTTGGCCGGAGCCGCGAGCTGTGGCAGATCGCGCTGCTTTCCAGCGTCTATCAAGGCGTCATGCCGCCCTGACCGTCTTGGCAGGAAGCCACCTTGAAGGCGAGCACGGAGCGACGGACCATCCGAATGGTCAAGTCCCTCGTGCGCCCTTTCAGAGCGCGGGTCGCTGGAAACTGAGAACCCAGCGTCGGTAAACCCCGCTGCCGTTGAATGCCAGGAAAGGGGCGCGATTTATCGCAGCGCTGCCAGTTCACGGCGTAGCTCGGTCTTGTGGGGGCGCACTTCATCGCGTCCGCTCGTCGCAGCCCATGCCACCCGGCCCGTTCGGGACGAGGTGGCGGGGAGGGAGCAAAAAGTCCGCGATACTGAACCTTTCGCTGAGGCTTGGACTAAAGCCGAAACTGTATTTCCGGATCGGCTTGCAGCACGCCATACAGGCGCTCCAATTCCTGACGGGATTCAACCTGGATTGGAATGTGCACGGCGACGTACTTGCCGGCGCTTGATACGCGTGTGCTCACCGCCGCATCCGTGCGCTGCGCGCCATGGCTGAGCAGCAGCGCCACCACGTGATCGGCAAAGCCTTCGCGGTTGCGCCCAAAGGCCATCAGCTCAAGGGAGCATGGAAACTCAAGGCCTTTTCCGTCGGGATGTTGTTTGAGGTCCATGGACAGTCCCAGTTTTCCATTCAGAAGTAAAAAGCCCGCGACAGGCGCGGGCTTTGAGTTAGCTGTTGGTTGCGCCCGAGTCGCGTGAGAACGACTCGGGTAGCCAGCGCAGAACTACTTGATTTCCAACAGCTTGATGTCGAACTGCAGCGCCTGATTCGGGCCGATGGCACGCGGTCCGCGCTCACCATAGGCTTTTTCGGGCGGCAAGAAGACTTGCCAATGGTCGCCAATGCGCATCAACGGCAACACTTCACGCCAGCCTTCAAGCACCTGGTCGATTTTGAACACCGCCGGCACGCCACGCGCAAACGAGCTGTCAAACTCCAGGCCGTTGGCCAAAGAACCACGGTAGTGCACGGTAACTTCTGAGGTTGGAGTCGGACGTGCGCCATTGCCTTCTTCGATCACACGATACTGCACGCCGGTGGGCAGCGAGATGATTCCCTTCTTGGTCTTGTTCTGGGCCAGGAATTGATCGCTCTTGCGCTTGTTCTCTTCGGACAGTTTCTTGAACTCTTTCTCCGCTTCGTTGGACAGCTTGTCGTTGAAAGCGCTCAGCTGCGCCAGCAGCTCTTCGCGGCTGTAAGTTGGTTGCTTGTTGGCGTAGGAATCTTGCAGGCCCTTGATCACCGTGTTGATGTCCATTTGCACGCCGACTTCCTGCACGCCGCGCATGTCAGTGCCGAGCTTGAAACCAAGCGCATAGGAAAGCTTGGTCTTGTCGAGCGCAACCGGTGCTGCAGGCGCTTGCGCCGCCTGTGGTGGTGCTGCTGCCTGCGCCGGTGCCGCTTGCGCAGTGGCAGTCGTTGCTGGTGCTTGCGCTTGGGCCAAAGTGGCGCCCAGGGCGGCAATGAGCACCGCTAAATTGCTTAACTTCATTCAAATATCTCCGCGAATGGGCGCTGACCATAAGGCTTGGCTGCGCTAACGATCATCTAGTGAAAAAACGTCCGGAGTCTACGGGCGCGCTCGCAGTGGAAGCTATGTGAGGCTTCGGGGCTAGCCGCTGCGTTCAGGTAGGCTTCAAGCAAACAGCGCCCGTGGTGGTTTTAGCCAAGCCTTGGCAAGAAGCGCGAGTAGCCTCAGGCGTGGTGACAAATAACTCTGTTAAAACAATGCCTTGGAATTGGCATGGCGCATGCATTGCAGGCTCTGCGGGCAACAGCTCGTGGCATGCTTACGTAGAAAGGAGATCAGAAATGGGCATTTTTAGTCGCTTAACCGAAATCGCCAACGCCAACATCAATGCGCTGCTGGATAAGGCTGAGGATCCTGAAAAGATCGTGCGTCTGATGATTCAAGAAATGGAGGACGCTTTGGTTGAGGTGCGCAGTCATGCCGCCAAGTCGATTGCGGAACGCAAAGAGCGCGAACGTTTGTTGAGCAACCTGGATCAGCAATTGCTCGATTGGGAAGCCAAAGCGGAACTGGCCGTGCGCAAGGGCCGCGATGATTTGGCGCGTTCAGCTCTGCTTGAGCGTGCGGCTTTGGTTGATCGCCGCGTGGCCATCGAGAAAGAAGTGCATCTGATGGTCGAGCAGGTGGCAAAGTTGAATGACGATATCGCGAACTTGAATGCGAAGCTCGGTGATGCGAAGAACCGCCAGCGTGCGATCTTGTTGAAAGCGCGTCATGCCGAAGCGACGCTCACCACGCGCGGCCACACCAACAACCCGCGTTTGCACGACATGCTGGACCGATTCGAACATGCCGAGCGGCGTATTGACCGGATTGAGGCGGAAGCCGAAGCCATGGATCTTGGGCGCGGCCGCAGCGTGTCGCAGCAGATCGCTGAACTGGAACGCGATGACAAGATCACTCTGGAGCTCCAGGCGCTAAAGTCAAGACTTGAACAAAAGAGCGAGGGCTAAGGCGGCGTCATGGAATCTCTCATCGGTCTAGTGGCCGTTTCCGGCTTCTGGGTGTTCTTGATCATCTGCGTGCTTTCCGGTCGCTCGCGCAAGCAGTGGAAGGAAATGAGCAAGGCAGGCTGGTCGATGCCAATGGCGCCAGGCGCCGCAGGCGGAGCGTCAGAAGTGACTCAGATGTTGGACGAAGTTCGCCGCATGGAAGAACGTGTTCGAACCCTCGAGCGCATTCTTGATGCGGACCACCCAGGATGGAGGAACAAGCTGTGAGCATGACGAAGCTACGTTTGGTGCGAATCCCTGAGAAAGGTATGTTGACCGGCGTCTGCGCCGGTCTTGCTGAGCACTTTGGCTGGAACCTGCTCGGGGTGCGCATCATCACGGTGATCGCCGGAATCTCGCTGATGCCGGTAGTACCCATTCTCTATGTGATTGCGGCGGTGCTCCTGCCGCGCGCAGGCGAGGCATCAGGTGCGTTGCGTTGGCCAACCGGCAAGCACTCGGCAGCTCGCTACGCCGCCACCGCAGACGCTGGAATGGACGCCGATAGCTATCCACCGCCGTCGGGACTGTACGGCGATGCGCAACACCGGGTGCGCGAGTTGGAATCGCGGCTGCGTGAGCTGGAGGCGTATATGACCAGCTCGCGTTACGAGTTTGATCGCGCCCTCAAACGCGGCTCGCCGCTGCAATAGGCGCTGCTGACCGCTCTGCTGCGCATGCAGGGCGGTCGCTGTGTTACCGATGGGAGCCCAAGTATGGGCTCACCAAGGCCGCTCGCTGGCGGCGTATTGCAAAGCCAGCCATGCGCTGAGTTCGGCCCTGCTCAGACCGCCGGCTTGGGTTTCCAGCTATCGACATACTCCTGCCACTCGATAGCGTCTGCGCTTGGCGTCACTTCAAGCGCATCCCGCGTATCAATCATCACCGCGTACTCGTCGGTGGCAACTTTGCTCTGCGTGAGCATCTTGGTGAGCGCCTTCGGGTGCGGGCCGTGGGTGAATCCACACGGGTGCAGGGTGATCATTCCCGGATGGATGTTGTCGCGGCTGAAGAACTCTCCGCGGTGATAAAAGATCACCTCATCGTAATCGTCATTGTTGTGGAAGAAGGGGATTTTGATCGCGCCGGGATCGGTTTCGAATGGGCGCGGCACAAACGTGCAGACGATGAACCGGTTGGCCATGAACGTGGTGTGCGCGCTGGGCGGCAGGTGATAGCGGTGGCTCATCAGCGGGCGAATGTCGGCCACGTTGATGCGCACCGGGCAGAGATCGCCATGCCAGCCCACGGCATCAAGCGGATTGAACGGATAGCTCACGGTTGAGAGCTGATTGCGTCGCTTGATCACCACGCGCCAGGGGTTTGCGTCTTGTTGCGCCTTGAACGCCTCATCAATGCGCGGGATGTCCAGCATCGCCGGATCGAAAATCGCGTGCGGGCCCACCAGTCCCTTGTCCGGAAGCTGATAGCTGGAATTGGTCGCCTCGATCAGCAGCAGATCCATCGGCGCGCTGACATCCAGCCGCCACATCGTGCTGCGCGGCAGCACCACGTAATCCCCGGCGCGGATCGCAAGATGTCCGTAGTCGCAGTAGAGATCGCCTTCGCCATGGTGAATAAACAGCAATTCGTCGCCGTCAGCGTTGCGCACCAGGTGATCCATGCTGCGTTTGATCCGCCAGCTGCGCATTTGCACATGCGCGTTATGCAGCAAGTCAGTCGCATCCCACGGGCTCCCGCCGGGCTCGCCTAACTTGGTGGTGTCAAACGCGCGCGGCCGCAGTGGGCCGGTGAAATCGCTCCATCCCGTGGGCGGATTGGGGTGATACATATGGGAGGCCGGTCCGAAAAAGCCTTCTTTTCCGAGTTCGCGCTCAAAGGTGCCTTCCGGCAGATCGCAGTGCGCTTGCCTTGATGCCTTGCCTTCCACGTTCGAGAACTTGATCCATTGGCGTGCCATGGGCGCGCGCTCCGTCGCTGCTGAGGCCAGGAAGGCTAACGCGTCACGCGCCGAAATTCATCGGTACGGTGGCGCATGGTGACACTCATACTGGATTGGTCCAGCTTGGCTACCCGCTGCAATGCGCGCATGCGACGCGCGAGCGCCTATCCCACCCCGAGCCCCCGCCGAACGACGCGATGGCTTGCGATCGCGGATTGGCTGTCGTTTCGAACTGCCTGTGATCTCGAACTGCCTGTGATCTCGAACTGTCATCTCGACCGCAGGGAGAGATCTAAAATCGCGCAGATTAAGATTTCTGCCTTCGGTCAAAATGACCAAACCGGTCGCAATGAAAGTGCGCGGCAGCCCAGTCTCGGCCAAGCTGCACTACTTTCAAGCTAAACTGCGCGCCTACTTTGATGACTCTGGTTTGCCATGGATGCCCAGTTACGCCAACGCCTGATCGGCGCGGCTGTTTTGATCGCGCTTGCGGTGATTTTTCTGCCACTGCTGTTGGACGGCAAGAAAGAGATCCCGACGCGGCAGCTCAGCATCGACATTCCTGAGCAGCCATCCGTGGCGAGCGATCGGGAAGTCACGGTGCCTGCGGCGAGGCAGGAGGCGCCCATTGCCGAGCCCGAGTTAATCCCAGGCAACGATGCCGGCGCGAGAACGCAAGCGGCTTCGGAAACCACCGTTTCGGTGCCCGCGCTGCCGGAGCCGGCGACCCAGGTCTCGCCAGGCACGGTCGCGCCGGGCACGGTCGCCTCAGGCACGGCGCGTCGTGAGACAGCTCAGGCCGAGAGCAAGCCAGCAACTGTTAAGCCGCCCGCCGCGCCGCAGTTTGATGTCGCGCAGTCGCGGGACGGACGCTTCGCGCTTAGTTTCGGGAGCTATGGCGATGAAACCAATGCAAAGAAGCTCATCGCGCAGCTGGCCATGAGCGGGCTCAATGCGGTCTCCGAACCGGTGCAGAGCGGTGGCAAGGCGCTGTTTCGGGTGCGTGCGCTCGGCTTCGCCAGCCGCGCCCAGGCTGAGCAGGCCCGGCTGCGTGCGAAGCAGCAGGTGGCGAAAGTGGATCCGCAAATCATTGCGCTGCCGTTGCCAGATGCGGCTGCGCCCAGCCGGGTGCCAGCCTCGGGCGTCAAGCAGTGGATGGTGCAGCTGGGCGTTTTCAGTGAAAAAGCAAAAGCGGAACAGCTTGTGACGCGCCTGAAGGCTGAACGCTTTCCAGCCTTTGTGGAAAGCATCCAGGCCCGTGACGGCCCGGCGTGGCGGGTGCGCATAGGGCCGCACGTGCGCGAGGGAGACGCCAAGATTACTTTGCAGGCGGTGAAGGATCGGCTGCGTCTAGAAGGTTTCGTAGCCTCCGATCCGTGACTCGCGCGTGATTGGCCAGTGAGTGGCTTTTGGTCGGCTCGTGATTGGCACGCAGTCGTGATAGCGGATTGATTCGTGCTGGTCCTCGACTATCTGCTGCTGAGCATCATTGCCTTGTCCATGCTGCTGAGCTTGTTCCGGGGCTTTGTCTCGGAGGTGCTTTCGCTGCTGTTCTGGCTGCTCAGCTTTTGGCTAGCCGCGCGCCTCGCGCCAGCTGCAGCAACGTTCTTTTCCGGATTGACCTCTGAGCCGTGGCTGCAGCTTGCGTTTGCCTATGTGCTGTTGCTGCTTGCGTTTGGCCTGTTTGGCGGCCTGTTGATCTGGCTGATTCGAAAACTCATGCATGCCACCGGCCTAGGGCCCACGGATCGCATGCTGGGTGCCGTGTTCGGTGCCTTGCGCGGCGTGGTAATTGTGCTGGCGCTGGTGTTGCTTGCCCGATTCACCTCGCTGCATGAAGAGCCGGGCTGGAAGAACGCGCGGCTGGTGCCCTTTTTCGAACGCGTGGCGACGCAGATGGCGGCCAGCTTGCCGGACAGCGTGCGCAGCAGAATGCTGCCGAAACACGAAACGGACGCTGATTCTGCCCAGCGTAAGCCGCCGTGATGCTCAATACCGCCCCGGACCGCTTGCTAGGCAAGCACAAGCCAGCGTAGTCAGCCGAACTAAGTGAGGAGTATGAAATGTGCGGAATTATTGGCATGGTGGCGCGCGGTGAAGTTGCGGCGTCCCTGTACGACGCGCTGATGGTGCTGCAGCATCGCGGTCAGGATGCTGCCGGTATCGCTACTGCCGCCGGTCGGCGTTTGAATCTGCACAAGGCCAGCGGCCTGGTACGCGATGTATTCGATGAGCAGCGTATGGCGCAGTTGCGCGGCAACGTTGGCATCGGACACTGCCGCTACCCCACTGCAGGCAGCGAGGGCGCGGCCGAAGCGCAGCCGTTCTACGTCAACTCACCGTTTGGTTTGGCGCTTGCGCACAACGGCAATCTGGTCAATGCCGTGGCGCTCAAGCAGCAAGTGTTTTTTGTAGTTAGGGGGACGGCGAACACCGAGAGTGACTCCGAGGTGC
>Ga0163144_10030066_pt1 | contig 10403 bp, 9 predicted proteins | sample OliLak19BULKMAT1_FD_123175 | JGI IMG/M metagenome (GOLD analysis project Ga0163144, IMG submission 123175) | Freshwater microbial mat bacterial communities from Lake Vanda, McMurdo Dry Valleys, Antarctica - Oligotrophic Lake LV.19.BULKMAT1 | ecosystem: Environmental > Aquatic > Freshwater > Lake...
GTCGCATATCGAGCACATCGCAGTAAAACGCCAGCGCGCGGTCGAGGTCGGTGACCCGCAGCATCGTATGCATCATTCTCATTTCACGCGTCTCCTCGTTGGTTCTGAACGTGCCTGGCGCGCAAAACCGCGGGCTCAGGCTTCGATATCGATCCGGATGGCCGCGGCCACGCGGCGCGCCTTTTCCAGGGCGGCGCCGACGGTGGTGTCGCGCGCGAGCGCCACGGCCAGCCGACGTTTGCCCTGCACCTCGGGTTTGCCGAACAGCCGCACGGCGGTTCCGGGCTCGGCCAGCGCCGCATCAACGCCCCGATAGCGGATGCGCCGTCCGTGGCCGCTGCCGAGGACCGCTACAGAGGCGGCCGGCGAGTCGCGCAGGATCGCGGGGATCGGCAGCCCAAGCACGGCGCGCACATGCAGCGCGAATTCGGAGAGGTCCTGCCCGATCATCGTCACCATACCGGTGTCGTGGGGCCGCGGTGACACTTCGCTGAAAATCACGTCATCGCCACACACGAACAGCTCGACCCCGAACAGCCCGCGCCCGCCGAGCGCGTCGGTGATCGTCGTGGCCATCGCCTCGGCGCGTTGCAGCGCCAGCGCCGACATCGGCTGCGGCTGCCACGATTCGCGATAGTCACCGTCGATTTGCAGGTGACCGATGGGCGCGCAGAACGCGGTGCCGCCGACGTGGCGCACCGTCAACAGGGTGATCTCATAGTCGAAATCGACAAAGGCTTCGATGATCACGCGCAGCACCGCGGCGCGCGCGCCACGCACCGCCGTGGTCCAGGCAATCCCGGCGTCGGCGGCGCTGCGCACGACAATTTGCCCCTTGCCGGACGAACTCATCACCGGCTTCACCACGCAGGGCATTCCGATGCGCGCGATCGCCGCGCGGCATTCGTCGTCGCTGCCGGCGAATTCGTAGCGAGAAGTGGCCAGGCCCAGTGCTTCGGCAGCCAGGCGGCGAATGCCTTCGCGATCCATCGTCAGCCGCGCGGCACGGGCCGACGGTGCGACACACCAGCCGCGCGCTTCGAGGTCGACCAGACGCTGCGTCGCGATTGCCTCGACTTCGGGCAGGATGAAGTGCGGCCGCTCGTCGAGGATCACGCGTTCCAGCGCGTCGCCGTCCAGCATGTCGATCACATGGTAGCGATGGGCGACCTGCATGGCGGGCGCGCCGGCATAGCGATCGACGGCGATGACTTCCACGCCGAGACGCTGGGCCTCAAGCGCGACTTCCTTGCCGAGTTCGCCGGCGCCGAGCAGCATCAGGCGGGTGGCGCAATCGCTCTGCGGCGTGCCGAACACGATTTCCGGAGACGAGGCGGCTGACATCAGGCGGGTACCCGTGTGAATCCGAGGCGCTGTAACTGGCCGGCAGTATCAGGGGCGGCCCCGGGCAGCGCAACCGGCCTTGACCCGAACTCGCGGCGTTGTCCGATCTGCGCGCGCAGCCGGTCGAAGGCGCCTGCTTCACCGTCGCTCATCGCCTGCCGCATCAACGCTGTCTGCCGTAGCGGATCGCAGCACGCGAAGACGGCAGCGCCGACGCCCGCCCAGCCTGCAGCCGGGCTCAGGGTCAGCGCGCCAGGCTGCGCCTCGGCGGCTGCCTGCCAGGGCACTACCGGCTCACCGTGGCCGGCACGCCAGGCGGCCAGCGCGTCGCGCAACTGCCGCGTGGCGCGCAAGCGTGCGTCAATCGTGTGGCCGGCGATATGCGGCGTGGCGATCCAGGCCGCGGCGAGCAGATCGGGAGCGACCACCGGCTCGCCGGCCCAGCAGTCGACGACGGCCGTGAGCGGGCCGTCGGCGATGGCGCGCAGCCACGCGGCTTCGTCGACGATCCCACCGCGTGCGGCGTTGATCAGCAGGGCGCCCGGGCGCATCACCCCGAGTTCCTGCGCGCCGATCAGACCGACGGTCGGGTATGCGCCCTCTGCCGTCAGCGGCACGTGCAAGCTGACGATGTCCGCGGCCAGCGCCTCGGCAAGCGTCACGAAACCCGCTTCCTGTGCCGCGCGCGGCGGGTCATTGCGCAGACAGCGCACGCCCACCGTCTCGAGCAGGTTCAGCACTGCGCTGCCGGCATGGCCGCAGCCGATCACGCCGCAGCTCAGTCCGTCGGGGCGACGGCCGCGAATCGCGGCATGGGCCAGCACACAGGCCAGCACGTATTCGCCGACCGCGCGTGCATTGCAGCCGGGCGCGGCCGAGAAGGCAATGCCGCGCGCGTGCAACAGGGGTTCATCGATGTGATCGGTCCCGGCGGTCGCCGTGCCAACGAAGCGCACGGGCGTGCCGTCGAGGAGATCGGCGTCGACACGCGTCACCGAGCGCACCAACAGAATGTCGCAGTCGACGAGCAGCGCGCGTTTAATGCCGCGGCCCTCGTGCAGCTGGACTTCGCCAAAGGCCGCAAACGCCGCGGCGGCGTCCGCGATGACCCGGTCGGCGACGATGCGTAAGCTCACGCGAGCAGCCGGCCCTCAGGGCCGGTGGTCGATTTCGGCGCCTTCCTTCTGGATCGGCAGCAGTTCCTGCCGCGTCGCTCCGAGTGCCAGCACCATGGCGCTGGCGACGTAGATCGACGAATACACACCAACGAGAATGCCGATGGTCAGGGCAATCGAAAAGCTGCGGATCATTTCGCCGCCGAAGAGCAGCAGCGCCAGCACCGCGAGCAAAGTCACGAGGCTGGTGTTGATCGTCCGCGCGAGTGTCTGGTTCAGCGACGCATTGATCACCGTCAGCGGATCTGCCTTGCGCATGCTGCGAAAATTCTCGCGAATGCGGTCAAGGATGACGATCGTGTCGTTCAGCGAGTAGCCCATGATCGCGAGCACCGCGGCCAGCGCGTTCAGGTCGAACACCATGCGGGTGATCGAAAAAAAGCCGAGGATTACGAGCACGTCGTGCACGGTGGCGGTGATCGAACCGACCGAGAACTTGAACGTGAACCGCAGCATCACGTAGAGCAGGATACCGCCCATCGCGATCAGCGCCGCGATCAGGCCTTCCTCGGCGAGCTCCTCACCGACCTGCGGGCCGACGAATTCCACGCGACGGATCTCGGCTTCTGGCAGCAATTTCTGCATGCGTGCGCCGATGTCCTTGCTGGCCGCTTCCGCGCCCCCGACCGCTTCCATCGGCGGCAGACGGACCATCACATTCTCCGGGCCGCCGAAATTCTGCACCGCGCCGGCACCGAAATCCGAGTTCTTCAAGGTCGCGCGCAGGTCGTCGAGTAGCGGCGGCGTCTTGAACGCCAGTTCGACGACGGTACCGCCGGTGAACTCAATGCCGAGGTTCAGCCCCTGCGTCGCCAGCGAACCCAGCGCCACGAGATTGATCAACGTCGACAGGATCAGGCCGACGCGGCGCCCGCGCATGAAGTCGATATTCAGAATTTTCCAGGTGGCCATGGTCAGGCGACGCTCCCAGCGCGATCACGCGCTGCAAATAGGGTTGACGCAATCAGACGGACAGACGGGTCAGGCGACGCCCACCGTAAACCAGATTCACGATGGCACGCGTGCCGACAATGGCCGTGAACATCGATGTCGCGATGCCGAGCGACAGCGTGACCGCAAAGCCCTTCACCGGCCCTGAGCCGAAGCTGAACAGCACGATGCCGGCGATAAGGGTAGTGAGGTTCGAGTCGAGAATCGTGCCGAACGCGCGATTGTAACCGGCGTGAATACTCGCCTGCGGGCTCATGCCCCGGCGCAACTCCTCGCGAATGCGTTCGTTGATCAGCACGTTCGCGTCGACCGCCATCCCGACGGTGAGCAGAATGCCGGCAATGCCGGGCAAGGTCAGCGTGGCCTGCAGCATCGACAGCAGCGCCACCAGCAGCACCACGTTCAGCGCGAGGGCGAAGTCCGCAATCAGGCCGAAGGTCTTGTAGTAAGCCAGCATGAACAGGCACACCGCCGCAAAGCCGATCACGCAGGCGCGAAAGCCGTTGTCGATATTGCTCTGGCCGAGGCTCGGGCCGACGGTGCGTTCCTCGACGATCTCCATCGGCGCGGCGAGCGCGCCGGCGCGCAGCAGCAGCGCCAGATCCGCCGCTTCGTCGGTCGAGTCGAGGCCGGTGATCTGGAAGCGCTTGCCGAGTTCGTCGCGAATCGTCGCGACGTTGATCACTTCCTCGACCGGCTTGCCGCCCTGCTGTTCGATGAACACCACCGCCATCGGCTTGCCGATCAGCTCGCGCGTGGACCGCGCGAACGAACGCGAGCCCTTGCCGTCGAGCGTGATGTACACGGCGGCTTCGCCGGTCTGGCTTTCGAGGCCGGAGCTGGCGTCGATGATTGATTCACCGGTCAGCAGCACGCGCTTCTCGAGCAGCACTGGCTCACCGCTGCGCTGGCGATAAAGCTTCGAACCCACCGGCACCTTGCCGGCCTCGGCGGCGGTCACATCGCCATCGATGTCGACCATGCGAAATTCCAGGGTGGCCGTGGCGCCCAGCAGCTTCTTGGCCTCGGCCGTATCTTCGACACCCGGCAGCTGCACGACAATGCGGCTGTCGCCCTGTTGCTGGATCACCGGTTCGGCGACCCCGAACTCGTTGATGCGGTTGCGCAGCGTGGTCAGGTTCTGCTTGATCGCGATCTTGCGCGCTTCGGACATGAACTCGGGTTTCGGCACAAGGGTCAGCAGCGCGTTGTCAGTGGCGCTCTCGGTCGCCACGAGATCCGGATAGTCGGCCTCGATGGCGTCCAGCCCGGCCGCGCGCGTCTCGCCGTTCAGGAAGCTGACACGCAGCCCGCCCGCCGGATCCGGGGTAACGGTCCGGAAGCGAATCTTCTGCTCGCGGAGCGTCGTGCGCAGTTCAGCGGCGAAGCGCTCTGCGGTGTACTTCTTGACCGCCTCGGTGTCGACCTGCATCAGGAAATGCACGCCGCCGCGCAGATCGAGGCCCATGTACATCGGCTTGCCACCCAGCATGCGCAACCACGCAGGTGTGCCGGGGGCGAGGTTCAGCGCCACCAGGTGCTGCAGCGGATCGACTGCCTTCTGGAGCACCGGCATGGCCTGCGTGCGCGCGGCGTCATCCCTGAAGCGGAACAGCAGGCGGTCGTCGCCCGCTTCGATGCTCTTGGTCGCGATGCCGGCGGCGGCCAGCGCCTTTTCGAGCCTGGCTTCGAGCGCCTCGTCGACCGGCGCGGAGCGGCGGGCCGTGATCTGCAGCGCCGGGTCGAAACCATAAAGATTGGGCAGCGCGTAGAGCGCGCCGACCAAAAGAACCGCGATGACCAGCAGGTAACGCCACAGCGAGTTTGTATTTTCGATCATGGGAATCGCCGGTCTGACGACGCCGCCGTGGCGGGCGTCACGGTTAAAGGTCTTTCAGGGTGCCCTTGGGCAGCACGGTGGTGACGGCCGGTTTTTGCAGCCGCACGTCGACGCCTTTCGCGATTTCGACTTTCAGGAAGTTGTCGCCGACCTCGACGATCCGGCCGACGATGCCACCGCTGGTGACGATTTCGTCGCCCTTGCCCAGTGCCTGCACCAGTTTCTGGTGTTCTTTCTGCCGTTTGACCTGCGGGCGGATCAGGAACAGGTAGAAGACTGCGAACAGGACTACCAGGGGCAGGAAGGCGAACGCGCTCTGTTCGGTCGTTCCGGTCGCGGCCTGGGCCAGGGCGTCGGTGATGAAAAAGCTCATGGGTCTCCCCCGTCAAAAATCGGCCGGCATTATGGCACAGCCGCTCCCGGACCGGGCAGCGCGCTCAGGTCTCGTCGCCGGCGCGTTGCCGGGCATGGAAGTCGGCGGCGAAGGCTGCAAAGCGCCCGGCGAGGATGGCGGCCCGCGCTTCGCGCATCAGGCCGAGGTAGTACGCGAGATTGTGCAGGGTGTTCAGGCGGGCGCCGAGGATCTCGTTCAGGCGGTCCAAATGATGCAGGTAGGCCCGACTGTAGTGCCGGCAGGTGTCGCAGTTGCAGGCCGGGTCGAGGGGTTCGGGCGAGGTCCGGTGCCTCGCGTTGCGGATGCGCACCGTCCCGGTGGACGTGAACAGATGGCCGTTACGGGCGTTGCGAGTCGGCATCACGCAGTCGAACATGTCGATGCCGCGCCGGATGCCCTCGACCAGATCCGCCGGCGTGCCGACGCCCATCAGGTAGCGCGGCCGGTGCACGGGCAGCAGTGCCGCGGTGTGCGCGGTCATCTCCAGCAGGTCATCCTTCGGTTCGCCAACCGACAGCCCGCCGATCGCGTAGCCGTCGAAGCCTATCTCCAGCAGTTCAGCTACCGACTGCCGCCGCAACTCGGGGTAGACCCCGCCCTGCACGATCCCGAAGAGCGCCGAAGGATTATCAGCGTGCGCAGCCTTGCTGCGTGCCGCCCAGCGCATCGAGAGTTCCATCGAATCGCGCGCGGCGTCGACGGTGGCCGGGTACGGAGTGCATTCGTCGAAGGCCATCACGATGTCGCTGCCGAGGGTGCGCTGGACGGCCATCGCGCGCTCGGGGTCGAGAAACACCTTGTCGCCGTTGATTGGCGAGCGGAAAGTCACGCCACGCTCGTTGATGCTCCGCAGGTCGCCGAGGCTGAAGACCTGAAAACCGCCGGAATCGGTGAGAATCGGCCGCTCCCAATGCATGAAACGGTGGAGTCCGCCCAATTCGGCGATAAGTTGCTCACCCGGCCGGAGCATCAGGTGATAGGTGTTGCCGAGGATGATCCCGGCCCCCAGACCTTTGAGCTCTTCCGGCGTCATCGCCTTCACCGTGCCATAGGTGCCCACCGGCATGAACACCGGCGTCTCGACGACGCCGTGCGCCAGCTGCAGGCGGCCGGCGCGGGCCGTGCCATCGGTGGCGTCGAGCGCAAATTCCATGCTGACTGGCCGTCTGGCGGGGGCTGGGCAGTCTAAAGAGCGCAGCGCCATTGCGCCACCCGGCGGCTGGTTCAGGTCCCTTCGCCCTCCTTCGTTCTCATGCGGCCGGGCAAACGGGATCAGTCGCCGCACCCCCACGCCCGTCCGGCACGACGAACATCGCATCGCCATAGCTGAAGAACCGGTAGCGCTGGGCGACCGCGTGGCGGTAGGCCGCCAGGGTGCGCGCGTGACCGGCCAGCGCCGCCACCAGCATCAGCAGGGTTGAGCCGGGGAGATGAAAATTCGTCAGCAGCGCATCGATCACGTGAAAGCGATAGCCCGGCGTGATGAACAGCCGGGTGTCGCCCTGGTAGGGCGCGAGCTCGCCGCCCGCCGCGGCGGTTTCGAGCGCGCGCACGGCCGTCGTGCCGACGGCGACGATGCGCCCGCCGGCGGCGCGCACGCGCTGAATCTGCGCGCAGGTGTGTGCCGGGACATCGAGCCATTCGCTGTGCATGCGATGGGCCGCGATGTCGCCCGTGCGCACCGGCTGAAACGTGCCGGCACCGACGTGCAGGGTCACATAGGCCATCTCCACGCCGCACGCGCGCAGGCGCTCGAGCATAGCGTCGGTGAAATGCAGACCCGCCGTGGGTGCTGCCACCGCGCCCGGGTGGCGCGCGTAGACCGTCTGATAGCGTTCGGCGTCGAGATTTTCGTCGGCACGCGTGATGTACGGCGGCAAGGGCAGGTGCCCGGCACGCTGCATCAGATCGGCGAACTGCAGGCCGTCGACGCTTTGCACCTCATACAGGCCGTTGTCGTGTTTGGCGACGATCCGGCAGTCGAGGCCCGCACCGAAGCTCAGGCCGGAGCCGGGCTTCGGCGCTTTGCTCGCGCGAATGTGCGCCAGTGCCCGCGTCGCGTCGAGCAGGCGCTCGATCAGCATCTCAATGCGCCCGCCCGAGGCCTTGTGGCCATACAGCCGCGCCGGGATCACCCGCGTGTCGTTGAACACCAGACAGTCGCCCGGCCGCAGCAGGCCGGGCAGATCCTCGAAGCTGCCGTCGTGGGCAAGTGCGCCGTCCAGGATCAGCAGGCGTGAGGTCCCGCGGATCGCCGGCGGGAATTGTGCGATCAGGTCGGGCGGCAGCGCGTAGTGGAAGTCGTCGAGTTTCAATGCGGGTCCGGTTTCGCAGGGGATGACGGTCGCGGGCGCGACGCAAAAACGTTACGATAACGGCTTCGGCGGGGTGGCGGAATTGGTAGACGCAGTGGACTCAAAATCCACCGCTGGTAACAGTGTGCGGGTTCGAGTCCCGCCCCCGCTACAAGCCGGATAAGGGCACGGACGGATCCCCCTCGCGGGGCCATTGTGATGCCGTCATTCGATCCAATCACGTGCAACCCTGCCATGCTGAATGGTCAGCCTACCATCGGTCGCATGCGGCTTTCCGTGCAGCGCGCCATTGATGCGCTCGCGGTTTATCCGAATTGGGATGAACCGCGCCGCGAGTATCCGGCACTGGAACCCGACGACATCCGCCCTGCGCTGGCAGTTGCGGCACAGCGTCTCGACAACCGCGCGACACGCGTACTGCTCGGCCAAGGCGCGCCGCATAGAGCTGGCCAGATGCGCATGGCGGTCGGTTGGGATGAACGTCGGCATGATGTCGTGCCGACGATGTGACAATCCTGGCGCTTGGACGCGCGGTCATCGCGCTGGTCAATGCTGCGACCCTGCTGAAGCAATCGCGCTGCCTGGGTTCTGATCGATAAAATAAAACCGTCTCTGATAATTCCGCTAGGCTTCTCCGCAGCATGAGCCTGCAAGATCCCGCCGCGATACTGAAACGTGAGGCGCGCCGCGAGTGGAGCGTGGTCAAGGTCGCATTGACGGCTGCAAGCGAACCACAAGCGAGCTTGTCGCCGGACATGTCGCTCGCGGGAATGTGGCAACTCGCCCTCGATGCATGGTCCATGACCGGTCGCCCGCTTCCTGCTTATTCAAGTGCCTAGGCGCCGGTGCGGCGCTTGGCAATGGACGCGCCGGATGGCGAACGGCTAGCGTGAACGAAGACTTTCTCGACATGCTGCGCGCCCTGCCAGGCGCAGAGGCCCGGTTCCTGATCGTCGGCGCGCATGCGCTCGCCGGCCATGGCGTACCGCGCGCCACCGGTGAACTCGATATCTGGGTGGAGGCCACCGCCGACAATGCGGCCCGGGTGTGGCCAGCGCTGCTCGACTTCGGTGCCCCTGTCGCAGCCCTCGGCATTCGGCAACAGGATTTCACGACTGCGGGCCTTGTCATCCGGGTCGGGCTTCCCCCCGACGCATCGATCTCCTGACGAGCCTCACCGGCCTCGAATTCGACACCGCATGGGCGGCTCATAGCACCGTGACGGTCTGTGCGAGTTCTGGGATCGGAGTTCTGCGAGTTCTGCGCAAACGAGTTCTGCAAACGAGTTCTGGGACACCCACCATTTGGTGCATGCTGCGGCACGGCGGCCCATTCAAAGGGTGGGTGTCCCCGATTACTTGGCGTCTTCTTCTGGCACAGCGTCCAGTGCACATCGTGGATGCACTCGAATTGACGACTCAATTTCGCGCTGTTTCGGCTAAATTGACACTGATAGCGCAGAACGGAGACAAAGACATGGCCAGTATTACGATTCGCAATCTTGACGATGAAACAAAAGAGCGGCTCCGAGTCCGGGCGGAAAATCGTCGGCGATCGATGGAGGAAGAGGCACGGAACATCCTGCGGGAAGCGCTGGATGCTGAAACGACATTGCCGCGAAACCTGGCGACAGCGGTGCATAATCGTTTTTCGGCGCTGGGCGGCGTTGATCTGGATATTCCGGTGCGCGAGCCGATGCGCGAACCACCGCAGCCGAACGCGTGATTGTCCTGGATACCAACGTTCTGTCGGAGTTGATGAGGTCAGCGCCGGATGCCGCCGTCACGCACTGGGTCGCGACACAGTCGGCCGCGAGTCTGTTCATCACAACGATTACGCAGGCGGAGATTTTGCACTGCGTGCGACTTCTTCCTCAGGGCCGTCGCAGAAACGCTATCGCGGCAGCGGTCGACGCAATGTTCGAAGAGGACTTCGTCGGACGAATCCTTTCATTCAGCAGTCACGCGGCACACGCCTACGCAGATGTCGCAGTAGCGCGCCGCCAGTCTGGTCGGCCGATCTCTCAATTCGACGCACAAATCGCAGCCATTGCGAAATCAGCGGGTGCGGGTGTAGCCACCAGAAACGTTGCCGATTTCGAGGGATGCGGTATCAGCGTCATCGATCCGTGGAGATCATGACACGGGATCCAGACGCGATCTGGGAAGACGAGGTCTGGGACGAGGTCTGGGACACCCACAATTCCTTGCATGCTGCGGCACGGCGAGCGATTCGAACGGTGGGTGTCCCCGATTTCGCCGTCAGTCGGCCGGCGAGCGCTTTGCCGCGCCTGTCACTCACCCGCAATGGCCACGTGCGTTACCAGTTGAAGACGCCGTACCGAGACGGTACCACCCATGTCATCTTTGAGCCGCTGGACTTCA
>Ga0163144_10030067_pt1 | contig 10403 bp, 9 predicted proteins | sample OliLak19BULKMAT1_FD_123175 | JGI IMG/M metagenome (GOLD analysis project Ga0163144, IMG submission 123175) | Freshwater microbial mat bacterial communities from Lake Vanda, McMurdo Dry Valleys, Antarctica - Oligotrophic Lake LV.19.BULKMAT1 | ecosystem: Environmental > Aquatic > Freshwater > Lake...
CAGCGCGCCTTGCAGGATATAGCCTGCCGCCACCTGGTCGATCACCTCTTTCCGACGCTTGCGCGACGTATCCGCCTCCAGAAGCGCGCGTTCGGCGGCAACGGTCGACAAACGCTCGTCCCAGAAGCCGATCGGAAGCGGGGTAAGCTTCTCCAGATTGCGGGCGAAGGCTTCGGTGGATTGCACGCGAGGGCCAGAGCTGCCGTCCATGTTCAGGGGTAGGCCAAGGATGATCCCCTCCGCCCCGCGCGCGGTCAACAACGCCAGCAGCCGGGCGGCGTCCAGCGTGAACTTTTCGCGCCGGATCACCTCGACCGGAGTCGCCACCTGACGGCGCAGATCCGAAAGGGCCACGCCGATGGTCACCGTGCCTAGGTCCAACCCGGCGATGGCGCGGTTCGGGGGCAGGGCGGCCAGAAACGCTTCGATATCAGCACAGATCACGGGTTCAGCCCGCTTTCCACTGCCGCTTGGCGCAGGAAGGACAACTCGGCCGGGCGGCCCTCGAACCGGACCTTCGCCTCATCATAGATCGTTTGCGCCTCGGGCAGGCGTTCCAGGACGGCAAGCGAGCGGATCAGCCGCTCCCACTCCTCGATCTTGCCGCCTTCGGTGGCCAGCCGGTCGGAAAGTTGCGCCACCATACCTTCGATCATCGCCTGCCGGTCCTCGGGCGTCATCTCGGCGGCGGCGGCGATGTCACCCTCACCCGTGCCCGGCGGGGCAGGAGCGTCATAGGCAATGCCTGCCAGATCGGCGACAGTGCCGATCCGTTCGCGGATCGAGGCCACCCAGGGTGAATTCGGGTCGCCGTTTTCGACCAGGGGCCGCCAGAAGCGGAAGGTCTGATCGAACCGCCCGCCTTGCAGGAACATCTCCCCCACGAGATATCGCGAAAGCTCGTTCGACAGGTCCAGGGACAGGGCCTGCCGCAACGCCACCTCCGCCTCGGGCGAGACATAGCCCTGCGCCTCAGCCACCAGAGCCAGCGCGTGGTTGGCATGGTCTGCGGCCGTCGCACCGGCCCCAAGGACGACAAGCAGGCGTTCGATGGTCAGAACCGCCTCGGTCAGCGCGCCGGCCTGAAACCGTTCGGCGAATGCCACGCGCAGTACTTCGGGATCGCTGAGTGCCGTCAGTTCTGCCGCCAGCGCTGCCGAGGTTGCCGGGTCGCGAGGCACGCCAAGCTGGTCCAGTTCCGCAGCTTGTGTCGGGCGCGCGGCGATGCCTGCGTCAATCTCTGCCAGCCGCGCCTGCAAGGGCAGGTCGGGATAGCCCGGCGCGCCAAGCGTCTGGTAAAGCGCCAATGCGCCGCCAAGGACAACCACCGCCACCAAAGTCATGACCAGCCCGCTCAGACCGCCTTGGCCCTGCGGCACGACGGTCCCCGCGGCGCGGGTACGGTCAGCTTCCAGCACGCGGCGGCCGATCTCGGTGCGCAGGCGCCCAGCTTCCTCCGGGCCGATGGTGCCGCGCGCCAGATCGCGATCAATCTCGGCCAGTTGGTCCTTGTAGATCACCAGATCCTCGGCTCCGGCAACCGAGGCCACGGTAGCCCCGCGCTGTGCGAGCGTCAGGACCAGCGCCACGACTGCGGCCAGCCCAAGGGCAACCATCCAGAATGCCGCTTGTTCCATATGCCGCCCAGCCCGCCTTGATCTTTCGGTCGTGACATAGTGGTTTCGGCGCGGGCAAGAAAGGGGGCATCCACCGCGCCATCGCGCCGCAGTTTCCGGCGCTGGCGCGACTATCTGTCCCCGGCCAAAGGAATGTCGCAATTTTCCCGATTGTGCCGCTGGCAGGTGCGGCTATAACCCGCAATGGTTCCAAGTCAGATGGACCGACCCGTCGGTCCGTTCTTGCCGCCAAGAGGCTTCGATGCAGCGCTATTCGGTCTTTGCCATCGCCCGTGAGGCGTTCCGCCATCACCTGGGGTGGGAACGCGCCTGGGCCGCGCCCGAACCGAAGCCAAGCTATGATGCGATCATCGTGGGGGCAGGCGGCCACGGCCTGGCAACCGCCTATTATCTGGGCAAGAACCACGGCATCACCAATGTCGCCATCCTTGAAAAGGGCTGGCTCGGCGGCGGCAACACCGGGCGCAATACCACGATCATCCGCTCAAACTACCTGCAGGACCCCTCGGCTGCGATCTACGAGAAATCCCGCAGCCTGTATGAGACGCTGAGCCAGGACCTGAACTATAACGTCATGTTCTCTCCTCGGGGCGTGATGATGCTGGCCCAGACCCATCACGAGGTGCGGGGCTACCTCCGCACCCAGCACGCCAATGCCTTGCAAGGCGTAGCGACCGAATTCATCTCTCCCCAGCGGGTCAAGGAACTGTGCCCGATCCTGAACATCGACGGCCCGCGCTATCCGGTTCTGGGGGCCCTGTGGCAGGCGCGGGGCGGCACCGGGCGGCATGACGCGGTGGCCTGGGGCTATGCGCGCGCCTGTTCGGCGATGGGGATGCACATCATCCAGAACTGTGAAGTGACCGGGGTGCGGTCGGAAAACGGTCAGGTCACCGGCGTTGACACCACCAAGGGGTTCATCGGCACAAGGAAGCTGGGCATGGTCGTCGCCGGCCACTCCGGCCAACTGGCCGAGATGGCCGGCTTCCGCCTGCCCATCGAGGCAGTTGCCCTGCAGGCGCTGGTCTCCGAGCCGATCAAGCCCTGCATGGATGTCGTGGTGATGGCCAACACCGTTCACGGTTACATGAGCCAGTCGGACAAGGGCGAGATGGTCATCGGCGGCGGCACCGACGGCTTCAACAACTACACCCAGCGCGGCTCCTTCCACCACATCGAGGAAACCCTGCGCGCGCTGGTCGAGACGTTCCCGATGATCAGCCGCCTCAAGATGCTCCGCCAATGGGGCGGCATCGTTGACATGACAGGCGACCGCTCGCCGCTGATCTCGAAGACTCCCTTGGGCAATTGCTTCATCAATTGCGGCTGGGGGACGGGCGGGTTCAAGGCGATCCCCGGCTCTGGCTGGGCGATGGCCGAGCTGATGGCAAAGGGCGAACCGGGGCCATTGGCCGAGGCGTTCAACATGTGGCGCTTCAAGGAAGGGCGGTTCATCGACGAAAGCGTCGCGGCGGGGGTGGCGCACTGATGGAGTATGCGGGGAACGACTTTGGCATGGGGGCGGTTGGGTTGATAGGAAAACCAACCAAGGAGAAGACCCAATGGCCGATCCCTATCTGCCGCCGCAAGCCGGTGGTCGCCCGATCTCGAGCACTACACCGAACGCTAACCCAAGCTCGACCGACCCGTCCTATCGTGACTCGACCATCCGCGATACGACCACCACCACGACGACCGAACGTACCGGCATGGGTGCCGGGCTTATCGTCGGCATCGTTTTCGTCGTCGTTGCCATTCTTGCAGCGGTGTTCTTCAACCGTGCCAACACTGGCGATGCTGTCGTCCCGGCGTCCAACGATACAGTGCCTGCTGCCGATGCGCCCGCATCCAGCCTGCCCGCCACGGACGCCCCGGCGACCGGCAATGACGGAGCGACCACTGGCGCGCCGGTTATTGATGGCACGACCACCGATGGCACCACCGACGCGCCTGTCACTGACGGTACAACCGATGCACCCGTCACAGATGCACCGGCCACCGATGCACCAACAACCGGCGGCGGTACTGTCACGCCCGATCCGGCCCCGACTGCGCCCGTCGCTCCGGCACCTTCGCCGTAACGGCCAGTCTGCCACACAGTATGCTAGAACAGGCGGGCATCGCACGATGCCCGCCTGTCTGCGTAGCGATGTCGGGGGTGCGCCATGAGCCGGGATCTTGGCCCCTATGTGCCGAAACGGCCGCACAAGCTGAACCCGGCCTTAATGGCGATGCTGTTCAACGCGGTCCATGATCTGCACCAGGGGCATGTCTTCGTGCTGCAGATCGGCGCTGGCTCCGGCGATACCGGGCTCCCGGTCCTGGACCGCTTTCGCGACGATGGCTGGTCCGGCCTGCTGGTCGAACCGCAGCCGGAGAATTTCGCCGCCCTTGAGGCGCTTCATGCCGACAGCGACCGGGTGGCGGTGTTGAACCTTGGGGTGTCTGACATTGCCGCCAACCTGACGCTGTATTCCCTGACCCCCGAAGCACAGGCGCTGCAGCGGCGCATCCCTCGCGGACGCGCCTCGCTGGTCCGCGACCGGATCATGACGGTGGGGCTCACCGAAGAGGGCATTGCCTCTGTCGAGGTCCCCTTCCTGCGCCTTGATGCCGTACTGGAAGAGCTTGGCATCGACTCGGCCCAGGTCGTGGCGATCAACGCGGGCGGGCATGAAGAGCAGGTGCTCCGCAGCTTTGATCTTGGCGCGCTGCAACCGGCGCTGGTGTTGATCAACTCGGTCATCGGCACGGCGGTAGATGCCGCCTGCATCGCTGCGCTGCAGACAAGCGGTCTGCAGCCTTTCCGGCTTGGCGAGTGGCTGGCAGGTTTTGTGCCCGAAAGCCTAGCCGTGCCGATGGATGAGCTTTTGACCTATTTCCAGAAAGGCATCGACTCGCCGCTCGACTCGCCGGTGGTCATTGACGCTTCAGAGGTTTCTGACCTGCCGGAGGTTGCTGACGCAACAGAGGTTGTCGGCATGCCAGAGGGTGAAGAATGACGCCGCACCATCCTGACAGCCTGCAAGGACCATCATGCTGATCCTCGAATGCCCTTGCTGCGGTGTAATGGCCTGCGAGACCGAGCTTTCGCCGGGCTATGAGGCGCATCTGAAGCGCTTCGGACCCGGCGCCTCGGATGAGGAGTTCGAGGCCTACATGTTCGCACGGAAAAACCCCAAGGGCGTGCATTTCGAACGCTGGCGGCACAGTTATGGCTGCGGGAAGTGGTTTCTGGCCGCCCGCTGCACCGCCACGCTGGAGGTGTTCGGGACCTACCCCGCGCAAGTGTCAGAGCCGCCGCCTGAGATTGTCGCGAGGATCAAGGCCCGCCGTCCCGACTGGCAGTGGCAGGCAAAATGACCAGGTGGCCCCCCCACCCATCCTCCCCCACAAGGGGGGAGGCACGCGTCTGGACTGGTGCCGGCCTGCGCCCTTGCAAGAATGACCTCCCCACCCGAGCCTCCCTCCCCCCTTGTGGGGGAGGGTTGGGGTGGGGGGGCGTCCGTGCCGATAGTTACCTGTCCGAAAGCACCCAAGCATGAGCACGCGCCTTTCCAGCGGCGGTCGCCTGATCGACCGGACCGCCCCTATCGAATTCTCGTTCAACGGCAAGCGTTTGCAGGGCTTTGTGGGGGACACGCTGGCGGCCGCGCTTTTGGCCAGTGATCAGGTTCTGGTCGGGCGCAGCTTCAAGTATCACCGCCCGCGCGGGATCGTCGCCTATGGCCCGGAAGAGCCGAACGCGCTGGTCAACCTTGGCCGGGACGCGCGGCTGGAACCGAACCAGCGCGCGACCACGACAGAGCTTTTCGATGGGCTGGAAGCCGCCAGCCAGAACCATTGGCCGAGCCTTGAGTTCGATGTCGGTGCCCTGAACAATGCGGTGGCGCGGTTCCTGCCGGCGGGGTTTTACTACAAGACGTTCATCCATCCGCGCCCGTTCTGGAAACATGTGTTCGAGCCGATCATTCGCCGCGCGGCGGGTCTGGGCCGCGCCCCGACCGAAGGCGACGCCGACCGGTATGACCAATCCTATGCGTTCTGCGACGTGCTGGTGGTGGGTGCGGGCGTTGCGGGTCTGCTGGCCGCCAAGGCCGCTGCCGAAGGTGGTGCGCGGGTGATGCTTCTGGAGCAGACCCCCTCGCTGGGCGGCCGCGCCCCGGTGGACGAGACCGACGTGCAGGGCAAACCCGCCCTGGCCTGGCTTGAGGCGGTCGAGGCGGACCTGCGCGCGCGCGACAGCGTTACCATTCTGACCCGGACCTGCGGCTTCGGGGTCTATGACCACGGCTATGTTCTGGCCGATGAGCGTGTTGCAGATCACACCCCCGGCGACGGGCGGCCGAAGCACCGGCTGTGGCGCATCCGTGCGGGCAGGATCATCACCGCCACTGGCGCCATCGAACGACCGCTCAGCTTTGCCGGGAACGATGTGCCCGGCGTGATGCTCGCTTCGGCGGTGCGGGACTATGTGGTCAACCACGCGGTGTCCCCTGGCGACCGCACCGTGGTGGTCACGAACAACGACGATGCCTATCGTACCGCGCTGGCGCTGAAGGCCGCGGGACTTGAGGTGCCGGTCATTCTGGATGCCCGCAACACCGCGACCGGTGCTTTGCCCGAGGCGGCGCGGGCGGCTGGCATCCGCGTCCTGACCGGGCGCGGCATCGCATCGGTCAAAGGCCGCAAGCGCGTCACCGGCATATCGATCTGCGCCCAGGCCGGAGAGGGTGCGGTTCTTGAAGAAGTCGACTGCGAGGCGGTTGCCATGTCCGGCGGCTGGTCGCCCGTTGTTCATCTGTGGAGCCATTGTGGCGGCAAGCTTTTGTGGGACACTGCGATTTCCGCCTTCGTCCCCGACCCGGCCCGCCCGCCGATCACGCATGATGGCAGCGCCATGGTGTCGGTTGTGGGGGCTGCTGCGGGTCAGCTGTCGCTTGGCGCAATCGAGGCTGCTTTTGCCAAGCCTGCCGCGAAGAAGAAGTCCGCCCCTGCCGCCGATCCCGTCATCATCCCGCCGGTCTGGATGATGCCACAAGGTGCCTCACTCGCCCTTCGGTCCAAGATGTGGCTCGATTACCAGAACGACGTAAAGGTATCGGACGTCCAGCTTGCGGCGCGCGAAGGCTATCAGTCGGTCGAACACACCAAGCGCTACACCACGCTTGGCATGGCGACGGATCAGGGCAAGCTGAGCAACATCAACGGCCTCGCGGTGCTTGCAGATGCCCTGGGTCAGGATATTCCGCAGGTTGGCACCACCACCTTCCGCCCGCCTTATACGCCGGTCGTCATCGGAGCGCTGGCAGGCGAGGCGCGGGGCGAGATTTTCCAGCCCCTTCGCCGCACCCCGATCCAAGCCGCGCATGAGGTTGCGGGGGCGTACTTCGAACCCGTCGGCCTTTGGCGCCGCCCGTACTGCTTTCCCCGCGCCGGGGAGACGCATGAACAAGCCGTGCACCGGGAAGTGTTGAACACTCGCAAGGCCGTTGGCCTTCTGGATGCCTCCACGCTTGGCAAGATCATCGTCACCGGCCCGGATGCCGGGCGGTTCCTCGACATGCTTTACACCGGCGTGATGAGCACGCTGCCGGTGGGCAAGTGCCGCTACGGGCTGATGTGCAACGAACAGGGGTTCCTGTCCGATGACGGCGTAGTGGCGCGGCTGGCCGAGGATACCTGGCTGTGCCACACCACCTCGGGCGGGGCTGACCGGATTCATGCCTGGATGGAAGACTGGCTGCAATGCGAATGGTGGGATTGGCAGGTCTACACCGCCAACGTGACCGAGCAATATGCGCAAGTGGCCGTGGTCGGTCCGAACGCGCGCAAGCTGTTGCAGGCGCTGGGCGGGATGGATGTCTCGAAGGAGGCGCTCCCGTTCATGCAATGGGCCGATGGCACGTTGGCGGAGTTCCCGGTCCGGGTCTACCGGATCAGCTTTTCGGGTGAGCTTTCTTATGAGATTGCGGTTCCGGCAAGCCATGGCGCTGCGTTCTGGGCGGCATGCGTAAATGCCGGAAAGGCGCTAGGCGCAATGCCTTATGGCACCGAAGCGCTGCATGTGATGCGGGCTGAAAAGGGCTTCATCATGATCGGTGATGAGACGGATGGCACCGTGATCCCGCAGGACCTTGGGCTTGACTGGGCGATTTCCAAGAAGAAGGCCGACTATCTGGGCAAGCGCGGGCAGGAACGCAGCTTTCTGGCCAGTCCGGACCGATGGAAACTGGTGGGGTTCGAAACCCTTGACGGTTCGGTGATCCCCGATGGCGCCTATGTGATCGCAGATGGGGACAACGCGAATGGTCAGCGGAACACCCAAGGCCGCGTCACCTCCACCTACCATTCGCCGACGCTTGGCCGGGGGATCGCCATGGGGCTTTTGCACCACGGACCCTCCCGGATCGGCGAGGTGGTGGAGTTCAACACGGTTACGGGTGGCACGGTGAAGGCGCGGGTGCGTGACACGGTGTTCTTCGACAAGGCCGGAGAAAAGCAGAATGTCTGATCCGGTCTCGGCCCTTGGCGGCGCAAGCTTTGACGGCATCGCAGACATCCGCGAGATCGGCCCCCTTGGCATGATCACCCTCCGCGCCAAGGGGGTGAAGGGTCTCGACAAGGCGATCAAGGCGGCGGTCGGTACCAAGGCCCCGGCGCAGCGGCGGATCGAGTTTGCCGGAGGCCGCGCCTGCGGCTGGATGAGCCCGGATGAATACCTGTTGATCCTGCCCTACGATGAGGTCGCGACCACGCTGGCAGGGCTTGCCACGGCGCTTGCCGGTCAGCACCATCTGGCGGTCGATGTATCTGACGCGCGGGCGGTGTTCCGGATCGACGGGGCAGGGGCGGACGACGTGATCCGAAAGCTCTGCCCCGTCGACATCGACCGTCTGCCGGAAGGCGAGTTGCGCCGCACCCGCGCCGCCCAAGTCGCCTGCGCGTTCTGGCGCGTGGAGGGTGGGTACACCCTTGTCGCATTCCGGTCAGTCGGCCGTTACGTGTTTGACATATTGGCCAATTCCGCCCGCAGCTCGTAGTCTTTTGCCGCATTTGTCATATTGACAGATTGCCGATCCATGATGCCACTTGAGGCCGTAATCGCAATGGTGGAGTATGACGGATGCGGACGAGCGCATTTACGGTCGGACTTGCAGTCTTGTTGGGGTCGGCGCCATTGGCTGCCGTCGCCAAGGTCACGCAATACGAATGCAAGTTTGCGCAAGAACGGCGCGGTGGCGGCTGGGTGCCGGAAGTTGTGTACATCCTGGTCGATGACTCGGCTGGAACCATCGAGGCCTATGATCCGATCATCGATGCTTTCGTTGGTAACCCGATTCCGGCAAAAATGACCGGCGATACCGACGTTCGCAAGACATTCTCGTGGAAACTCCAGTTCAAGAACAAGGGGCAAGGCGGGATCATGGACTATACCTTGACCTATTTCGCTGATGGCCGTCCGGCAAAGATGTCCGCAAAGCCCGGCGGATATGACAACAGATGGGGCGGCGAAGGGTCTTGCAGCGTGTCGACCAAATGATCTCACGTCTGGCAAAGACCTAGATCACCCGTATTCTGCGCTGGGTCGTCGATATCACGAACGAGTCGACCGGCTGGTCTGCGGTCAACGTGCAATGCGATCTTCTGATCAAGAAGTCCGACCTGTCGGCCCGCATGCAGATTAAAAGCGCGATTGGCGATTCACTGGAGTTCAGCGCCGCTGGCACCTGCGTCCGCGAAAGCTGGTAGGAGGCGCTTCGCCGGTATCCTCTGGCCCGGCCCGCGAAGCCTTGACCTTTAGGGGCAGGGCGACCTATCTCGGAGTAAGCCTCACCCCCCGGATCAGGAGCTTGACCCATGGCCTTCACCCTTCCCGACCTGCCCTACGCCCACGACGCGCTTGCACCCCACGGCATGTCGAAAGAAACGCTCGAGTTTCACCACGACCTCCATCACAAGGCCTATGTCGACAACGGCAACAAGTTGGTCGCCGGGACGGAATGGGAGGCAAAGTCGCTGGAAGAGGTGGTGCGCGGCACCTATCAGGCCGGGGCTGTGGCGCAGAACGGCATCTTCAACAACGCGAGCCAGCACTGGAACCACAACCTGTTCTGGGAAGTGATGGGCCCCGCAGGCAAGGCGATGCCGGGGGCGCTGGAAAAGGCGATTGTCGAGGCTTTCGGTTCGGTCGCCAAGTTCAAGGAAGACTTCGCCGCTGCAGGTGCGGGCCAATTCGGCTCGGGCTGGTGCTGGCTGGTCAAGGACAAGGACGGTTCGCTCAAGGTCACCAAGACCGAAAACGGCGTGAACCCCCTTTGCTTTGGGCAGACCGCCCTTCTGGGCTGCGACGTTTGGGAGCACAGCTACTACATCGACTTCCGCAACAAGCGCCCGGCCTACCTTGCCAACTTCCTCGACAAGCTGGTGAATTGGGAAGCGGTCGCAGCGCGGATGTAACCTGGATTCAGCGCATCCGCAGCGGCAAGGCTGCTGTGGACACGCAAGTTACCCGCTCCCTTGGCGAACTTAGCCGAAAGCGGCCCGCAGCCTTTCAACCAGTGTCGGCACATCCGGTACCGTTTCGAAATGGTCGCGCAGGCTGCTTTCAGCAAATCCTTCGGCAATCGCGTGGTCGATCAGGGCCAGCAGGGGTTGCCAGTACCCCTCTACATCGATCAGATAGATCGGTTTTCGATGCAGACCGATCTGGGCCCAGGTCAGCACCTCGAAGAACTCGTCCAGCGAACCCGCACCGCCAGGCAG
>Ga0163144_10030068_pt1 | contig 10403 bp, 8 predicted proteins | sample OliLak19BULKMAT1_FD_123175 | JGI IMG/M metagenome (GOLD analysis project Ga0163144, IMG submission 123175) | Freshwater microbial mat bacterial communities from Lake Vanda, McMurdo Dry Valleys, Antarctica - Oligotrophic Lake LV.19.BULKMAT1 | ecosystem: Environmental > Aquatic > Freshwater > Lake...
AGAATAGCTGTTTCTTGCTGCTTTCATGGGCGGGGCTGGCGCTTTCGCGTGGCGCGCCATGAGCGCTGACGTCGAGCGCGGGCTGGTGCAAACGCCTTGGCGAGCCGGGCGGTTGAGCGCGCGACCGGGGCAGCAACGGCTGCTGTTCGGGCGTGTCTACGAAGACAGTGAGATCGAGCGCCAAGCGTTCCCGCTGACTGGGCGCATTTTCTGCATCGCCTCGGCGGGCTGCACGGCGCTGGCTCTGTGTCGGGAGCGTGACGTGGTGGCCTGCGACATCAATCCAGCTCAGATCGCCTATGTGCGTCGACGGCTCGAGGGGGGCGGGCGCGAGCTCGGGAGCGCCGAGCGCATCATGAGCATCATGCGCCTGCTGATGCCTCTGGCGGGTTGGACCCAAACCAAGCTCGTCGAGTTCTTGGAGCTCGATGACCCCGCCGCGCAGCTCGCCAGGTGGCGCAGCGAGCTCGATACGTGGCGTTTCAGGGCCGGCTTCGGCCTGCTGCTGTCGCCGCTCTGGCTGCGAGGCTTCTATGCTTCGGCGCTCCTTGCCTGCCTGCCTGCGCGTTTTGATAGGGTGCTGCGTGGACGCATGGAGCGCTGCTTCGCGCTTCACCCCAATCGCACCAATCCATTCGCGCGCGCCTTGCTGCTCGGCCTCGAGGGTGCTCGCGAGCCGGTGCCGGTGCCGTCGTCGGGCAAGCTGGAGCTGGTCGTGGACGACGCCGCCGCCTACTTGGAGCGCTGTGCTCCCGGGACATTCGGCGGCTTTTCGCTGTCCAATATCCTCGATGGCGCCCCGGCCCTCTATCGGGAGCGGCTATTTTCGGCGCTGCGTCGTGCCGCCAGCCCCGGCGCCCGAGTCGTGATGCGCAGCTTTGGGGAGCCCGCGGTCGACCTGGCGAGCAACCGGGCGGCAGACGATCGCTCCATGCTCTGGGGCGTCGTCGACGTGCGTGACGTCGACGACGTCTAGCCTGCGCCGAGACGAGGCGCGGGGTGGTCGCTCACGGAAAGTCGACGCCCGTGTGCCGGGAGCTCGCTCTGCAGAGACTATTGGGCTCCTCGTCGACGCTTTGGGCCTCATCTCTCAGCGCCCCGCCGCGGCGCCGTCTGAGTGGCGGCCTGCGCCGGGTCTCGGACGAGCCGCCGCCGGCGGCCGAGCAACCCAGGCTGGTCGCGAACCCGCTCATCGAGATCGCCGCAGTCAGGCGCCAGCGAGGGCAGACCAAGGCTGAAGCTCGCGCGCGAGCGCGATGCCGGACGCCAGGTCCGGTGCGAAGCGAACGTGCACATAGTGACCTGGTAGGTCGGCGCGGTCGAAGACCTGACGAGGCTGAGGCAACGGGCCGGAGAGAATGACATGCACCTTGGCGTCCTGCAGACGTTTGATGGCACTCTCCAGCGCCACGAGGCCGGTGGCGTCAATCGACGGCACGTTGCCAAGCGCAAGAACGACGACACGAGTGCCGGCCCCCACGGTATTGAGCGCACCCATCGCGTTCTGCGCTGCGCCGAAGAACAGCGGACCGGCAATCTCGAACACGACCACGTCTGGCGGCAAGTCGTGCTCGGTCTGCGGACCGGCGCCGTCGAGTACGCGCGAGTGGGTCAGCTCCGCGGTACGGCGCATGAAGAGCAGCGCCGCTAACACGACGCCGACCGAAACCGCCACGACCATGTCGAAGAACACCGTGAGCAGGTAGCAGGCGACCAGAACGGCCACGTCGCTACGCGGCGCGACGCGCACGATATGGAGAAAATGCTTCACTTCCGACATGTTCCAGGCCACGAGCAAGAGCAGGCCGGCCAGGGCTGCCATGGGCACGTAGGCAACCAGCGGGGCTAGCAGCACGACCACCAGTAGCAGCACCAGCGCGTGCACGACGGCTGCGATGGGCGAGCGTGCCCCGGCGCGCACGTTGGTTGCGGTGCGCGCCAACGCACCGGTAGCCGCGATGCCGCCAAAGAACGGAGCGATGATGTTACCGAGGCCGAGCCCGATCAGCTCGGCGTCGGGGTCGTGCTTTTTCCCCGTCATGCCGTCGGCGACGACGGCCGACAGCAGCGATTCTATGGCGCCCAACATCGCGATCGTGAACGCCGCTGAGCCCAATTGGCTGATGGCGCCCAGCGGTAGCGGCCCCGCACCCCAGGGAACCATGGGCCAAGGGGGAAGCGCCGGTATGCCGCGCAGAATGTGGCCGTCCACGACGGTGCTAAAACGACTGCCGATGGTGGCGGGCGAGAAGGCGGGCCAAAAGTGGGCAAGCGCCAAGACGCCGAGAGAAAGAGCAACCAACACGATGAGCGGCGCCGGAACGCGCCGTGTCAACGCGGGCAGCGAGCGCGGCAGCAGCAGCAGTAAACCGAGAGTCAGTGCCGCCACCGCGAAATCCGCAAACGAAACTGAGGCGCGCGCGTGCCACATTGCCCGGACCTTCTCGAGATACGTCTCCGGCATCTGCGGAATAGTCAACGCCAGCGCATCCTTGACTTGCAGAGTCGCAATCACGGTCGCGATACCGGCGGTAAAGCCGGTGGTGACGGGATGCGGAATGAACTGAATCAGCTTGCCGAAGCGGGCCACGCCCATGAGCACGAGCAGGACGCCCGCCATGAGCCCTGCGGTGAGCAGGCCCGAAAGGCCATAGCGCGTCACGATTGGGGCAAGCACAACCACGAACGCGGCGGTGGGACCGGTGATCTGGAACTTGGAGCCACCCGTCACGGCCACGACCGCGCCAGCCACGATGGCAGTGTAAAGGCCGTGCTGCGGCGGCACGCCGACAGCGATGGCAAGCGCCATCGACAACGGCAGAGCCACGACGCCCACGACGAGGCCTGCCAGGGCGTCGGCGCGGAAGTCGGCGACGCCGTAGCCTTGGGCGAGCGTCTTGCGCAGCGCCGCCGACACCGGAAAGTGGAGCGGCACGCGCGGACGCTGTGGAAAGCGCGAAAGGAGCGAGTTGCGTTCGGACATATGACGCTAGAGGGAGCCAGCATTGCGCCGCGCTTGCCTAAAGGGCAAGGTCCCGCTGTCTGGCGAACCCACGCTGACGTCCGCGCGGCGGCCCCGTGATGGCGCTCCCGGGTCTAAAAAGGGCTGACGCTTGGCACGCAACCTGCTGAGCAACGCTTCGCGAACTGTGGTGGCCTGAAGAGCAACGAGGAAAAAACCATGGAACGCGATAAACTGCACGACTCGCTCGAGCGGCTCGGAATCAAGCCCAGCGACTACACAGTGCTGAAGCTTCTGCCCCTCATCTACGTGGCCTGGGCAGACGGGAAGATGGAGTTCGTCAAGAAAGAGCGCATCCACTCGTTCGTCGCTCGACACTACGATTTGAGCGCAGCGGGCACGGGAGTGCTGAACCGTTGGCTGACGGAACGCCCGACGCATGCCTATATCGCCGAGGGGCTGCACGATATGCATTTTCTGGCTATGGCCCCGGACGATATTGAAGTCGACTTCAGCGAGCTCCCGGCGCTGCTCTCCTACGCCGAAGGCATCGCCCGCAGCACTGCCAAAGCGCTCGACCAACCCGAGTCGGTCACGCCCGGTGAGGACCGCGCGCTCGAAGAAATCGCACGCGAGCTGCATATCGATCACGGAGAAAGCTGGGCCAAGCTGCTGCGCGCGCTCAACCAGCCCCCGTTGCTACCGGCGCACGCCGGTTGACTGACGCTGCAGGCACCCATCACCGGCATCTTTAGCCGCTGGCCACGCCCGGCAAGTTCTTAAGCGTCTAACCACGGCAGCATGGGGTCGTCCCAGCTGGGTCAAGCAGTGGCTGCGATGTCGTCACGCCACGTTCCGGGCAAGGTTTTGAGCATCCGAGCGGTGCGTGGACCAGGCTCGTAGATCGACAGCCAATCGCCGAGCAGGCTCACGGTGGCATCCTGGCCGACGGGAATGCCCATGTGGCCATTTCCGCGAGACGAGCTCGAGGTTCTGCATACTGTGAGCCGTCGCTCGAGGAGGGACCGCTACCTCTCCAACCAAAACCTCATCGTGCTAAGTTCGCGAAGCATACGTGCTGTCTTGAATGGGTCCTGATGATGCACCATTGGAGGAACGGGTCAACGTTGATCGTTGGGGTCCACGTGCAGTGGCGCTCCCTCTGGAGGAATGTTCTGCATCTTGGGAACGCGGATTGCGGGCCCCCCGACGCCTGGCGTGGGCGAAACCAGGGGCAGGATCAGCATGGCTGCCAAGATGCCAAAAACCAACAGTGCGATGCCACCGAGCCAGAGAAACCTGCGACTACCCTTCAGTTTATTCATTTGAGATCCCTATTCGCGCGTCTCGAGTCAACGGAGCAACAAGTACGCCAACACCCTTTGCGCATGACAAGGTGCGACGGCAGCCTGCTTTAGAACTTGGCGCGGGCCTGCGGTCGGGCCTGCGGTGCTGGGCGGCGCAAGATCTGCTCGCGCGGCGGAGCAAGAGACGCAGAGCGTGCGCCGCAGCGCGATGCGGTGCCTCCTCATGCTTGCACGGCGAGTCGTCCCGCCGAGCACGACTGGTTAGAGCTTGTCCATCAGCGGTAAGCTCTGTTGCCAGCGTAGTCGACCGTGCTCAGCGTTGCCAGCTCTTCCTAGCCAGCTTCATTTCACGCTCGAGCACGTAGATGTGACGTGCCAACTGCAAAACGATGGCGCACATCCTGCAGGACCCCCGGCATGAACAAGACAGACCTGCAGCTGAAGGAAGACGTCGAGCGGGAGCTTAGTTGGGACCCGAGCCTCAACGCGGCCCAAATTGTGGTCAGCGTGGATGGTGGGAACGTCACGCTCTTCGGGACGGTCGAAACTTACCCGGAAATGGCGGCAGCCGAGCGCGCAACCAAACGCGTGGGCCACTGTCGGAGCGTGACGCAAGACCTGAATATCAAGCTGCGCTCTGAGCACGAACGGGAGGATCTGCACCTGAGCGCGGCCGTCCAGAATGTCCTCGACTGGGACGTTTTGGTGCCGAAGGGCGTTGCCGCGAAGGTCAAGGACGGCTGGGTGACGCTCGAGGGAACCGTTACTTGGAACTTTCAACGTAGTGCGGCGGAGCGAGCGATGCAGCACACGGTTGGCGTCGTTGGCGTTTCGAATTGCATCTTGCTCAAGAATCACGCGGTCGCGTCGCAGGTGAAGGCCGAAGTGGAGGCAGCCCTCCTGCGACAGGCTACGGCGGATGCGCGCTCGATCCAGGTCGTTGCAGTGGGCGGCAAGGTAACGCTCACCGGTCACGCTTCGTCTTGGCAGGCGATTGAGGACGCGACCGGTGCTGCCTGGGCTGCTCCCGGCGTAACTGAAGTGGTGAGTCAAGTCCAGATGATCATGACGAACTGAGCGCCCAGCGTGAAGTCCCCAGCTACGCGCCCTCTTTCTCACGCAGAAACGGCGGCAGGCGCCAACGCTAACTAATCAGCTTCAGCATCGAGAGCTTATTTTGCCGCAACCCCGTCGTCGAGGACCCGCCGCATCTGGGCGCCTCCGAGCTGGTGGGGCCCTGCTTCATGAAATAGTGCCGGACGTAGGCGACGAGCTGACCGTCCGTTGGATGATCCATGGTCTCCACGCCGACGATCCTCGGCTCGAGCGCGTGGTCGTGCCGGTGCAGATGCCGAATGAAATCGAGCTTGGCCGAAGAGGGGCCCACGACCAGGATCTCTTGCGCGTCCTTGAGCGCCCCCGCGACTTCGTGGAAGAAGTGCCCGCTTCCTGCGTGACGACCCTGCTCGTCGGCCTTTGGAGTCAGCTGATGATGCGGCGCCTTGATGGTGTTCGTGTCGAACCTATCGGGCTCGATGTGAAAGATCCTTGCTTCCTTGTGGTCGATCCAAACGGCGGCGTGGCGAATGCTCATTTCATTTGTGCTCCAGCAGCCTCTGTCCGGACTGGCGGGCTTCGACACGCAACAACCGCGCCAGCCGTCGCCACTTGGGCTACTCCCTATCCGTTTGGACTAGAGCGGACTTCCGAAGCACCTGAGCGCGATCGGATCAGCAAGTGCTTTGTGCCAAGCTCTCGGTGCCCAACGTGAAAATCACACCCGCCGGTCGCTGAGCTTCGGTGTACGGTCGTTCCTCCGCTGGTTTGGGTCGGTGTCGCGCGGAAGGTGCGCGAGGCCGCGACCGTTCCGGCAAGGCTGCCCTGATCGCTAGCGTGCTCTAGTTGTTCGCGCCACTCATCGTGGCTTCCGCGCTTGCCGAAGTGCCAAGTATTCGCCGAAAAACTGCGCCGCCAGCTGGGCAACTGCCTCGAGCTTGCCAGGTTCCTCGAAGAGGTGTGTGGCGCCGGGCACGACTTCGAGCCGGTGAGGAGCCTGGAGTCGGGCCGCCGCGCCTTGGTTTAGTTCCAGGACGATGTGATCCTCGCCACCGACGATGAGCAATGTGGGCGCCTCTACCTGAGGGAGGATCTGGGCAACGAGGTCCGGTCGTCCACCGCGCGACACGATCGCGCGAACGCGGCTAGGGCGACTGACGGCGGCGTATAGCGCGGCAGCGGCTCCGGTGCTTGCACCGAACAATCCGACGGGCAGCGCGGCCGTGCGATGGTCATGACCGAGCCAGTCGATCGTATCGACCGCGCGCTTTGCGAGCAATTCAATGTCGAAGCGCAGCTGGCCGCTGACCTGGTCGGCCGCTTCCTCTTCAGTCGTCAAGAGATCGACGAGTAACGTCCCAAAGCCGGCGTCCTCGAGCGCGCGTGCGACGAAGCGGTTGCGAGGACTGAAACGACTGCTGCCGCTTCCGTGGGCGAACGCTATGATTCCGCGCCCGCCTGACGGCACGCTGAGCCGACCCGCGATCTCGACAGCGCCGGAGGGAATGAGCACGTCCCAGCCTCCGGCGGAGGGCAAGCCGGCGCCTGCGTTCTCGAGCAACCGTTTCGCCGCTTCGGTAGTCACTTGAGAGAAGTCCAGATAAAATTCACTGATCGCGGAGAAGAGCTCGGGACAGAGTGGACAGATGACGTGGTCGGCCTCGCGCCTGAGCTCGGCGAGCGTATTCTCAGGCGCGACCGGAACGGCCACGACAATCTCACGCACGCGCTGCGCCCGCAGGCTGGCGATTGCCGAACGCATCGTGGCGCCAGTAGCTACGCCGTCGTCGACGAGAATCACAGTGCGACCCTCGACGCGCGCCGGCGGTCGCTCGCCGCGCAGCGTTCGCTCGCGACGATTGAGCTCTACGAGCTCTTCGGCAGCGACCCGCTGCACGGTGCTCTCGGTAATACCGAGGGAGTCGACGACATGTGGGTTCATCACTCGGACGCCTCCAGTCGCAAGAGCTCCCATCGCCAGTTCCTCGTGGCCCGGGACGCCGAGCTTGCGAACGACCAGAATGTCGAGCTCGGCGCCAAGCTTGCGAGCGACGATCGCCGCCACCGGCACGCCACCACGCGGTAGACCGAGAACGAGCACGCCGGGCAGTGCGGAATAGGTCTCGAGTGCATGTGCAAGGACTTCGCCGGCGTGCCCGCGATTTCGATAGCGGGGGCTGGTAGCGGGCGATTCGAACTTAACGACAGGCTGCATGACGTCGTGTCAGCACGGAACATGCCAAGCGCGTGACCACCCGCGTCGCCACGCCCACTCTCGCATCGTACGGCTTGGACTGCTTGTTGCCTTCCCGTTGCGGGCTTTCATCACGGGGTCTTTGTCGTACCTCCGGGCTGACCGAAAAATATTGCGTGTCGGCGCAGCACCTGCGCCGTGTTGGTTGCTCCAGGCCGCCCCGGTGTCAAAGCGGCAATGCATCGCTTGTTGGTGTGCCACCGCGCATAATCCTCAAGCCGAGCTTGCGAGCTTCCTCCAGAAACAATGCGCTCGAAGCGATCGCCACGGACCATCCCCAGTCGTTCAGGGTGAGGTCGACCGTATCGAAGATCGCCTGTGCCGGTTTCCAATGCACCACAACCACTTGCAACAGGGCCACGGAAATCAGCGCCAGCCACAGTTCGCTATTGCTGAAAAACTGTCGATTGAAAGCACTTCCCTGCTCGGCGCGGGCGTTGAAGATATTGAAAAACTGGAACAGGACGAACGTGGTAAATGCCAGGGTCACGGCGTAGTCATGGTCGCCTTGCTGGTTGCCCCAGGCGTAGGCGCCGAGGGTTCCGGCGGCCATGGCTAAGCCGTAGATGCCAAGCTTGAGTAGCCGACGCCCGGTCAGGATCGCGGCATCCGGCGCGCGCGGCCTAGCTTGCATGATTCCATCGCGCGCCGGTTCGATGCCGAGGGTCATGGCCGGCGGCCCGTCCATGATGATGTTCACCCACAGAATCTGGATGGGTGTAAACGGCGTCGGAAATCCAAACAGTGATGCGCCCAGCACGGTGAGGATGGCCCCGATGTTTGTAGAGAGCTGAAAACGCACGAACTTGACGATGTTGTCGTAGATCGTGCGCCCTTCCTTCACTGCACCGACGATGCTGGCGAAGTTGTCGTCGGTCAGCACCATCGTGGCGGCCTCTTTGGTGACCTCGGTGCCGGTGATGCCCATGGCGACGCCGATGTCGGCGGTCTTGAGCGCCGGCGCGTCATTGACGCCGTCGCCGGTCATCGCCACCACATGGCCACGCGCTTGCAAGGCCTCCACGATGCGCATCTTGTGCTCGGGCGCCACGCGGGCGAAAACGCTGGTGCGCTCCACCAGCGTCTTGAACTGCGTAGCGTCCAGGCCATCCAGTTCGCGCCCCTCATGGACGTCGCCGGTCAGCCCGAGGTCGCGGGCGATGCTCGCCGCCGTGTCGCGGTGATCACCGGTGATCATCTTGACCTCGATTCCTGCCGCTTGGCAGGCGCGGATCGCATCGCGCGCCTCGGGCCGCGGCGGGTCGATGATGCCGACCAGCCCGATCAGCGTCAAATCATCGGCCCAAGCCATCAGGTCGCTGACCGGATCGAAATTCTGCGCCGGAATGGTGCGCCCGGCAACTGCCAGCACCCGCATGGCCTGCCCGGCGAAAGCCGCACTTTCCGCTTCGAAGGCGGCGTAGGCGGCAGTGTCCAGTGGCACCTCGCCGTCGGCGCCGAGGTGCCGGCGCGCGCGAGCCAGCAGCACATCAGGAGCGCCCTTGACCCACATGCGTACCAGCGACCCCTCGTGGTGGAAGGTGGCCATGAATTTGTGCGCCGAGTCGAATGGGATTTCGGCAATGCGCGGGCTGTGTTCGGCGAGCTCCTCCGCCGACACGCCGCCCCTGGCCGCCAGCGCTAGCAGGGCGCCTTCGGTGGGGTCGCCGATCAGTTCGCCGTCGCGGATGCGCGAGTCGGCACACAGCGCGGCGGGATTCAGCAGTGGCCGGTAGTCCGGTGCGGGCAGGCCGTCTTCCGCCGCAATGCCGCCTTGGCCCGCGTAGCCCTCGCCGCTGATGCCGAAGCGGCGGCCGCGATAGAATAGCTGGCGCGCGTTCATCTGGTTGAGCGTCAGCGTGCCGGTCTTGTCCGAGCAGATCACCGTCGTGCAACCCAGCGTTTCCGCTGCGGCGAGCTTCTTGACGATCACGTGGCGACTGGCCATTCGGCGCATCCCCAAGGCCAAAGTGATGGTCACCACCGCCGGCAGCCCCTCCGGAATCGCTGCCACGGCCAGCGCGATAGCGATCATTGCTGTTTGCGTCAGGTCGTCGCCGCGCACTAGACCGACGATCAAGATCACGACGACGACGACGCCGGCGATGCCCGCCAGCCGCTTGCCCAGCTGATCGAGCTGGAGTTGCAGCGGCGTCGCCGATTCCATTGCCTCCGCCAGCAGGCCAGCGAGGCGGCCCATTTCAGTGTTCATGCCGGTGGCGACGACCACCGCCTCGAGTCGCCCGCGCGTCATCACGGTGTTCATGAAAACCATGCCCCGTCGCTCTGCCAGGATCACACTGGCCGCCACCACGTCCGGGGTCTTGGCGACCGGATGAGATTCGCCGGTCAGCGCAGCTTCTGCCACCTCCGCCGCATGCGCGACCAGCACGCGCGCATCCGCCGGAATTCGGTCGCCGGCCTCCAGCAGCAGCACGTCGCCGGGCACCAGCTCGACGGCCTGGATTAGCACGGCGTGACCGTCGCGGCGCACCCGGGCCGTCGGCGCAAGCATGTTCTTCAGCGCCGCCAGCGCAGCCTCAGCGCGGTGCTCCTGAAAAAAACCGAACAGCGCGTTGACAACTACGACGATGGCGATAACCACGGCGTCCTTGAGATCGCCAACCGCGCCGGCCAGCACAGCCGCGCCGAGCAGGGCGATCACCAGGAAGCTCTTGAATTGATCGAGAAACTTGAGCCAGGCCGGGCGCGCCGGCACCTCGGCAAGACGGTTGGCGCCGTGCTCGGCGAGACGGGCTTGTGCCGCGTTGGGCGCCAGCCCCCTCGCCAGATCAACCCCCAGGCGCTCGGCAATCGCCTCGCG
>Ga0163144_10030070_pt1 | contig 10402 bp, 11 predicted proteins | sample OliLak19BULKMAT1_FD_123175 | JGI IMG/M metagenome (GOLD analysis project Ga0163144, IMG submission 123175) | Freshwater microbial mat bacterial communities from Lake Vanda, McMurdo Dry Valleys, Antarctica - Oligotrophic Lake LV.19.BULKMAT1 | ecosystem: Environmental > Aquatic > Freshwater >...
ATTGCCGAATACTTGCTGGATCAGGCCGGCGTCGCCATCGCCCACGCGGTGCTCAATGAGTTGCACCGCGATTTTGCGCTGTTGGGATTGTTCCCACAGCTCGCTCCGCGGAAACCCAAGCTGCACAAGTCGGTCCGCATCTGGACGCGCCACCCCTATCTCATCGTTTACACGGATCGAACTAAGCCGATCCGCATCATCCGCATCCTTCACGGTGCCCGTGACGTCACCAATCTCATCGACGACGGCGAGTAAAAACCGAATCCCGACAATTCAAAAGGACGGCTCACGCCGGCGGGTCCATGCTTTCGTGCCGCATGATGCTTCATTGTACAGCCACCCCGCGACCGTCAAGACGCTTCGATCGTTGACCGCCGCGGTGGGCCCCGTCTGTGGATCGCATCCATCGAGCGGCAGCGACAAGCTGCTGCATCGGTCGATTTATCAGCCAAGCATTCAACTGCCATGTCGAACATCTTCCTCAAGGCGGATGAGCCTAAGCCGCAGCCGGTGACCATCGAGGAATTCCTCGTTGATCTCCGCAAGCGTCTGGGTCGAATCGAGAAACACTTGATCGACCTCAAAGGCAATCCGCCGAGAAAGCCCGCGAACGCGTAAAGACGCTTCGTCGGACGCGAAAACCCCGCTTGTCGGCGGGGTTTTTCGCTGCTTTTGGACCCGCCGGCCTACCCGTTCGATAGGAAATCAACTCTGAATAACGGTTGAACTCGACTCCGCAGCCTTCGCGCCTTTGCGTAGTGGAGGAGGCAAAAACTTGTCGATTTCTTCGACAGAAAACGTCAAATCTTCTTTCTTCTGCAATGCTTGTTGAGCACGCCCGTACGCTTTCCCAAGCGTCCTGGGCGCCCCTTTGTAGATCGCGGCAAGCTTATCTTGAAGCTTGTCACGGCACTTCATAGCCTCTTCCACGGTTATTGTTTTGCTCTCCACGTCAGTCAGAAGAGACAGATACGACTCCCGGATTTCCCAGAGTTTGGCCGCGGTGTCGGCGTGCTTCTGAGACAAGCTGCCTAAATCGTAGTTTTTCGTGTAAGCGTTGATGACCAACAGTATCGCGGAAAGAATTGCTGCGAGGATCGCCGCCACTTTACCTTGTTCAAAAAGCACCCGAATGAGCGTGCCAGTGGTCAACACCGAAAGAGCAATCTGTACAAGCTTCAGGTTAGTCAGCCGATCATGGTAAATGTCGCTGCACTTTTCATGCGTCTTGTGTGAATAGGCAACCCTGCCAAAACATTCGCGAAGTTGGAACGTCAATGGATCGATTGGTAGCTCCATTTAAGAATCGGGAAACGCCGTCCCAAAAATCTCGCGCCATTTTTGCCGCGCCGCCCAGATCTTTGCGTCTGTATAAAATTGAATCGCCTCGACCGAAAGATTGTAGCACCGCTTCGCTTTGTACTCGAATTCGCCTCGACGGTAGACGTGCTGACCGCTGCCAGGGGCGCGCCAGTATTCCTGATTCGGATCCTGGCTCATTAACAACTGAAAATAGTCGCGGGAGAAGAAATCGTAATAGAGGAACGACTTGTCCTTGTACTGATAGTTCTCGATGAAGGCGTATGCAAGTGTGTCAACAAGAAGTCCGCCTATCGGTACGCTCCAGCGCTCTTTCCAAGCGCGAGCCATGCGACAGAGTTGAATCAAGTTTCCGTTGGTAGCCCCATTCCTATCGACGATGGCTTTAATTTCGGGTTTTGGGTCAGTGACTTTCCAGCTTCCTCCGTCATTGGCATCAGGATAGGTGTACTTACCTGCTTGATTGTAGAAAGCCGGTACGACTTCAAACCTCATGCCATCGCTGAATTTCACTACAACAACTTGGCCGTCCCCGCCAACATCGGTGTCGGGATAACTTTTCTGAATCGCCTGCTTCACGTTCTGAAGCAGCGCGGATTGGCCATTTCCGAGATGAGCGTTGTATTGCGCGTACAGCGCAGACGGCAACTCAAAAATCATGTCAAGGTCGCTAAAACCGCGTCGCGCAGTGCCGCGGCCGTAGGAACCGGTGTAAAAGCTGTGCGCCGTATCCGATTCAGTGTTCCAGTACTCGATATTAAGTCGTCGGGTGATCCGGCAGTACCGCGTCGAAATGTCCGAAGCGTTGTTGACCGTCAGCTGCGAACAAAACGTCTGAAAATCTTCGCCGATACCCATTTGTCGTCTCGCAAGTTTCTACCAAGGTGGGTGGGTGTGCCACCGGTGCTACCCAATCGTTCAGCCCGCGGGTGAATACTAACTAGCGAGCATCATCCAAGATGAATTCCTCGCTTCGCGGCGAGTACAGCCCGTGGTTTCCCCGGTCGCTACGCATTCGGACGCTGCATTCTTTCTTCAGCAACTCAGCCGCATCTTCTAATCGCCAGACTTTTACGGCGTTGCTCTCGTAATTGCGCTCGTGACGAGCTCCTGGCTTGGCCAGCGTGTAACAGTCATCGCCATCCTTTTCTGGCAGGAAGATTTCGACCGTTCCATCGGGGTGTTTGATTTCACGGCGGATGTCAATTGGCATCTCGAAATTGTGTAGCGATCAAGCGAACTCGTCAAATCAAATTTCTCGCACAGATGCGGGAGTTGGCCCTTTCTGCTTGCGCACATTGGCGACTTGTGCCAGGCTGACTCTAGTTATTCGTTCTTTTTCCTTAACCCGTTGGTTCGTCCCCTCCCCCGCGAAGTTGCCGGCCGGCACGGAGTTCACACCCGCGATCGTCGCGTGTGCGGATTGCTCCCCGTCCGTCAACACCCACCGTCGGTGGGAGGAGTTCGATCATGAGTTCGCAATCGCAACTGTCTGTTCCGCTCTCGCATTTGTTGCCGAGCAAGCGCAACCCGCGCCGGGTCAAACCCGATCGCGAGGCGCATCGCCGGCTCGTGGCATTGATTAACGCACATGGTTTGCTTCAACCGCTGGTTGTTCGACCGTGCGAAGGCAAGCCCAAGGACTACTTGGTCATCGCCGGCAACCGGCGACTCGCCGCGCTGCGTGAAATCCACCGCAACAACGGTGATCCGAAGATCCCCTGCGTGCTGCGCAAGGTAGATGAGGAAACCGCTGATGCTTTGTCCCTGGGTGAGAACTTCGGCCGCGAGCCGATGCACCCGCTGGATGAAGCCGAAGCGTTCGCCAAGCTCGCCAGCCAGGACGGGAAAGGCGCTGAAGTGATCGCATCGGAGTTTGGTGTCACCGATCGCTACGTCCGCCAACGCATGAAGCTGTCAACGCTAGCGGCGCCGATCAAGGCCGCGTACCGCGACGGTGAAATTGACACCGGCACGGCCGAGGCGTTCGCCGCGGTGCCCGAAGATCGTCAGCTTGCTGTCTGGAAGGAGCTCGACGGCCGTCCTCAGCACGCCGAGCACGTCAAGAACGTCATCGCCCACGAATGGATCGATGCCGGACTGGCGCTGTTCGATCGGAATCTCATTCCCGAATCCTCCGTCAGCCAGGATCTGTTCGCCGAGCGCGTGCTCGTCGAACGACAGGCTTTTCTGGACGCGCAGAGCAACGCGCTTGAGACCGAAAAACAAGCGTTGACCGAAGACGGTTGGTCGGAAGTGATTGTCGGCAAACGCCAGGATGTTCAGGATCGGCTGTACGCGATGGACCTGCTGCCGAAGGAGTTCGACAGCGCGACCATGAAGAAGCTGGCGAAGATTGAAGCCGATCAGACGAAGTTGGAGAAAGTTGCCGAGAAGCTCGATGGCGATGATGAAGACCGTATGGAGCGCATTCAGTCCCGGTACGATGCCCTCAATGAGAAGGCTCGCCAGATCGAGGAGTCGGCGCCCGTTTGTTTTTCGGAGCCGACCAAAGCGCGAGCAACTGTGTTTCTCTTGATGGACCCGGACGGCCGCGTGCATCGCGAGTTCAGAGTTCCACGTCGAAGATCGCACCCGTCCAGTCACTCCAACGGTGATGCCGACGACGATCGCGGCGCTACGGAACCCGAAAAGCCGCCGACATCGGAAGATGTCAGTGATCGCCAGCGCGCGACGACGTACACGCATCAGGCGTTGTGCGTCCGTGAGGCGGTGTTCAAGAACTCCGCGGTGCGAAAGCGATTGCTCGCCATGATGCTGCACGACAAAGTGCGCAGCGAAGCGATCGCGATCGGCCACGACGTGAACGGCACGAATCTGCACGCCAGCAATGGCGAAGGATTCAAGAGTCTGGCGCACGCTCGGTTAACCGCCATCCGTGCCAAGCTCGATCCGCTCACCGGCAACCAGCACGTTGATGACGTCGAAGCCTTCCAGTCGTTGGGGAAACTCTCCGACAAGAAGCTCGACGCGTTGATTGACGTCCTGATCGTCGGATTGCTGGTTGCTCATCCGCAACGAGCCACACCGCTGATTACCCATCTGGCCACGGAGCTGAAGGTCAACGTCCGCGAGGACTGGACACCCGATGCCGCCTGGCTGGGCAGCTACCAGAAAATTCAGCTCGCTCATCTTTGCACTGAATTTGCCGGCACGATGGCTGCGCCACCGCCGGATCGCAAAAAGAGCGATCTGGTCAAGCAGCTCAGTCAGTTGTTTGTCGATGCCTGCAACGGAGAGATCGGCGACAAAGCGCTGGCCGGGCGGGTCAACACCTGGCTGCCGGCGAATCTTCGCTCGGAAACCACACCCACCTGACGAATCCATTCGTCACAACAGGAACCGTTCGAATGACGGTTCCTTTTTCTTGACGGGGACGCGACCATTCTCAGCTTGCACTCGCTATGGACGGATGCCGTTGCCGATCGATTCCCCACTCGATGGCAAACACGAGCGCCGAAACGACGAACGGCGCGACGAACGCGATCGTGGGCACGAAAATAAGCGCGCTAACACACGCAGCCAGTCCGAAGAGGATGCTTGGCACGCCGATCGGTCGGCGCGATGCGTTGTTCCGCTGGAACAGCGCGTAGGCGACAGCAGGCAGGAAGACCGAGAGTAAGCCGAATGCAGACGAGAACAGGTCGACGATATCTCTGATGAAATATGCGAGGCCCAGGGCAAGCATGCCAATGACCAGCGTCACGACGCGGACGATCCGCAATGTTCGCGGCGAATCGGCGCTCTCGTGCTCGAATGAAACGCCGGGGACCAGCCGGGACGCAGCAAGTCCGCTCACACCCAAGAACGTGTCGGCCGACGACATCACGGCTGCAAAGAAGGATACGATCATGATTCCGTATGCAGCCGTGCCGCGAAATCGCTCCACGGCGTGCAAGCCGGCAAAAATCGCGTCTGTTGCGCCAGTTGCTCGTGCGAAAAGCCCAGCAAACGCGAAGGCAGCAAAGAACACGAGGCTCAGGAGGCCAGCGGCAATGAAGCTGTTTCGCGAAACGCTGTCGGTCTTGGCCGTGTTCATCCGCTGCCACAGATCAAAGCGCACGAGGAATGTAGGAATCAGCAGGAACACGGCCCCGATCAGGATGACCAAGTCGTTTGAGTGCACACTCAATGCCGATACCGGAACATTGCCCGCCAGCTGCGTCAGCACGCCGCCCTGCACATACCCGCCAATGAGAATCGCAACGCCGATGGAGATGACGACGACCTGAAAAACGTCCGTGGCGATGTCGCGGCGAAAACCTCCCGTGGCCGAATAGACCAGAATGCTGAAGACCGCAAACACCGAAGCGCTAAGCAGGATGGCGAATCCATGATCGACTTTCAAATAGAAGGAAACAAACGTCGCGATGCTGAGATACTGGACGGCGAGCATCATCACGAACGATGCAAGCGTTGCCAGCGAGAAAAGGATTGGAATCGCGGTCGTTCGCCCGCATCGAGCGCGGTCGTTGTTCGGAGCGTTATCGGTGTTCCCGAGTATCTTGTGCAGCAGCCCGAAGAGGGTGGAAACTTGGTGTTCCTCCAACAGCCGTCGCAAATACGGCGAAAGCAGGCCGAGGAGAATCCCACCAACGCAATACACCACACCGATCGCAAACGCCGAGATCGGCGCCGTGTAGCCCAACTGCGCGATCCCAAGGAACATGCCACCGCCCACGGTCGTCCCCAGCAGGGAGCAGGTCAGGAAGACCGACCCGGTGCGGTTCTTCATGGCAACGTACTCGCCCAGCGTGACGTTGCGCCAGCGCCAGACGCCGATCGTGATGCTACAGGCGAAATAGACGACAAACGTCGTGATTAGAATTGTTGTCATAGGTGGGTGGCGCGCGAGCCGCTCAGGAATAAATATAACACGTATCGAAACACCTTGACCGCCAGGTACATGAGAAAGAGTACATAGAAGCTAACGAGCATGTGGTCAAGATTGTCCGGTCCGCCAACGCAGTTCAGGATGATCACAAAGAGCATGATCGCGGCGATCGCAACTCTGGCGGTGATGACCAGTCCCAGAAACACCACCAGAACGGCCGGCCACTCCTGGTCATGATCGCGTCCGCTGTAGACGTATAGGTCCCAGAAGGCAACGGCGGCACCGTATCCCGCCAGCAGAGCGTACCACGCAAGGGACGGTTCGATCGCTAGGATGAGGGCGGCGCCTAGGATTCCGATGAATACCAGCAACAGAATCAATACCAGATGGTTGAGCGATGAACGAAGGCTGACGGTCAGGTTGGCCGTCAGCCAGTCGACCAGAAAATACGCACAGATCAGGCAGATCGGTATCGCGTTGCTTCCCGTGATCAGAACATCAACCACCGGACGCCCGTTAACGACGTCTACTTTGAAAAGGTACTGGACGAAGACTCCCAGGAACACGGTGTAGGCCGTATTCAGCACAAACAAGCTCGCGTCCGATTGACCAGTCTTGGCGTCGTGGCTCATCCGGTCCCTTCGAGAATCCAAACCAGATGACTGGAAATCATGATGGCGTCATCGATCGCGACATTGAGCAACCCGTGGAATCCAGAACCGAGCCGTTTCGCGCGCACAACCGATGCCGCAAACGGAATGTCATCCCGATTGGCCACCGCGCGTGAAAAGCGCATGTTGAAATCCCCAAAGCGAAGCCGCGTACGATCGCGATCGGAAAGGAATGTGGCTAGATCCGGGAGCATTGCCGAAAGCGGGTGTCGGGTACAGATGATGCCGCCAACCACCGCGTACCCGATCTGACAAGCGTACAAGCAACTCATCGGAGCGGTGACGTACTCGAAAAGCTCTCCTTCGGTGTACGGATACTGATGGCGGCGCAATCGGCCGCTGAATGCTTCTGCGGACCGTGCCAGCGATTCCACATAACGGTGTTCGACTTTGTAGATGCTTAGGATCGACGTGAGCACTGACTCCGGCATGATGCTCGACGACACCGGATCGGGCGAAGCATCGTCGAGAGGCTCAGGTTGTTTCCGGCCGACCGTGGTCCCCCAGTGCGATGCCGGCCGCATTATCTCTTGCATTTGCGAATCCTTTCGTCGTTCCGCGCGCATATCTTCGTGTACCCGCTGAACTGCGTCACCTTTCGGTACTGGCGAAGACAACCAAGCCGCACCAGTGCGCTTGATCTTCCGTGCTGCGACGGAGATATTCAATGTTCTGCGTTTTGCCAGAGGATCACGAATGGACATTGATGCATACACGCTGGGCCGCCTTATCCAAGCCACGATCGACGCGCTGCAGAATCTCCCGGCGAAGGCGAAAACCGAGTACGCGACGGACCATCAGCTCTCAGAGTTCAACAAGCATCGGGAAATGGTTTCGAAGCTCGCTCCCTCGATGCAGCAGCTCATTCCACCGGCGTTTCGGCTTGCCGCCGGAACGCGATCGCAGGTTGGAAACGGCAGGTATGCCGATGTCGTGGCCGGCTATGCGCAACTCAAGGTCATCCTCGATGCAATTGACGTGCCGCCGCCCCCGAGCGTCGGATAGCCGTGCCCCCGGGCGCTCGCGGCGCAGTTGGCAACGGTCGTTCACTTCGGCGCCCAAGCCGCTTTCACATCAGCGCCGATGGCCCGCCGCGCCCCGGGCAACTGATGTCGCGGGAAGAACGTCCCCCGCCCCAACAGCGGCTGGATCTGCATCATCACCGGGTCCTGGCCAATCTGACCGGTCCGATAGGCGCTTTTGGTTGCTGGAATCAGGTAGCGGGGCGCGCGCTCGTTCCCCAGATCTTCCGCGCTGTGAATCCATTCAAACGTGGACGGCGCGTTGAGGTACGTCACAAACTTCTTCGCCGCTCTGCGGCGGGCATCACGCACCGGTTGCTCGTCCCCTCCGTCGTTGCGTAATACGATCGCGTCAACGAACCACAAAGGGTCATTACCGTCGCCGAGGCATGCGGAAGAGACAAACAGCTTCTTGGAATCCGCGCCAGCTCGTACCGCATAGTGCAGGCGCTCGGACCAACCAAGGAGTGCGTCCGCTTCACCTCTGCCGAACTCTTCGGCGGCGAGGTTTGGATTGTCGTCGTACGTCTTATCGATGCAGGGATTCGTGCCGTTGAAAGCGCCCTGTTGCGCTACGCGAACGAACTGCCGCAGAACATTCGGATCCAGTGGCACGGTAAGGGCCGCCGATAGATCGGCGTCGCTGCGGCTGTCAGCCCAGGAATCGATGTACAGCGCGGCCGTGTTCCAACTCCCCAGCAAATTGCCCGCAAGGTTTCTGGTGCCTTCCTTTGCGCGTTCAAGATTCTGCACGAGTTCGTCGGCGGTTTCAGCCTTGGCCACGGCCTCGTACGGAGTCATGATGAAGTGGCCGCACATCCAATGTGGCACCCCGAAAATCTGACCGCGTATGCGGCAGGCCTCCGCCGCGATGGGTTGCCAATCTGACTTCACCAAGTCGGCATCCCACGGAGCGATCGCCTCAAGGTCGAGCAATGACCCAAGCAGGACCGTATCAATTTCGAGCAGGTCAACCCCGTCGCCAGCGCGAAGCAGCCCGGCCAGCCAAAGCGGATCGTAGAAATCATCGTTAACCGGATCGAATTTGCGAATCTCCACGTCGATGTCCGGGTTTGCGGTTTCGAACTCTCGTTCGAGCCTCGCGCGAAGCGCCTCATTTGAGACATCGTCGCCGCTGGGAAGGTATGGGAATAACGCAACACGAAGCTTCGTCGGTGCCCCGTGTGACACGGAAGAAGCGATAACCGCAAGAAAGAAAAAGAAGTTGATCAATCTCATAAGAAAACCTCGCTTCTGCTAGAGGAGCCTTCTCTTACGTTAAATCAAGCACGATTCTCAAACAAGACGCCGCATTACTTCTTGGCACCCGCCGCGGTCATTTCCATCTTGCGCTTGGTTGTGTCCCGTGCTTGAATGCACCCAGGTCCGTTCTTCCCCATCCCAACTCATTGAAAGGAGGTTCCCATGCCCACAGCCACCGAGCGGCGCACGGTCGATTGGACGGCGCTGTTGATCGATGCGGTCAACAAGCCCGGACTGGTCAGTTCGGCGTATCAACTCTTCTGGCGATACAGCGTCGGTAACCAGATTCTGGCGCTGTTTCAGTGCCTGCTCCGCAAGATCGAACCCGGCCCCATCTACACCTACCGCGGCTGGCTCAAGCTCGGCCGCCAGGTCCGCAAGGGCGAGAAAGCGATCACGTTGGTGATGCCGGTTCAGGTCAAGCGCAAGCGTCACGAAACTGTGCCGGAAGGTGCAATCGTCGTCGAGATCGATTCATCGGCAAGTCACTGCGTGCCAGCCGGCGACGTCATGTTCACCAAGTTCATCGAGCGGCCATTCTGGTTTGTATTGTCACAAACCGACGGTGAGCCAGTGCAGACCGAAACGGTTTCGGACTGGGATGAAACCGACGCGCTGCACATGCTCAACATCGAGCGCGTCTCGTTTGTGCATACGGACGGCAATTGCCAAGGCTATGCCAATGGCCGGCAGGTTGCGGTGTCCCCGATCGCGTTCATGCCGCACCGCACGCTCTTTCATGAAGTGGCCCACGTTGAACTCGGGCACACCGCCGAATCGATCGGCCTGATCGATCGCGGCGAAACCACGCCGCGGGACATCCGTGAAGTGGAAGCCGAATGCGTGGCGCTGATTTGTTCGGCGGCGCTGGGTTTGCCCGGCGAAGAGTTCAGCCGCGGCTACATCCAGCACTGGCTAAGAACCGAGACGATTCCTGAACGAAGCGTGCAGCGCATCTTCAAAGCGGCTGACGCCATCCTGCGTGCCGGTCGGCCGCAGGACCTTGCCGGCGAGACCGAAGTCCCCGCCGTCTGATCTTTTTTCTTTAACCCGTTAATGTTCAACGAAAGGAGGCCAGCAATGGCCAAGACTCAATCCGCGCCCGCGACCGGGCGACCGAATCGGCCGATTCACGAAATCCGTCACCGCAACGTGCGGGCGACGATCTGGAAAAACCCGGTGCAAAACGGCGTGATGTACAACGTCACGGTCAGCCGCAGCTACCGCGACGACAACAACGAATGGCACGACACCAATTCGTTTCCGTTCAA
>Ga0163144_10030071_pt1 | contig 10402 bp, 9 predicted proteins | sample OliLak19BULKMAT1_FD_123175 | JGI IMG/M metagenome (GOLD analysis project Ga0163144, IMG submission 123175) | Freshwater microbial mat bacterial communities from Lake Vanda, McMurdo Dry Valleys, Antarctica - Oligotrophic Lake LV.19.BULKMAT1 | ecosystem: Environmental > Aquatic > Freshwater > Lake...
CGCGTTGTCCTGGCCGCCGCAGGTCAGGACGACGCCGGAGTTGAGCAAGGTCGATGTGTGGTTGAAGCGCGCCGTGATCATGTTGCCGGCGGTGGCGGTCCACAGCCCTGTGGCCGGGTTGTATATCTCGGCCGTGATGGAAGCGGACGGGGCGGCGAACTCGGTAGCCGCGGCGTTGCCGCCCGCCACGAGCACGCAGCCGTTGGTCATCAAGGTCGCGGTGTGGGAGGACCGGACCGTGCCCATGGCGCCCGTGTTGATGATCACATTGCCGCGGGAGGCCGCGAAGATGTCGGCGGAGGCGAGCGTAGTTCCCGTCTCGTTGACGCCGCCGGCGATGAGCAGGTCGCTCGTGGAGAGCAAGGTCGCCGTGTGGCCGACGCGTTGGATGGTCGCCGCCGGGGAGACGGACGGAAGCGCAGCAATAAAGAATGCCGCGCAAAGAGCCGTCGAAAGGCGTCGCATCGTCTGGCCGGTCATCAAGTTGGCGCCAAGCCGTGAGCTCTCGGGGCTTGCGTTGGAAAGAGTGTAACGGTGACCTGTTACGAAATCAATACAGAAGCCTTTACCAAAATGCAACCTAGGTCACATCCCGTGTCCGTGGCCCTGTATTTAAGGGAGGGTCAGGAGCGAGGCGCCCTTGTCGGAGAGCGAGTTTGCGGGGTCGAGCTGCTTCTTTTTGTCGACGGAGAAGAAATAGCGGTAGGTGCCGGGGTTGAGGTACAGGCTGACGGTCCAGGCCCCGTCGTCCTGGCGGGTCATGTCCTTGCGCCCTCCCCGGACGATGAAGGCGCCGACGAGCTCGACGGACTTGGCCTTGGGCGCGAGGAGCTTGAACTCCGTGCGCAGGGCCTTGATTTTTCCGTCGGCCGGCGGGGCGGCGGGCGCCGCCGCAGGGGCCGCCGCGGCGGCCGGCGACGAGGAGCCGGCGAGCTTCGGGGTTTCCCGGTGCCGAGGCGCGTCGGACAGCATCGAAGGCTTCGGAGGGCGCGGCGCGTCCGCCGCCGGCTTGGCCTCGACGATGACGGCGGCGGGCTTGGGCGCCTCCGGAGCGGCCACGGGCGCCGTCGATGCCGCGGGAACCGTGGCCGGCGCCGCGCGGCGGCGGGCGACGGGCGCGGGAGCGAGCACGGGCGTCTTCCAGTACTGATACACCTTTGCGGCCACCGCACCCGCGAAGATGATCACGAACACCGAGTCGAGCACTAACAGGAAAGCCCAGAGCTTGTGCGAGCCGCGAGGGGCCTCGGGCGTGGCCTCGGGCGCCGGCGCAGGGGCCGAGGCGTCCTTGGGCTCTTGAGGGTCCTGCTGTTTGCCGAGGCCGAAAAGGTCGAACATGGGGTTCCTCTCGATTTTAGCCTTGACCCGGGGTCCGCGTCAACCTCATCGGTACTTCGCGATGATCGCGTCCCAGAGTCCCTGGCTGCGAAGGATGACTTCCACGAGCTCGCGAAACGCCCCGTCCCCCCCGCTCGCCTTCGTGACCCAGTGCGCGGCCGCCTTCACCTCGGGGCGCGCGTTGGCGGGTGCCACCGCGAGGCCGACGCGGGACATGACCGCGAGGTCGGGGATGTCGTCACCGACATAGACGACCTGGTCCTTCGTGAGCTTCTCGGCGGCCATGATCTCCGCGAGCACCGCCGCCTTGTCGAGGCGGTGCTGGTAGATGTGCTTGACCTTGAGCATCTTAAGACGCGCGTCCGTGCCTTTGGACACTCGTCCGCTGATCACGCCCGTGATCAGCCCGCTTTCCGTCAGCCACGCCATCGCGATCGAGTCCTGGGCGTGGATGCCCTTGAACTCGACGAGCTCGCCCGTCGGATCGACGAAGTGATAGATCGTCCCCGTCGTCAGGACGCCGTCGATGTCGGTCAGGACGATGCGGGTCTTCGCGGTGCGGGCGCGCAACGCGGCCGGCGTGAGATGTTTCAAAGCGCCGCCGTCGCGGCATCGGCCAAGGCGTTCGCCAAGGCGCGCAGGCCCTCGTCCGGGTTGAGTCCGAGGTCGAGCCGGAGCAACCGGCGCCCGGCCGAGAGCATCGCAGCCGCGTCGCCCTTCGACTGGGCGCGGCACAGCTCGCCAAAGGAGAACGGCTTGCCGGGGACGGGCGTCTTCGTCTTCTCGGCGTCATCAAGGACGAGAAACAGGCCCTTGGCCGGTCCGCCCTTGTGCAGCTGTCCCGTCGAATGCAGGTAGCGCGGCCCCCAGGAGATCGTGACCGGCGCGGTCGTCCGCGCGCGGACCCTTCGCCGGATCTCGTCGATCTGGCGGCGGTTCTCGTCCGTCTCGGCCAGGAACGCCAGGATCGAGATGTAGTCGCCCGCCTTGACGCGCGATAGGTGCGCGCCGAGGACCTCGCGCAGCGGCCGGTCCTGTCCGGCGTCCGCCTTCAGGGCCGACACGAGCCCGGCGTCCGCGAACGCGGCCAGGCCGCCCGCGCGCAGGCTCGCCTTCTCCGGCACCCCGTCCTTGAGCCCGTTGAGGACCTCCTTCGTCCGGTCCTTCGCGGTCTGCACATCAGGCTGGTCGAACGGGTTGACCTTGAGCAGGAAGCCCGCCGCCGCCGTGGCGACCTCCCAGAGCAGGAACTGGGCGCCGAGGTCGAGCGCATCGTTGAGCTCCAGGCGCAGCACGGGATGACCCGCCTGCTCAAGGGCCGCGAGCGCCGTGTCGACGGCCGACTCCGCCCTCCCCTTGAGCGACAGGCGCACGAAGGCGCGGTCGCGACCGTAAGACGACGGAGCGCCGAGAGGTTCCCCTGCGACGGGAAGCACGCCGCGGCCTTCCTTGCCCGTGGACTCCGCCACGAGCTGCTCGACCCACAGGCCGAAGGTCTCAAGCGAGGGCGGCAGCACGAGGGTGAGCTTGTCGCGCCCGTCGCGCGCGTGGCTGCCGATGAACGCGCCGAGGCGCAGGGCCGCGTTGGCCCGCGTCGCGGTCTGTGGCGAAAACGAGCTCGCCGCCTGGCGCGCGCGCGACAGCAGCTCGGCTCCGTCGATCCCGGCCAGCGCCGCCGGCACGAGCCCGAATAGAGTCAGCGCCGAGAAGCGGCCGCCGACATCCGACGGATTTAGGAAGGTCTTGCGGAAGCCGCGCTCGCGCGACATCTTGTCGAGCGAGGTGCCCGTGTCCGTGATCGCGACGAACTGTCGGCCCGGCTTGGCGCCGGGACGGCGCGCGCACAGGTCCCAGAAATAGTCGAAGAAGGCGTTGGGCTCGACGGTGCCTCCGGACTTGCTCGCGACGATGAACAAGGTCTTGTCGAGGTCAAGGCGCGCGGCCAGCGCGGCGACGGCGCCCGGATGCGTCGAGTCGAGCGTCAGGAGTTCGAGGCGTCCCGGGACGGAGCCGAAGGAGGCACGCAGCACCTCGACGCACAGGCTCGAGCCGCCCATGCCGAGCACGACGGCCGAGCGGAAGCCCTCGGCCGCGGCGGACTCGGCGAAGCCCTTCACCGCCGACAGCGCGCCGCCCGATACGATGGGCGCGTCGAGCCAGCCCAGCGAGTGGCGGATGAGCTTCTGGCTCTCCTTGTCGTCCTTCCAGAGCGTCGGGTCCTTGGCCCACAGGCGCTCGGAGAAGCGCGCGGCCTCGAGCTCGGCCAGGCCGGCGTCGACGGCGGCGAACTCCGCCTCAAGCAAAGCGCGCTTGGCCGTGAGCTTGCCCATCAAGGTCTCGAAGGACTTCGAGAACGAAGCGAGCCCCTCCTCCTCGAGCTTGACCATCACGGCCTCGCGGTCCACGCCGAATCTGGGCAGCGCGTTCCACTGCGCGGCGGCTTCGACGACGCCCTCCTCGATGCTGAAGCGCCCGGCGCCGTGCGAGCGGTATGCGTCCACCGTCGCGGGCGGCATGGTGTTCACGGTATCGTGTCCGATGAGCTCTTCGACATACAAAGTATCTCGGTACGCCGGGTTCTTCGTGCCGGTCGAGGCCCACAACAGCCGTTGAGCGAGGGCCCCCTTGGATTTGAGGGCATTGAAGCGAGCGGATGAAAATACTTTTTTTCCGTGCTGATACGCGAGCTTCGCGTTCGCGATGGCCGCTTTGCCCATCAAGGTCCGAGCCGCCGGCTCGGATCTCTTCTCTAATATCGCGTCGATCGCGCTGTCCACGCGGCTGACGAAGAAGCTCGCCACGGACGCGACCTTGGACAGGTCCTTGCCGGCCGCCGCGCGGCGCTCGAGCCCCTTCAGGAAGGACTCCGCGACGGCGGCGTAGCGCTCGAGCGAGAACAGCAAGGTCACATTGACGGAGACGCCCTCGGCCGTGAGGTCCTCGAACGCTTTGAGGCCCTCGACGGTTCCGGGGACCTTGATCATGAGGTTCGGGCGGTTGACGGCGGCCCACAGGCGAAGCCCCTCGGCGACGGTGCCGGCCGCGTCGCGGGCGAGCATGGGCGAGACTTCGAGCGACACGAAGCCGTCCCCGGCCTTCGTCTCCTCGTGCAGCGGGCGGAACAGGTCACAGGCCGCCTGGATGTCGGCGATCGCGAGCGTCTCGAACAGCTCGGTCGGCGTCGCGCCGGGCTTGCCCGCGCGGATTGCGTCGTCGTAGTCGGAGGAGCCGCCGATGGCCTTCTCGAAGATGGTCGGGTTTGAGGTCACGCCGCGCACGCCGTCCTCCTCGATGAGGCGCTTGAGCTCGCCCGAGCCGATCAAGGAGCGCGAGACATAGTCATACCAGACGGAGACGCCGAAGCGGTGCAGGTCGCGCAGGGGGTTTTTGTGGCTCATATGTTGGCTCCCATTTTTGAATATGTCCGCTCGATGGCCGTGACTTTGTCCTTGCGGCGCTGATGACGGTCGAGCCCGGAGAACTTGGCGTTCAGGAAGGCGTTGAGGACCTCGAACGCGAGCTCTTGGCCGATGATGCGCCCGCCGAGGCAGAGCGTGTTCATGTCGTCGTCCTCGACGCCCTGGCGGGCGGAGAAGGTGTCGTGGCACATGCAGCCGCGCACGCCGGGCACCTTGTTCGCCGCAATCGTGGCACCCACGCCCGAGCCGCAGACAATCACGCCGCGCTCCGCCTTGCGGTCCTTGACCGCCTCCGCAACCGCGCACGCGTAGTCCGGATAATCCGCGGGAAACTCGTCGGTGTCGACGCCGAGATTCATAACCGTGTGCCCTTTCTTCTCGAGCCACGCATGGACTAGTTTCTTGAGCGGGAAGCCGGCGTGGTCGCAGCCGAGGGCGATGATCATGCCCCCATTCTACAAAAAGGAGATGGAGGAGATGGTGCCGGAGATGGTGCCAGGCGTCCCGTTGTTGCATAACTCACAAATCCCCATCGAGTTATGCAACAACGGGACGCCTGGCACCAATATTATCAGCAGCTACAGGCCGGCGGCGGCGCGTTCGGCGGGGACGCGGGGATGGACGAGGGACACGCGGCCGAGGCGGCGGAGGACGGACTTGCGCAGGGCGGCATTTTTGAACAGGCTGCCGTGGAGCGCGAGCGGGATCGGGCGTGGTAGGACGAGGTCGGTCACGGCCTCGGCGGCCAAGGCGGCGAGATGGTCGGCGGCGTCCTCGCGCAGGCGGCGCGCGCGGCGCGAGCGGGAGCGGAGAATCTTCGGGGCCAAAGCGGCGGTCGCGCGCACCGGATCGGCGGCGTGCGCCAGGTCGAGCGGCGCGGGCAGTTTGAGCTCCGATCTCAGCCGCGCGTCGCGCGAGGCCGACTTGCCGAGCCAGAACCCCGAGCCTTCGTCGCCCAAAAGCGGTCCCAGACCCCCCGCCCGGCGGGCGGCGCCCTTGGAACCGCGCGCATAGGCGATCGAGCCCGTGCTCGCGACGAGCAGGACGCCGGGGCCCGTGCCGAAGGCGGCCGCATGCGCGATCTCGAAGTCGGGCACGACACGCACGCGGGAGGCCAGCGGCTTGAGCAATGCCGTCAACGACGCGCGTCCGGCCGCGCCGCCGAGGCGGGTGCCGCCGAGCGTGAGCTCATCCACGCGCCGCAGGCCTCGCTTCTTTAGGATCCGCCGCAAGGCGGCGGGCGCGTCGCGCCACGCCGTCGCGTGCGTCCGCTCGGTCCAGCGAGCTTTTTTCCCCTCGGCCAAGCAGGCGCGCAGCCAGGTCGCGCCGAGATCCACGCCGAGGTGAAAAGTCATTGGGCCGGTTTGTAGGTCCGGCGCTGCTCGTCCTCGGCGAGCATCTCCATCAGGCTGTTCTGAAGGGCGCGGCTCCAGGCGAGAGCGCTCTCGCGCACCTCGAGCGACTTGCGCGGGTCCATCATGTCGCGGATGGCACTTTGCACGGAGTTGCGGCGGGCCTGAGTGCTGTCGTCGAGACGGACTCGGATCGTCGGTTTCTGGCCGGGCAAGGCGGGCATCACCTTCGCCTCGAGCGTGCCCATCGAGGTGATCTTCCCGGGCTTGATCTCGTAAGAGTGCTGACGCAGCAGGTCCCGCGGGAAAGGCAGGGAATAGGCTCGGCCCTCGATGACGACCTTCATCGTCGGCTGGTAGAAGCCGAACACCGAGCGCGTGGGCGCGATGCGGTAGATGCCAGGCTCAACGAGAAAGAGATAGTTCTCACCGCTGGTCAGCGGCAGGCGGTACACCTCAGCCTGGCGCCCGCCCTCGCTCTCGAAATTGATCGTGACGCGGCCGTTGCGCGTCTCGCCCGTGGGCAGGATCGTCTTGCAATGGATGAGGATCGCGGAGATGGACTGCTCGGGCGGTGCGTTGCGCTCTGGCGCCGTCCCGCGGCACGCGGCGAGGGCCAGGACGGCGGCGGCGAGAAGCGGGCGGCGCATCGTCAAGGAGGATAGCCCATCTTTGTTAAGGAAACAAGGTCGGGCGGCCGCCCGCTCAATAGTCCAGCTTTCCAATGTCGACGCCGACGAAGTACGCCCGGACGATGGTCTCGTAGCTTTGCCCCGCCTCGGCGCGGCCCATCGCGCCGGACTGGCACAGGCCCACCGCGTGGCCCCAGCCGCCGCCGCGGAAGACAAAGGTCTCCGGGACCAGGGCCTTCGCCTCCTTGCGGTACTCGGTGTCGAGCACGAAGAGGGTGGAGCGAAGCGAGCCGACGCCGAGCAGGCTTCTCAGGTTCAGCTCGTCGTCGAGCTTCTTGTTACGCTTGGAGCCGATCACCAGCAGCGCTTCGACATGCCCCGACGCGACGCGCCGCAGCACGCGCAGCCCGACGAGCTTGCCGATCTTAAACTGCCGGTTGAGCTTTTCCTCGAGCGCCTTCGCCGGCACCGCGCGGGTCCAGCGCGCGTGCGCGGGGTGGACATAGCTCGACGGCCGGTCGAAGCCCTTCGGCCAATCCGACAGGAAGCGCCGCAACTCGAGCGGCGACGCGGGCGGCGTCTCGCGGATGTCGGAGTCGGGCACGCTCTTCCAGTAAGGCACATCCCCCCACCCGATGTCCACGCCGCTTTGCGTCCGTCCTCCGCAATGCGAGGAGTAGATCACATGCGCGGGCTTCCCTTTATAGATGGCGACGCGGCCGCGCGTTTCGTTCACGACGGTGCGCGTGCGCGCGGTCTCTGCCTTCACGCCGCCGTACACCTGGCAGTGCTGCTCGTCGCACAGGTCGTAGCCCTCCTTTCTATGCCGCCTTGTCACGGTCTTGATGAATAGGGCGTGGGTGCGCGCGACGACCGCCTGCGCCTTCAGCGCCTCGAAGGGCGCGCGCTGGGGCATCTCCGCGGACACCACGCCGTGCGTGTAGTCCTCGATGCCGATCGCGTTCACGACCCGGATCGTCTTGCCCCCGCCGAACAGCGCAAGCTCGAGGTCGCCCCGGAAGGCCCGCGGCGTGTGGTCCGGGTCGTCCTCGAGCTGGAGTTGGGAGGTCGCGGGCTCGTCGCCCCTCAGCAAAACGGCGTCGCCCGGCACGGCGGCGACCTTGCCGTCGGACGAATGGAACTCGAGGCGGACCTTGCTCTTCTTCCCCTTCTTCGCCGGAATCCGCCTCAGGGTCCAGCGCTCGCCCTCCGCGGCCGTGAGCAGGACGCGGCCGGTCTTGGGATCGAGCGCCTTCCATGGGCCGTTGCCGCGGATCGTGGCACCTTGGCGCTGGCGCGGGCGTCCCATCTGGGTGGACGAGACGCCGATGCGCAGCACCGGCACGCTCTTTCCGTCCCAAGGCTCGGTCTCCGACGGCGGCAGCGCCACCGTCGCGGCGGGGCTCGTGGGCGGCTCGGCCGTGCGCGTCAGAAGGGGCCGTACCTTGTTGAGCATGGCCCTCGCGAGCTTCGAGCCGGGATCGGCCTCGACGAGCTTCACCAGGTGCCGCCACGCATCGTTGTAGCGCCGCTGCCGCAAGTAGCTGCGCGACAAGGTGGCGCGCCCCTCGTAGAAGTAGCTGTCGGCGCCGACGGCGCGTTTGTAGGCTTCCACGGCCGAGGGCTCGTCGCCCAATTTCTCGTAGGCGAGGCCGAGATAGTAATCGGCGAGCGACTGCCCCGGCGCGGCCCGTGCCACCTTGCTCATGAGCTCGACGGCCTCGCGCGGCTTGCCGAGCGCGAGCTTCGCGCGTCCCGCGCCGAGAAGCGCCCACGAGGAGCCGGGATCGGACGCCAGCGCCCGCGAAAACTCCTCGTCCGCGGCGGCGGGCTCGGCGGCGCGCAGCAATGCCCAGCCGACGCTCGCGCGCGCCTCGGCGCGATCGTTGAGCGCCGCGGCCTTACGCTGCCAGATCACGGCGCGTTCGGGGCGGCCCGCCTCGGCCCAGGCGATGGCGCCGTCGGCCCAGACGCGCCAGTCTCCGGAGGAAACCTTCACCGCGGCGGTGAACGCCTCGGCGGCCTTGAGCGTGTCGCCGGAGAAGTACAGGCCGCGGGCCTTCGCGGCAAGGGCGTTGGACGGCGCGGGCGCCGGAGCGACGCCCGGCGCCTCCTCCGGGCTTTGGGCCCAAGCAGGCCCGGCGCAGAACGCGGAAACCAGGAGGAGAAGGAGGGATTGAATCACGGCGTTTTATAAAGGAACGAGCAAAGCGAGCGGGTGATGGGAATCGAACCCACGTCTAAAGCTTGGGAAGCTCTCGTTCTACCATTGAACTACACCCGCGAAAGTGTTTATTTATTAAATATTTTTAAGATATGCAGACGCCGAAATCGGCGCTTAAAAAACAATTTTTGTCGAGTTTTCAAAAAACGGCTGTTAATCTCGGCCGGCCCGGCGTCGAGATATCAAAGATCGAATGCCTGATCCGAGGACAACTCTCGCCAGGACCGTAGACAGTATAGACGAGCGTAAGCGACGGGTCAAGTTCGAGGCGAGCGGGCGGTTACCAAACGAGCAATGGATCAGTTCCTGCTGTTTGGTAATCGCTACTGCAGGAATCGCGAAATATCGTTCCGGTCCGCATCGTTGAGCACCTTAATCGCGATCTTTCGCCAACCGGCGGGCATATCCGTGAACTTAGACAGCACCTCGTCTCCTCGGCCGAGGTCCTTGAGGACATCGATGATCTCGAGAGCCTGCCTAAGATCCTTCTCGCGTTTCTCTGGTTTGGGTCGACGGGTGCTGACGATGAGCTTGTGAAGGGCGAAGTTTGCCGGATGCGGCAGCTGTAGGTCGAGCCCGTCGATGCTCACGACGATCGTATCGCTCGTGAGGAAGTCGAGAAAACGAAGCGGCTGGGCGCGGATGCCGAGCGCCTCGATCGGGATCGTCGTCTCGGAACCCTTCCCTCGCTCGGCGATCAGAAAGTCGATGATCAAATCAGGATGGCTCAGGCTGACATAACCTTCCGCGCGTAGATCTGGAAGGAAGCCCAGGTCCTTGAGCAAGTCGGAGACCTCGACTTTCACCTTGAAGCGAGGCGGCCGCCGCACTAGAAAATCGATGTCGCGCGTTCGGAGAGCCGAGAGCCTGGCCTTGCCCTCGAAATGACGATTGTAGAAATGGGTGCACCAGCTTCCGACGAGCACGAGCTCCTCGAGCACGCCGGCGCGATCCAGCCGCCTCAGGACTTCCAGGCACAGGTCAACGGGCGCGCTTTCGTTTTCTTTCATGGAGTGCGCGCTCGAGGAATTTCACCTGCTTCTTGAGCTTTGAGATTTGGGACATGTACTTTCTGCGCAGCTGTTTGGCCTCTTGATACCGTTCCACTTCGGCGGACGACAGCTTCCCTTTATAATGAAAGCGGACCTTGCCGTCTTCTCTCGCAGCGAGGTAGTGAAAGACGCCTCTCTTGATCTTCTTCGCGACGAGACTTCCCTTTGGTAGGCGTGAAAGCGCCTCTCCGTGGCGCTTTAACATCCGCTTGGAGTTCACGAGTTCTTCAGCCAGCACGCCTTTGATGGGATCCATGTTCGGTTACCAAACGAGATCACTATTAGTATACAGCGTTAGGTAACCGCGCGCAAGCAAGAGCTAGGGCGCATGACCCAGGTCTCGGGAATTTTCCCTGAGAATGAGAAAGCAAAGGAACAGCCCTAA
>Ga0163144_10030077_pt1 | contig 10401 bp, 10 predicted proteins | sample OliLak19BULKMAT1_FD_123175 | JGI IMG/M metagenome (GOLD analysis project Ga0163144, IMG submission 123175) | Freshwater microbial mat bacterial communities from Lake Vanda, McMurdo Dry Valleys, Antarctica - Oligotrophic Lake LV.19.BULKMAT1 | ecosystem: Environmental > Aquatic > Freshwater >...
ACGATCGCCTGGGGAGGCAGCGACCGACGGCAGGTTAATCGGGCCTGCGTCTTGCTGGCGATTACCGTGTTGTTAATGTCATTCACGCTGCGGGCGAGTCGGCGCGCCGGAGAACCCTTCCTGCAGGAGGATTTAACCGCCGAGGACGCCAAGAGCGCCAAGGAATGAAGGGGGGAGAAGCCCGCGAATCACGCGAATTGACGCGAATGAAATTCAATTGATGATTGCTTCATTCGCGCCGATTCGCGTGATTCGCGGGTAAATCCTTGTCTTACCTTGGCGGTTGATTCTTTCCTTCGTGGCAAGGCCGGTGGGCCGTTGCCCCAGCCTACGAAAAAAGGTTGCCTCTGCTTTTGCAAAGGCAACCTTTCGAGTTGCTTGAGGAATTAATCGCTTGCGCTACTTCGGCTCTTCCTTCGGCTCTTCCTTCGGCTCTTCCTTGGCCTTCTCCAGGTCGCCGCCGGGGAGTTCTCCCTTGGCGATCAGCTCGCCGTACGTCGGGCTCTTGTCATCGTCGGGGTCGCTATGCATTTCAGCGACTTTGGCGAGGGCTTCCTTGATCTTTTCGGGATTCTTCTTGTCTTCCTTGGCGTCAAGCAAATCAACCAAGTGCTTGCCGTAGGCGTTGTGATGCGGGCCAACCTTCTTGCCCTGATGGCAGATGTGGCACTTCGCCTTCGTCTTGACCATCTTCGCGAACTCTTCGTTCGGGTGGTCGTTGATGTATTCCTTGATGAAGACCGCCTGGAAGGGGGCGATGGCGCTGGCCGACTTGGCGGTGAGGCCAAGCAGGGCGACGGCGCAGAACATCGTCAGGGCGAACGTACGCATGTTGGAAGCTCCTGGGCAACTGATGAACGCGGCCAGGGGAGGGCGTTGCCGCCGCCGCCGCGAGCAGGGACGGCCAAGTAGGCGACCGATCCCGTAATGGTAGGTCCAAGTAGTAGAATTGGCCGCCAAAGGGGTGTCAAGCTGCGATCGAACCGCTGACGGGCTATGGCTTTGCGACGGAATCAGCGGCAGCGGGCGGTGTTGCGAGCGGCGACGGGAAGAGCGGGGCTGATGCGCTATCGGTTGGTAGCGTCGCAGTCGGCGCGGCCTTCGACGCTGGATCCAAGCTTGAATTGATCGGCGCGGCGACGGCCGGCGGCGGCGAACTTCCCGCGGTCGGCGATTCTCCCGCAACGGTCGTCGGAAGACTTTCGGGAGGCGTCGGCCAATTCGAGACGACGTCCCACAGCGACTTACTCATTTCCCACGGCTCGTCGAGCGAAAATGTCGGCGTAGGTTCCGAGACTGCGGGAGGCATTGCGGTTTCGCTCGTCGTTACGGCGGTAACTGGTTCGCTGGGGGCCGCTTCACGGGGGACTGGCGTAACGACGATCGGGGCTGGTGCGGTAACCGGAGGCAGCGAGCTTGCCGGGATCGCCGATGCCGAGGGCTCAATCGCTGGGACGACGGCGTTCGACGGCGCCGATTCGACGACTGAGGATGCATCCAGGGGAGGGAAGGGGGGCGCCGCGCCGGTCGTTCTCGTCAGCCGATCGGCGGCGAAGCCGAACAGAATCAGCGCCGCCAGCGGCACGGACCAGAGCGCGTACTTTCGCCACCGCGGCACGGTCCGCGGCGGCATCGTCCAGGGAAGCGTCGTCGCGGCGAACGGCAGCGGCGTGTCGAGCTCTTCCAGAATCTCCGCCAAGTCGGCGATCAGATCGATCGGTGTTTGCTGGCGATCGGCCGGGGCCTTCGCGAGCATTCGACGAACGACGCGCGAGACGGAATCGGGCACATCGCTGCGGAAGCTGCGCAGATCGGGCGGCCGATCGCTCTGATGCTGCAACAGCTTTTGCAGCGCGGTCCCTTGCGCGAACGGCGCCTGCCCGGCCAGCATGTAGAACAGCGTGCAGCCGAGCGAATAGATGTCGCTGCGCGTGTCGGCGAGCCGCGGATCGCGGGCTTGCTCGGGCGAGATGTAGTCGAACGTGCCGAGGGTGATGCCGGTGGCCGTTAGTTCCTGTTCCGTCTCGTCGTTCATCTGGCGCAATCGCGCCAGTCCCATATCGACGAGTTTCGCCTGGCCGTCGACGGTAACAAGGATGTTCGAAGGCTTGATATCTCGGTGGACCACTTCACGTTGCCAAGCGTGGGCCAAGGCGTGGGCGATTTGGTAGGCGTAGCTAACCGACTCGGCGACCGGCAGCGGGCCGCGCTCATCAATGAGATCACGAATGTTCTCGCCGTCTATGTACTCAAAGACGATATACGGCAGACCCCGGTCGCGGCCGATGTAGTGAACCCGCGCGATGTTCGGATGATCGAGCCGGGCGGTCGATTGGGCTTCGACGAGAAAGCGCCGCTGCAAGTCATCGTCGTCGACTCGCTGCGACGACACGACCTTCACAGCGACGATGCGATCGAGCGTCGTGTCGAGGGCCTTGAAGACGACCCCCATCCCGCCGCCGCCGATGTAATGCTGCAGCAGAAAGTGGCCGAGCATCTCGCCGCGGAGCGCGTGGGAGAGTTCGCGCGACGTTAGCCCGAGGGGAAAAACCTGCGGCGTGATCGAGGAGGCGGAACCAATGACCGTGGCGTCGCTTTCGAGCGCGTCGTCAAAGTCGCCGTCCGCGTCGGGCGGCTCGTGGGCGGAATCGTGATCCATACGGCGATCGATCGAAGCGCACAGGTGGGTGAACCGCACACCGGCGTGGGGGCGACCGCCTGAATTCGCGGGAAAAGCTGGGGAACGTCCTCCATTATAGGCGGGGAGGGGAGGGGGGCAAACTTGGGCGTTAGGTGCGGTATTTTCGGCGTAATCGGCGTCCTTGGGTGTTGAATTGAAGCGACTTGTCAGTTCCCCTGCCTCAAGACGCAGGAGAACTGCATAGTTCCAAGATTAACCACCAAGACTCCAAGGCACGAAGGAAGCACCAAGAAATCAATGGTGAAGAAGCAGTGATCGACGATTCCGAAATCCACCTCCCGTCCCCCTGCTTGGTGCTCTTCTTCGTGTCTTTGTGCCTTGGTGGTGAAGCATTGAAACAGGTCTCTTGGCGTCCTGGGCGGTTGTTTATTCGCCTTTGCAGTTCTCCTGCCTCAAGACGCCCCTCCGTTGCCGCTCTGCATGGGCGAAGCTAGACTTAGTAAGTCGTTTTCCCCATTACGCTTACTACCAGTCTGCGCTCGGCCTGCCGATCCTGTCGGCGCCCGATCAGCCTTCAATTCGCGGAGCATCGGATCAGGTGGCAACTTCGGTCGACATCGTTACCGACCAGGTATATCAACAATGCCTGTCGCCAGACTGCAGCGCCACCTTCGACGTCGGCGAAGTTCACACGGCTTGCCCCAAGTGCGGCTCGCTGCTCGACGTGCTGTACGACTGGGACCGAAACGAGGTCCCCGATTCGCTGCGCTGGTTCGAAAAGAAATGGTCGCGTCGCAACGAGCCCCTCTGCCGCAGCGGCGTCTGGCGTTTTTCAGAACTGCTGCCGTTTGCTCCCCCTGAGAAGATCGTCACGATCGGCGAGGGCCAAACCCCGCTGATCGCTACCGACGGCGTCGCCAGGTACGTCGGCACGAACCCCGGCACGCTGTTCTTGGAGTATGAGGGGATGAACCCCTCCGGCAGCTTCAAAGACAACGGCATGACCGCGGCGTTTACCCACGCCCACATGATCGGCGCCAAGCGAGCCGCCTGCGCCTCAACCGGCAATACGAGCGCGTCGCTCGCGCTCTACTGCTGCTCCAGCAAATTGATGCAAGCGGTGATCTTCATCGGCTCGGGCAAGATATCCTACGGCAAGCTTTCGCAGGCGCTCGACTACGGCGCCCTCACGATCCAGATCGCCGGCGACTTCGACGACGCGATGCATCGCGTTCAGCAGGTGAGTAAGCAGCTGGGCATCTACCTGGTGAACAGCGTCAATCCGTTTCGGCTCGAAGGCCAGAAGACGATCATGTATCGGGTGCTGGAAAGCCTCGATTGGCAGGTTCCCGATTGGATCGTCGTCCCCGGCGGCAACCTTGGTAATTCGAGCGCGTTCGGCAAAGCGTTCCATGAGCTTCACGCCCTCGGCCTGATCGACCGCATTCCGCGCCTGGCAGTCATCAACGCCGCCGGCGCCAACACCCTCAACTCGCTTTACAATGGCCACAATCTCCGCTGGAACGGCGGCCGGCCCGACAACTCGATTATTAACCGTTACTACGCTGAACTCGACGCCGCGTCGTCGAAGGCCGACACGATCGCCAGCGCGATCGAGATCAACCGCCCGGTCAACCTGATGAAATGCCTGCGGGCTCTCGACTGGTGCGACGGCGTCGTCCGCGAGGTAACCGACCAGCAGATGCTCGACGCCAAGGCGCAAGTCGGCGCCAACGGCCTCGGTTGCGAACCGGCCAGCGCCGCCAGCGTCGCCGGCGCCAAACTGCTGCGTGAAGAAGGGGTGATCGCCCCGAGCGACCGGGTCGTCTGCATCCTCACCGGCCATCAACTGAAGGACCCGACGGCCACCGTCGCCTACCACACCACCGACCAGGAAGAATTCAACCGCGTCCTCGGCAAGCGCGGCGTGAGCCGAGCGGCGTTCGCCAACCGGGCGGTGAAGGTGGAGAACGATCTCAATGAGATCGTGCAGGCGATTCAGTTGAATAGTTAGGTCGTGAAAATGCCTGGATGTATTTTTCGCATTATGGGTAAGACGTTTGATTCGGATAAAGCGATTGACGATTGCTCGCTGACTCCTTGGACTGTCTGGCGACGTGGAGAAAAGAAGTGGCGCCTATCGGAGCGATTGAATGAAAATAGTGGGGCCAGCTTTGTGGTTAGCGAAGCCAGCGGAGGACAAATTCCGGTTCAAGTGTCCGACGCAGTTGATTTCATCATAACTCATAAATCGGAATTGAGTAGGATAATATCGTCGGATGGAGTCGAACACGCGTATTTGGATTTTGGTTGGGATTTTCCTTACGAGCGGTGTCAAGCACAATGGAATTTCTTCCCGATTGACCTGCTAAAATTGTGTTCGGAATTAGGTTTATCAGTTTGCGTTTCTGTGTATGCGTGCTCCGAAGGTGATAAATCCGATGCCGAAAGTTAAGAACTGTTTCGACGAAATCGTGCGGGCGATTCAGTTGAATAGCTAACCAAGAGTTCACCGATGACTGTTCAAACATTTCGAGACCTATTGGCCAAACGGCCATTTAGGCCGTTTCGCATCGTCATGTCGAGCGGGCAAGCCTACGAAGTGCGGCATCCCGAGATGGCATGGCTAACAAAGACCGATCTGCTTGTCGGAATCGGCGCCGAGGACGATGATGTGCCCGCAGAGTTCAAAATGTGTTCGCTGCTGCATGTGACGGCGGTGGAGCCGCTCGAAACCGCGTCGAAGTAACCGGGATCAGCGATGTGGAAAGATCCAATCGTTGAAGAGATACGAGCAATCCGGCGCAAGCTGTCAGATGAATTTGGCGGCGATGTCAAATCTATATTTGAGCATCTCAGGAAACGCGATTTAGAATCAAATGGAAATTATGTAGCTCGCTCACCTATCACCGGCCGGCTTGAGCCTGTTGAGATTGTTGAGGAGCCGGATGCCGACGGCAATTATTTTCGATTTAAGATTCAAATGCCAATCAAGTTAGCCATTCACGGCGCCGCCGGGCGCATGGGTCGTCGAGTCGTCGACCTCGCCAGCCAAGATCCGCAGATTCAGATCATCGCTGCGCTGGAATCAGCGGGCAGCCACTTCCTCGGGCAAGACGCCGGCCTGATCGCCGGCGGCGAGAAGCTCGGCGTGCCATTGTCGGTCGTCGGCGAAAGCGCCGCCGACGTGGTGATCGACTTCTCGGTCCCCGACGCCGGCATCGCGATCGTCGATCACTGCCTGAAGTCAAAGAAGCCGCTGGTAATCGCCACCACCGGTTTCGAGCCCGACCAAAAAGAGTTCATCGCCACCGCCGCGCAGCAGATCCCGATCGTCTTCGCGCCGAGCATGAGCACCGCGGTCAATCTGGTGATGAAGCTGACCGAGATCGCCGGCAAGGTGTTGAAGGACTATCCCTCAGGCGTCGACGTCGAAATCATCGAACGTCATCACCGCTTCAAGGAAGACGCGCCGAGCGGCACCGCGCTGAAGTTCGGCGAGATTGTGGCCGAAGCGATGGGACTCGCCGATCACGTCCATGGCCGCGAAGGTCGCACCGGCAAACGGACCCCGCAAGAAATCGGCTACCACGCCGTCCGTACCGGCGACAATCCCGGCGAACACACGATCGTCTTCGGCATGCTCGGCGAGACGATCGAGCTGCGCGTCGCCGCGAGCAACCGCGACTGCTACGCCCAAGGGGCGATTCTGGCGGCCAAATGGCTCGTCGGCAAACCGGCGGGAATGTACGGCATGAAGGAAGTGCTTGGGCTGTGAGCGGATGCTCGATGCTGGTTGCTCGATACTTGATGGCGCAAGCAGCTTCGTCGACGCAACACTCCCAACATCCAACATCCAGCAACAAGCATCTAGCAACCAGCATCCACCGCCATGGCCAAATGCGACGAAGGCTACCTCTGCGACGTTTGCGGCCAAGACGTCGCTGAACTGACCGACAGCGAGATGTACCTCCGCTACATCGTCGGGATGCTCGACCCCGAAGTCCTTCACACCACGCCGGAGCGCCACATCCGCTGCAATCCCGCGCTGGCGCAGTACATCGTCGCCGACGACTTCCCGCCGGTCGTCGTGGAAGGGCCCTTCGACAAACGGACGCTCGACCCGCGTTACGTCGGCCACCGCGAGCGGCTTCTCACTCGCGGCTGGCGGCGGCTAAAAGAGGTCGCCGGCTCGGAAATTCCGATCATCGAATACCCGCTGCCCGAGGTATTGAACGAAATCGCTCGCCGCAGTCACGGCTTCGACGGCGGCTAAGAGAAAGCTGCCCGCGAATCACGCGAATCAGCGCGAATGAAGGCTGGACAGGATCACAGGATTACGCGGATTAACAGGATGGGATTAAGGTTTTTCAAAAAAATCCTGTCGATCCTCGCGATCCTGAAATCCTGTCAAAAATCCATTCGCGCTGATTCGCGTCATTCGCGGGCAACGTCTTTCATTCGTCGCGCCGAAAAATCTTCCGCAGATCGCACAAGAACCAAATAAAAATCGCGATCGACCCCGGCCCGAGGATGATAACGCTCGCCCAGGTGACCATTTCCATCATCGCGTCTCCTCCTTCCCTAGCAGATTTCCCGCGACGAACCCCGCGATCGAAACCGGCAGCGCCAGCAGGACGGAAAAATCTTGCCATAGCTCGGCGCCCCCGACGCGCCAGACGTGCGTCTCTTCCTCCAGATCGAACTCCCCGAGCGTGAACAGCAGTCCGTAAAACGTAATCAACCCGACGAACCCGCCGACTGCTCCCCATAGCCCTGCCGCTCGCCGCGGCCGACCGAAGAGCGCCCCGAGCACCGGCACGAGCACCACCGCCGTCATCACGCTCGCCATGAATTGCCACGTGTCCCGCATCCGCACGAACAGCAAACTGATCAGCGCCGCGGCCAACATCACGCTAAACACCCCGAGTCGCGTCAGCACCAGCAGTCGCCGGTCAGACGCCTTTGGATCGAGCAGCGGCCGGTAAATGTCGTACACCACGTTGCCGCTCGCCAGCAGCGAGTAACTGTCGATCGTCGACATCGCCGCCGACAAAATCCCGCCGATCATCAATCCGCGCAACCCCGTCGGCAGCATCTCCATGCAGATCGTCAGCAGGGCCGACTTCCCTTCGAGATCGGCCGGCAACATCCCTTGCTCCACCGCCGCGCGGGCGATGATGCCGATGAGCGTCACCCCCCAGTCGTACGACGCCCACAGCAAGATCCCCGTCAGCAGCGCCCGCTGGACGGCTTTCGCATCGCTCGCCGCGAAGACCCGCTGATAAAACGCCGGCTCCACGAGCACCGTGAGCCCCGTCAGCGCCCACGCCGCCAGCATCCAGCCGCTCAGCCCGCCGTGGTGCGCAAAATGGTCCGCCGTCGCGCCCCCCGCCGTGGCCGACATCTGCTCGACGAACCCCCAACCGCCGACCCACTCGACTGCCATCGGAATCGCAATCGCCAACGAGACGCACATCAGCACGAACTGCAGCGTGTCGCTAATCGCATCGGCCCACAGCCCTCCCATCGTCGTGTACGCCGCGCAGACGCCAATCGTCGCCAGCAATCCCCACCCGGTCGGAATGCCGACGAACTCCATCAGCGTCATCAGCGCCGCCATCGACACGATCGGCGCCGAATAAACGAAGCACGCCACAGCCCCCACCACCCGCGTCGGCATGCCGTAGTGCTGCTCCAAGATGTCGCTAATCGTCATCGCATCGCCATACCGCTTCAGCCGCGGGGCAATCACGAGCGCCGCGAACGCAATGAAAAAGTAGTAGGGCAAGCTATACCAAAACCACGCCGCCACGCCGTAGTAGAACCCCGACTCGCTGGTGCCGAAAGTGACGTCGAGCCCGTAATACGAACTGACCAGCGTGCAAATCAGGAGCGGCGTCGTCAGCGCCCCGCCGGCGAGGAAGTAATCCTTAAACGCCCGAATCTTCGTCGACAGCACGGCGCCGAGCGCGAGCATCGCCGCTAAATAGAGACCGATGACGGCGTAATCGAGGCCGTCGAGCTGGGCGTGGTTCAGGACGGCGAGGGGCGCGTTCAATGACACGGCGACGACCGACGGGGCTGGCTAGGGATGATAGTTGCCAGCAGCCTAGCTTGAACATGTCAACAGCGAAAGGCGAGAGTGTCGTCATCCAGGGGAACCGCAAAGCCTAAAAAATCAACCGCCAAGGACGCCAAGAGCGCCAAGGGAATACAAAGAAATATTGGAACCGCCGATAAACGCGGATGAACGCAGATAGTTTTTACTAGCGTTCATCCGCGGTTCCACGCTCTTCAACTTTTCCTTTTCTTCCGTCGTGCCCGTCGTGTCGTGGTGATTCAATTCCTTGGTAGTGGGTCTCTTTGAATCCGGCGAATGAACTGATTGCCGCCAGATTTGTCGGTGGCGTTACCTAATCGGCTGGGTGACCGGGGCGGCGTTCTGAGAAGTGCCACAACACTCCACAAGGATCGTAGACGAAGGCCACCCGCAGCCCCCATGCCTGCATCTTTGGCGGCTTGGGCGGCTGGACCTTGAAGTTCTTTGCCAGGTCCAGCGCGACAATATGTGCCCACCAGTCGTCTAGATCATCGACCATCAGCTGCAGCATCGTATTCTCGGCCCATGTTTTGTCGTAGCCGCGCTGCAAAATGAGCGAGGTCGCGCCGACCTCAAAAATCACCACTTGGCTGTCAAAGACTTTTTTGAACCCGAGCGCTTCATAGAACGCACGGCTCACTTCGAAGTCTTTTGTCGGAAGAAATGGCCGTGCCACTTCATTTGTGATCGTAATCATCGGCGCCTCTCGGTGCTATTTCGATTCTTTCGGGGACTTCTCTTTCGCCAATTTCTCTCGGCCGAGTGGTCGACGTCATGTCAGCAATCATAGGATTGCGGTCGCAACTCGACAAAGGATTTGTTTGCCGAGAGTCCTAAGCCAATCGCGATCAGCCAGATCCCCGATCCGAGTACGACCAGGCCGACGTTGTGCAACGAGATTTGCAGCCTACCAATCCCGAGAGCCAACAGGATGAAGAATCCCAATGCGATTCCACACGCACCGACAATCTTCCATCCTGAACTGCTATGCAGCATCGATATCGACAAGCACACCGCGCCGATTGCCCAGGCTGCGAACGAAGTTTGTGCCAAGGCCCTACTCAGTACCAAATCGTTGGCGATCACGACGTCGACCATCGCCTTCTCCGATCCGTCCGCTGCGTTCATCTGCGCGATGAGGCGGGGAACCACCAAATGGCCGGTGATCCCAGCCAAAGAGCCGCAGACTCCGGCAAGTGCCAGCACCACGCCGGCAACATCGTTCCACGGCCGCAGCGCCGTCGAGCGCAACAGACGCAAGAATCCCACGCCAAGCATGCCAAAGCTAGCCAGGACAATAATGACAACGACAAGGTTTCGCAGGGCCGTGTCTCCCCCCGAATTATCAGGCCCATGATGCGGATGGATGGCGATGGCGACGAACATAGCCAAGACGCCAACAACAAGGACCAGGCCAGTCACTCTCTGGGATTGCACGTTTTCTCCTTGCGCGGTCTGCATCTTGTATGGCGGTGGCTTGGATTTATGATTGATCGAACGAGAATTCTATATCGACAGCATCGACGCCGGGCAGCCTCTCCGCCAGCCGTCGTGACGAAAACGAACAAACCACCCCCAGGTGTTCGGGAATTGAGTTATTTGGAAATGAATCCCACCCCACGACCGCGCCCGAGCGATCGCGTCGAGCGCACGCAAC
>Ga0163144_10030078_pt1 | contig 10400 bp, 10 predicted proteins | sample OliLak19BULKMAT1_FD_123175 | JGI IMG/M metagenome (GOLD analysis project Ga0163144, IMG submission 123175) | Freshwater microbial mat bacterial communities from Lake Vanda, McMurdo Dry Valleys, Antarctica - Oligotrophic Lake LV.19.BULKMAT1 | ecosystem: Environmental > Aquatic > Freshwater >...
CCGGAGATCTCGCCGGCACCCAGGTTGTCGACCCAATCGGTCGTCTGCACCTGGATCTGGATGCCTTCGAGTCCGTGTGAATCGAGCCACCGCTGGAGCCGATCGATGTCCTTCTCGGCACCTGTGCTCCCGGTCGTGCTCTGGAGCGTGAGGTAGTCGTCGATGCGCTCCGCGGCCGCGCGCGCCTGATCGACCACAACGCTGCCAAGGGCGAGCACGATGAACCCGACGGCCGCCGCGAAGACGAGGAAGACGAAGGCGACCGCAAGTCCTCGTGGCAACCGCAGCCGCTTCAGGTCGCGCACCAACGGGTTGAGCAGAAAGGCAATCACGCTCGCCGTGAGGAAGAGGAAAAGGACGTGACCCACGAGTCCGGCCAGCATCCAGATCACGAGCAGGCCGACCGGCAGGCCCACGAGCTGAATCCACCGGGGGACCCTGATGGTGGGCAATGTCGGACCCGACGGCGTCGTCATCGCCCGGATCGTAGCCGGGTCGCGGTTCCGTCATCGAGAGTCGAGCAGCCGCTACCGTGGACGCGATGGCCACGCCGCGCTCCCGGCGAGCGGCCCGTCACCGTGAACGCCGGCGGCGCGCACAGCATCGTGCCCGTCGCCTCGCCGTGATCGGGATCGTCGCCGCTCTCGCCCTCGTCACATTGATCCTGACCGCATTCGGCTCGAGCTCGCCCGCTCCGGTTGCAACGGCAACGACGCCCGCTGCCGTCACCGACGTGCCGCCGGAGCCGGACGTGTTGGCAACCGTCGGAAACCTCCAGATCAAGCTGCCCGTCGCCGGAGACGCGGTCACGGCGATCGGCTTCCACGGGGCCGGCGCAGGAGCCGTTGAGCTGAGCCCCGTCGGTCGTCAGCTCAACGAAGGGCTCCTTGCTCGCCTCTGGCGACGGATTACCGGAGCGCCCCAGAACGGCCGCGTCTGGGTCCAGCTCGACGGAGGCACGTCAACGGACGTCATGGACGTCGGGGCGATGCCGGGAACCGACGTCTACGCGCCCGTCGTAGGAACCGTCGTCTCGATCTCCGATCTCGTGATCGACGGCAAGCGCTTCGGGTCACAGATCGACGTTCGACCCAGCTCTGCCCCGTCGCTGATCGTCTCCCTGAGCCACGTCGAGCCCGACCCGGCACTCACCGTGGGAAGCCCGGTGCTCGCTTCCTCGTCGAAGCTGGGTACCGTCGTCGACGTGGCCGCCGTAGAGCGTCAGTCGCTCGCGAAGCACGCCGGTGCCCGCGGGAACAATGTCGCGATCGAGGTTCGCCCTGCCGCGGGATCACTGCCATGAACATCCTGTTCATCGGCGACGTCGTGGGGCGCCCCGGTAAGGAAGCGCTCGAGGATCGCCTCGCCACGCTTCGCGTCGAGCTGGATGCCGCGGTGTGCGTCGTCAACGGCGAGAACGTCGCGGACGGCGTGGGCATCACCCCAAAGCTGGCCGACCGCATCCTCGCTGCGGGTGCCGATGCGATCACGCTCGGAAATCACACCTGGCGGCGCCAGGAGATCGCGCCGTATCTCGCGACCTCGGACCGGGTGATCCGGCCCGCAAACCTCTCCGCCGACGCACCGGGCAAGGGCATCACGGTCGTGACGGCGAGCGATGGATCCGCGGTTGCCGTGATCAACGTGATGGGGTCACTCTCGCTCGACCCTGCCCGGAACATGTGGGAGCTGATCGACGGGCTCGTGGACGAGGCCCGGGCGGCCACACCGGTCGTTCTCGTCGACGTCCATGCAGAGGCGACGAGCGAGAAGGTCGCGCTCGCCCGATGGCTCGACGGCCGCGTCACGGCTGTCATCGGAACGCATACGCACGTCCAGACCTCCGACGCCCGAGTTCAGCCAGGCGGAACGGCCGCGATCACGGATGCCGGGATGACAGGCCCGCACGACTCCGTAATCGGTGTCAAGGCCGAGCTTGCGACGCACCGCATGCGGACGGGGATGCCGGTGCGTTTCGAGGTGGCGACCGGAGGCGTTCGGATCGAAGGGGTGCTCGTCGAATGCGACTCGGAGACCGGGCGCGCCACGGCGATCAGCCCCGTGCGGGTTCCCTGGCCCTGAGCCGGGCGACGAGAGCGGCAAACACCGCAACGAGCACGAGATCCCGGGCAAGGACGAGCCAGGACGCCGTGGGGTCGAACTGCTTCACGAGGTCCCAGTACCCGTGGGGGAACCACGCGCGCGTCAGAAGGCATGCGACGAGGAGCAGGATGATCGCGATCGTCCCCCGAACGCCCGGAACGAGCACAACGATCGCGAGGAGCCAGACGAGGAACTGGGGCGACAGGACCTTGCCGAAGGTGACGAAGGCAACGGTCGCCGCCGCCGCGTATCGCACGAAGCGTGCTGCCTCGTCCGAGTCTCCGCGCCCGAACTTCACCCAGACGAATCCGAGGGCAGCAACCCCTGCGACGGTCGTCACGGCCGATGCGACGCCGGACACGGCACCGGTGAGGTTCTGGGAGCCCGACCCAGAGGCCCAGTCGAGCGGCATCCCGGCGGCATGATGGAGTGCCAGGAGCACCGCCGACGCAAGGCTCTCGATCTGGAGTGGTCGACCCACCTGTCGCCAGACGCTCTTGACGACGCCCTCCGGCGCAAGGAGCGCAAACGGCAGGTACAGAACGAGGACGGCGCCGATCGTGAGCGCAACAGCACGCATCGCGGCGGTCGGGCCATCTCGCTTCCAGGTCCGGACTACGAGGAGGGGCAGCATGACCGCCGGATAGATCTTCGTCGCAATGGCCGCTCCGAGCAGAATCGGGCCGAGATACGGGCGGCGATGCAGGATCGCGCAGATTGCAGCGAGGCAGACAGCCGCCGCGTAGAGGTCGAAGCGAGTCAGCACGAACGGACCGAGCAGAATCACCCCCGTCAGGAACGATGCGACGGCAAAGACCACGCGGCCGGGCGAGGCCGCCAGCGCCCTGAGCGAGACCACGATGAGGCACGAGGCGACCGCGAGTGCGACCAGCATGAGCCCCTCGAAGAAGTCGTCGTACCGGCTCTGCGTTGAGGATACGAGTGCCGGAACGACGAACGGGACGAGCGCTCCCGGCGGGTACTCGACCTCGAAGTCACGATACGGCATGTCGCCGGACGCGATCCGCTCGCCGTAGGTTGCATAGACCACCGTGTCCGAGATCCCGGCGTCGCCGACGTAGCCGGACGTGATGATCAGCCCCGCTGCGCATGCGGCAAGCGCTGCGGCGAGAAGACTCCCGGCGAGCATCAATCGAGCATTCACGGCAACAGAGCCTCCGATTCTGGCTTGTCCCTGGACAGGAGGAGCGCGACCAGCACGAACGGTAGGAACCACGGGATGTAGAGGTACGACCAGTGCGTCAGCGCGAGCTCGAAGCCGATCAGCACAGCGGCACTCAGAGCGGCGAGCTCGAGCGGTCCCTTGCGCGCCGGGATCACCGCGACGACCCCGGCGAGAGCGAGAACGCCGATCTGGAGGATGAGCTGCACGGCGCCGAGGTCGGGAATACCGCGAGCGTGGTACTGACCCCAGTCCCATGGCGAGAACGGCGAGCCGCGGTCGAGTTGGTAGCGGAACGTGTGCTCCCCGAACGTCCGCACCGTGTCGACGAGGTTGGGCTCGAGAAGCAAGATCGAGAAGGCGAGGCCGGTCGCGACGGCGAAGGCTGCGACGAAGCGCACGACTGCACGCCTCGACAGCCCGTTGGGATACGTGAGCCAGAGGGGCGCGAGAAGGAGCGTTGCGAACTTTGTCCACCCCGAAAGCGCAACTGCTGCACCGCGCGCAACCGGAGACGTCGAGAGCCAGAACCCCCAGATCAGGATCGCGGGCATGATCGTGTCGTTGGTATTCGAGTTCAGTGTGTACGCGGTGAACGGGAAGGCCATCCAGCCGAACACGAGCGCGGCGGCGAGCGGTGGGCCACCGAAGCGACGACCGACGAGGAAGAGACCGAGTACGACGAGAAGATCGAGCGCGATCGACGTTGCATGAGCCGCCGGCAGCGAGTCCCACTTCCCTGACCATGGAAACACGAGGACAGCGGGGACGTACGCGAGATACGCAACCGGCCCGTACGTGTCGCCGCGGGGAAGGGCCGCCTCACATCGGCCGTTGTCCTGTATCCAATCGCGAATCGAGCCCTCCGCATCCTTCTTGCCGCAGGACCGCTTCGTACCCTGCACCGGCATGTTCCCGTACGGCGCGCGCCCGTCGAGGATCCTGTCACCGCCGATCACGCCGGCGAGCCCGACGTCGATCACTCCCCGGGGTGTCTCGAGGTTGAGGCCGACGCGTAGGCCACCGAGGAACACAGCGACCGCCGCGAGCAGCCAGACGGGCCAGATGAGAACAGGGGCGCGAGAGCGGCCACCGAATCCGATGAAGCACATGCGGACCAGCAGGTAGGCGAGTGGCGGCGCCGCAAGCGGGGCGCTGAGCAGGATCTCACCCCGGTTGAAGAAGAAGAGTGAACCGCCGAACGAGAGCAGGGCGAGCAGGTCGAGCGAGTGCCAGCTCAGAATCCGGCGCCAGTCGGCGAGGCCCACAAAGAAAACGACGCTGAGAGGCACCCACATCCACCAGGCGTTGAGGACCCTTCCCCCGAAGGAGCCGACACGGCCACGGGCCATGCCCCAGGCGACCTGCGGCCCCGTCCACGCCTCGGAGACGCGTCCGTCGCCGTCCTCCACTTTGCCGAGCGCGATCTGGCCCGCCCTGCCCGACCAGACCTTGACGGTCCAACGGCGCGTCGCCTCGTCGAACGCCGCGTCCGTCGTCGGATTCGCGGGGTAACGCGCGAGCCAGCGGGCGACCTTCGGGAACGCGACGAACGCGGCGACGACGGCCTGCTCGGCCATCCCCGGCCCGGTCTCCGGGGAGAACGGCTCCTCCAGCGGGTTCGTGTTCGCTGTCCCAGTCGTAGCGTTCGTGGGCTCCGCTGCCGTCGCCGCGGGCGCGATGAGGACGGCAAGGGCGACAGCGAGCGCACTCGCAACCGCCAGGTGCTTCATCGCTCGCGGAACGACCAGAGCTTGTTCCCGATGAAGTTGAGTGGCATGACGATGATGATCGCGATCGCCTGCGCCGGGAGCGCACCGAGGCCAGCCTCGACAAGGAGGTAGAGGGCGAGGAGGTTCGCGCCGAGCGCGACCGACGAGACAACGAGGAACCTGACTCCCTGGTAGGCGACGCCGCCGCGTTGGCCGCGGAACGTCCAGAGCCGATTCCACGTGTAGTTGCTCGCGACGGCGACCAGGAATGACCCGACCGCGGCCGGAAGGTAGTGCACGCCGGCCCACTCGACCAACGTCGCGTAGACGGCGAGGTTGACGAGATAGCCGCTGGCGCCGACGACGACGAACTTCCCGAGCTGTTCCCAGTTGCTCCTTCTTCCAAGCGCGCTTCCGACACGGTGTGCGGCGCCCTGGCCGGTGAAGGGTGCGGGAGGGTCAGTCATGCTCGGGCGAGGGTACCGGGTCACGCCGCCCGACCGAGCGCATATCCGGGGATCTCGACGCCGAAATGGGTGAGAATGAGCGGTGCTACATCGACGATGCTCACACGCTGATCGGAATCGGGCGCAGAGTCGAGCCCCACCGTCAGGAGCGGCACCTCGCTGTCGCCGGTGACGAGGGAGCCGTGTGAACCGCCGCCGACGTGGTGCCCGCCGCCAAGATCCGCGAACTCGAATCCCTCGACTGCCGACACGAGCACCTCGCCGGCGTTCGGGTTGGCAAGAGCTGTCCAGGAGCGCGCGAGCCCATCGGGGTATCCGAGAATGGATGGATCCCCCGAGCAGTCGAAGCCTGACCTGCCATCGGGGGCGAACGCGAGCTCCTCCCCCTCACGCCGCGCGACCGCATGCTCTGCCTCACGGAACAGCGCCACTTCGGCAGCGACGAAGCCGTCGAGCCGTGCGGCAACCCCCCGGGGATCGAGCCTGCAGGCGGACGAGAGGTAGAGGTGGGCCGCCCGATTCGACGCCAGCGGGAGCACGCCGTCGATGCCTGCAACCTCGGCGCCGATCGATGCCGACTCGCGGACGCCCGTCTGGCCGTGGTCCGACATGACGACGACGGCGTAGCGCTCGAGGAACGCGTCGATGCCGCCTCCGGCCTCGACAAGCGACGTGATCGCCGCATCACACTGGCGCAACGTCGGCAGCGCCGAATCAGGCCCGTGCTCGTGCGAGGCGTAGTCGTAATCGGAGAGGTAGAGAAGAAAGAAGTCGAACGCGTCGCGCGTCACGAGCCAGCGGCCCACCGCTGTCGCATAGGCGTCGATCGACCCGGCGGCTCGATTGCGCCACGAGAGCGGCGCTCCGGTGCGGTCTGAGCTGTAGAGATTGTAAAAGAAGAAGCGCTCCGGCCCCCGGACGTCCGGGAGAAACGGAAGCGACGAGCGATGACGTGTACGGCCGCGGTACGCGGTGAAGTTGGTCGCGGCCGTGCGGAGCCCCGCGTCGGCCAGCGCCTCGAAGAGGGTGACAGCGTTCACACCCAGATGTTGCGCGTTCATGTTGACGAGCGTGTCCAGCAGCGTCTGACCGATCCCGGCGGCCCGAACGGCGCCGAAGGAGCTGCCGTACTCGATGATCCGGTCTTCGCGCCGGTCGTACCAGACGAGATGCGGAATCTCATGGACGTCCCCGTAGGCCCCTGTCGCGATCGACGAGAGGCACACCGGGGTCAGCGATGGGAAGACCGACGTCGCTCGGCGGTACGAGCCGCGCTCGGCGAGCGCCGCGAGCATTGGTGTTTCGCGTGACCCGATCGTTCCCTCGAGCATCGACGGCGTGAGTCCGTCGATGACGATGAGAATCAGTGGCCGCGGCGTCACTTGGCGAGCGAGCGCAGCCCGGCGTACTTGTCCGGGCCGTGCCGCGCCCTGCGCGCAGCAATCACGGGCATGAGGAGCGCCTCGAGATAGCCGACGACGGGAATCAGCGCGAGGAGTGCGACGACGATCGCCGCTCCGACGAGAAGGAAGGCTGTGCCACCGGCGGTCGCGCCGCGCCGACTGGCACCTCGGACGATCGCAGCTGCGGAAACGGAGCCGATCACTGCACCCACGACCGCGCCTCCAACGCCGATCCAGCCGTTGACGAGCATCCCTGCGACGACGCCGACAACGAGCGCTCCGAGCAACGTCGTCGCGAATCCGAACCGGAGCCCGGCAAGGACGCCGGCGAACGCGATGCCCGCGGCGACGCCGATCCCGACAGTGATTCCGATCTCGTACCAGTCGCCCATCTAGCGCCCGGCCTCGAAACGTTCTACCGGCAACCCGAAGGGGAGACGACGCAGCCGCTCCCGGGACAGGTCACCGCGACCACCGGCCTCAGGGGCAAACGGGCGTAAGTGAGACACCGCGTTAGTGTACGGATCGCCGCTCGAGACGGCCGATCACATCGAGACAGAACGCGCCCGCACGCACACCATCGACGACGCGATGGTCGAAGGTGACCGAGACGTTCCCCATCTCGCGAATGACGATCTCCGCGTCGCGAACGACCGGCCGCGGCGCGACCCGATGGAGCCCGAGAATCGCGACCTCCGGGTGGTTGATCAGCGGCGTGACGAACAGTCCCCCGAACTTCCCGGCACTCGTGACCGTGAAGGTCGAGTCGCGCACGTCGTCGGGATGGAGCGAACCTGCCCGTGCCCGGTCGGCGAGTCGTCTGATCTCTGCATCGATCTCGCGAACGGAAAGCCGGTCGCATCCGTGAACAACGGGAACGACGAGCCCTGCATCGGTGTCGACGGCGACGCCGAGGTCGTAGCGGTCGAGCAGGACGATGTCGTCGTCCTCGATGCGCGCGTTCAGCTCGGGATAGTCGACGAGCGAGGCGGCTACGGCAGCAAGGGTCGTGGCAACGAGCGTGTCGAGATCGACGCCGGTGAAGTCGCACTCCTCGACGAAGGTCACTGCCGGGATCTCGCGGTGGGTGCGCTCGACCTGTTCCACGATCGCCCGCCGGATGCCCCGTACGGGTACGCGCCGACCTTCGGCGGGCGCGACCGCAGCACGAATGTCTGCCTCGGTCACCTGCCCCCCGGCTCCCGTCCCGCGTACTGCCGCGAACTCGACCCCGAGCTCACGCGCGAGCCGGTGGAGCGCGAGCGCCTCGAGCGGCTCGGAGTCGACGACCGCGATGATCGGCCCCGCGACTGGCTCGTCGGCGGGCGGCGACGTGACAGAATGGAGGAGCTGCTCGCCTCTCCTGCCGATCATCGCGAGGGTGGCGCCGACGGAGGCAAGCTCTCCTTCCCGGGCGATGATACGCAGAACGACTCCGGCCACCGGAGCGCCGATCTCGACCGTCGCCTTCTCGGTCTGGATCTCCACGATCGGCTGATGCTCGTCGACCGCCTCGCCTTCGAAGACGAGCCAGCGCGTGATCTCGCCCGACTCGAGACCTTCACCGAGATCGGGCAGCGTGAATGCGTGCGCCATGATGGGCAGCGTAGTGGGGAATGAGAGCGGCGACCAGATCGCGGCCGGTCGCAGGCGAGAGGTGGCCGGCTTTGGCCGGCCACCTGCCGCCCTACGCAAGAACCGTCAGCGCGTCCCGCTGCGCGACGATCTCGGCTTCCACGAGGTCGCCGATGTCCTCTCCGTCGACCTGCACCGGCATCGGCCGATCGCAGCGGAGCAGAATCCTGTCGAGGTCGTGGCCGGTGAGCACGTCGCGCGAACCGTGTCCCCCGCGGACCGCCTGCGCGGCGAGCCGAGGAATTGCCCTCATCCGAACCTCTCGGGGCGCAACGATGTCGAGGCCTCCCTCGAACGATGCATCGGGAGTGATTCGAAGTCCGAGACGGCCAGCGTACGTGTACGGCGCGCAGTTCGCGATAAGTGCGAATGCCGCTCTCCCGAGGCCGTCGATCTCGAGCACCGAGTCATAGCGAAGTCGGTGCTCCGCGAGCGTTCTCAAGACGGTAAGGGCGAACCGGACATCCCCGGGACGCTTCCCGTCGGCCCGCCGGCCGAGGCCGTCGACCTTGCGAACGAGCTCGGCGTCGAACCCGACGCCTGCGTTGAAGGCGAACCGGCGCCCGTTGATCACTCCGAGCGAGATCCGCCGGGGACGCCCTGACGCGATCAGCTCCGCTGCCCTGACCGGGTCGCGCGGGAGTCCGAGCGCTCGCGGGAGCACGCTGGTGCCGCCACCGGGGACGAAGCCAACGGCCACGTCTGCGGTGATCCCGTTGATCACCTCGTTATAGGTGCCGTCTCCGGAGAAGACATAGATCGCCTCGGCGCGAGACGACCACTCCCCCGCAATCGCCATCGCATCTCCCTGCGCCTGGGTGAGGACGGTCTCGGTCCCGGGAGGCAGCGCGGCCTGGACCGCGGCGAGCCGACGCTCGTTGACGCCGCTCGCAAACGGGTTGACGATGAGGACTCGTCTTGCGCGCGTCATCCCACCGGCTCCGTCGGAGGGCGAAGGACGAGCACCGTCTCCGACCCGGGTGCGATCTCGGTCAGACCCCCATCTCGGACCACCGCTTCGGCCGAGTTCGCGAGCACGGCCCAGCCCTCGGAACCCTGGCCGACAACCCGGAGGTCGAGGCCCCGGTCGAAGCCGGGGTCGAGCGTGGCCATCAGCGCCGCGTGGCCGATCTGCGCGAGCGTCTTCCCCGAGCTCATCCGCAGATCGGTGGCGACGACCAGGGTGAGATCCCCGAGGTCGTCGCGGTCGAGTTGCGGCAGCGAGCCGGCCTCATCGCTCAGCGTCTGCATCCGAACGAGCACGCGGTCGCGCGCCGAGCGCCGAAGTGGCGGGAGGCAGGCAACGTCTCCGACGCGCTCGTGATCGAGGGCGCGCAGATCGTCCCAGTCCCGCGGCTCCGCACGAAGACACACCTTCCGGAACGAGTGACGCCACCAGTCCTCGAACCCGTCCCGCCAGCGGTCATCGTCGCGGAATCGGTAGGCGCAGCGCCGCGTCGCGAGCGCGGCCGCCGCCGCGAGCGCGGCGAACGACCGGGTGGTCCGTCGTCGCACGACGAGGTACATCACGAGCGCATCGTCTTCCGTCTCCACCCGGGCAGAGTACGTCAGCGCAGCAGGAATCCTTCGCCGAGCGGATCATCCGGGTCGAGGACGAGCGACGATTCGCCAGTGCGATACGCCGTTCCCGACACCTCGGTGATCACCGCCGGGCGTCCCGCCACGGCGACCTCGTCGACGACCCGGCCGGTGAACGAGGAGCCGACGATCGAGAGGTGACGCAGCTCGGCCCCTCGCGGGAGACGCCAGGCGGCGTCGAGGAGCGCGAGTCTCGCCGACGTGCCCGAGCCGCAGTCACGGTGGCAACGGTCTCCAGGCGCCCCGACGGGACGTCGACGACGACGCGGTTCTCTCCCTCGTGGCGCTCGACGATCCC
>Ga0163144_10030079_pt1 | contig 10400 bp, 5 predicted proteins | sample OliLak19BULKMAT1_FD_123175 | JGI IMG/M metagenome (GOLD analysis project Ga0163144, IMG submission 123175) | Freshwater microbial mat bacterial communities from Lake Vanda, McMurdo Dry Valleys, Antarctica - Oligotrophic Lake LV.19.BULKMAT1 | ecosystem: Environmental > Aquatic > Freshwater > Lake...
CGTGACGACGTGCGGTGACGGCATCATCGCCGGCGCCGAGATCTGCGACGACGACAACAGCGACGCAGGCGACGGGTGCGACGCCGGCTGCCTCGTCGAGAGCGGCTACTCCTGCGACATGGCGCCGAGCCTCTGCGTGACGACGTGCGGCGACGGCATCATCGCGGGCAACGAGGAGTGCGACGACGACAACCCCAGCGCGGGCGACGGGTGCGACGCCCAGTGCGCCGTGGAGGCCGGCTATACCTGCCTCGCAGAGCCGAGCGCCTGCGCGACGGTGTGCGGCGACGGCATCATCGCGGGCAACGAGGGCTGCGACGACAGCGACAGCGCTGCCGGCGATGGCTGCGGCGCGACGTGCGCCGTCGAGAACGGCTACGCCTGCACCGGCGTCCCGAGCGCCTGCGCGACCGTGTGCGGTGACGGCAAGATCGTCGCCGCGGAGACCTGCGACGACGGCGACACCGACGCGGGCGACGGCTGCGACGCGAGCTGCGCGCCCGAGAGCGGCTACACCTGCACGGGAATGCCCAGCACGTGCGCCACGACCTGCGGCGACGCGCTGGTCGCCGGGACCGAGGCCTGCGACGACGGCGGGACCTTGCCCGGCGACGGCTGCACCGCGACGTGTACGGTCCAGAACGGCTACACCTGCACCGGCGTCCCGAGCGCCTGCGTGACGACGTGCGGCGACAGCGTCGTCGCGGGCGCCGAGATTTGCGACGACGGCAACGTGATCAGCGGCGACGGCTGCAGCTCCGGCTGCACCCCGAACACGGGCGAGACCTGCGCCGACCCCCTCGTGATGTCGCAGGCCACCCAGGCCGGCGGCGTCACCACCTGGACCGTCGCCACAGGCAGCGTCGTCACGGTCGACGGAGACGTCGCGTGCGACCCGAACACAAAGGGTCCCGACGTCGTCGTCGCGTACGTGAAGACGAGCGATACCGTCGCGAACGGCGGCAAGCTCCTCCACGTCAAGGCCGACACCCCGTCCACCACGGCGACGAGCGGTTACCTCAACGTCGAGATCAAGGGCGGCGCCTGCGCGGCCGGCGCCGGCACCTCGCTCAAGTGCCTCTGGTACAAGGACAACTGGGACTCGTACCTCGATGTTCCGCCCGGCACCTATTACATCTGGGTGCAAAAGAACTCGCCCACGACGGCGACGGTCTTCTTCCCCGCGGTCACCATCGCCGCCGAAGAGATCGCGCCTGCCATGGCCGAGGGCGAAGCGTGCTTTGCCCCCTACACCAGCGCGAGCTCCATCTACACCGCGCCGGCCGGCGCCGGACTGCCCCACTCCTGGCTCATCCCGCCGACCATCAACTCGTTCGACATGGGCGCGACGTGGGGCGCGCCCGGCTCGATCTCCTGCGACAACAGCTCCCCGTACGGTGACATCCACGGCGTCGACGCCGTGATCGAGTTCGACAAACAATCTGCCACCAGCGTCCTCAAGGTGGATGTCCAGAACCTCGATCCGACGCTCACCCAGAGCGACCTCGACGTCGAGGTGCTCAGTGTCTGCGATCCGAACAATGCCGCGAAGGTGTCGCGCAACTGCCGCGCCAACAAGGACACGGTCTCGATCACCGCGCCGTCCCCCGCCGGCCCCGTGTACCTCTGGGTCAGCACCGAGGGGACGGCCGAGGAGCTCAACGGCGCGAACGTGCAGATCACCGAGATCTTCCCCGCCCCCGGCGAGAGCTGGCCCACCGCCGAGCCGCTCGCCGGGTCCGGCCCGATCACCGCGACCTCCGCCATGCGGCTCGACGCCCCGAGCTGCTTCCCGGCCGCCGGCAACATCCACTGGTTCAAATACACGCTCTCCAACGACGCCCTCTCGCTCAAGGCCAACTCCGCCGGCGTCGTCGGCATCTACGACGAGGGCGGCCAGGAGTTGAAGTGCGTCGGCGACGCCGCCGGCTCGCCGATTGGCATCCTCGGCGACCCCGGGACCACCTTCTACATTGCCGTCCAGTCGCCGAGCCCCATCACCTCGCTCACCATGCTCGACATCGCCTACAACGGTGTCGGCGGCGTCGAGACAGACATGCAGATCACGTTCCCGTCGAGCGCCCTGAGCGAGTTCGGCATGACGGTGAGCGGCACCGAGCTCTTCATGGGGAACACCAGCTTGGTGTTCTCCTTCGCCAAGACGGTGGGCGCCACCGCGGTCGAGCACGGCGCCGCCGAAGGCATCACCACCACCCACCTCGGCTACGATCTGGTGTTCGCGGGCGGCTCGCTGTTCAGCGTCGACTCGACGACGATCGTCAGCGCGAGCCGTCTGTTCCGCATCTACAACGGCACCACCTGGGGCCCCGCCGCGTGGGACATCACCCCGACGTACCCCGCCAGCTCGGCGTCGTACGCCCTTGCCACCGACGGCACGAACACCCTGTTCATGAGCACGCGCCGCACCACCGTCAGCGCGAACTTCTACTCGTTCTCCACGGTCGGCGCGGCCGGGCCGACACTGCTCGGGACCAACACCAACGTCTGGTACGTCGTCGGCCTCGCCGCCGACGATCAATACTTCTACTTCGCCTCCAACGGCACGACCGGTGAGGGCATCTACCGCCTCAGCCGCTCCAACGTCGCAGGTCCCGTCGTGAAGCTCGCCAGCATCGACACCGACACTCAATGCAACAACATCGAGGTCGACGCGTTCGTGAATCCGCAATACCTCTACGTCCGCGACGCCCTCGGCGACGTCCACGCCATCGCCAGCCCCGCCGCCGCGACCCCCATCCACATCGGCGTCGTCAGCTCGCTCGGCACCACCAGCGACTACGCCATGACCTTCGACAAGACCGACGGCTCTCTCTATCTCTTCGAGACCGAGACCGACGCCGCCGGTCGCATCGTCAAGATTCAATAACACCCCCTCACTCCCCCGAGTCCCCATCCATCCGGTCACCGTGCTCGACCACGGTGACCGTGCCAGTATGGCACTCTCAGAACACCCCATTCAGTCCTGAACCGGTGCTCGCCCGCGCCGTCGCCCGTGCGACGACGGCGCGCCATGAACGGGTGAACTGGGCCAGGTCGGCCTGGCGCTCGGCCGCTCGTCGCCATGCTCGTCCGCGTCATTCGGGCCAGCCTCGCCTTCAATGTTTCCCGCGCGGAGCCGCCCTCGTACCGCTGTTCGCGCAGCGGCATCCGTGCAACGACAATGACCCCCTCATGAACCCAGTCCTCCCCACCACCCTGAGCAACGACCGAGTGCGCTTGGAACCCCTTGAAATGCGGCATCTCGAGGGCCTTCTATCTGCCGCCGCCGACGGCGAGCTGTGGAACCTGCGCGTCACCAGCGTGCCTGAGCCCGGAGGCACCGCCGGCTACATCGAGCGAGCCCTCACGGACCAGGCCGAAGGCCACCGCCTCCCATTCGCGGTCATCGACATCGCCACCGGCCGCGTCGTCGGCACCACCAGCTACCACGACATCCTCCCCGCCGTGGAGCGCCTCGAAATTGGTTACACCTGGGTTGCCCGCAGCGCCCAGCGCACCCACGTCAATACAAGCGCCAAGCTGCTCCTCCTCTCCCACGCCTTCCAGACCCTCCAGGCCAGGCTCGTCGGCTTTCGCACCGACAACTTCAACTTCCCGAGCCAGCGCGCCATCGAGCGCCTCGGCGCCAAGCGCGACGGCATCCTCCGCCACCACCACCCCCGCCGCGACGGCACCGTCCGCGACACTGTCATGTACAGCATCACCGCCGCCGAGTGGCCCGAAGTCCGAGCCCACGTCCAATGGCTCCTGACCCGCCCGCGCTCGTGACCCAACTGGGCCCCATCGCGCACCCCGAGCTCGCCCACGGCAGTGAGCCGCCCCACGAAGATAGGGGGCTCCGGCCGGCTGCTTGATCGACTCACCTGGCGCCGGCCAGGGTGCGTATCACGTGCTCGAGGCCGACCACCGCGCGGGCGAGGGCGCCAGTGTCCACGTGCTCGGGGAGATCGTTTCGCGTGTGGTAGTGAGGATAGCGGAAGGGGGCAGTGTCGGAGACCATGATGCCCGGCCAGCCGTGACGCCAGAAAGAGGCGTGATCGCTCCAATCGATGCCGAGCGTGCGGTCCGGCATGGCGGCGCCTTCCGACGGGAGCGTCGCGACCTCGCGGAAGCTCCCGACGGCGCCGTGAACAAGGGCGCGGCTGTCGATGTTGCCGACGAAACCGAGGAAGTTTCCCTGATCGGGGTAGAAGGCGCCCATTGGGAAGGGGTAATGCTGGCTGCGCGGCGCTTCTGTGAAAAAGCCCATTGTCTCGAGGCTGAGAGCACCGACGATGCGGGCGCCCCGCTGCCGGGCCTCGTTCGCCCAGACGCGGCTACCCATCTTGTCGGTCGCGAAGTAGGGGGGTTCCTCGTTCACGAAGAACACAAGGGCAAGAGTGTGGTCGGGCGAGGTGCCGTGGAGTCGGCGAGCCAGCTCGATCAGGGCGACGACACCGCTCCCGTTGTCGTTGGCGCCGGGGCTGCCGCGCGCGGAGTCGTAATGGGCGCCGACGACCAGCAGCTCGTCGGAACGGCCGCCGATGGTGATCTCGATGTTGGAGCACGGCGCCCTGTCGACTTCATACGTCCGGCGGACCGGAGCATACCCCACCGCGCGAAGCCGCTCCTCGATGAGCTGCGCGGCGCTCTCGAGCGCGAGGGGTCTGCCCATGTGCCGCTCACCGATGTCGCCGGCCAGCGCGTCGAGATCCGTCTCGAGGCGGTCTCGCGCCGAGCTCTCCGACGGAGTCAAGGGCAGGAGCGGTGGGACCATGCTCCGACCCGGCATGTGCATCATGCACCCATAGGCGGTCATGCCGACGGCGCTGGTGAGCGCGACCGCCAAGAGACATCGGACCCACGGAAACGGAGGGCGAAACGGGCGCCTCGACATTTGCGGTCCGACACATGGCCGATGGTTTTGTTCCTCGCTGCGTCCATGCCCGTGGAATACAACCGGCGAGCGTGGAGCTGGTGCAGTCGGGCGCGCTCGTCCTTCGGGCTCGCGCGCTGAGCGACTGCGGCTGAATGGAACGTCTGGCGTACGGAGCGAACGACGAGAGCTCGCGAAATCACCGAGGCGGACAGGGTCGAATGGCTCCGGATGCGTGAGGCGCTGTGGCCCGGGTCGCTCGCCGGCCACGACGCCGACACGAGGCGGTACTTCGAGGACCGGGACGCGCGGCTGTGTACCTTTGTCGCCGAGGCGGACGACGGCGGCATCGTTGGGTTCCTCGAGCTCGGGGAACGGAGCTACGCGCCGGGCTGCGAGTCGTCCCCTGTGCCGTTCATTGAAGGCTGGTACGTCGACCCCGCGGCCAGAAGAAAGGGCGTCGGCGCCGCTCTGGTCCGGGCGGCCGAGCGATATGCTCGGGAGGCCGGATTCAGCGAGATCGGCAGTGACGTCGAGATTGACAACGAGGGCAGTCTTCGTGCCCACGCCGCGCTGGGCTATGAAGAGACGGATCGAACGGTTGCGTTCCGCCGCTCGCTCGACGATGTCTGAGCGACGGGGGACTGCCGTATCCAGCCGCTCTATTGGCCGCAGAGGGCGGCGGGGATGCAGCCGCCGCTGAAACAGCCATTCTCGCCGGCGGGGGTGGTGCCCCTCTCGCAGGGGGGCGGGACTTGCTCGCAGACGATCGGTCCGCACATGTCGCCTCGGGCGGGCACGCAGACAGGGCTGGTGTCGCAGTCGACGTCGGTCGGGCAATACGACGGGACACAGCCGGGGAGGGTCGCGCACGGGGTCTTGGAGCCGCCGCTGGGCTCACACTCGGCCTTTCCGCCGACGCAGGCCCAGCCCGGGACGGTGCCACACTCCACCGGTTGCTCGGGCAGACATCCATTGGTGTGCGTCGCGCAATGGTGGAAGGTCCAGTTGGAGCAGTCGGCGCAAAAGCCGGTGGGGTCACAGAGCGGGCAGCATTGATCGTCGTAGACGGGCACGCAGCCGGGATAGGCGCCGAGACAGGCAATCTCGCCGAGCCCTGCGCAGTCCATGGTCCCGCCGGCTCCGCCTGCGCTCACCGAGCTGGTAACCGCGCCGGCCTGTCCCGCGCCGCCCTGTCCCGCACCCCCGGCGGACGTCTGGCCACCTTGCCCGCCCCCACCGCTTCCGCCCGCGGCAGGCCCGGCGACGACGTTGCCGCCGCACCCTGCGAGCGCGACCGAGGCGGAGAGGAGCAGAGCGTGGACGTACGAGGTGGAGGGACGCTGGTGGCGAGTCATGCGTGAAGCCTATCAGTGCAGCGCGGCGGGCGCGTCCTTCGCGAGGCGTTGCGGACGCGGCCCGCGATAGTGGGAGCCCCGCCCTGGCGGGGCGGGCGCCGTCGAGCGCCGTCGCCACGTGGGAGGCGGCTCCGTCGAAGTCCATATCACTCTCGGGGCGACGGGGAGGCGGCGAGCAGAGTGGCTGTCAGCCGACGATCGGGAGCCGCTTGACGGGGGCGCGGCGGGGGGCCTTGCGCTCTTCGATGGCCAGGGGGTGCTCCTTCACGGAGAGGTCGCCGCCCTGCAGGGCGATGTCCTGGTTCTTGGCGTAGACGGGGTGGCGGCCGTATTTTTTGTACCACTCGGCGACGGTGGCGTTGGCCTTGATCTTCTCGAGGATCTGGCGCCAGCCGACACCGGTGTTGTAGGCGCAGAAGCTGATTTCGCCCATCTGCGTGCCATAGGGGATGATGCACATCTCGGTGCGGCGAAAGTCGTAGTTGAAGAGGTCCTGGAACCACATGCCGGCGACGAAGAGGACTCGCCACTCGTATTGTTTGGCGTCGGTCTCGCCCGAGTGGGCGGCGCCAGTCTGGCTCATGAACTGCTTGATGAGCGTCTGGACGTTGAAGCCCTCGGGGGCGCTCTCCGGGCGGTAGTGGCGGAGCAGCGAGGCGACGATCTGGGCCTTGGCCCACTTGCCGCCGCGGCCGGCGTCGAAGATGGATTTCACGTCGCGGAGGAGGCCGTCCATGTCGAGGAAGTCGAGCAAGGGGACCATTTGTTTGGTGCGCTTGTTGACGAACAGGACGGTTCCGATACCGCAGTTGGGGTGACAGCCGCAGTTGAGCTGGCCCCACTCGCGGTCGGGGCCGTCAATGAGATCGACGACGTCGCCGAAGGGGGAGAGGGCCGAGAGAGGGAACCAGTCGCGCAGGGGGTTGGTGGCGCCGGTCTGGGTCGAGATGTCGTGGGCCAGGTGGCTGAGGGTGTAGCGCTGCTTCTGGCGCAGCTCGTCGGAGATGTCCTCGTCGCGGCCGGTGAAGCTGACGGGCTGGAAGCTGACGACGGTGATCTTGTCGGCGTTCTCGACGGCGAACTGGATGATCGGGCCGACCTGGTCGTTGTTCACGCCGTTGATGATCGTGACGACGAGGATGACGTCGATGCCGGCGGCGGCCATCTCCTCGATGGCGCGCAGCTTGACGTCGTAGAGATTGCCAATCTTGCGGTGGCCGTTGGCCTCGTTGGTGACGCCGTCGAACTGGAGGTAGGCCATGCGCAGGCCGGCCTCGCGGCACTGCTTGGCGAAGCCCGGCTCCTGCGCGAAGCGGATGCCGTTCGTCGCGGCTTGCACGGCGAAATAGCCCTTTTTGCGGGCGTACTTGATGGTGTCGAGGAAGTGCGGCGAGAGGGTGGGCTCACCGCCCGAGAACTGGATGGACATCTGGCGGCGCGGCTTCACGTCGGCGGCGTCGTCGAGGATGCGCTGGATCTCTTCCCAGGAGAGCTCGTGGACGAAGCCGACCTGGTTGGCGTCCATGAAGCACGGGTCGCACATCATGTTGCAGCGGTTGGTGAGGTCGACCGTGAGCACCGCGCCGCGCCCGTACTTCACGGTGGACGAGCCGTGGTTGTGGATCTTGTCCGGGGTCATCTCGACGTCGCGGCCGCTGAAGAGGCTCTCGATGCGCTCGAGGAAGGTCGGGTCCATCGCGATGACGTCCTCGAAATGGCCGTGCTTCGGACAGGTCTTGTCCATCCAGATCTTGCCGTCGCGCTCGACGATCTGCGCTTTGATTTCACCCGGTTTGTCGGAGATGAGGCGCACCCAGTCGGCGTCGCCGCGGAGGATTTCGGTGCGCGCCTCCTTGACGCAGATGGGACACAGGCTGTCGGTGGTGCGCGGCCATCCGAGCGTCGGCTTGGTTCGCTCCTTGCGCGTCGGGATGGGCTTGTCGCTCCACTTGGGCTGGAACGGGCCTGCGTCGGTGAGAAGGCCGTTGACGAGCTGCATCGCCGTCCAGGCCTTGCCGGCGGAGGTCGTGACGACTTTTTCGAGCTTTCTGGTCAGATCCATGAGTCAGCAAAACCTCAAGGCGGGATGAGGCGGGATGGGACGAGGTGACCCGCCGGTCACTTTGCGAAATTGGGAGCCTATCGGTTCGTTCGAGGCTGCTCCACACGATTGCGAGGCGCGCACACTTCCGTCTGCGACAATACGCAGGGCCCTGGATGCTCGGGTTTTGTCGCGCTCCGCCGGCGTACGTTTGGACCGCGAAGGGCGTTACGCATGCACGGGGCAGTGCTGTATCGACAAGGGCGACGTCCTATCCGATAGTTCGGCCCTCGATGCGCAGAACCCGCTCCCACGCCGCCCTTGCGCTCGCGCTCGCCGCTGCTCTCGCCCTCCCGACAGGCGCCAGCGCGCAGCGCGCGCCGATGGTTCGAACCGTCGCGCGCGACACGGCGAAGCCGCTCGGGGGGAGCAACGGGCTGCACGATCTGTTCGGCGTCGCGGTCGCGAAACGGCTTCTTTCGTCGGACAACACCGACGATCGGATCCGCGGCATCGAGCGCCTCGGGTCGCTCGCCAGCGACGACGCGATCGACGCGCTGGTGCAGGCGCTCGAGGGTGGGGGCTCGGCCTCGTCGGATACCAAGGTGCGGCTCGTGGCGGTGCGAATCCTGGCGGCGCACACCGACAAGGAGCCGGCGCGGCAGGTGCTGGTGCGCGAGCTTTCGACGCCCGTGGGGCCTGAATCGCGCGGGACGATCTCGCCGCTCCAGTCGCTGTTGCGGCGGACGGCGGCGCTGGCGCTGGCACGGGCCGGGACCAAGAAGGGGACCGAGCCGCTGCTCGCGGCGGTCGAGCGCGGTGGGCTCGCGGGGGAGGCCGCGACGATGGCGCTGAAGGCGTATCCGCCGGCCTCGCTCGACCGGTTCTTCGAGAACAAGAATCGGCTGCCGCCGGCCCAGATCAACTTCCTGGGGGACCTCGGGGATCTACGGGCCATCGAGAAGATCCGGCCGTTCTTGAGCGACAAGGACAACGACACGAAGCTCGCCGCGGTGATCGCCCTGTCCAAGCTGGGCGACGAGACGGCGCTCGCGACGGTGAAGCCGTGGTTGAAGCGGGGTGATCCACGGCTGCTCAAGGCGGCCGCGGAGGCGCTGATTTACCTGGGTGCGCCGGAGGCGGGGCCGGCGGTGGCGGCGTTGCTGCAGAGCGACGTGACGCGCGAGGCGGGGCTCGGGCTGGCGCTGCGGGCCCCGATGCGGTCACTGGTGGAGCCGCTGGCGACGGCGATGGAGAAGCTCTCGGTCGACGACAAGCCGCGGGCGATCGCCGCGATCGGGCGGGCGGGCGGTCCCGACGCGGTGAAGAAGCTGGTGGTCGAGATCGAGAAGAGCGTGAGCGGGGCGCCGGAGGGGGAGCCGGCGGCGGAGGCGAAGGGCGGGGCGAAGAAGGACGCGAAGAAAGACGCGAAGAAAGACGCAAAAAAAGACCCGAAGGCCGAGGCGAAAGCGGAGGCGAAGGGCGGCGACGGCAAGGGGCCGCGGACGCTGTCGCAGCTCGCGCTGGCGTCGCTGTTCGCGCTCGCGACCATGCCGGGGGACGAGGCGCGCGCGGCGCTCGATACGCTGCTCGGCGATGGGCGCGCGTCGAAGGAAGACGCGATCGGTCGCGCCGTGGTGCGGGCGAGCATCGTGCGGGCGATCGTGCGCGGGGACGCGCCGTCGGGGCTCGGGGCGCGGCTGACGGCGTGGGCCGAGTCGAAGGACGGCGCGACGCGCGCGGTGGCGACGCTCGGGCTGGTGGCGACGGGGGCGAAGAGCTCGGCCGACGCGATCGCGGCGTGCACCGAGAAGAAGTGCGACGAGCCTGTGTTGCGGGCGGCGGCGCGCGGGGCGCTGGCCCGCGGGCCGGCGGCGCTGGAGCCGTTCTTGGCGCTGCTCGAAGAGCCGTGGGCGCGCGGCGCGGATCTCGGCAAGCCGTCGATGATCGCGGTCGCCGCGGGGGTGGGGCTGCTGGCCCAGCCGGGCGGGCGGAAGGTGCCGACGTCGACGCTCGCGGCGTGGGCGGAGGGCGGCGGTCCGCTGGCCCCGCTGGCGGCGCGGGCCCTGCCGTCGCGCGACGACGACGTGACGCGCGGGCGGATCAAGCGGCTGCTCGCGGGCAG
>Ga0163144_10030080_pt1 | contig 10400 bp, 8 predicted proteins | sample OliLak19BULKMAT1_FD_123175 | JGI IMG/M metagenome (GOLD analysis project Ga0163144, IMG submission 123175) | Freshwater microbial mat bacterial communities from Lake Vanda, McMurdo Dry Valleys, Antarctica - Oligotrophic Lake LV.19.BULKMAT1 | ecosystem: Environmental > Aquatic > Freshwater > Lake...
ACCAATCACAGACGCGAAAGCCATCCAAGGCTCTGACGCACCGATGCTCCACCTCCGTCGGGCAGGCGACTTGGCCGGCAGACCTGGTCAAATTGGAATTTGGGCCGTTTGGGACAGGCTCTACGTAGCTGACGTCCACACGCGCAGAGGCGGTCAGCGTCAGTGGCCGCTCCAGCAGCTATCCGCCAGCAGCTATCCGCCACCCATCAGTGCGGCAAGCATGCGCTGCGCCAGCCCGTCGGCGCTGACGGCTTCGATGGTCACCGTGTGCAGGCTGCCGTCGTCCCGACCCAGGCGCACCACCAGCCGCCAGCGGCCGTCGATCCGTCGCGCCAGGCAACCGAGCGGCAGCGAACAACCGCCGCGCAGACCGGCGAGCACGGTGCGTTCGATGGTGATGGCGGCGCGGGTCGCGTGGTGGTCGAGGGCGGCGAGCCGCCAGCAGGTGGTGTGGTCGTCGCGCCGGCACTCGATGGCGAGGGCAGCCTGGGCGGGAGCCGGCGTGCATTCGTGTTCGGGATCGAGGGGCACCGCGGCGGCGACGCGCAGCAGGCCCAGGCGGTGCAGGCCGGCGTGCGCCATGACCGAAGCGGCGGCGTCGCCAGCAGCGAGCTTGCGCAGACGGGTGTGGACGTTGCCGCGCAGGCTGGTGAAGCGCAGGTCGCCGCGCAGCGCGGTGAGCTGCACCTGCCGGCGCAGGCTCGATGTGCCGATCAACGCATCGGGCGGCAGCGCGCTGATCGCAGCGGCGCCGATGAGCACGTCGCGCGGGTCGGCGCGCGGCGGGATGGCGGCGATGATCAACGTTTCGGGCCCGCTGGTGGGCAGATCCTTGCAGGAATGGACGCCGGCATCGGCAGCGCCAGAGAGCACCGCGTTCTGCACCTCCTTGACGAACACGCCCTGGATGCCGAGGCCGAAGAGCGGCGTGGTCAGGTCGCGATCGCCGGTGGACACCAGCGGCACCAGGGTGACGCGCAGACCGGGATGGGCGCGGCGCAGCCGACGGGCGACGTCGCGCGCCTGCCACAGGGCGAGCGGGCTGGCGCGCGTGGCCAGGCGGAAGGGTCGCGTCATGGGCTGGGGATGATCACGCGCATTTTCGCCCGGTCGAGATGCAAGCTGCTGGTGGGTACGGGTGGGCCGCCGTTTCAGCGTCGGGCTACCGCGGTGGCACCTTCTGCAGGTAGCGCACGCGTCCGACCAGTTCGGCCAAGCCGTCGAGGATGGCGCGGTTGCAGGCGCGCGCCTCGGTGGCGGTCAGGTGCTGGGGATCGGGGATGATGATGTGGCGCAGATCGATCACCGGCAGGCGGACCAGCAGTTGTTCGATCTCCTGCCAGCGCTTGATGTCATCGGGCTCGGCGCGGATCACCCCGGCCTTGTCGTCATCCGCCCGCAGCGGCCCCAGGCACATCACCGGCAGTACGGCCTTCTTGACGCTGGCGTCGATGAGCGCCTTGCACAGTTCCTTGAACGCCGCGCCCTCGCGCCGGCGCTCGGGGATCTCGATGCCGGCGAAGCTGAAGATGGCGACGTGGAAGCGATCGGGTTCGAGGCGCTGGGCGAAGAACTGGCTGAGCGAGGCCTCGTCGAGGACCAGCGTGGCGGCGCCGCCATTGTCCTGCCACTTGCCACCACCGTAGATCTCGTCCATGCCCGAGTGGAGCTGATTGGCGGCGTCGCCGGTCGTCAGCGCGCTTCCGGCCAGGAAGCGCACGTTCTCGATGTTCCACTCCTTGCGCCATTGCCGGCTCTTGCCGCGCGCACGTCCGAGGGCCGAGAGCAGTTCGTCGAGCACGGTTCCAGATGGCGCCTTCAGGGTCGCGGTGCGCATCTTGAGCAGTTCGGCGGAAGGCGTGGCATCGCTGATGGTCACCACCCGCGCGAGCAGGAAGGGCGTGGTCAGCGGATTCGGCCCACCGATGGGGTCGGCGATGGTCAGCGTTTTCAATTTGTCGATGGCGATGGTGTTGGCCGGCGGGTTGCAGGGGATGATCAGGGTGTTCCAGCGACCGGGCTGCACCGCCAACGGCGGCGGATCCCAGGTCCGGCCGGCGTCGTCGGCGAGGGTGACCAGCAACTGGGTGCGATCATCCCGACGCGGATGCACGACCACCACGATGCCGCCTTCATTGGTCGAGGCGCCCGCGAGGTCGAGCACCAGCCGGTGGCGGTTCTTGCGGTCGAGCTGGGACGGGAACAGCCGGGTTCCGCCATTGATCGGCCGGCCGGGCGGGATGCGCGCCTCCTCGTCGTAGGGATTCAACTCGATCGGTCCGCTGGCCGGGGCGTCGATGAAACGCGGCTCCCAGATCGAAACCTTCGGACCCTGCAGGCGCTGGTCCATACGCCAGGCCAACGGTGAACCCCAACCCGCATTCTGGTCGAATGGCGACGGCTGATCGGCGCCGGCGATGTAGATGCGGTAGATCTGCCACCACCTGCCGTGCGCGGTGATGCGCAGGCGTTGGCTGCCGGCGGGCAGGACCAGCGCCCCCGGATTGAGGCGGTACCAGGTCTCCTTCTTGTTGCCTTCGACCTTCAGGCGATCGCAGCGCACCTCGCCGATGCTGAAATCGAGCCAGGCATCGTTGTGCGCGCTGCGCACGAACGCCCACAACTGGTAACGCCCGCCGGCGAGAGCCAGGTTGCGTTCGAGCACGCCATCATCGCCGTGTTCGAGTTTCGCTGTCCATTCATTGGTCTGCCACGGTCCGCGTTCCGGCAGCAGCATCAATTCAGGCAGGAGGGTGAAGCGTTCGCTGGGTGATGGCATCACCGGACGTGATGGTTCGGGTGGTGACGGCGGCAGCGCTGGCGGCTTGGGCGGTTCGACCGGCGCGACCACGGCCACCACGGGGGGCGGTTCCGGTCGCGGGACCGGCATCTCCGGTGGCCTCACCGGCGCCGGCGGTGGCGTCGGCCGCGTGCTCAACGTGGCCAGACGCAGCGTCGCCACCTCGGCTTCGCGGCTCTGCACGCCTCGGAAGTACAGATGGTCGGGCAGGGTCAGCGCCTCGATCAGGCGGTTGGCCTCGGCCAGATTGCCGGTGCGTAGCGCCACCTCGGCACCATCGAGCTGCTGCTGACGCAGCGCGGAGAGCTGGTCGGCGATGGCCTGCAGGACCGCGGTCGGGCAGGCGCGGTCGCTGGTGGCTTCGGCCCACGCGCGCAGCGGGTCGGTGTCGTAGCTGATGCGGCTGCGCGCCTCGACCACCGGGACGATGACCTGCGGCGCCTCGACGCGCGCGATCGTTGGCGGTTTCGGCCCTGGCCCGCTGGTGGCGACGATGACCGCCACCAGCACCACTGCCACAGCCACGGCGATGAGCGGGAAGTGTTTGGCGAGCGGCGCCGGCGCTGGGCGGCTGCGCATCGGCGGCGGTGGCGGAGGTGGCGTGGCGAGCTCGGGCGGGCTCGACGGCGGCAGCAGGGGGGCTTCGAAGCGACCGGTCTCCTGCAGTTCGCGGCGGTGCAGAGTGATGTTGGCGGCGGTGGTGAAGCTGTAGGCGTGCAGCCGGGGATGGTCGCGCAACGACACCCGGTAGGTGGTGACGTTCAGCCCGCGCACGGCGCGGAACTGGTTGATGCGGATCTGCGCCTCGCCGGGCAGCGCGTCGACGCAGTTCGGGCAGACCAGATGGCCGTCGACCCGGACGGCCAGCCCCTGGCTCAACTCGACGGAGGTGATCGGCTGCGCGCACTCGGCGCACTGCATGGAGTTGCTGCTTGGGGTAGCGTCGCTCATCGCCTTGGCGCTCATGGTGAACCGGGACGGCAGTCTGCAACTACGCAGACGGGGGAGATTACAGCATGTGGGGCACGGTTGCTGGTCCGGAATGGGAGCGGGCTCGCCGGCTGCTGAAGAACTGCGTTCCCTGCGTTCCTTGCGTTCCCTGCGTTCCCCGCACCCGACCTATAGGGTCCGGAGATGGAAGCCGCCGTCGACATTGAACACCTCGCCGGTCGAGAACGGGAAGTCGCCGCGGGCAATGGCGGCGACGCAGCGGCCGATGTCGTCAGGCTGGCCCCAGCGGCGGATCGGGCTGAGCCCGCCGGCGATGAGGCCGTCGTATTTGGCCTGGACCGGCCCGGTCATATCGGTGGCGATGATGCCCGGGCGCACTTCGTAGACGCGCACGCCGGCGTCGGCGAGGCGGGTGGCGAAGAGGGCGGTCATCATGGCGATGCCGGCCTTGGTCACGCAGTAGTCGCCGCGGTTGACGCTGGCGGTGTAGGCGCTGATCGAAGAGACGTTGACGATCTGCCCGCGACAGCCGTTGGCGTCGGGGGCCTGGGTCAGCAGGTGCCGACCGGCGAGCTGGCTGAGGAAATACGGCCCCTTGAGATTGATCGCGATCAGCCGGTCGAAACTCTCCTCGTCGGCGTCGAGCAGGTCGGCGCGCACGGTCGGCGCGACTCCCGCGTTGTTGACCAGCAGGTCGAGGCGGCCGTTCCACGCCACGGCGGCCGCGATCAGGCGGGCGCGGTCGGCGGCGACGGCGACATCGGCCTGCACCGACCGTGCCTTGCCGCCAGCCGACTCGACCAGCCGGCAGCACTCATCGGCAGCGGCGACGTTGCCAGCGAAGTTGACCACCACCTGCCAGCCGAGGCGGCCGAGGGCGATGGCGATGCCGCGACCGATGCCGCGAGAAGCGCCGGTGACGAGGACGGTGGGCATGTCGGCTCCAGTGACGATCGGCAGACGGCGGGACGGCGGGACGGGCTTAGCCGGCGGGGACCACGCGGCAACGCTGTCGCTGTTCGCGGATCAGCGTCGTCAGCCGTAGGCCGGAACGTGGCGCGCGATTGCGTCTGCGTCTGCTGAACCGCGGTGGTCGCAGGCGCTCTGCGCTGGCGCCTCCGGAGATGGCAGAGTAGCTTCCTGGCCATGGCCGAGACCGAGGATGCACCGGCTTCCGCCGACTCCTCCAGCCCGGTGCTGGTGCTGGCCATGCCGCGTCGCGAGCTGTTCCCGATCAGCGGCTTCACCCTGCGCATCGACCTGCGCGTGCTCGACTCGCTGGTCGATGAGTCGTGGTACGCCGATCCCGCCACCCTGGTCGGCAATCTCGATGCCAAGGAGGTCCGCCTCGGCCTGGTCGCCTGCCGCGGCGACGCGGTGCTGGTCAGCGATGCCGGGCTGCTGCTGCACACCACGGCGATCGCACCCGAGATCGGCCGTCTCGGCTCCGGCCTGCGCGCGCTGCGCGAACTGGCACTGCTGGCCGGCCGCCGCTTCCTCGGCGAGGAGGGCTGCCGGGTCGAACTGTGCGGCTACTGCAATGACGATGGTCTGCGCGAGATCCGCGATTCGTTCATCCTGATCTACCGCTGCCGCGTCCCGGAGCACTGTCCGGCTCCGGCGGGCATGGCCTGGGCCGATCGTCGCCGGCTTGCCGACCTGCCCCTGGAACCGGCCAGTGCGCTGATCGCAGCCGGGATGTTCACGGCTTCTTGACCGCGACTGCCCGGCGCCGGCCCGGAATCCCGTGGCGCATACCGGCGCCAACCGTGTTGCGGCTGCCGATGAACGCCGTTGCTACGGCTGCGCGATCCCCTACACGCGTGGACTGATCCACCTTGGCCTACTGGGATCGCCGTCCATGGATCAACCCATCACCAGCAGCGCCGCCGATGACGAAAGCACGCGTTCGGCGTTGCCGCGCGCAGGCGACGACGAGGGCGGTTTCCGCGGCACCACCACCGATGTGCTCAGCCGGCTCAAGGGCGTGCAGGACCCGGCGGAGGTGGCGGAGCAGTTGCGCTCGTGGCGGGCGGCGGCGACCAGCCGTGAGCTGATGCCGCGCTTCGCTTTGAAGGGGCAGATCGGCCTGGGTGCGCAGGGTCTGGTGTTCACCGTGCACGACGCCGACTGTCGACGCGACGTCGCGCTCAAGTGCCTGCATGAGGAACGCTGCGACGGGACCGAGATCAGCCGCTTCATCCACGAGGCGCAGATCACCGCCCAGCTCGAGCATCCCGGCATCGTCCCGGTGCACGACTTCGGGGTGCTGCCCGACGGCACCGTCTTCTACACCATGAAGCGCATCGACGGCGAGTCGCTGGCCCAGCACCTGATGACCCGCGCCGGCCGCGCCGAGCCGCGCTTCGAGCTGCTGCATGTCTTCCTCAAAGTGTGCGACGCCATCGGCTTCGCCCATAGCCGCGGCGTCATCCATCGCGATCTCAAACCGCGCAACATCATGGTCGGCCGCTACGGCGAGGTGCTGGTCATGGATTGGGGGCTGGCCAAAGTCGTCGGCGAGCACGAAGCGGTCAGCACGGTGCGCAGCGGTCGCGACAGCGAACTCGACGCCTTCCGCACGCTCACCGGCCTGGCGGTGGGCACGCCCGCCTACATGAGTCCCGAACAGGCGCGTGGCGAGACCGCCGCCATCGACCAGCGCAGCGACATCTACTGCCTGGGCGTGCTGCTCTACGAGATGCTCAGCGGCGAGTCGCCGTACCGCCGCGGCGATGTCGCCCGCACCCTCGAACAGGTGGCGGCGGGCAGGATCATCGCGCTCGATGCCCATGACGCCGGCGCCAGCGTCGCGCGCAGCCTGGTGGCGATCGTGCACAAGGCGATGGCCTGGACGCCGGCGGCGCGCTACCCGCGCGTCGAGGATCTCGCCGACGACCTCCGTCGTTTCATCTCCGGAGCCGCAGTCACTGCCCGCCGCGAGTCCACGGGCGAACGCGTGGTGCGCACGCTGCGCCGCTGGAAATGGCCGCTGCTGGCCGCTGCCGCCATGGTGCTGGCGGCGGTGCTCACCGCGCTGGCGGTGGCCGGCGCGGTGGCGCGCAAGGAGGGCCGCGACTACGCCGCCCTGCGTGCCCGTGCCGGCATCCGCCAGGCCGCCGGCGACCTGGCGGCGGCGCGTGCCGACTTCCTGCATCTGGTCTATCTCCGGGGCGATGACCACGAGGCGCGGCTGCGGCTGGTCGAACTGGACGAGGACCTGCGCCGCCAGCATGCCCGCGAACGCGACCAGGAGATGCGCCAGCAGGCCGAGGCCCTGATCGCCGAGGCCCGTACCTCCGCCCGGGTGGGCAGCGATGGCGGATTGCGCCGCGCCACCGAGCTGTCACTCAAGGCGCTCGGCCTGCTCCCTGGCGATGCCGACCTGCTGGCGCAATACGAGGACCTGGTCGAGCGCAAGGCGGTGCTCGACGAACAGGCGCGGCAGGAGGCTGTGGTGGCCGGTCATCGCGAGCGGGCCGACGAATTGGAACGGGCGGCCATGCGCATGCACGACCAGGGTCTGCTGCGCGAAGCCGCGCGCGAACTCGAGGCGGCCGTCGCCCTGGCGGCCACGCCGGCACGCACCACCGCGCTGGGCCAGATCCTCACTGAGATCGACGGTCGCGAGCGCGCCCAGCGCGCCAGTGAACGCCAGGCCGGGCGCAACCACGAGGCCGAGCGCCTGCTCGGCGACCTGGCCACCGCCGCCGCCGCCGGCCAGGGCGATCGCGCCAAGGAGCTGTTCGACCAGGTGCGCTGGCTGACCCCCGGCCATCCGGCCCTGCCCGAGCACGAACGCCTGGTCGCCGAGGCCCAGCACCGTCAGCACGTCGACCACGCCGACCGCATCCTGGTGGCGGCGCGGACAGCGCTGGCTGGCGCCAGCGGCCTCGGTCAGCGCATCAGCGAACTGCGCGGCGAACTGCGAGCGCTGGAATCCCGCCTGGTCGAGCAGGGCGACACCAACGTGCGCAGCGGCCTGCACCAGCGTGAACACGCCTTGCGTGCGCTCGAAGAGCAGCGTTCGGCCGAGGTCGCACGCGCCATCGAGCGCCTCTATCACGCCCACGCCATCGCCCCCGGACATCCCGCCGTGCGCCGGGCGCTGGCCGATTACTTCGCTGCCCGCCTGATCGAGGCCGAGGCGGTCGATGATCGTGCCGCGGCCAGCGCCGCCGAGGCGCAGGGCCGGGTGTTCGATGACGGCACCCATCAGGAATTGTTCTCCGGGCTGGTGGCGGTGGCGGTCTCCGCTGATTCGGTGCCGCTGCATCTGCAGGCCATCGTCGGACGCGCCGACCGCAGCGATGGTCCGGAGGGGCCGGTGATCGCGGCGCCAGCCGGCGCGATGGTGCGGCTGCGTGCCGGCAGATACCTGGCGATCGGCGGCGAAGGCAACGCGCTCGCCTGCCGCTTCCGGCGCGGCCAATCTGCCAGCCTGCACCTGTCCCGGCGGCCGTGGTTGCCGGCGGGCATGGCGCTGGTGCCGGGCGGCACCGCCTATGCCCGCAGCGGCGAGCCGCTGGCCGCGGTGACCGCCTTCGCCTTGGCCGTGCACGAGGTCACCGCCGGCGAGTACCTCGAATTCCTCAACGATCCGGCGGTGCGCGTGCAGGTCACCCGTGCCTGGGCCGATGAGCGCCCCGCGCTGGCGCCGCGCGATGACGGCCAATCGCCGAGACCGCTGTGGCGCCGGCTGCCGGATGGCAGCTTCGATCTCGCCGCCATGGCCGGGCCGATCGACCCGCGCCAGCCGGTCTGCGGGATCAGCCACGACGACGCCGTCGCCTATGTGCGCTGGCGCGCACAACGTGATGGTCGCGCCTGGCGGCTGCCCACCGCTGCCGAGTGGTCATTCGCGGTGCAGGGCGGTGATGGTCGGGCGCAACCCTGGGGCGGGCGCAGCGACCCCACCCGGTGCGCCTCGGCCCTGACCCTGCCCGCCGACGGCCAGCCGCCGGTGGTGGGCAGCTTCGCCGCCGATCACTCGGTGCAGGGCGTGCGCGATCTCGCCGGATCCCTCGCCGAGTTCGTCGATGCCACCGGTGCCCAGGTCATGGGCGGCTGCATCTACGACCGCCATGTCGACCGCTTCACCGCCTGGTCGCGTCGCGAGCTGCACCCCGCGCAACCGTGCTCGTTCGCGGGGATCCGGCTGGCGCTCTCACTACCGTAGATCGGAGAGGTTGTAGGAAGGAGCTGCGGGCGAGGTGAGCAGGCGGGACGTTTGCGGGCGCCCATCGCGAGGCAGCGCTCACCTCCCTGCGGCGGCTGCTCCACCGCTCCTTTCCCGACTCGTCAGCGGACAGGTGCCCCAGAAGTTCTCGACACCTTGTGTTGCCGGGACTACCAGCACCATGCCGCGCCATGCGTTACCGCGATGCTGCGCACGTCGACGTTCTCGGCTTCTACGCCCGCCGACCCCAGCTCGGCAAGTTCTACCGGCTGCTTGGCTATGCCGGCATCGCCGCCGGCGTGGTCGCCTGCGATCCGCTGCGCCTGACCGTGCTGCTGGCCGCCCTGGTCCTGGGCTGGCTGGCGGCGTGGTATCAGATCGTCGGCACCCTGTGGCGGTCGTCGTTGGTGGCGGCGATCGCCTTGGTGGCGATCAAGTTGTCGCTGCTGCGTTGCGGGGCCGGGCTGTGACTTTCGCACGCTGGGGTCTGCCGACGCTGCTCACCGCCACCATCGTCCTGGTCTGGGCGGTCGCCCTGCTGCCGGAGGGCATCGCGCGCTGGTGCGGCGTGGCCGTCGCCGCCTTCCTCTGGCTGTTCACTCTGGCCTTCTTCCGCAACCCGACGCGCACGCCGCTCGGATCGCCGCGCTGCCTGTGCGCTCCGGCCGATGGCGTGGTCAGCGATATCGGCGAGGCCGATGAACCCGACTTCGTCGGCGAGCGCTGCCTGCGCATCGGCATCTTCCTGTCGGTCTTCGATGTCCACGTCAACCGCTCGCCGATCGATGGCGAGGTCGCCTGGGCCGACTACCGGCCGGGCAAGTTTCTCGACGCCCGGCATCCCGACGTCACCCACGCCAACGAGGCCAACCGCCTCGGCATCGTCGCCGATCCGGCGGTGCAGCCCGGCTTGAAGCTGCTGGTAACCCAGCTCTCCGGGTTGATCGCGCGGCGGATCATCTGCACGCATGGCCCCGGCGACCGCCTGCGTCGCGGCGAACTCTTCGGCATGATCAAATTCGGCAGCCGCACCGAATTGTGGATCCCGCTGTCGCAGGCGATCGCGCTCAAGGTCGCGGTCGGCGACCGGGTGAAGTGCGGGGAGACGACTCTGGCGGAACTGGTCGCCCGGCCGGGCGTGGATGCGACCGGAGCGACATGAGCCGCAGCCTCCACGAGACCGTCAAGGGCGTTTTCGGTGGCTTGTCGAAGCGGATGATCGATGAGCTGGTCGAGCGGCCCGATGATCGACTCTGTCGCCTGGTGACGAAGGCGTCGCTGAAGAAGCGCCGGATCGATCGCCGTGGAGACGCCATCGTCCCCGCGGCATGCCGCCGCCGCTGACCGCCTAGCAGGCTGCTGAAAAAGCAGCCTGCGGGGGGTTACAGGGGGGCGTCTGCCCCCCTGGATAAAAAGCTCCCTTCGCGTTTCCCGGGGAAAATAGCGACCGCAGGTCGCCCCCGGGGAGCG
>Ga0163144_10030081_pt1 | contig 10400 bp, 10 predicted proteins | sample OliLak19BULKMAT1_FD_123175 | JGI IMG/M metagenome (GOLD analysis project Ga0163144, IMG submission 123175) | Freshwater microbial mat bacterial communities from Lake Vanda, McMurdo Dry Valleys, Antarctica - Oligotrophic Lake LV.19.BULKMAT1 | ecosystem: Environmental > Aquatic > Freshwater >...
GAAACGATCAAACCCCGACGCCGAAAATGTCATCTGCTTCATGGCAAGCTCCATCTATCCGACGCCACTCTGAACCGATTTGCAAAAGTAAGGAATCCGGTTGATTGATCAGAGTGTCCCTAAAGGTCGTCATTGCGGAAACCGGTGTGGACCTGTTTTTCATCCTGTCCGGTTATCTCATCTGGACGAGCGCCATTCGCACACTCGACAAACCCGGCGGGCTTTACACGTACTTTGTGCACCGAGTGACACGCATAGCGCCGCTCTACTATGTGGCGCTCGTAGCCGTATTGGTTGCCACGCCCTTGTTCATAGGTTCTTGGAAGCCAGAGCCTACGCAGGAAGGGATCATTCGGCACATCTGGTTTGGACAATCATTTGCACCCTCCGTGTCCAGAGAGATAAATCCTGTGCTGTGGACTCTCACGCATGAAGCATTGTTCTACTTGCTGGTCCCTGTACTGTTTCTAATGCGCTCTTCGCTTTGGGCGCTCCTCCCAATCAGTCTGTCGATTGCGCTGGCCGCACAAGGTGGCGGCGGATTCGGGTTCATTTCGCCTTTCCTGCAGCTTTTCTTTCTGTTCGCCATTGGCTTCACAATGGCCAACTACCAGCTTGTTCTTGATTGGAAGGCAGCCGTGATCTCGATCGTTGCCGTACTCGCTCTTTGGGACAGTGACTGGCACCTCCTCTCACCGGTGTGCGCGTTCGCCATCTTTGCATGCATGACCGCGCTTCCAGATCTGAGATCGTTGCGGATACTTTTCAAGCCGCTCAGCCTGTTGGGAATTATCAGCTACAGCCTCTACGTCTGGCACTATGTTGCAGGCGAAATCTACGGCCCCCAAGTCATCACTCACTATACACCGCTTTTCCGAATCGAATGGCTCTACTCAGCCGTTTTCGTCGCTTTTGTTTTTGCACTTTCAACAGCAAGTTATTTCCTGCTGGAAAAGCCAGGGATGACGCATCTGCGAGATCTACTTCTCAAACTGCCTGATTGGTCGAAACAGAAAACAGCCAAATCCTGATCCGGCGCAGCACTTTCAAGGGCTCAGCAAAACGGGCGGCAACACGATAGCCTGTTGTTCTGGTGATCAAAATCATCGACCACGAGCACATTCCTCTTTAGGACAATGAAGGGTGGCACGGCCGCTGCGTTCGCAGCTTAGCGTTGAGGAAACTGAATAGTGCATCCATCTCATCGCTCGGTCCTTTTAAGCGCCAAAGGCATATCGAAGTCGTACGAGACGTCCGCGACGCCGCCGCAGCTGTTCATCGAAGCGTTGACCGGACTGCGCGGCAAGCGCGAGGTGATGCAGGCGGTCAAGCCGATGGACCTGTCGGTACTGCGTGGCCAGTCTGTAGGCATCCTTGGCCGCAACGGGGCTGGCAAGAGCACGCTGCTGGGCCTGCTGGCAGGACACTTTGCGCCTACCACGGGCAAGATCGAGCGTTTCGGCCGCATCTCGGCCCTTGTCGGCATCGGCCAGCATTTCAACATGAACGAAACCGGTCTCTACAACGCCCGCCAGTTCGCCAACATTCAGGGCATGACCGGCCAGGAAGCAAAGCACGCCGTGGAGCGGATCAAGGACTTCTCCGAGCTCGGATCGTATTTTGAGCGTCCAGTCAAAACCTATTCGTCCGGAATGCGGGCTCGCCTCAGCTTTTCCTGCGCCACGTTCGTGAAAGCCGACCTGATCATCATCGATGAGGTGCTGGCCGTGGGCGACGCGGAGTTCCGCTCCAAATGCTATGGGCACATCGAATCGACTATAGATGCAGGGCAGACCTACATCATGGTCAGTCATTCTCCGGCGATTATCGGGAACTATTGCTCGCGCGCCATCGTGCTGAAACAGGGAGAGCTGATCTTCGACGGCGACCCGCTCGGCGGTATGCAAGCCTATGAGGAAACGCTGACGGTTGTGCCTCGCAAACGCCGCTCGGCGGAAGAACTCGTTGCCCTGCGTGTGGCAGCCACGGCCGAATCCTATGAAGGCCCGGCCGTCGAGATCGTCGGGGTCACCGTTGAAACACCCCTTGCCCTCCTTCCTGCTGAAACCGCCTCAACCATCACCCAGCCCGCGCCCGGCGGCAAAGTGTTCGTGAAGGGCGGCGAAGAAGACCTGCGCCTTCTTGTGCGTGTTGTCTGTCTCCAGGATATCGAACGTCCCCGAATCGGAGCCGGATGGCGCAGTTCGAAGGGGATTGTCCTCGCGGCGGTCGCGGAACTGGTACGTGACCAGGGATGGACCGCGGGCAACGAGTACGAGATCGAACTCACCTTCAAGCCGCGCCTGGTTGTAGGCGCCTATTTGCTGCGCTTCACCGTGTCCGATTATGCCGGCGGTGAGAAGACCATGCGCCTTGAAAAGGAAGGACTTATCGAATTGCACATTGTTGAAGGCTGCCGCGCCGGGTTGGTCGATGTCGACTTTTGTGCGACCGTCTCTCCCGTGGAGAACGCACCTCGCCGGGTTGCCGGTGGCAAGGGCGCCGCGTAGAATCCGCTTCGGTCAACAAGCGTCGAGTAGCATGATGGAACAGAGCCTTAAGCCGCCGAGCGGGCCAGCATCCGGGCCGGACGCCAAACCTGCAGCGGCGAGGCCTTTCCAGTTTGAAGCCGCCTCGGGCCCCGAAATGTTCGCGGGCGCCGGAAGCCCCCCTCCCGACGACGCACGGCTGAATCCGGCATTTTTCGAGCGCATTCCGTTGATGGAAGTCACCGAGGCAACGCTCGCGCGCGGGCGATTGCTGCATCCGGAATACTACAGCAAGCATGGCAGGTTCTTCATTGCAGAGGCCGGCACGTATCGCGGCCGCGGACTGCTGGCCGTGCTCGAGGTGGCCCGGAAGGTGGACACCAAGGTCCTGGTATACGGCCTCGACAGTTTTGAAGGCCTGCCGCCCCTGTCGAAGAAAGATGCGAAGACCGCGCCGCCAGATGCCTCCTATCGCACGCGAACGCTGTTTGCCGACGTTACGGAGCGCGAGATCCATGCCTATATCGGCCCGGAGCACGCCTCCAGCTACAAGCTTGTGAAGGGCTTCTTCAACCAGACGCTTCCCACCCTGCCCAAGCAGAAATACCTCATGGCCATCATCGATTGCGATCTCTACAGTTCGCACATGGACTGCATGGGCTATTTCTACGACCGCCTTCTGCCGGGAGGCGTCATGTTCTTTGACGACTACAACTCCAGCCACTATCCGATGGCAAAGATGGCCGTCGACGATTTCCTCGCCAGCAAGCCGGAAAAACTGATGTACCTCGGCTACGGCGTGCCACGCGGCAACAACGTCAAGACCTACATCGTGAAGACATGACGACCGACACCTTCGACATCGCCGCTGTCGCGAAACCCCGCCGGCCCGCATTCGGTCAACTGGGCAATCACCTGAAATTCGCCTGGACCAGCGGGCTCAGGGACCTGCGCAAGCGCTTCGAGGATTCCCTGCTTGGCGGGGTCTGGCTTTTCCTTGGCCCGGCCCTGCTCATCCTGGTCTACTGGGCTGTCTTCGATCTCGTGGTCGGGGTCGAATTCACGGACCCGGCCAGCGGCGCAAAGGTGCCGTTCCTCGCGGCATTCACGATCGGCTTCTTTCTCTACCTCACCTTTTCCGAACTGGTGAGCGGCGGCGCCGCCTGGTTCAAGTCCAAACGCCGGCTGATACGCGAATCGGACCTGCCGGTCTGGAGCGTCTTCGGCGCCCTGGTCTCGCGCGTGTTCATCCAGTTCCTGTTCTATGTCGCCATCGTGCTGATCGTCTGCTGGGCCTACGGTCTCACGACGCTCAAAGGCTCGGCGATGTATCTCGTGGCCAGCTTTCTGGCTTTCTGGGTGTTCGCGGGATTCGGGCTGGTGATAGCCTATCTCGGCGCTTTCTTCGGCGATGTGAAGGAAATCGTGCCGGTGGCGCTCCGTGTCCTGTTCTACACCTCCTCGATAACCTTCCCGCTTTCGCTGGTGCCGCCCAGTTTCGCCTGGGCTCCCTTGATCAACCCGCTGACCTGGCCGGTCGAACTGATGCGGGACCTGCTCCTTTGGGACTCCGGCAACTGGATGTCGTTTGCGCAGCCGATCGCGTTGATCGGGCTCGGCGTGTGGATCGTGGCGCTGTTTCTCCACTGGCGCCTCGCCCGCAGGCTGGCAGACATCGTTTGAGCCATTGAGGTAAATGTGCCATGGCGCTGATGTGGCGCAGGGCAGCAATCTGCGAAGGGAAAAAGGGCCATGTCGGAAGAGCGAGTTCGCGTATTTGTCGGGGCAGACCGCTCCCAGGCCCTCGCGGTCGATGTGCTGGCCTATTCGATCCGCCGGCACACGGACATGGACGTAGAAGTTGTCTCCATGGCGGACCTCGTGCTTCCGGAACCGGACGATATCCGGCAGGGCTCGCGCACCAATTTCTCGTTTGCGCGTTTCGCCATACCAGCGCTCTGCAACTACCAGGGACTTGCGATCTACATGGACGCCGACATGCAGGTCTTCAAGGACATCCGCGGCCTCATCTCGGTCCCGTTCGAGGGGCGTGAGAAGATCCAGATCCTTGAGGACATCCCGGAAGAATTCCAGCCCAAGGAGGGCCAGCTAGGCGCGCCGGCGCGCCGCAAGAAACAGTCCTCCGTCATGGTGCTCGACTGTTCGAAGCTGAACTGGGTCGCGCATGACATCATCGCCGGGCTCGATGGTCAGTACACGTATGATGAACTGCTTTCGGAAATCTGCATCCTCGAGCCCGACGAGATTGGTTTCCGCGTACCGTGGGTCTGGAATTCGCTGGAGACCTATATCGAGGGCACGACCGCGCTTACCCATTACACGGACATGTTCATCCAGCCCTGGGCCTCAAACCAGAACCCGATCGGCTGGGTGTGGATCAATGAGGTGAAGCGGATGCTCTCGGACGGAGCCCTGACCTGGGACCAGCTCGAAACTGAAGTGAAGCTCGGTTACTTCCGTCCGTCCCTGCTGGCCGAGCTGAAGCTGAACGATGATCTCAGTGTGCCGGACCCCGCCCGGACCGCCCGCCTTGATGCGCTCGACTCCCAGGCCGGGTTCGTCAAGCACGCGGACGTCTACCAGAAGAAGCGGGATCGCAAGAAGGCCATCGCGGCCTATGAGGCCCGGCTTTCGACGCAAGCGGCCGAGTAGGCTCCCCCACCCCTATGGCCGAGCAGGACATCCTAAGTGCGATCGCGAAATTTTCCCGCAAGGCAGGCCAATGGTTCGCCCCCCCGCCGGTTGCCGCGCCCATGACGCGCGTGCCCGTGCCCGTCGTATTTTCGCCGCTGCTGGACGACGCCGCCGCAGCCTTGGCGCCCATCCGCCTTCTTGTCTTCGCGGACGGACCCGGCGCCACGCAGACGATCTCGTTTGACCTGCCGCTCGAGGCGGCGCGCCGCTCTGCGGCGGTGCGCCTGACTATCCTCGGCGAGGCCGATTTCGCCCGTCTCAACCCGTCCGCTGCCGACGCCGCAGCACACACCGCGCTCGAACAGTACGACCCCACGCACGTCATCGTCAGCCGGTTCGGGGGGCCCGGCGCGTCCGGCATCGCCACGGCGTGCGAACGACGCGGCCTGCCCTTCGTCATGCACCTCGATGACAACCTCTTCGAGGTCCCGGCGGCGCTCGGCCCCGCGAAGTTCAACAAGTATAACGAACCTGCGCGCCAGGCCCGGATGCGTCTGCTATGTGAGCGGGCCGCGGTGATCTACGCCTCGACGGGCGAACTGGCGCGGCAGTTGTCGGCGCGCGGCTTCAAGCCACCGGTCGAAGCGGGCCAGATGTACTGCGCCGCGCCCTGCCCGCCGGCAGCCTATGCGCCCTCCGATCCGCCCGTCATCGGTTACATGGGCACGTCCGGTCACGCGGCCGACCTCGAAATGATCGTGCCCGCCATCCGCGCCGCCCTGCAGGCCCATCCCGGTGCGCGGTTCGAAACCTTTGGCTCGATCAGGATGCCGAAATCGCTGCAGGCGGAGTTTGCAGGCCGCGTTGCCGCGACGCCGGCGGCAGGTTCTTACCGAGAATTCATCGAGGCCTTCCAGGCGATGCGCTGGTCCGTCGGCCTTGCGCCGCTGGAGGACACGCCGTTCAACGCCTGCAAGGCCAACACGAAGTTCATCGAATACGCGGTCGCCGGGATCCCGTGTGTCGCCAGCGACACAGACGTCTACCAGACCACGGTCGCCGGAGGGCGTGGCCTGCTCGCACAGACCACCGCGCAGTGGACCGATGCGATCAACCAGTTGCTGGACGATCCTGACCAGGCCCGCGCGATGGTCGAAGCGGCGCAGTGCGATCTATCGGCCCGCTGGTCGCAGGCCAGGCTCCTCGCCCAGCTTGTCAGGATCACCGGCCTGCCTGAACACCTTCTCGATCATCGACCAAAGGGATCTCCGCAATGACCGATACAAGTGCCACCGCTTCTGTTGCGGCGAAGCCTGCCTGGACGAGTGCGCCGCAGGACGACCCGCTCGCCATCGCACTGCGGCTGGCGCTCAGCTACAACAGCGACAAGTCCGAGCTGCTCCACGCTGCGGAACTCGGCGTCTACCGCGGCCGCAGCCTGCAGGTGCTGATGTCAGAGGGCCTTGCCAGCGGGGCCAACCTGAACTGGACCGGAATCGATACGTTTGCGGGCCTTCCGCCCCTGAGCGAGATCGACCGCCAGCTCGCCCCTGAAAACTCGGCCTACCTGCTGCGCCCCGCCTATGACGACACGACCCTGCGCGAGGTGCAGGCCTTCCTCGAGCCGATGGGCATGGGCGACCGCCTCGCGCTCCATCAGGGTCTACTGGCCGAGGTGCTGCCCACCCTGCCCGAGCGCGAGTACGTCTTAATCAACCTGTCCATGAAAACGCACGAGGCCCACACACAGGCGCTGGAATACTTCTACCCGCGGATGCGGCCCGGCGGCGTGATCGTGCTGGACGACATTTACAATCGTCGCTTTCCGATGGCCGAAGCCGCCGTGAACACCTTCCTCGAAGACAAACCCGAACAGATCTTCCAGTTGACCGGCACCGATGCCGTGAGCCTCGTCAAGCGGGGCCTTCTTGTCCGGCACGGACCGGATACGACGTCCCCTGTCAAACGCTGAGGGGCACGCTCTTGACCGTCGCCCTGTTCTTTCACCTCAGCGGTGACATCGACATGCTGGGTCCCTTCCTGTCGGCGGCAGGGACACCGGGCGCAGAAGACGAGGTCGTGCTGGTCTCTGAAGCGCTGCTGAAGTCGAATGCCCGGCTGATGGTTCTCTTGGGCGCCCAGGCGCGCACGCCATCTGCGATCTTGCCAATGGATGCGCCGCGAGAAACGCTGCGCAAGGCGCTCGCTGGATCGCATGCTCTGCTGACAGCGTCGGAGACGACGCTCCGGCCTCACCGCCTGGCGCATGCCCTGACCCAGGAAGCCAATGCGCTCGGCCAGCACACCGCCACGCTGCAGCACGGCGTGGAGAATGTCGGCCTGACCTATTTCGACGAGCGGCAAGGCCCGGACGTGCTGTTCGCTGCCCAGACCGTCTTCGCCTGGAACGGCGCCGCCCGCCTGCCCTCCATCATCGATCCATCGACACGCCGTAAGGTCGTGGACGGAGGCTTGCCAGGGCCGCTCGACGACCGGATCTTCGGCCCCTGGCGCCAGAAACTCTCCCTGCCCGCAGAGGGCCGAAAGGTGATTGGCGTCTTCGAGAACCTTCACTGGACAAGATTCAGCGACAGCTACCGGCAGAACTTCCTGGCCGACCTGCAGGCGGCGACCGAGGCCTTTCCCGAACTATTCTTCCTGATGAAGCCGCACCCTGAAGGCCGCTGGCTGACGCAGCGATTCGGCGGCAAGCGCCCCGCAAACGATAACCTGATCGTGGCCGACCCGGCCGCCCCCATCTGGAACCTGCTGACGGCGCCTTCGCTGATGCCACTCCTCGACGGCGTCATCTCCACCCCCTCCAAGGTGGCGCTCGATGCAGCCGTTGCGGGCGTGCCGACGGCTATTGCAAGCTATGACGGAGCGTATGACCTCTATGCGCCATTGCCCGTCCTGAGCTCGGGGCAGGACTGGCTGGACTTCCTCGCCAGGACGGCCAGCGGCAGCGCTGCGGCGGGCTACCGCACCCAGATGCAGGACTTTGTTTCCAGGACGGTTTCTTCCGCCGGGCAGCCGCAACGGATCCTGGACTTGCTGCAAACAAAGGTGTCGTGAGTTTCACGCTTGAAGGGCGATCAGCTTGTTTGCTAGACCTCTGTCGAGCCAGTATCAGGCTCAACCTTGCGACAAAAATTCTGCGATCAGAAGGGCGGGCAGGTGTTCGAGAGACAGGCGATCCCCGACGTCATACTGGTCACGCCCAAGCGATTCCAGGACGATCGCGGCTACTTTGCGGAAACCTTCCGCGCCTCGGCGTTCCAGCACGCCGGCATTTCCGACACCTTCGTCCAGGACAACCATTCTCTCTCTATCGACGCGGGCGTGATCCGGGGACTGCATTTCCAGTGTCACCCGACGCCCCAGGCGAAACTCGTCCGCTGCACCCGCGGATCGATCTACGACGTCGCCGTGGATATCCGGACCGGTTCGCCCACCTTCGGAAAGTATACGGGCGCGGTGCTGAGCGCCGAAAACGGCTGCCAGCTCTTCATTCCGATCGGTTTTGCGCATGGCCTCTGCACGCTCGAGCCCGGGACCGAGGTCCAGTACAAGGTCAGCGGCTATTACGATCCGGCCTGCGACAAGGGTCTTGCCTGGAACGATCCCGATGTCGGGATCGACTGGCCGACAGGCGCAACACAGCCGATCCTGTCCGAGAAGGATGAACGCCAGCCCCTGCTCCGGGACCTTCCTTCGTATTTCACCTATCAGGCGTCCGAACAGCTCAAGGAACCGACATGACAAACGTGATCGTGACGGGCGGCGCCGGTTTCATCGGTTCGGCCGTGGTACGCTATCTTGTCGAGGAGATCGGTTGCCGTGTCACCGTCATCGACAAACTCACCTATGCGGCTAACCTCAATTCACTTGCGCCGGTGGCGAAATCGCCCCGCTACAAGCTGATCGTCGAGGACATCTGCAACAGCGAGGCAATGCACCGCATCATTGCGGCGGAGCGCCCGGACTACATCCTCCACCTTGCGGCCGAGAGCCATGTCGACCGTTCGATCTCCGGGTCCGAGGCCTTCATTAGAACCAACGTGCTCGGCACGTATCAGCTTCTGGAAGCAGCCCGTGCCTATTACAATACGCTCGACGCGCCTTCGAAGGCGCAATTCCGCTTCCTGCACGTCTCGACCGACGAGGTCTACGGCTCCCTGGGACCGACCGGCCTGTTCGAGGAGACAACACCCTATGATCCGTCGTCGCCCTATTCTGCCAGCAAGGCCGCCTCGGACCACTTGGCGACCGCCTGGCATCGCACCTACGGCCTGCCGATCCTGATCTCCAACTGTTCGAACAATTACGGGCCCTACCATTTCCCGGAAAAGCTGATCCCGCTGGTCATCACCAACGCCATCGACGGGCGAGCCCTGCCTGTCTACGGCAACGGCCTGAACATCCGCGACTGGCTGCATGTCGAAGACCACGCGCGCGGCCTCTGGCTGATCGCCACTCGCGGCAAGCTCGGCGAAACCTATAATGTCGGCGGCCGGAACGAACGGCGCAACATCGATGTCGTACACACGATCTGCGATACGCTTGACGACCTCGCGCCCACGCCGCGCCCGCACCGCGACCTGATCGAGTTCGTGGCCGACCGGCCGGGACATGACCAGCGCTACGCGATCGATGCCACCAAGCTCGAAACGCAGCTCGGCTGGCGTGCACTCGAAACCTTCGAGACCGGATTGCGCAAGACGGTTCGCTGGTATCTCGACAACGAGGACTGGTGGCGACCGCTGCGCACCTCTGTCTACAACGGGGAACGCCTCGGCATGCTCCCGCTGTCGGAGACCAAGGCCGCCAGCGCCGTTCCTGCGCCGGAAACCAACGACACCGCCGCCTGACCCGCACGCGCTGAAGTTGCCTGCTCTCCCCCTGATCCGACTCTGCCGCATGCCGCCGGCAGGCGCCCGCCGAGCGGACGAACCCCTGCCTGCCGGCGCCGATCAGGACCGGCTCTCCGAAACGGTGCTGGGCTTTGACGGCTGATCTCCGGATCTGACGCGCATTCAGCAGGCAAGTCTCGCCTCAGGCGTTGCCTTGCGTCAGGCCGCGTGTTAACCGCGCGGTCAAGCATATAAAGGATCGTTGATATGGCTGTTCAGGACAAAGTGAAAGACTACTACGTCAAGGACATCTTGTCAACGGCGGAGTAAAATCCGGCCAATGGGCGGAGCAAAACCAGGCCACTTATGTCGCGCCCATGGGACCCGCCGGGAGGGCGTAGCC
>Ga0163144_10030082_pt1 | contig 10400 bp, 3 predicted proteins | sample OliLak19BULKMAT1_FD_123175 | JGI IMG/M metagenome (GOLD analysis project Ga0163144, IMG submission 123175) | Freshwater microbial mat bacterial communities from Lake Vanda, McMurdo Dry Valleys, Antarctica - Oligotrophic Lake LV.19.BULKMAT1 | ecosystem: Environmental > Aquatic > Freshwater > Lake...
AGCCGCGAAGCGCGGACCCGCAGGGGCCGCGCGCCGAGCGGGTTTCCGGGGGGGCTTGGCCCGCCGGAAACCGAGCGAAGGCGATTTCTTCACGAGTTCTGAGTCCGAGATCGGGATCGCGATGCCGGGCTGGGCGCTGGGTGCCTCGGGGCCGATGGAGATCCCAGCCCTTCCCCCAAGCCCGACCGGCTTCGCAAAGTTGACGACGATGGGGCTCAGGCGTGCGCACTCCCGCGCCGCCCGGGGCATGGACACGATACCCAGGCCATCGGTAGGGTCCGGGAATGTCCTTCCTGTCAACGGGTTACGTCGGTTCGGTCCCCGAGGCCGACGGGCAACCTCGAGGGCGTTCGCCCGGCTGATCCCGCAGACCCTCCAGCCCCCCGACATGTGACCCCTTGCTCTCCGGGGCCGTCGGGCCCATGATCGCGCCGCGAGCCCGTCGTCACGCCCCGGGGCTCGGGCATCCGGCCAGCCGAACGGGGCGGAGGGGGCGGTGAATGCGCGCGCCGGTGATCCCCTGGGGCCCCCCCGTTACGTCGCGCGCGGTCCTTCTGGCGGTCCTCGTCGTCAGCGCCCTGTTGGCGCTGTCGATGGGGGGCTCCCCCCGGGCCGCTGCGGAGGACGCTGCCGCCACCGGCGAGGAGTTCGCCTACCTCCTCGTCATCGACCACTCGTCGTCGATGGTCAGCCCAGAACCGGGGAAACCCGTCCTCTGGCCGCCCATGAAGGCGCGCGCGGCCCAGTTCGTCGGGGTCGTGCCGGAGGGGTCGCTCGTCTGGATCGCGACGTTTGAGGGACGTTTCCGGGACCGGAGTGGGCGGGAGGTTCCGGGGATCCAGATGCAGCGGTTTTCCGTGCAGGACGACGCGTCCCGGGCGGCCGCAGTCGCGCATGTGAACAGTCTGCCGGATCCGCCGCGCTCGGGAGCGGGCACCGCGCTGTACGACGCGGTGCTACGTGCGTTCGAGGAAGCGTCGCGCCTCGGCGTCGCGCGGCCGGACCGCCACGTGTCGGTGATGCTCTACTCCGACGGAGAGGACACCCACTCGACGGCGAAGGCGCCGCAGGTCGTCGAGCGCTGGGGGCGCCTTCGCGATCAGGTGCGCGACGTCTGGCTCTGGTACACCCCGCTCCTCGAGGAGGTGCGTGCCAAGGTGCCCGTTCCGCTCGAGGATCGGGTCCGGTACGGCGAGCCGAAGATCCCGCTGCCGGTCCGAGTGCGCGAGCTCGGCGTCGGCCTCAAGAACCCGAAGACGACACCACGACAGACGTTCCGTCTCACGCTCGCGGTTTCGCCGCGTGCGGCGGCCGTACTCGCGGGACGGGAGGCCCAACTCTCGTTTGTCCCCGATGCGGGGACTTCGATTCTCACCACCCTGACGCCCGCCACCCTCGTCCTGACGCAAGGCCCGCACGAGATTGCAATCGAGGTGGCCGCCCCCGGGGCGCTGCCGGGCGACCGTGAATTCTCTGGCCGAATCACACTCGGCTATCCCACGCTCGAGGAGTACTTCGTCCAGGGGCCGGGCTCGGTGCGCGTCACGTTCGACAAGGCAACCCAGGCGGGTTTGCGGGACGTTCGACCCCGTGGTGGGAGCGTCTTCGCCGTGGGCCAGGAGGTTGCCTTCCACGCGGAGAGTCGGGCCGACTCGACGGTCCGGTGGGAGTTCGACGACGGGCGGACGGCTACCGGCTCGGCGACCACCCGCTCGTTCATGAAGGCAGGGCCGACGAAGGTCGTCGTCACGGCGATGTCGGACCCGAGTCTGCCGCCAACTCGGGCCGAGATCGGCCTCCAGATCGTGGACGTCGGGGCCGAGGTGGTGGCCCCTGGTCGGGTGTTCGCGGGGCGACCGGTCGGTTTGGCTGCCACGGGACGGGGTGAGGGCGTGCGCTTCCGGTGGGAGATTGAGGACAGCGCCTGGGCTGGGGAGGGTCCGATCGGCGACCGCTTGACGTACACGTTCCCTTCGGCCGGGCGCTACCGCGTGCGCGTGGTGGCGGTGGCGTCCGTCGGGGAATTCCCCTCTCGGGACGTCGTGCTCGATGTCGAGGATGCGCCCGGCGTCGCGATCGCCTCCCCCGCGTCGGGGACGGAGGTCGTCTTGGGGGAGACGGTCGCGTTCGATGCCGCCGTCTCCGGGCGGGTTGAGCGCGTCCGATGGACCATCTCGGCAGGTGGGCGCCCGGTCCACGCGGAGGAGACGGCCGTGGCTCCGCGGGGGGCAGGGCGTGGCGCGGCGCTGCAGTTCGCGTTCGACGAGGCCTGGGGTGAAGGTGAGGCGCTCGTTGAGGCCGCCCCGGTCCCCGGGTCGGACGGCAGTGATCCGTCGCGCATTCGCTTGCGGCTCGGGCGCCCCCGTCGGGGCATCGCGATCGTGGTGCCCGCCGCTGGCGCCGGGCTCCGGACCGAAGCAGAGACCGTGTTCGAGGCCGAGGTGTCTGCTGCGGACGTGGTCGAGGTGCGCTGGCGCATCGACGTGGTCGGCGCATCCGGCGCGCTCGCAGAGCGCACGGCCCCGGTCACGGGGGGCCGAAGCCGGCTTGCGCACCGCTTCCACGAGGGCCCCGAACTCTTCACCGGAGGCGCTACGCGGGCCGCGATCGAAGTGACGGCGACGCTCTTGCGGCGGGCCGCCGCAGGCCCGGCCCTGCCTTCCGACCGTCGGATCTACGAGGTGGTCATGGGGGCGCGTGGGGTCCGGGCGGTCGAGCCTGCGCCAGGTGCGCCGTATCGCTACGGGGGCGAAACTGCTTTCCGGGCGGAAGTGGAGGGCGCGGGGGTCGTGGGTGTCCGGTGGCGCGTGCGGGCCGAGGACGGATCCGAGCTCGACGCAAGGGATGCCGACGTGGTCGAGGACGGGGCTCGACGGGCCGCCACCTTTGCCTTCCGGTTCGAGGAGGCCCGCACCCTCGACAACCCCATTTCCGTGATTGCCACGGCGCGCCTTGCTCCGGGAGTTGCCGGCCCCGCAGCCGAGGCGACCTGGTCGCTGCCCCCTCCGCCGTTCTCCGTCGAAGTCGTGGATCCCCGCGGGGCGGGGGCGACCCACCGGATCGGCGCCCCCGTGCCCCTCACCCTTCGTTGCTCGCACGGCGTGGCGGAGGCGACCTGGCGTGTCGATGGCGCGCCCGCCCCCGGCGGCGACGTGCGCGGCTACGCACCCCTGCTCGATCGCGCCGGTTCCCACGTCGTGACGGCGACCGTCCGGTCGACCTCGGGCCGCACGGCCGAGGCATCAACCACCGTGGTCGTGACGGCCGTACAACCGACGCCCCAGTTCGAAGTCCTGCGCGGGACAGAGGCCCGCACGAAATTCTATCTGAGGGACCATGCGACTCTCCGCGACACCAGCTTGGGGGACGTGGGGCGCCACGTCTGGCTCGTGGATGGTGTGCCCCAGGAGTCGCCGGACCTCACCTCCGTCGCGGTCCGCAGGCTTCGCGTCGCCCTCCAGGTGTGGGGAAAGCCCGACGCGACGGGCGCCGAGAGTGGCCCCTTCGACGCCTCCGAGGTGCAGATCGTCTTCGTCGAGGACCGCCGCTTTGTCCTCTGGGGGGTACTTTCGCTCGCCGTGGGGATCCTGGCGGCCGCTTGGCGCTTCTTCCTCGGCAACGCCCTGCGCGACCTTCGCATCGGCGTGCGCGCGGCGCCCGAGGCCGGCGCGGCGGAAGATGCGGGCGTGCCTCCAAGTTTCGGGATTGCGCGGGCCTGGTCGCGCTGGTCAAAGCGGGCGCGCTTGCCCGTCAAGAAGTTCCACCCGCGTGCGACCGTTGCCGGGGTGCCGAGTTTCTGGCACACGACCGAGGGGGCGCGGTCATACGTGGAGGTGGGCTGGGATCCGGTTCGCCGATCGGTGGCAAAGACGTCCCTGGTCGAGCGTGCGGCCTTCCTCTACAGCGCCGCCGGCAACAACAACGTCACGTGGTCGGAGCGCCGCCGCGCCGGGACCCGTGACGACCGCCGGTTCGACCTGCGGGACCTCCGCGATGCCCGCGCGGCGGAGACTCGACTGGTCTGGTACCTGTTGGGTCCGACCGGCCGTCGCGCCGGGGTGTTCGACCGCGTAGGCTTCTTGTTGACTGTTCTTGGGCTGACCGTAGCCCTCCTTTGGGTGGCGAGTTGGGCTGGGTCGATCCAGGTGTAGGCACGGAGGGAGCACATGGCTGCGAACATCTTCATCGGATGCGGGGGGTCGGGGATCCAGACGCTGGCCCAACTGAATGGGCTCCTCGCCGAGGACCCGTACTGGCGTCCGAGACTCGCGCGCGACGTCTACTACGTCGTCGTGGACACGCGGACGAAGGAGATCGAGGCGTTCCTCGAGGCCCTCCACCGCCAGGTCGGCGACGCCATCGCGCCCCACGTCACCTCCATCCGGCTCGCCCAGAACCGGACGTTCCTCCAGCCGCTGGTGAACGAGCACTTCGTCGCGCCCTTCGCCAACGCGGGTGCCGGTGCTGTCGAGGCGAGTGCGCGTCTCCAGTCGCACTGGTGGTCCACGCGCGACGGGAAGCCGTTCATGGCCCCGCGGGTCCGCCCCCTGTCGGATGGGGCGGGGCAATGCCCTCCCGTGTCGTACTTCCTGACGTGGTACGACCTTCCCCGCATCGAGGCGGAACTTGCGGAGTTGTTCGAACACGTCATCCCCGCGCGCCGCGGCGGCGACGGGACCGCCCCGCTCGACGGGATGAGCGTCGGCCTCGTCGCTGGTCTGGCCGGAGGCACCGGTCGCGGAACCTGGGAACTCCTGGCGTTCAAGTTGCGCGAGATGCTGCTCGCGAAGCACGGCGTCACGGCGCGCCCCGTCGCCTACCTGTACGACGCAAGCGTGTTCCACCGACTCGCGAAGGACCGCCCCGAAACCGAGGTCCCGATGAAGGTGAACGGGCTCACGGGCCTCTCCCAACTCTCCTGCTGGGTGAGCCCGTCGGATGCGCAGTACCAGTACGACCTCCCGCGCATGCAGACGCCCGGCGATCCCGCCACCGACATCCTCAAGGTTCACCTCGGCTTCGACCTGGCCGCCGGATCGCCGGTGGACAACGCCTGCATCATCACGGGCACGAACGGATTCACGACCCTCGCTTCCCACGAGGACTACTTCGCGATGGTCGCCCGCGGGCTGTATGCCACCCTCGCGCGCAGCGCCATCAACGGCGTCCGCATCAACACGAACTACACGTACTTGAGCCTCGGGGCGGCGACGTTCGAGGTGAGCGCCGTGAGCCTGCGGCGGTACTTCGAGGGGATGTACCGGGTGAAGGTGCTCGAGTCGTTGCGTGCCGCATCCGACCTCGCCGCCAACCGGGCCGCCGACGCGTTTCTCGAGGAGAACGGCCTCCGCATCGGCGTGACGGCGGATCGCCGCGGCGACTACGCCCCGAAGGCCGACGGCACCCTCCTGCAGCGCATGCTGCATCAGCTCAATCAGAGTTCCGACATCCGCGCCGGCTTTGCCGCGCTAGGAGCTGCCTTCGAGGAAGACGATCCGGAGAGCGTGCAGCAGGCGGTCGAGGCTCTCCTCGACCCCAGGCCCGCCGCCGTTCGCGCGGCCTTCGCCGCGGCGGCGAAGTCCTTCTCGGCGGTTCCGGAGGCCGCTCTTCGCGAGGCCGTGCAGCGTCTCCTGCAGCGATCGGGCTCGGTTCACGTCGTTCAGCGCTTCCTCGAGGCGATCACGGCCGCCCTCGACACCGACGTCGAGGCGCTGCCCGATGAGACCGTGATGACGGTCATCGGCGACGAGGACCCGGTCGAGTACGCGCGCCAGGCCGCCTCGCGCCCCTTCCTGGGGCTCAGCGGGCTGGTCGGTGTCGAGCGGTTCTCTTCGGCCGAGGAGGAGGGCCTCCGCTCGCGCGTCGAGGCCGCCGTGAGCCTCCGGAACTACGCTGTGGTGCGCAATGCGCTCGAGGAGCGCTACGCCGCGATCTCCGGCGTCGCAGCGACCCTGCTCGGAAACGCGGGTTCGGTCCTGCGGCGCGCGGACGGGCTCCGCGAGCGCCTGAGGGACGAAGTGCGGGCCGAGATGGGAGGGCAGAGCCTTGACCTGTCCGATGTCCACGTCCGCCTGTTCGGCGAGCCTTCGTCCCCCGAGGACGCGGTTCCCGACGAGTTCTCCCAGGACCGCTTCTTCCGTCGCACGGTGAAGCCGTTCCTGCGGTTGAGCGACGTGAGCTCCACCCTTCCGGCCGTAGAGGGGCTCGGCGAGCGGTTGCTGGACGTCGTCACCGAGGGCGTGCTGTCCCTCACGTCGGGCGACGGTGCCGCATCGACCAGCGCCCTGCAGGCGCTTTCGCGTCGGATGGAGGACGCCGTTCGGGCCGAGGCGCAACTCCCGCCGCGGTTCGTGGACGACCGCTTCTCCCTCGCCAAGGTGCTCGTGGGCCACAGGGATGCCTGGATCGCCCGCTTGAACGCCGTGCACGGCAATCAAGACCTCGTGGGGCGGCTCGCGCGACGCTATGAAGCGTTCTACGGCGTCGCGCCGATTTCCGTCGGCGGCGAGTGGACACTCCCCAGCGAGCGCGAGCAGTTGTGGGCCATGGGGCGGAGCCTCGCGGCGGTGTGTCGTCCCTATTGGACGCTCCGGGGCGCCGGGGGCGCGGCCAGTGTGGCGACCCCGTACATGGTGACGCTCTTCTACCCCCTCGATGACGCCCAGTTGGGGCGTGCCGCGGCGGAAGGGTGGATCCGGAAGGAACTCGCTGCGTCTCACACGCGTGTCGAGGTCCAGACGGCGGACCAACTCGATGGCGGTGGCGGCAACCCGTTCGTGCTCGCGGCCTACAGCACGGCCGGGACGCCTTCGCTGTCGGATGTCGCCAGCCTCGACTACTCCACGAGTGCACTCGGACTGTACGACCTGCTCAACCAATGCGAAGACCCCTCGGGCTCCTCGATCTTCGACCACCCCAAGGGCTTGGGGTACACGAGCCCGATCTACGTCCGTGAGCCCCGCCTCCTCCGCCTGCGTTGGCGCCCCTGGCTTCGCCCGGCAGCGGACAAGGCACAGGCCGAGGCGGCGAAGGTTCACGACGCGCTGCTGTACGCGTTGGCGACGTTGCCGGAGCCTCTCGCCGCGTCCCTTGCCCAGGTGGGCTTCACGCTCCCGCTCGTGAAGGATGCGGGTAGGCAGAAGTTCGTGTTCGCCCGGCGTGCCCTCCGGCTGTCACGAGGGAACTATGTCGAGGACACCAAGTGCCCGTGGGCGCGGGCGGAGCAGCCGATCGCCCAAAGCCTGTGCAACGTCGCGTCCGTGCTCGGCGGGGTCTCGAGTTTGCGGGGCGCGCAGAACCCCGACGCCGTGCTCTGGCTCGCTCGCATCACCGAGGAGAGCGCCCTCTTCTGGGGCGACGCGGCCCGGCGGTTCGGCTTCGGCCCCGGCACCGACCTGCGCCGCACGCTGGTCGGGCACCTCGATGCGCACTTCGGCAGGCTCGCACAGGGTGCGGACGCAGAGGACCGGCCGGTCTGGACGGCCATCGTGGACCGGGTGCGTAAGCTCGAGGAGGTGTGACCCCGCCCGCAGCGGGGGCGACCATGGCCGCGTTCGTCCTGCTCGCCGAGGCCTCCGTCTTCGCGGCGCTGCGGGAGACGCCGCTCTTGCGGCGCCTCCTGCGGGACGGCGAGGACACGTCGTCGTTGGATCCCGACGACGAGAGCGTCGGGGCGAACGAGGAGACCATCGTACGACGCGATCCGGCGCGCCTGATGCTCGACGAAGCGGCGGGCGAGGGCGGCGACGCCGTCGATGCACGATTCGCGCAACTTCTCGCGGGCACCCTCTGCCACGTCGTCCGCTTGACCGCGGGGGCGGGCGCCCCGCTCGCGCGTCTTGCGGATGGGTACGAGCGGTTCCGCGACGAAGCGACCGAGCGGGTGCGGTTTCGAAGCCCGGAGTACCGCCACGTGCTCGTGCTCGTTGCCGACGAACCGATCCCGGCGGAGGGCTGGGGGCGACTCCAGGCACTCCTGTCCGACGACGAGGAGGTCGGTCCGGCCGTCCGCGACCATGCACCGCTTCGCGACGTGTACGTGCTCCTCGCTCCCATGAATCTCGGGCCGGCGGACGCCGCGGTGGCCCGTGAGGTTTGGCCGGTTGCGGTGTCTCGCCTGCTCCTCCACCTCCGCCTCGAAGGAGTGACGGATGGCGTTCCTCGGGGACGGGTGCTCGCCTGGAGGGGCACGGAGGTGGTTCCCACGTTCACCCACGGGCAGGAACGAGACGTGGTCACCCCTCTCCTGGCCCGAGCCCATCGTGTCTTCCACAGGGTCGAGACCGACATGGCCTCCCGTGCGGAGGAGGAGTTGCGGGATCCGACCCTGCTGTCCGCGCCGCCCTGGAAGGTGACGGTTCCACCCTTTGAGCAGAAGGCCCCTTGGCAGACCTTGGACGCCGCTGCCGCTCACGGGCGCTCGAATTCCGCGACCCATTGGAACCAGGTCCACCGCTGCAGCGGGGTCGAGCTTTACGGCAGACTGGACGCCCGAGTGGCCAGCGAGGAGCGTGCGGCCGCCGGTCGCGGGCGCTGGGTGTGGGGCGCGGTACACGAGGGGCCCGGGGCCGCCCACGCGCTTCAAGAGCGCATCGGCCTGCCGCTCGCCATCGCGTCCACGCTGCCCACCCGCGAGGTGGGCCTCGGGCTCGTCGCGGTCGATCGAGCGCAGGCTGCTCTGAAGGCCGAGGTCGAGGACGCTCGGGCGTGCGCCGAGCACTACGACGCCGCTCGTTTCGCCTTCGTCGGGCTTGCGCTGCGCGGACTGTTCGCGGTCGCCGGGCCCCTTGCGGTCGGCTGGGGCATCGGGTGGGTGCATCAGGCGTGGACGGGCCGCACCGCCGAATCCCTCGTGCTCGGAGGGATCACCGCCGTGGTTCCGCTCGGAGCCGCCTGGTTCTCCTGGACGCTCGAGCGTCGACGGGGGCGCATCGCTGGATTCACCTTTCGCAAGATCGAAGAGGAGGAGCTCGGCGCGGCCCGTCAAGCAGTCGAGGACTCTTACCGGGCCCTCGTTGCGGTGGGGGCCGGGTTCCGCGTCGCCGGCCGGCGCGCCGCTCGATTTCTGCGCCTCCGCGCGCTCCTCGCTCGCCTCCAAGCCCTTCTGCAGAGGCACGGGCACCTCACGGCAGGAGGCGATGCGGGAGGTTCCCCGGCGGAACGGGCGCCGCACCCGCCTGCCCATGCGCGGCCCGGTACCTTTCTCGGGTACACGACGGTGGCATGCTCAGGCTTCACCCTCGAGGGGGCGGCGGCGGACGTCGAGGCCCTGCTCGACGCGCGGGCGGAGCGCATGCGCCTCGCGTGGCAGCGATTTGCCGACGCGGTGGACGGGCAGTCAGCGGGGCACTTCCCAGTGCGCGAGACTTCGGCCTGGCTTCAGCGGCGGTATGACGAGTTGGCGGCCGAGGCCTTCCTGGTGGTCCTCGGCCACGCCGAGGCGCGACTGACCGCCGAGCAACGACTGGCGCCGTTTCGCAGCCTGCGCGAGAGGCGCGAGGAGCAATTTCTGCACTATCTGACGGTGAGGGCCGACGCGACGAGCCTCGACTTGGGGCAGCGCCGCGCATGCCTCCACGTGCGGCCCGTCTTCACGGAGGCGGCACGTGAGGTGGGACTCCAGGGCGCCACGATCGCAGCCCGACCCGCCCTCGGGCGGATCCCGGTCCTCGCCCTGCTGCACGACGAGATCCCGGTGACGCTCTGCGCGGACGGTCACGGCTTCCTTGCGGTGGGGACCCATGCACCCTGATCGCTTCCGGGACAAGATCCTCGGTCGTTGGTCCTCTCACCCGGACGCGCGGGCCCGTCGGGCGCGCTTTGCCGCGCGGCTCGCGTTCGCGCCCCTGGGAATCCTCTTCAGTGCGGCGGTCGCGACCGCACTCGACCTCGGCGGAACCTCGAGCCTCTTCCGCAACGCGGGGCGGTGGTTCGACGTGGCGCTCGGGGCCACCGGGGTTGCCTTGGCCTTGCTCCTCGGCTCGGCCCTTGCCGCGCGATGGAGCGCCGCGCAACTGGACGCGCGCGAAGTGAGCGAAACCGTGGTCGACCGTCCGCGGGTCGCATGGTGGGTCGTGGGCGTGACGCTGGCGCTCGGCCTGCTCGGGCCCCTGCTCGCCTGGCTCTCCGGTCCCGAGACGTCGAGGGCCACCCGCACGATGCTCCAGTGCATGGCGGCGTTCCCGCTGCTGGGTGTCCTTGTTGCGCTGGGGGCGGTGACGAAGGGGAGCCAGCGGCTGGGGGTGCTCGGCCTCGTCGCCATCCTGGCGTCTCTGGCGGCGCTTCTGACCACCCTGCACGATCTCGGGGTGTTGTGGCAGCGAACCGGGATGCGGGATGCGTTCGCACGGTTGCTCCCGGACTGGTACACGCGCCTCGAGCGGCCCTTTCTCGGCGTCGTG
>Ga0163144_10030083_pt1 | contig 10400 bp, 9 predicted proteins | sample OliLak19BULKMAT1_FD_123175 | JGI IMG/M metagenome (GOLD analysis project Ga0163144, IMG submission 123175) | Freshwater microbial mat bacterial communities from Lake Vanda, McMurdo Dry Valleys, Antarctica - Oligotrophic Lake LV.19.BULKMAT1 | ecosystem: Environmental > Aquatic > Freshwater > Lake...
ACAAGGTCCGCTAGCCTCCGCTGTCGACAAGACGCTGGGGGTCGCGTTCGTTAGCTTGCCGGGTGACTTCCAAGCGGTCCCGAATCCGGCACGCGTAAAGCCCGCTGGCAAACGATTTGTAATGCTTGGACAGAGTTGGATAGAGATTACCCAGGATCGCGACAGTCTGCCTGCCGTTGTCAACGGATCGCCTGTGATTGACCAACAAGGCGAATCCATTGGCCTGTTTATTGATCAAAAGGTGGTTTCATTACCGGAACTCGTCCAGTCTCTTCTTTCGATCGATACGAAACGATTGGGTTACTGGGGAGCTGAGACCAAGGTAGAAGCGGCAGAGCAAAACGATGACCCATTTTCGGACTCTGGTTCTAAAGAATTGGGTCTACAATCGGGTGACCCGTGGGCGGACCCCGGCTCTACTGAACCGAACGATGAACTTCCTGGGTTGGTCACGACTGAAATCAAAAAGCAGATTGATCTTGTGGCTTCATTGAACGGAAAAGAAAAAGAAGCGGGTCTCAAATCGATTCATACCGAGTTGGATAAGCGAATTCAACTAAGAAAGGTCTATGCAGCGGGGAAACTAAAATCGGTTCAGAGCAAAATGGAACGGCTAAACGAGTTGTCGGCTCGAATGAACGAGCAAGACATGGCGAAAGTCGTCAAGATTTTGCAGGGAACTCCTCCGGCGAGTCAAAACAATTCGGACGTGGACCCATTTAAGTAGTGAGCTACAGTCGCACACTCTTTTTCCGAAACTTAACGAGGCAGATAGCACGGTCTTTGATTTGAAGAACCGTTGCAGGAAGCGGAAGCCTCTCACTTTAGTTAGGATCGTTCGATCAATTAGTAGGATAGCTTCCAGTCGGCTTTTAGCCTGTCGCATTGAAAAGGATAGGCCGAAAGCGCTTCAAGCCTATCCCACTTCAGACTTTAGAAATCGGACATTTATTGATCGACTGACCTTCAGTCTCGTTTCCGCCAAGTTATGGCTTGGGCCGAACAGTTTCTATTGTTGAAGGGCCAGTTCGGAAGCTTTGCGGTGATGAACCGTACTGCACTCCAGGCTGAGTCTCGTTGAATTGGCCCACTTGCTCATACCCACCGTAGTTGGCCGAACCACAATTATCGCAACCGGTTACCGGTGCGGAAATTGCAGCCTCGCGACAACCGGCGTCACAATGTTCGCCAACGTTGCTGACGCCATGAATACGGTCGTTAAACCGTGTCAAGAAGTTTGGTCTCCATCCTTGGCTGCATGTGCATCCTGCAAAAGCCAACAACAAGCTGGCCGAAATCAATGTCGTTCGTTTCATTTTCAAACTCTCCCTTATTGTTCAGTTGACACCATTGAAAAGGTGCACATTTCCCCGAGCAACTCTACGCCTCAAATCCGGTTGTGCAAGCAAAGAACAAAAAATTTCCCTGATCGAAAAACTTTTCCTAACGCTCTGTATCCTATTTAGGTGTTACAGTTGTTCGACAATGGATTTACTCAAGTTTCGTACAACCATTTGGCCAGCGGACTTGTTCTACAGCTTTCGCGGGAAAATCGTGGCATATGCTGCTGTCTCATCATTTTACGAAGCCAAATAGCACCAAGCGAATTGGATATTTCCTTAGACAAGTCGGTTTGATGAATGGCTATTCCCGTCGCAATGGTTTGATACTCATCACCAGCTACTTGGTCTGCGTAGCGGTACTGCTATTTGCGTCTCGAATCGTCTTTGGGGGCGACTCGCCCCATGAGCTTTCTTCGATTTACGAAATATCGACTCGGCATTTACCGGAACAGTTTAGATCCATTTCATTTGACCAACCCAATGTCGAAGTGAATAAGTGGCTGGGAAACTGCTGGCACCGTACCAACGTGGAGGACGCTTTGCCGACCGGTGGTACAGGGATGCTAACGATCATTTACGTCCATGGAAATTTCATGGAACGAAACAATGCTCTCGAACGCGTCCGTATCGTGGACCGTTATTTCAGGGCACAAACCGACCGGCCATATCGATTGTTGATGCTCTCATGGCCAAGTCAACGTGAAAAGAAGCCGTTGCGCGACGTGTTTTCTAATGCTGAGTCAGCAGAATGTCAGTCTCTTTATGTCGCGTGGATGTTGCAACGTCTACGCAATGAACCGCAAGTTAGCTTGTTAGGATTTTCATTTGGCGCCAAGGCCGTAACCGGCGGTCTGCACCTTGATGCCGGGGGCGTCATTCCCTGCTATTCAGCCTTGCCACAGGCCAACCAAGACGCCTCGTTAAAATACCGACTTGGGCTGGTCGCACCAGCGATCGATCGACATTGGATGGAACAGATAGGTCGTCATCACTTGGCCCTCACTCACGTCGATTCGATGATCAATCTGTACAATTCAAGGGATCCCATTTTGCGTCGTTTTGGATTCCTGGATAAATTTTCGCGCCCGATTGCCGCGGGCTTTGCCGGTTTTACCGGCTTCGAAGCACTTTTGGACCCTCGCGTAACTTCGCCATTGGCTGGACAGTCCCGCGTCCGCCAATACGATTGTGGTTCGGTGATCGGCACCACTCATTCGGAGAAAAGTTACTACGGCGAGTGTCCGTATTTCCGAACCATGATTCAGCACTTGCTTTGGAAAGATTCCGCGGAAGTCACTTGTAATGCACCCCTCGTTCCATAACAGTACTGCATTGCGCTGGGATCATCAGACTCAGAGCTTTCAATCGATCTCGCGAAACGACCTTTCTTGGTCCATTTCGGATGCGGCAACACTTTATGGTGCACTGCTTGTTGAACGATTCCGAACTTACGGTGGCAATCATCTCAACCTGTCGGACCACAAAGAAAGACTGCTGCTGGGGGCAGGTCAATTTGCAATCGAAGTACCAGCTGTGATCTCTGACTTGAATGCCAACGCCGCTCAGTTGCTTGAGTTAAACAAAAGCGTTGTTCAACAGATGGGCGACGTTGGCATCGTGTTTTTGCTATCGCCCGGTCAAACATCTGATTCCACCACGGCGTTAGGGACACGCCCAACTTGCATGATGCATTTAATCGAATTGCCGTATCGCAAGCTCGCAAAATGGTACACGGATGGAACGGATCTGAGCCTTGGTTCGCATCGTGTTGTACCAAGTGTTTGCTGGTCTAATCAACTAAAAAGTCGCAGCCGATTGCCCTACTTTCTTTCCGACGCAGTAGCTACAAAAAACAACTCGGACTCGCTCGCAGTTCTAACAACCACGCGGGGCACTGTTTCGGATACTTCGGTCGCTAACCTGATCCTTGTCGACGCGAGCGGTAAGTTCATTTCGCCGAAAAAGGAAGACATCCTCGTCGGATGTACGCTCCGAGTCGTTGAGCGACTACTTCAAAAATGCGACATCGCGATTCAGTTCCGTGATGTCCATCCAAGTGACCTAGCCAACGCAAGTGAAATACTCCTGACGGGTTCGACGGGAGGCGTCTGGTTTGCAAACACATTCGAGGGACTTCGAATTGGAACAGGTATAGAAAGGAAGCAGTTTCAGAATGTGTCTCAACTCTGGATGGAGCATGTCGGAATGGATTATGTGGCGCAAACAATTGCCAAGGCGAAACCAAGGTCTGAATAGGTCCCCCATGAGCTCGCTCATGGGAACCTCACGCGTTTGTCGAAATTTTGCTTCATGGCGACCATCGACTCTTCTATTTTTTCAATGGCTTATCAGGGGCTTTGTTCTCTTTTCGGTAATCCCAAGGGGCCACCGGGGATTCCGTGGCCCAAAGCCCCATCTTGGCTTCTTTGGCCTCGGTCTCCGCTTTAGCAAGTTTTTCATCTTTGTTGTAACGTTTGAAATGCCATGCCATCCCCGACTTGATCATCTCCATATTAATATGCTTTTCACCATCGTAAACCTGAGCCAAAAGCCTATCGAAGTTGTCTATGCTCCTCCAAGTGAGTCGAACTGTTTTCCCTTTGAGCAGCTTCGTCAAACCCTCCGTCGACTCCTTTCCAAAATCCTGCTTGAGCTCCGGTGCATCGATCCCCTCAAGCTGAACTTCGTACTCAACCGACTTGGAATCGGTAACCAAAATAGAGTCCCCGTCAATGATGCGGGTGACCTGACCCTCAACCGAATGATCCGCCGATAATGGGCTAAAAGTAGCCAAAAACAGCACGCAAACCGCAATTCGACTGACTCTCATTTCATGCTCCTTGAGTTCGAAAAAACGAATCGTAACATTAACCGACGTCGGCCCATTGTCGATTCTTGGCACTCGCAAGAACCGCATCACAAACTTTTTGTGTTTCAAGAGCATCTCGGAAAGACGGATGGGCTTGTTCGCCGGTCTCAAGGCTCTTTAGAAAGTCCGCAACCTGATGAATGAACGAATGCTCATAGCCGATTTGCAATCCAGGCACCCACCAATTGCCCATGTAAGGTTGATTGCCATCCGAGACGTGAATGCTCCTCCAACCCCGCACCGTCGATTCGTCCGCATGATCAAAATACTTTAGCCGATGCAAGTCGTGTAGGTCCCAAGCGATACTTGCATTCTCGCCGTTTATTTCAAGGGTATAGAGCGCTTTGTGGCCACGTGCGTATCGAGTCGACTCGAACAACCCCAACGAACCGTTATCGAAGTGACAAAAAAAGGAACAGGCATCATCAATTCCAACCGGCTGCTTGGTACCTGTTTCCGAGTGCATTCGCTCCTTAACAAAGGTTTCGGTAACTGCCGACACATCGTGAATAGACCCGTTCAACCAAAGGGCCGTATCGATGCAATGTGCGAGCAAGTCGCCTGTCACTCCGCTACCCGCCGCTTCCACGTCGAGCCGCCAAGTACCGGCACCACCCTGCGGGACATCCGCGTTGATGGTCCAGTCCTGAAGGAAATTCGCACGGTAGTGAAAGATGCGTCCTAACTTGCCGGAGTCGATAATTTGCTTTGCAAGTGTCACTGCGGGTACGCGTCGATAGTTGTACCATACCATGTTTGCGACTCCAGCTTTTTCAACCGCTTCGCACATCTCTTCGCCCTCGATGGCATTCATCGCCAACGGCTTCTCGCACAAGATCATCTTGCCCGCTTTTGCTGCAGCAATGGCGATCTCTTTGTGGATATTGTTCGGCGTGCAAATATCCACAGCGTCAATATCATCGCGTTCAATCAGCTTCCGCCAATCGGTTTCAATGGATTCGTAACCCCAATTGGTTGCGAACGATTTCGCCTTGTCTGCGTTACGAGCGCACAAGGCTTTCATAACCGGCTTGTATTCGCAGGGGAAAAAATGATTCGCTTGGGCGTAAGCATTCGAATGTGCCTTGCCCATGAATCCGTAACCGATCATGCCGATGCGTAGTTCTTTCATCTTTGATACCGTACTTTGGTTGGAGTTGTTCTAGAAGGGTTTGGTCAAAGGCTCAGAGCACTTTGTGAAATGGGGGCGGACTCTACCAGCCGTGCGCATCTCGCACTCGGATCATCGTGTCCAGGATCGAGTTCCAAGTCGCTGGGTTTTCGAGAGTTGCATTTGGGAACATACAACCGTCCCAGCAAATGTGTTGCATACCCCGCGAAGCTGCGTCCTTTAACCAATAACCCGCGCAGCGAACAATATCGAGCTTTCCATTTGGGTCATCCGCCGGACAATGCTTTCCAGTCTTGTCGTGAGCGCCAGCACCATGCACCTGTCCGTCGTTTTGCGCCACGTGAAAATCGATCGTCCAGGGCCGAAGCATGTCCGTCATCTTTTCGTATGCAGCATAAAACTCAGCCTCGCTATAGCCAGGCTGGAGCAAAGCATATTCGGGAGCGTTGTAGCCCATCAAATACAGATAGGTATGAGCCAGATCGGCTTGAAACCCGAGAGCTTCTGGCATTCCAACCCCCTCAAGCACATCGAGCATGTCCTTCCAGCTATGCATTCCCGCCCAACAGATTTCGCCTTCTGCGGCGAGACGCTGGCCATGATCCTGAGCAATTTTTGCCGCTTCTTTGAACGTATCGACAATCGCTTGCGTGTTTGCTTTCTTGTCCTGACGCCATTTTTCAATACTGAACTCGGCGCTATCGATGCGAATGACACCATACTTGCGAATTCCGTGCTTTTCAAAAACGCCAGAGATTCGACAAGCCATACGAACAGCGGATAGGAACTTCTCTTTGGATACGGCATCCCCCATTGCGGAATCGCCTACCGTACCCGGCCAAACCGGTGCAACCAACGAACCAACAGTAAACGAATGGCTTGCGATCAAATCAGCGATACGGTGCAGTTCCGTATCACTCGCATTCGGATCCGTGTGAGGCAAGAATAAAAAGTAGTCGATGCCATCAAATTTCTGACCGTTCACCGACGCTGCCGCAGTCAGTTCGAGCATGTGTTCCAGACTGATTGGCGGTTCTTGGCCCTCAGCGTCCCCCTTTTCGACAAGCCCAGGCCACATTGCATTGTGAAGTTTTGGAGAGGAAAATTTTGGCATAACAACTCCGGTGCATTACTTTGTTTAAGGATTAGATTTTTGGTGAAGTACGACTTAGTTAGGATCGCTCGATCAATTAGTGGGATAGGCTTCCAGCCTGTCGCTTTGAAAATGACAGGCTGGAAGCCTATCCCACGTCCGAAATCGGACATTTATTGATCGACCGACCCTTACGACTGATTTTTCCATGCACCGTTAAGTGGCATATTGGGATGCGCATCGGGACCAAAGTAGCGAAGGCCAACCAAAGGCTCGCTGCCGGTGTTTTCGATCTCAACGCCACGTGCAGAAGCCTCATGGCTGATGAATACCTCGTCCTCAGTATTCTGTCCAAACCGGATCATGGCAGGTGTTTGGAGCGCAAGTTTACCAATGCGTCCTTTTCCTTGAACAGTAATCCAACCGCTGGCCGCGTTGTCCTTCAAAATGCAGCGAGCACCTGGTTCTACTGTTAGCTCTTTGGCGCTAAAGAGTTGTTCATTGTCAATCGTCCCGTAAACAATCCACTTGTCCGTGTAACCAACGCCACTCGTAGCTTTGTCGGTTACCGGCTCAATATAGTTGCTATCCTTGAAATGCGTATCCACGTTCTTGTCCCAATCGAGTTGCCCGATAATGAAATCGAGGTCCTGGTGCTTCTCGGGTGGCATATCCTTGACCAATAGTGACCATGGTACATAGCGTCCCTCGACAATCGACTGGTACATCCCGAACACGTCGCTGCCCCACTGTGGCTCATAAGTGCAGAGCGAACCCGGTGCATGCAAGACTCCAGGCGGAATAAGCCAGCCGGTTCCTCGCTTGAGTCGATACGCACGGGAAAGATCCAAGATTCCATTATCGCCCTTGTTCCAATTTTCTAAACAACGGCGTAAGTCTTGTTTTTCGGTACCGGGTTCCAGCCCCATAAACGTATAGGAAAAGTTGTTGTCAACGTTGTTGTATTGAGGCGGGAAGTAATAGCTCTCCGGCTTGCCTTCTTGCCCTACAAGCTTCGCATCCTCTTGCGACTGGTGCATGTGATGGGGGATAGGTCCCATATTGTCAAAAAATTTGGAGTACACGGGCCAACGAGAGTATTTTTGATAGATCGACTCGCCGACCAATCTGTTTCCAAGTTCAGTCACTGCATCTCGGAGCAAAAACTTTTTTCCTTCGAACAAACAGAAGCTGAGCCCCTCGTGCCACACGCGTCCTTCATTGGCTGCTTCGGTAGTGCTTGAAAACCAACGTTCGTCGATTCCGCCGCGGTTCGCACCGAATGCGTAAAGGTCACCTGGATAAAGTTTGATTCGGCGACCGGGATGCAAAAAACTTCGAGGCACCCAGGCCGGAGTCAATCGCAGCAAACCCTCGCCGGCGTCTAACGCTTGGTCCAACACCTTTGCCACATTGTCCGCAGTGACCAAACCGTCATCCAAACCTGTTCCAGCCATTGAGCAACTCTTGTTTCGGTATTCGAGAAATTGATGTAGTTCGAATTCTTTCGCGGTGTACCGTCCCCCTTTCGGGCAGGCGAAACTCCGCAGCACCAGAATTAAGGCTCTGTTGTATTCCGAAAGAAGTCTATTTTCAAGGTACCTGCACGTCTCAAACCAATCGATTTGGCTCTAGAAAATTAACCCCAGACCCGATAGTTTACGTGCGAGGTAGTGCATGTCGGAGTATTCGAAAAAGTCACGCTTTCCCATCTCTCCCAGTCTGTGGGCACGGGTAGCGTCAATCATTGTCCTGGGGTTCGCGTTTGCAGTTGGTTTGCATTGCGCAGATGCCCTAAGCCAAGATTTAGAAACACAATTCCCATCGGATGTCCTACCATTCGAATCTGGCGGTGATTCGCCCGGTGTTCCAAATGATTTCCCAAAAATACGTAGCTTAGGAAAGCTCGTGTCGATCGAAGGTAAAATCGGGGACCCCGGTTCACTTCGAGTCGACCATCAAGATTCCAACGGTACGAATTTTACTGGTACCGAGCTGCCATTCGACTTGGACTCCAATTCGGAGTTATTGACGCTACCTAGACTTTCCTACTTTGCCCAAGAACCTTACCTAAACTACCGGTCCGACGAGGAATCGCTTAGCTACATGCCAGGCGACGGAGATCAATTGGGTTGGTTGTCTTTTGAGTCATCCCCATATCTGAGTCGCGGGTACCGTTCAGGGATAACGACCTCTGTCAACTTGCACCTTCTTTCAGGTCCGAGTGTCGTACCGTTGCCACCGCGGCTTTACGATTTTTCGTTGGGCTACCAAAAGCGAGGTAGGATCAAAGACTTTATGAGTTACGACTTGGCAACGAGTATTGGAGTCTTTAGCGATTTCGAGGACAGCTCCAAGGACGGCGTTCGTTTCCCAGGACACGCTGTCGGTATGCTTCACCTAATGCCTGAAATGGACTTCGTCTTCGGCGTTGACTACCTGAGCCGCGACGATATCAAATTATTGCCAGTCGGCGGATTTTCATGGCGACCAAAAGCAATGCCAGATCTCCGGTTCGATATGGTCTTTCCAAGGCCGCGCATCGATTACTCAATCGATAACAAAACCAAAGTTTATCTGGCCGGGCGTTTGGGCGGTGGCACGTGGGACATCGAGTTCCCGAACAACGACAATGATGTTTTGACCTATCGCGATCTTCAACTGTTGCTCGGTTTCGAACATCGTGACTCAGCTGGTCATCTTTCTTCAGTCGAATTCGGCTATGTCTTTGACCGACGAGTGGAATTCCGCACACTAACACAAACGAATGAATTTGACGATGCTTTCGTACTGCGTTTTGTAACGCGAAAATAGCGTGAGGGCGAGCTGCAGACTGGGATATACCAGTTGTAGTTTGGGACCATTGTCCCGAACGAGTCAACGGCCGGGACATTGGTCCCATCCTACGGCACTTTTCGTTCTGCCCCTCGCCTAAGGGCGTACAATTGCGATGGTTCCGTGATTTTCCTGAGCACTCATTCCCTTTTTCGTCAGCAAGTACACGATGGAAGACACTCCTTCGAACGCAACTGAAACCGCAGATGGCACCAGTCGGAATCAGTTCTCGCTATCGTCTTTACTATGGATCACGACGGCATTGGCTATGCTTTTGAGTTATGCACGATGGTTAGGAGCCGACTCATTGCAACAAGCGATGATCTTTGCCGCATTTGCGTCAGCAATTGGTTTGGGGGTCGGCTGGCTGATCGGAAATTGGCGGGACTGTTTTTTCTGGTCGCTATTGATGACCCTATTGGCGTACCTTGCCGTCGCCGGCGGCCGATTGCCTAACGTTGCCGTCTTTTACGGCTGGGGAATTATCGGAGCGATTTGCGGGTCCATGAGTGTTTTAGCTGTGCCAAAAAACCAACTTCTAGCAGCGATACTCATGGGGACAGTAAGCTGCCTGGCCATGATCGTAACGGTTGCGGCCTTTCGTTTTCCTTTTACAGAACTAGTCATGTTCGATGTTGGTTCAGCGGCTTTACTCGGTGCGATGTTTCAACCATTCTTGCACTTTTTACAGTGGTTTGAAAAACGCAGCGGAGAACCTCGAGTTCTTTTGGCCAGCTGGCTAACAATTAGCGTATTAATAGGAAACTTTTTGGTTCCAGTACTCGGTGGAGTCGACCGCTAGTGCGAAAGGCCCTATGTCCTTTCCGTTTTTGAGGATCATGATTTGCAGGTGGCGGGGCCAGGAAAATGCGTCCAAGTCCTCGTAACTCTAACTTCCACCTTTGTGGGAACAGTTGAGGACAACTGACTATGAAGTCCAAGGTTTGGGAAGTGGCAGTCGCCACTATTTTTCAATTATTCTTTTAGGTCACATTTTCAGTGGCGCTTTGTTTTGCGCAGCGTGGTCCGGTGTCGAGCGCTCACGGTTGCCTTCGGTTCCAAAATGCGATTTGACTAAACGACTATACGAGTTGTCGATACGCGGTGCATGATTGCTCATGTCCACTC